>Ga0105243_10000668_pt1 | contig 33534 bp, 22 predicted proteins | sample KBSM34metaG_FD_81525 | JGI IMG/M metagenome (GOLD analysis project Ga0105243, IMG submission 81525) | Miscanthus rhizosphere microbial communities from Kellogg Biological Station, Michigan, USA - KBS M3-4 metaG | ecosystem: Host-associated > Plants > Roots > Rhizosphere > Soil | place... | reverse complement strand
TATATTTTTTTCATATCCGGGGATATATTTTACCGGAAAGGGTTCTTCCATTCTTGGGATTCTGATAGCATTTTCAATAGGGTAGATGGAAGCCGAAGTTGTAGAAAAAAAAGTGGAGACATATTTTCCATCTTGTTTCTTTACAATAGCTTCGTAATCATGTATATACATTTCATTCAGTGTAGAATTGGTTTCCTTATCAGAAGTGATAATAGCTGTACTTTCCACACCATATTTATGTAAGAACCAGGCATTCAGAAACTGTCCGCCAAATCCGTTTAGAATGGCCAAAGGAAGAATAGGAGCAAGAAACCATGCTTTTCTTGTCAAATATGAAAGCAACCCAAAGAATAAAATGATAATGATCACAGTATAAAAACCGTGATGACTGGTAAAAAACAGAATTTTTGATAGTAGAATCATAGCTTAAATTTACTATTATCTTTTTAATATCAATTTAGAATAAATATTAAATTTCAAAAATTCTGTTCAAAAAATCATTTAATTCACCGGTTCTGATAAAGAAAGATCTGTGGTTCCACTATAGAAAACAATTAAGGTGGCCCCTTTTTCTCCGGTTTTACCTCTATGGGCGATATTGACCATTTCGGGAACAGCCTGTCCTTGTCTGATCCATTGGGTTTTGCCGTCTTCTTTTCTCTCAATCTGAATTTCTCCTTTTTCTATATACGCTGCATTGATAACAGGATGTTTATGCCAGTTCAAAGCTTTATGGGGAGGAACTGAAATTCTGAGAACGGATATTTCCGGCTGGCCATTCGGATAATTGGGATATGGTGTCCCATCCCATGATTTTGTGGTTTTTAAAAGAGATACAGATTCTATTTCATCGGAATATTCTGATTTCTGATCATCGTGTGATGAATTGTCACAAGATGAGGCGAGGGAAGTAAGCACTACAAATAAGGTTGTAATTAATACATTTTTTCTAATCATAATAATTTTGTATTGGGTTTGAATGGTTGGTGTAACAAAAATACTAACGAAATTTAAATATCCCTGAAAAAATGAATTATTTTCTGGCTGCTGATTTCAAATACTTGGTTTTTAAAAAATATGTTCAAAGAAAACATTTGTCATAAGTTTAAAACTTTATTTTTTATATTTTTGCTTCCAAATTAGAAAAAAATGAAAAAAGTATTAGCTATAGCATTTATCGGAGGGTTATTAGTAGTAAACTGTTCAAAAAAGACAGATCACTCATTACAGGACAGCAACACTATGCTTCCGGAACCTGAAGTAACAACTGTAGTAGATTCTACGGCTAAGACTGCTGCTCCGGCTGCTGCAACTCCTGCTACACCTGCTCCTGAAGCTGCTAAAACAGACTCTACAGCAAAGAAATAATGAAAAAAATATTTTTGGCAGGAGCCTTAGGTTTTTTAGCCTTTTCCTGTTCTAAAAAAGAAAATACAGCAGATGTGGCTGCATCTTCTGAGACCGCTGTTGTTTCAGAACCTGCAAAATCTAATCTTTCAGGTGATCAGATCATCGAAACATTGGACTGTTCAGGATGCCACTCTGTTAGCGAGAGAATGATAGGACCTTCATATCAGGAAATAGCGGGTAAATATTCTGAAAAGGATATGGAAATGCTTGCTTCCAAGATTATAGAAGGCGGAAGTGGTGTTTGGGGAGGTGTCCCTATGGCTGCCCATCCACAGGTATCTAAAGAAGATGCCAAAAAGATGGTGGAGTATATTTTAAGTCAGAAGAAATAAAATATGTCTACTGAAAAATCCAGTTTGCACACAAGAAATCTGCATCGTAATCCTTATGATTTTGATCAGCTCATTTCTTGTGTGCCGGAACTGAAGCAGTATGTTTTTGTTAATGCTTATCAGACGGTAACTATTAATTTTAGTATTCCTCAGGCAGTTAAGCTGCTCAATAAAGCATTACTGTTGCACTTTTATAAGGTTAAAAACTGGGATATTCCTGACACTAACCTATGTCCGCCTATTCCGGGACGAGCAGATTATGTACATTATATTGCAGATCTGTTGGCGGAACAACACCATGAAGTTCCTACCGGCGCTTCTGTAAAAGGTTTAGATATAGGAGTGGGAGCAAATCTTGTTTATCCTTTGATCAGCCATAGATCTTATGGATGGACCATGACAGGAACGGATATCAGTGAAGATTCCTTAGCTAGTGCTCAGCTTATTTTAGATCAAAACCCTGATCTTTCACCGGCTATTCAGTTAAAACATCAAAAAAACTCCGAACATATATTTAAAAATATCATTACTACCGGAGAACGTTTTGCATTTTCAATGTGTAATCCTCCCTTCCATGATTCTCAGGAATCTGCCATGAAGGGAAATATAAGAAAAACAAAAAACCTTAACCGTTCCAGGAACCAGAAGCCATTACTTAATTTTGGAGGCCAGCAGACAGAATTATGGTGTGAAGGGGGCGAACTTGCCTTCATTACAAAAATGATTAACGAGAGTTTGTTGTATTCCTCACAGGTTCTTTGGTTTACATGCCTTGTTTCTAAAAAAGATAATCTTTATAAACTTAGTTCGCTTTTAAAAAAGATAAAAGTGGTGGAGTTCAAGATCATTGATATGGCTCAGGGACAGAAAATAAGCAGAATACTGGTCTGGACATTTATTCCCAAACAGAATCGTAAAGACTGGTTGTAAATCTCAGAGGTCAATTTGCGGTGTAACTGATCCATTCACGACAAAGCAAATTTACTGAGAAGGAGCAATGTTCAGAATTGGATTTCTATACCATTGTAAAGAGATTGGTAATCCAGTTACCATCTCAAGTCTCAAAGTCTCAAGTCTCATATCTCCAAGTCTCTTGTTTCCTGTCTCCTGTCTTTACTCTTATGTCCTCGTATCTTAGTTGCAAAATTTACCATTCATCCTTACAATTTGAAAAATTTCTTAAAAAGCGATTGATGGTCACCTCAAAAATGACTAAATTTGTACGCTTTTAGAAAAATAAGAAATGCAATTATCAGAACAAGAAATCATTAGAAGAGAAAAGCTGAACAAGCTTACTGAAATGGGGATTAATGCGTTCCCAGCGGAGGAGTATACTATTACAGATACGACAGAATCTATAAAACAGGATTTTTCTGAGAATAAACAGGTGAAGATCGCTGGTAGATTAATGTCCCGCAGAATTCAGGGGAAGGCTTCTTTTGCTGAGTTGCAGGACTCTAAGGGTAAGATCCAGGTATATTTTAACAGAGATGAGATCTGTCCGGGAGAAGATAAAGAATTATATAACGAAGTTTACAAGCACCTTTTGGATATCGGTGATATTATCGGTATTGAGGGTACTTTGTTTACGACTCAGGTAGGAGAGATGACCGTTTTAGTGAAAAACTTTACCCTTCTTACTAAGGCTTTGCGTCCTCTTCCTCAGGCTAAAACTGATGATAACGGAGTGGTGCACGATGGATTTACAGATCCCGAATTAAGATACAGACAGCGTTATGTAGATTTAACAGTAAATCCACAGGTGAAAGAAATTTTCGTGAAGAGAACAAAATTGTTCAATGCGATGAGAACTTTCTTTAATGATGCCGGATACTTTGAAGTGGAAACTCCTATTTTACAGTCTATTCCTGGAGGAGCAGCAGCAAAACCGTTTATCACGCATCATAATGCTTTAGATATTCCATTATATTTAAGAATTGCCAATGAGTTGTATCTGAAAAGATTGATCGTAGGTGGTTTTGACGGAGTATATGAGTTCTCCAAAAACTTTAGAAATGAAGGGATGGACAGAACGCACAACCCGGAGTTTACCGCAATGGAGATCTATGTGGCCTATAAAGACTACAACTGGATGATGGATTTCACGGAGAAATTATTGGAATTCTGTGCTATCCAGGTAAACGGAACTACAACAGCTACTTTTGGAGAGCATAATGTAGATTTCAAAGCTCCTTATCCAAGAGTTTCAATGACAGAAGCCATTCTGAAATTTACAGGTTTTGATATCACCGGAAAAACTGAGCAGGAATTATATGATTTCGCAAAGTCTATCGGTATTGAGGTGAATGAAACAATGGGTAAAGGAAAATTAATCGACGAGATTTTTGGTGAAAAATGTGAAGGAAACTTCATTCAGCCAACATTCATTACAGATTATCCTATTGAAATGTCTCCATTGACTAAAAAACACAGAAGTAAAGAAGGTTTAACGGAGCGTTTTGAATTAATGGTATGTGGTAAAGAAATCGCAAACGCTTATTCAGAGCTTAATGATCCTATTGATCAGAGAGAGCGTTTTGAATCTCAAATGGCCTTGTCTGAAAGAGGTGATGATGAAGCGATGTTTATTGACCAGGATTTCTTAAGAGCTCTTGAATATGGTATGCCGCCAACTTCAGGATTAGGAATTGGGATGGACAGATTGATTATGTTCTTAACGAATAATGCTTCTATCCAGGAAGTTCTATTCTTCCCTCAGATGAGACCGGAGAAAACCGTTCCTCAAATTGAATTAGGAGAAGATGAAAAAGTAATTCTTGAAATTCTGAATTCTCAGGAAGATGCAATTGCTTTGGCAGAAGTAAAAGAAAGAAGCCAATTATCAGGGAAGAAGTGGGATAAAGCTTCTAAGACTTTGACCAAGAACAACCTTGTGAAAGTTGATAAGATTGATGAAGTTCTTTTGATGAAACTGGTATAGGTTTTATCGAAATAAATAATAAAAACCGGTGCAGAATAAGTCTGTACCGGTTTCTTTTTTTTACTAAAGATTACTTAGTTTTATTATTAATTGATTGGAATTTATAGATTAATATTTTGTATTTCTATTGTTTAATATCTATGTATTTGTTGTGTTTGTGATATTATGTTTATTTATTGTTTTGTTTTATTATGTAAAATTATGCTTTGAATATATTTTATTGAAATAAATGTAATTTATATTCTTTAGAATTGTTCTTTTCATTACATTTGATATGAAAATGAATATGTAGATGAATACAACACAAAAAAAAAATCCAGATAATTTTACAAAAAACCAGGGTCTTTATGAGCCTGAATTTGAATTTGATTCCTGCGGAGTTGGTTTTGTAGCGAATATCAAAGGAGTAAAAAGTTATAAGATTGTAAGTGATGCCATTACCATGCTGGAGAACATGGAGCATCGCGGTGCTACCGGATATGAAAGTAATACCGGGGATGGTGCAGGGATACAAATCCAGATCCCTCATGAGCTTTTATATGATGAGGCATTAAACGTTGGGATAGATTTACCAGAATCTGGATATTACGGTGTTGGAATGTTATTTTTTTCTCAGAATAATTTTATTCGGGAAGAATGTAAAGAGGTCATCGCACAATCTGCAGAAAAGCTGCATCTTAAAATATTAGGATATCGCCCTGTTCCGGTGAGTAATATTGATCTTGGTGATTTGGCGAAAAGTGTAGAACCCGTGATGGAGATGCTTTTTATTGAGCGTCCTTTTGATCTGGATACTGAAAAAGATTTTGAGAGAAAGTTATTTATTTTTAAAAATTATATTTCTCATCAGATGATCAGTATTACCAATAATGATCCTATTGGATTTTATGTGGCTTCTTTCTCCTGTAAAAAACTTATTTATAAAGGGCAATTGAGAAGTATTCAGGTCCGGAATTATTTTAAAGACCTTACCAATCCCAAAATTCGTTCTGCATTTGGAATGGTACATTCCCGTTTTGCTACCAATACTTCTCCCACATGGAGCTTGGCACAGCCATTTAGATTTTTAGCGCATAATGGCGAAATAAATACTTTAGGCGGAAATCTTAATTGGTTGAGATCTTCTGAAAAAATGTTCCAAAGCCCTTTTTTTACCCCTCAGGAAATGGATATGCTTCTCCCTTTAACAAAACCGGGACAATCAGACTCTTCATATCTCGATAATATGGTGGAGCTGTTGTATCATTCGGGGCGGTCGCTTCCTCATACAATGATGATGCTGATTCCTGAAGCATGGGATGGACATGAGCAGATGGAGCACTACAAAAAAGATTTCTATGAGTTTCATGCCTGCTTGATGGAGCCCTGGGATGGACCCGCTTCCATTTCCTTTACAGATGGTGATATGATAGGAGCTACTCTGGATAGAAACGGACTTCGTCCTTCACGATATTGTATTACATCGGATGATTTGGTGATTATGGCATCCGAATCAGGAGCATTGTCTGTAGATCCCCAAAAAATAATTAAAAGAGGTCATCTTCAGCCGGGCAAAATGTTTCTTGTAGACATGAAAAAAGGAACAATCATCAGTGATGATGAATTGAAAAAAGAAATATGTACCTCAAAACCCTACCGGGAATGGTTGGATAGTATGAGGATTAATATCACCGAATTACCCAACCCTAAAATTCGGTTCAATAAACTTCAGACAGAAGATATTTTTAAGTATCAGAAGGCATTTGGATATTCCAGAGAAGATTTGGACGGAGTGATTAAAGAAATGGCTTCTCATGGTAAAGAACCGATTGGGTCAATGGGATTTGATGTTCCGTTAGCTGTGCTAAGTGAGAAACCACAGCATTTGAGTTCATATTTCAAACAGTTATTTGCCCAGGTAACCAATCCACCGATAGACCCAATAAGGGAAAAACTGGTCATGTCTTTGACTACCATTATCGGAGGAAATGGAAATCTTTTAGAAGAAGATAAAAACTTTGCACATTCTATCAAACTGGAAAATCCTGTTATTAACAATAATCAGCTTGAAAAATTAAGAAGTGTTGATACCGGCAGATTTCAAGCCAAAACTATTTATACTTATTTCAATGCGAGAGGAAAGGAAGGTGAATTGAAAAAAGCGATCGACAGGATTTGCAGGTATGCGGTAGATGCAGTAGATGATGGATTTGAAGTAATTATACTTTCAGATCGGTCACTGGATTCTCAGCATGCATCTATTCCTTCACTACTGGCATGCTCAGCAGTACACCATCATTTGATCAGAAAAGGAATCCGGAGAAAGATCGGTTTGGTAATGGAGGTTGGAGATGTTTGGGAAGTTCATCACTTTGCTACACTATTAGGGTTTGGAGCAACGGCAATTAATCCTTATCTGGCATTGGCAAGTATCAGACAAATGTTTGATGAAGGGGCATTTGAAGAGGAAGACTTAGTAAAGCTAAGAGATAATTATAAAAAAGCGGTAGGAGATGGACTTTTAAAGATATTTTCTAAAATGGGAGTTTCCACTTTACAATCCTACCATGGGGCACAAATTTTTGAAATTATAGGGTTGAATAAATTGGTGGTCAATACATGCTTTACAGGAGCTGTTTCCAGAATTGAAGGCATTGGATTTGATGAAATTGCGAAAGAAGCTTTGCTAAAACATCAGGACGCATTTAAGGAGGATATGGAAAACTCTTTACTGGATACAGGAGGTATTTACCAGTGGAGAAGTAATAATGAGTATCATCAGTTTAATCCACAATCTATTCACTTACTTCAACAGTCTGCCTGGAACAATGACTATGATGTTTTTAAAAAATATTCAAGACTTGTCAACCAGCAAATGGGTAAAGCAACTCTACTGAGAGGTTTACTGGAATTTAAAAATGACAGAGAGTCCATCCCGCTGGAAGAAGTTGAACCCATAGAAAGCATAATGAAGCGTTTCGCAACAGGAGCGATGTCTTTTGGGTCTATTTCTTGGGAGGCACATACCACGTTGGCAATTGCAATGAATAGGATAGGGGCAAAAAGTAATACGGGAGAAGGAGGAGAAGATGAGGCCAGATATGCACCTGAGAAGAATGGAGATAACTTGCGTTCTTCCATTAAACAGGTAGCTTCCGGAAGGTTTGGGGTTACTGCCAGATACCTTGCAGAAGCAGACGAAATTCAAATAAAGATGGCTCAGGGTGCTAAACCTGGAGAAGGCGGGCAATTGTCGGGTGATAAAGTGGATTCGTGGATTGGTAAAACGAGACACTCGACACCTGGTGTTGGGCTGATTTCTCCACCACCACATCATGATATTTATTCTATTGAAGATTTGGCCCAGCTTATTTTTGATTTAAAAAATGCCAATCGCCATGCCCGGTTATCGGTAAAGTTGGTTTCAAAAGCAGGAGTAGGAACTATAGCTTCGGGGGTTGCCAAGGCAAAAGCAGATCATATTCTGATTTCAGGATATGACGGAGGTACAGGAGCATCACCTTTAGGCTCAATCCGCCATACCGGGTTACCTTGGGAGCTTGGATTGGCCGAAACCCATCAGACTCTGATTAAAAATAAATTGAGACAGAGGGTTACTCTGCAGGTTGACGGACAGATGAAAACAGGACGTGATTTGGCTATAGCTACTTTGTTGGGGGCAGAAGAATGGGGAATTGCTACTTCTGCGCTCATTGTTGAAGGCTGTATACTGATGAGGAAATGTCATTTGAATACTTGCCCTGTTGGGATTGCCACTCAAAAAGAAGAATTAAGAAAAAAATTCAAGGGAAAAGCTGAACATCTGGTGAATTATTTTAGATTTCTTGCGATGGAAGTTCGTGAGATTATGGCTAATTTAGGTTTCAGGACCATTGATGAAATGGTAGGCCAGTCTCAATGTCTTGAAAGAAAAACAAATACTACCTTCTGGAAACATCAGGGGATAGACCTAAGCAGGGTTCTTTATAAAATAAAAACCGATTTGCCGGTAATTAAATCTGAAGACCAGGATGCGGGATTGGGGAATTCTATTTCCTGGAAAATGGTTGAAGCTGCTCAATACGCTCTTCAAAATAATACATCAATGGAGGCCGGATTTGATATAAAGAATACGGATCGTACTGTAGGGACTATTCTTTCCCATGAATTAACCAAAATTTATAAGTCTGAGGGAATGAATGAAAATTCATTATTATTTAATTTTAAAGGAACCGCAGGACAAAGTTTTGGAGCATTTTGTAATAAAGGAATTACCATGCGTTTAGAAGGAGATGCTAATGACTATTTAGGGAAAGGGCTTTCTGGTGCTCAGCTGATGATTTTCCCTCATAAAGAGGCTATTATTCATGCCAACGAAAATAGCATTGTTGGAAATGTTGCTTTATATGGAGCCACCTCAGGAAAGGTGTTTATCAGTGGCATGGCAGGAGAACGTTTTGCTGTTCGGAACTCCGGAGCTACTGCAGTTGTAGAAGGAATTGGTGATCATGGATGTGAGTATATGACCGGAGGAAAAGTTATTGTCCTGGGAGGGGTCGGAAGAAATTTTGGCGCAGGAATGAGCGGGGGTATTGCTTATGTCTGGGATGTAAATAAAACCTTGGAATATCATTTTAATCCTGATATGGCGGATCTGGAATCTATTACAGAGGAGGATAAAGAATTGATCTTTAATCTGATCAAAGAACATTCTGAAAATACAGGAAGTACATTAGCAGAATATATCATAAGCGATTGGGATAACAGCTGTAAGCATTTTACGAAAGTGTATCCGAGAGAATATAAGAAAGTGATTGAAAACCAGATAAATGATATTACGTAATGGGGAAGACAGATGGATTTTTATTATATGAGAGGGAACTTCCCTCTAAACTGGATGTTGAAAAGAGACTTAAGGATTATAAAGAATTTATCCAGAAGCCTTCTGATCAGCAGTTGAATTGTCAATCGGCAAGATGTATGGATTGCGGGGTTCCATTTTGCCAGAATGGTTGCCCTCTGGGAAATCTCATTCCTGAGTTTAATGAAGCTGTGTATAAAAAGCAATGGCAAAAAGCGTATCAGATTTTAATATCTACAAATAATTTTCCTGAGTTTACCGGAAGAATTTGTCCTGCTCCCTGCGAAAGTGCATGTGTGTTGGGAATTAATGACAAGGCCGTTACCATTGAAGAAATAGAAAAGAATATTGTAGAAATGGCTTTTGAGCAAGGTTTTGCCAAGCCAAGACTTCCCAAGCTGAAGACAGATAAAAAAGTTGCTGTCGTAGGTTCCGGACCTGCCGGATTGGCGGCAGCTTATCAATTGAACCAGATGGGATATACGACTACGGTTTTTGAAAGAGATCCTGAAATAGGAGGATTATTAAGATTTGGAATACCAGATTTTAAGTTGGATAAAAATATTGTAGAACGCAGGGTTCAATGGATGAAAGAAGAAGGGATTGAGTTTTGTACGGGAATTCATGTCGGTGTTAATTATGCTGTAGAAGAACTGAACCGTAATTTTGATGCAATTGTATTGGCAACAGGAAGTACTGTTCCCAAAGACCTGGTGATTCCCAACCGGGATGCAAAAGGTATTTATTTCGCTATGGATTTTCTTAAACAGAGTAATAAAAAAGTAAGCGGGATTCCTTTTGAGGAAGAAGAAATTAATACGAAAGGAAAAAAAGTAGTGGTCATAGGAGGTGGAGATACGGGGTCTGACTGTATAGGAACTTCTAACCGTCAGGGAGCGGAAGTTGTATATCAGATTTATTATAAACCTATGCAGCCAACAGAAAGGGATGAAACGATGCCGTGGCCCAGCTATCCGGCTCTACTGCAGATTACTTCCTCCCATGAAGAGGGATGTGACCGTATGTGGTCTGTGAATTCAAAAGAATTTGTGAAAGATGAAAACGGAACCCTAAAGGGAATTCGCCTGGTGGAAGCAGAATGGACAAAAGATTCTGATGAAGGAAAATGGAACTTATATACAGAAAAACCAGCCTCAGAATTTGTACTCGAATGTGATATTATTTTTATTGCCTTAGGATATACTCATGTTGAGCATAAAGGACTGGTTGAAGCATTAGACATTCACCTGGATCCCAAAGGGAACTTAATCGGAAATAATAAAGAATACAAAACCAATCAAGATAAAATTTTTACCTGTGGTGATGCCAGAAAAGGACAAAGCCTTGTAGTATGGGCTATTGCGGAAGGAAGGCAATGCGCAGAGAAAATTAATGAATTTTTTAAAAATAAATCCTGAATTAACCTGAATTTTGAGTAAGCCCTTTTCAGAGAAGGTAGCTGAATAAGAGTGTTATCATGGGATGGAAACCTGAAGCTCAATTTTATTCATGTTTTATGATAAAAATTACTTACAATATAAACTTCAGGCTTCGAACATCTTATTCTTATCCGGAACTTATTTTCTTAAACGACTGAATGAAAACATCAGGTAAAATAAGAATGGCAGGATAAATAAGGAGCCAAGTACCAGCGCCCATCCTAATGCTGCAATTGTTTTGGCTGGAGCTGCAGTGGCGAAAAGGGAAAGATGCTGTCCGTTTGCCAATAAAATAATATCAGGATTATGCTGATAGGTTGCTGCTACAAGGATCATTACCATTTGAAAGCCAGCTAAAGCACGTACAGGAAGTAATTTCTGACGGTTCATAGCGCGAAGGATAAGTAGGAGAGCAATAGTAGCGAAAGCTATAGACATGATCCCCAAAGGTTTTGAGAATACCCATATTACAAGCGGAATATCCGAAATATAAGCTGTGAAAAACACAAGGATTCCGGTAATAACTACAAAGATCATGGTTTGTTTGGATTTTCTGATCATCAGAAGCAGATCTGCTTTATCCCTAGTCTCCCTTAATGAAAAGATGGAAGCAAGGTAAGCACACAGCGCTACCGTAAATAATCCTACAGAAACCCCAAACCAGTTCAGCCAGCTGAAAATATAAAGATCCTGGAAAGAGGTAGCGTTAGGATCGATAGATTGCGAAACCGTAGCCGCAGCTATTAACCCCAGGAAAAAAGGTGTTAAAAGACTGGCATAGTAAAATATCTGGGTGTATAAAACCTGCCAGTTATCTTTCACAGCATCATAATGCCTGAATGTAAAAGCTGTTCCCCTTGCAATAATCCCTAAAAGCATCAGTACTAAAGGAATGTGAAGATATGTAGACATGGTCGTATAGATTTCAGGAAACCCTACAAAAAGAATCACAATGGCGATGATAAGCCACATATGATTTGCCTCCCAAACGGGAGCAATAGATTCATACATGATTTCGTGGGTCTTATGACGGGCTTTTTTATTGGTGAAAAGCTCTACAATACCCGCTCCGAAATCCGCGCCCCCCAGAATAATATAAAGACAGATGGAAAGCCATAGAAAGCCTATAACAATGTAAATCATGATTTTTTGTTTTTTTCGTTAAACTTTGGGTCTGTAGGGTCATAAATTTTAGGTACCATTTGTATCTGTCTTTTTAAAAGGAAAATAAGAATCAGTGATAATGATACGAAAATAGCAGTGAAAAAGTAGAAAGAATATTGTATTCCGGGCATTGGTGTTACAGCATCTATGGTCCTCATGACTCCATAAATAATCCAGGGCTGACGACCTACTTCAGTGACTGTCCATCCTGCTTCCAGGGCAATATATCCGAAAGGGGTGGCAATTAAAAATGTTTTTAACAACCAGGTTTTTTTTAGCCATTCTTTTTTGAAGAATAAAGCATATAAGTAGATTACTCCAATACAGATCATAATCACTCCAAAGAAGATCATAATCTGAAATGCATAATGGGTAACAGCTATTGGTGGCCATTCATCTTTTGGGAAATCTTTAAGACCTTTTACTTCAGCATTGAAATCATTGCTCACCAGAAAGCTTAGCACTTTTGGAATTTTTACCGCATATTTTATTTCTTCCTTTTCTTCATCCGGAATTCCACCGATCACAAAGGCTGCTCCCTTTTCTGTTTCAAAGTGAGCTTCCATAGCTGCCAATTTAATAGGCTGTCTTTCCGCTACAGATTTTGCAGCAATATCACCGCTTAAAGGGGCTCCAAAAGCACCTATAAGAGCAAATCCAACAGCGATTTTAAAAGCTTTGGTATGAAATTCCACATTCCTTTTCTTAATAATCAATAAAGCATGTACACCGGCTACAGCAAATCCTGTTGCACAAAAAGCAGCAACCGTCATATGGAGAGCCTGGGGAAACCAGGCATCGTTAAACATCGCTTTGATGGGATCAATATTCAGATACTGCCCGTTAATATAATCGAAGCCGGTAGGAGAGTTCATCCAGGCATTGGCTGCGACTACCAGAATTCCGGAAGCCAGCCCGCTTATTCCTACAAGGAAGCCACAAAACCAATGAAACCATTTATTAAATCTTTCCCATCCATATAAAAAGAAACCGATCGCAATAGCTTCAATAAAAAATGCGGTTCCCTCTAAGGAAAACGGCATTCCGAAAATAGGGCCTGCATGCTTCATGAATCCCGGCCACAGAAGTCCCAGTTCAAAGGAAAGCATAGTCCCGGAAACAGCACCTGTAGCAAATAATATGGCTACCCCTTTACTCCAGGCTTTGGTAAGACCTTTATATACTTCATTATTTGTTTTTAAATATTTCCAGTGGGCAAAGGCCATTAAAAAAGGCATTACCATACCCACACAGGAAAAAATGATATGGAAGCCCAGAGATAGAGCCATCTGGGCACGTGCAGCAATAAAATCATCCATAATATCAACTTTTGAATACATAAATTTACGTATAAATTATGGATGTTAAGTATGATTTAAAACAGCCGATAATTCAGGAATACCATGTAATTTTGAATCTTTTATAAATCCACTCTTATTTAAGTTTTCACTAAGAAAAGTCTACATTTTTTGACACATTTTAACTTTCATAATTCGAAAAAAATCACGATATTTGTAAGTCTTTGCATATAGCAAGATTTTTAATATTTAATATGAGTCAGAAACAATATACAGCTAGTAGTATTCAGGCATTAGAAGGAATGGAGCACGTTCGTATGCGTCCTTCAATGTACATTGGTGATGTAGGGACAAGAGGTCTTCACCATTTGGTTTATGAAGTAGTAGATAACTCTATTGATGAAGCGTTGGCAGGATACTGCGATACGATCTTTGTGGCCATTAAAGAAGGAAACGGAATTGAAGTAAGTGATAATGGTAGAGGTATTCCGGTTGATTTTCACGAAAAAGAACAGAAATCCGCTCTTGAAGTTGTAATGACAAAAATCGGAGCCGGAGGTAAGTTTGATAAAGATTCTTATAAGGTTTCAGGAGGACTTCATGGAGTAGGGGTATCGTGTGTGAATGCACTTTCCAACGAAATGATAACTACCGTTTACAGAGACGGAAATGTTTATCAGCAAGTTTATTCTAAAGGAAAAGCTCAAACAGGAGTAGAAGAAATTGGTAACAGTGACAAAAGAGGAACAAAACAGTTTTTCCAGCCGGATGATACTATTTTCACGGAATTAGTTTATAACTACGATACGTTAGCAAGCCGTTTAAGAGAACTTTCTTACCTTAATAAAGGAATTACCATTACACTTACCGACGAAAGAGAGGTAATGGAAGATGGTTCTTTTAAAACTGAAATTTTTCATTCTGAAGGAGGTCTGAAAGAATTTGTTGCCTATATTGACGGAAGCCGTGAATCTATTATGGAGCACGTTATTTTCATGGAAGGTGAAAGAGATGATATTCCGGTTGAAGTAGCAATGCGTTACAATACATCTTTTAACGAAAACTTACACTCTTACGTTAATAATATTAATACTCATGAAGGAGGTACCCACCTTGCTGGTTTCAGAAGAGCTTTAACAAGAACTCTTAAGAAATATGCAGATGAATTGGGACTTCCGGCAAAAGAGAAAGTAGAAATTACTGGTGATGACTTCCGTGAAGGATTGACAGCTGTAATTTCTGTAAAAGTAATGGAACCTCAGTTTGAAGGACAGACTAAAACAAAATTAGGAAATTCTGAAGTTTCCGGAGCTGTTGATAAGATTGTAGGGGAGATGCTTACTAATTTCTTGGAAGAGAATCCTAATGAAGCGAAGATAATTGTTCAAAAAGTTGTTCTGGCTGCAAAAGCAAGACAGGCGGCTAAGAAAGCCCGTGAAATGGTTCAGAGAAAATCTCCAATGGGAGGTTCTGGTCTTCCGGGAAAACTATCTGACTGTTCATCAAAAGATCCGGCTGAATCTGAGATCTTCCTTGTAGAGGGAGATTCCGCAGGAGGTACAGCTAAACAAGGGCGAGACAGACACTTCCAGGCTATTCTCCCGTTAAGAGGTAAAATTCTGAACGTTGAGAAATCTATGCTTCATAAAGTATATGATAATGAAGAAATCAGAAATATCTATACAGCTCTTGGAGTTTCTGTAGGAACAGAAGAAGACAGCAAGGCATTGAATATGGCTAAGCTAAGATATCATAAGGTCGTAATCATGACCGATGCTGATATTGATGGATCTCACATTTCTACCCTGATTCTTACGTTCTTCTTCAGATATATGAAAGAACTTATTGAAAACGGATATATTTATATTGCTCAGCCACCTTTATATCTATTAAAAAGAGGAAACAAAAAAATGTATGCTTATAACGAAAAAGAACGTGAAGAGTTTACATTGGAGATGTCTCCGGACGGAAAAGGAGTAGAAGTACAACGTTACAAAGGTCTTGGAGAGATGAATCCTGAACAGCTTTGGGAGACTACTCTGAACCCTGAGCACAGAATTCTGAAGCAGGTAACTATTGATAATGCTGTAGAAGCAGACAGTGTTTTCTCAATGTTGATGGGAGATGAAGTTCCACCAAGAAGAGAGTTTATTGAGAAAAATGCTAAGTATGCAAAAATTGATGCATAAGAGTATTTAAAGAGTACATATAAAATATACAAGAAAAGCTTCTAATTATTTAGAAGCTTTTTCTATATTTGAAGAAACCAATAAAAAATAATAATATGTTAACTCTTTTACAAACAGACCCTTATGAAGGGGTAGATGCGGTGTCCGGAGCAGCGGCAGCAGGATTAGGAATCGGAACATTGTTCATGAGCTTACTGGTCTATATATTCTATGGATACTGCATGTACAAAATCTTTCAGAAAGCAGGAAGAGAAGATGCATGGGCTGCATTTATTCCTATTTACAATATCATTGTTTTACTGGATATTGTAAAGAAACCTATTTGGTGGATCATTTTATTTTGTATTCCTTTTGTCAATCTTTTTGCAAGTTGGGTAGTCAACGAAAGATTAGCGAAGGGTTTTGCAAAAGAGACCCCTTTATACACCCTTTTGTTGTTTTTCTTGGGATTTATTTTTATCCCGGTGCTGGGTCTTGGAAGTGATTCTTATGATAGCAAAAGAATTCCTAACGACTAACAATAAAGAGAAAATAAAAATAGAGACTTCAGAAATGGAGTCTTTTTTTATAATTATATATTAGCTTCGCATTTTTTTGCAAAATAAAACATGAAAAATATAATGAAAAGTTAAATTCGGTTGATACAAGTATATTCTTAGTGAAACAGCTGTAAAAATCAATAAATATCTTTTAATTATTCGTAAATAGCTTATAGACAATAATATAAAGATGTTTTTTTATTTGAAATAATTAAATACTTCACCGGATGGAGTAGTTTTTTTAAATAAAAATTTAACAGTTATTAAGATTTTCTTATGTTTGCATAATTTTAATAACCATGATGAAAATATTCTTGATTGGAGCATTATCTGCCGCTTCAATGTATTTTGCTCAGACATATCCTGTCTCTGCCATTCCTGAAACTTTAAAGAAAAATGCGAATATTGTTGTCCGAAAAGATTTTACAACGGTTCAGATTAATAAAATTGATGAGATAAAATATCAATATAATAAGGTAACAACTGTTTTAAATAAAGATGGAGATAATAAAGCTGTGGCCTATATTCCTTATGATAAAGGAAACAGTATTTCAGATGTAAAGGTGACCATCTATGATGATTCCGGAAAGAAAATTAAAAGTTATTCCAAATCTGATTTCGGTGATTTTGCCAATAACAATCAAGGTGTATTTTACTCTGATAATAGGGTTTTGGTTTTTAATTATACACCGATTCAATATCCATACACTATAGACTTCTCTTATCAGATTTCTGATAAGAATACCATTTTCATTCCTGATTTCGTTCCATTTTTCTCTACCAATACCTCACTGGAGGAAGGAGAACTTAAAATAATCAATACATCAGGAATTGAACTTCGAACTAAAATCTATCCTTCTACATATAACTATGCTTCTGTTGTAGAAAGCGGAAGCGGTAATGAAAAGACCTATTCTTATAAGAATGTTTCCGCAATTGATGATGTTTCATTGATTCCGCAGCCTGTGAAGATTTTACCTAAGGTAAGTTTTGCGTTGGCAAAATTTAATCTGGCGGGTAAACAGGGCTCTTTAAATAATTGGACAGATTTCGGAACGTGGTATTATAATAATCTGGTAGAACCTGTTGCTGTTTCTACCCCTGCGATCAAGGCAGAAATAGCAGCCTTGAAACTGGAAGGTTCGGTAGAAGATAAAGTAAAGAAAATTTATCAGTATATGCAGACCAAAACCCGATACATCTTTGTGGGGTTAGGAATTGGAGGATGGCTTCCTATGCTGCCTGAAGAAGTAGATAAGAAAGGATACGGAGATTGTAAAGGTCTTACCAACTATATGAAGATTTTATTGGATGAAGCAGGAATCCCTTCACATTATTGTGTAATTAATTCCAGTCCTTCCCAAGTGTCTTTTGATCCTGAATTTCCAAAAATGGGAGGGAATCATGCTATTTTAATGGTTCCTACCGAAAAGGGAAATATATGGCTTGAAAATACATCACAGCAAATTGCATTTAATCATTTAGGGTATAGTACAACAGATAGAAATGTACTTTCTGTGAAGAAAAACGGCATAGAACTGATTAATACACCCGTATATACTGCTGATCAAAATAAAGAAAAACAAGTCCTGAAGGTAAAAGTAGGAGATGATAACAGTATTTCAGGAGAGGGTAACTTCTATTATACAGGAAGTCAGTATGATTATACTTTAGGCTTTACCGGACTTAATCCCAAAGAAAAAAATGATGCGCTGAGAAATTCGTTAGATGTTTTAAACTTTGAGAAAGTTGAAATGAAAAACTTTGTCAACGATAAGGATAAAGCTTTTATAACGTATGATATAGATTTCAAGGCCAGTAATTTTGCAAAAAAAGCAGGAAACAGTCTTATATTCAGAGCTGTTCCTATTTATAATAATACTATTTACAAAACTGAAGAAAGCCGTGAGCTTCCTTTTGAAATCAGACAATCTTTTGAAGACGAGTATGAAATTAATTTTACCATTCCTAAAGGATATAAAATTGATGAGGCTCCGGAAGACATCAATTTAAAATCTGAATTTGGGTATTATAATTTAAGCTTTGTTAAAAATGGAGAAGAAATTAAAGTAAAAAGAAAAGTACAGGTTAATAAAGGAATGTACACAAAGGAAAAATACAATGAATATGTAGGCTTCAGAAAAAAAATAATAAACATGGATAATTCAAAAATTTTAATTACAAAAATATAAAGATGAAGAAAATTATATTGTTGATTGTTTGTTCAGCTAATATTATGGTTTTGGCTCAAAAACATGAGTTTTTAAACGTTCCGAAATTTAATGATGCGGATTTGTCTAAGACAAAATCTTTATTAGATGAAAATGCACCTGCTGAAATTTTATACAGATCTGTTCACTTCATGATTGATACAAGCACAGGTTTGCTACACAAGAAATTTTTTTATAGAGTAAAAATTTATAATAAAGATAAAGCTGAGGAATGGTTAAATCTAGAGGTTCCTATTTATAGCTATGGTGGCGGTAAAGACCAGGAAGAGTCCTTGTATAAAATGAAGGCATTAACCTATAATCTGGAGAATGGAAAGGTGGTTCCTGTAAAAGTGGAGAATAGCTCTAAATATAAAAGTAAAGAGAGCAAATCTGTGACAGTAAACAAATTTGCCTTTCCAAATGTCAAAGATGGATCAATTTTAGAGTATCAATATGAAATACTATCTCCGGGTTTGTTTGCTATTCCTGAAATAGTGATTGAATCTGATACTCCTTCACTGTATACAGAATACGTTTTGGATACACCTTATACTATAGACTATAATATCAACTATACGGGTGATTTAGCTCCGAAATTTAGAGAAGCAGAGCCACGGACATTATATGGCGCCCAGTATAAGACTTATAGATTTGGTTTTGAAAATGTAAAAGGCTTTAAAAATGAAAAATTTGTAAGAAACAGCAGGAATTTCCGTACAAAAGTGAGCACCGAACTTAACTCTACAAATTTCCGTGAGCTTAAACTGTATTCTTCTTCCTGGGAGCAAATCAGAAAAAGACTTTATGAAAATAGTTATTTTGGAAGCGAGCTGAAAAAATCAAAGCTTGCCAAAGATAATATGCCGGCTGGGATTTCAGAAATGAAGAGCAGTGATCTTGATAAAGCGAATGCAATATTTAAACATGTTCAAAAAAACTTTACCTGGAATAAAGAGAAAGGAGTTTATACTGAAGATGGTATTAAAAAGCTCTTAGATACTAAAACAGGGAATGCTGCAGAAATTAATCTTTATCTGGTAATGCTTCTTCGTGAAGCTGGAATTAAAGCGGATCCACTTGTAATTTCTACTGTTGATAACGGATGGGTAAATTTAATATCACCCAATATATCAAATATGAACTTTGTATTGGCTGCTATTGAAACAGCGGGAGGGCTTCATATTTATGATGCAACTTCAAAACAGTCTTCTATGGATCAGCTTCCTTTAAGAGATTGGAATCAGTATGGTATTCTGATGACGAATGATAAAATTGTACAGATTCAGATGGTCAACAATAAATTAAGTAATACCTATCTTACTGTGGATGCTAAAATTAATGAGGATGGAAGTGTTTCCGGGACGTATTCTGATAAAGATACCGGGACTTTTGCTATGTATGTTAAGGATGCTTATGATGAGAATCCCGATAAATATAAAAAACAGTATAAAGAAAATTTTTCTGTAGATTTTACTGGAATTGATTCAAAAGTATTAGAGAACGGGGAATTTGAGAGTACCATGAAATTCGAATCTACAGATATGGTAGACCGGGTAGGTAAAAAATTAATTATCAACCCCATGCTGTTTTTGAATAGGAATTCTAACGATTTTGATCAGACGGAAGCTCGGAAACATCCTATAGATTTTGGATCGGGTTCTACGAAAGTGAAAAAAGTTATCCTGGAAATCCCTCAAGGATATACTATTGAAGAGATTCCTCAAACTAAGAAAATTGTTACAGAGGATAAAGAAATAGAATACAGCTATGTAGTGGAACAAAAAGGGAATAAGCTGGAGGTAACAGCTACCACTAAAGTAGCCAGTCCGGATTATCCAAAAGAATATTACCCGGCTTTCAAGCAAATTTGGGGAGTTGCCTCAAAACATGAAAATCAGGTGATTAGTTTAGTGAAGAAATCATAAGTATTTGATTTTTAATGTGTATCAACACTATCGATAATATTTTTTTAAAACCATTCAGCTTTTGAATGGTTTTTGTATTAGTACCAAAAAAATTAATTATGAAAAATACGATTACTGTTTTGGCACTATCTTCATTCTTTGCTTTTACGGCCTGTAAGAAAAATGAATCAACAGGACCGGCTACCGAAAAGTCAGACTACAAAGAATCCGGAAAACTGATAGTAGATTCTGTTAAAGTAAGTGATTCTACAAAAATCACAGACTCTTTAAAAGTAAAATATACTTCAAAATTGCTGGTCTTCCCGGAATTGAAAGATAAAACCTTATTAGACAGTATTTATTTTCAAAATAAAGATATTAAAGATTTTTCCAAAACCGGGCTTCAGAATTATTTGGAAAATGAGAAAATAAGATATTTCTCTTCTGTAAAAAATGACAATAAAGACTGGCTTTCAGATATCACCTATGCTCAGGATTGGTATATCAGCTCTTACATGAATCTCATATCCAATACCAATGGATATATGCATATTCAGTATGTAGGAAGCGGTTATGAGGGCGGGGCTCATGATAATTACGGATTTGCTGAAAGGGTTTTTGATCTTAAGAAGAATAAAAAACTTGAGCTGAAGGACATCACCTCAATGCCAAAGGCTAAAATTGAAGCCATTCTGATGAAGAATATCAATAATATTAATAGTGGAACATCAGATGCTGAAGGAGAAGTTAAAAATTCCGAAATGCTGCTGGTGGAAAAAATTCCGGCGAACAATAATTTCTATTTTGATCAGAAAAACCTTTATTTTCATTACAGCCCGTACGAAATTGCCGCTTTTGCAGCAGGAGATATCACCATTCCTATCTCTTGGGAAGAATTAGGCGTGACATTGAATGCAGAATTTAAAGAAAGAATGAAAATTAAATAAATAAATGCTTCCGGTTCAGGAAGCATTGTTTATTTTTGCGGTAATGGAAAAAGTAGCTTTTATCATCAACCCTTTTTCGGCTAAAAAAAATTATCAGCCGTTTCTGAATGAACTTAAAGCAAAGGTTGGAAATCCTTTGTATTACGTCTCCGAATCTATTCCGGGAACAGATGAGTTTATTAAAACTCATTTTGATCATATCGATATTTTTGTGGCAATTGGGGGGGATGGAACTATTTCTACTGTGGCTAAAAATCTTATTTCTACAGATAAGATCCTGGCTATTTTTCCGGCAGGCTCCGGAAATGGATTCTCCAATGAAACGCGCTTCAGTAAAAATCTGGATGGACTTTTAGAGAAAATAAAAGCAAAGCAATCCAGAAAAATCGATACATTTACGGTTAATGACAGGCTTTCTATCAATGTTTCAGGAACAGGTTTTGATGGAAAAGTGGTTAAAGAGTTTGAGAAAACAAGCCGTGGATTCAAAAACTATATTAAAGTTTCCCTGAAAACATTCTTCAATTACAAACCAATCAAAGTGAAATTTTTTGGTGAAGAGTATCAGCAGTACAATGGCAGATATCTTATGCTGAATATTGCCAATACCCGTCAGTTTGGTAATAATGCTTATATTGCTCCAAAAGCAAGTAAAAGCGACGGTTTGGTTGATATGGTTTTGGTGAAGAAATTTCCTCTGACCTATTCTGCATTGTTTGCTTTCAGAATGTTTACCAAAAGACTAAAGGACGATGAATATGTTACCTATCTTCCGGTTTCCGAAATTTCATTCGAGGTAAATACCAAAAACTGGCATCTTGATGGTGAGTTTAATAAAATAGAATCACCCATCCATGTTAAAGTACAGCCTGCAAGCCTTAATATCCTGGTGTAAAGACCTGTTCAGACTTCAAGTTTTTTCTCAATTTCCTGTGGATGATCGAGGCAGTATTGTAGCTGTTTTTTATCAAGCTGCTTTTCCCAGTTAGCAACAACTACTGTAGCCACAGAGTTTCCTATAACATTAGTTAATGCTCTGCATTCACTCATGAATTTGTCTATTCCCAGAATTAATGTCATTCCGGCTAAAGGAACTTCAGGAACTACGGCCAATGTAGCAGCCAGTGTAACAAATCCGGCACCTGTAACTCCCGCAGCACCTTTAGAGCTCAACATGGCGATCAGAAGAAGCATGAGCTGTTTTTCAAGAGGAAGATGGATGTTCAATGCCTGAGCAATAAAAAGTGAAGCCAATGTCATATAGATATTGGTTCCGTCCAGGTTAAAAGAATAACCGGTGGGAACTACTAAACCTACAATAGCTTTTGAACAGCCTGCTTTTTCCAGTTTTTCCATAAGACCCGGAAGAGCCGATTCGGAAGAGCTTGTACCTAATACAAGAAGAAGCTCTTCTTTAAGATAGTACAAGAGTTTGAAAATGCTAAACCCATTGTACCATGCAACAGCGCCCAGAACAATGACCACAAAAAGAATAGATGTGATATAGAATGTGGCTACCAGAAAAATAAGGTTCAACACAGAATGAAGTCCATATTTTCCAATCGTAAAAGCCATAGCACCAAAGGCTCCGATAGGGGCAAGCTTCATAAGCATATGGACAATCTTAAAAACAGGAGTAGACAAATCCTGAAGAAAATCAGTTACTTTCTTACTTTTTTCTTTAGTCAGTACCAAAGCAACACCCATTAAAATTGCCACAAGGAGAACCTGAAGTATATTATCACCCACTAAAGGACTGAAAAGAGTATCCGGAATGATATTCATGATGAAACTGGTAAGTGTAGAATCATGAGCTCTTTCTTTATATTGTGAAATATCTCCTGAAAGGGTAGCCGGATCAATGTTTAAACCATGACCGGGCTGTAAAAGGTTACCCACTATTAGCCCAATGATGAGTGCTAAAGTTGAGAACGTAAAAAAATAGATCATTGCCTTTATTGCAATTCTCCCTACTTTTTTAAGATCGGTCATATGCGCAATTCCCAGGGTCAGGGTAATGAAAATAACCGGAGCAATAATCATTTTTACCAGCTTAATAAAACCATCGCCTAATGGTTTCATTTTTTCTCCCAGCTCAGGATAATATCTTCCGAGAAGAATACCTGCAATAATGGCTATAATAACCTGAAAATAAAGCTGCTGATAAAATTGTTTTGCTTTCAATAGAAGTGGTTTTAAAAGGGCGAAATTATGAATTTTTTCCAAAAACATGATGAATATCATTAAAGTTTTAAAAAAATACAGGATATCACGTAGGGAGGAGAGTATTTGTCTTTATGTGCCGACCTCTGGTAAATAAAGGATTGTATTGTAAAGTTTTCAATAAAAAATCCTGCTTTAAAATAATTAAAACAGGATTTTTTATATGAGTAAAGTCGCTTTTAATTATTCGGTAGCAACAGAGTCGTCGCCACGGCCGTCTGCTACAGCGTGAATACTACCATTGTCATCAAGAACAATCATTTCTGTTTTTCCGATTTGTTTTATTTTTTCAATAACATAATTCTTGCTTTTCAGCTCGGAAATAGTGCTTTCAGGAAAGTTATTTTCCACTGTTATAACTTCCGGAAGCCACTGGTGATGAAACTTGGGTGCATTCACGGACATATTGGCGTTTAATTTAAAATCAACAACGTTGACAATAGATTGATATACGGAAGTGGGAATGGTTGTTCCTCCTGGTGTTCCCACCACCATATAAGGTTTTCCGTTCTTCAGCAAAATCGTAGGCGTCATAGAAGAAAGCATTCTTTTATTAGGCTGGATCGCATTGGCTTCTCCGCCTACAGCTCCAAACATATTGGGTACACCTGGCTTGATGGAGAAATCGTCCATTTCGTTATTGAGGAAGAATCCTGCCCCTGAAACCAGTACTTTGCTTCCGTAATATCCGTTAAGGGTAGTGGTTACAGAAGCTGCATTTCCGTCTTTGTCGAGTACAGAAATATGGGTAGTCTGGGTAGACTCTTTCGGTTGTTCTATAATTTTACCCACTTCAGCACTAGGTGTGGCTTTATCAAAACTGAAACTTTTCCATCTTTCTTTTAAATAGGCATCAGAGATCAGATAATCCGTTTTATCCTGGATGAAATCAGGATCACCCATATACTCAGCCCTGTCTGCAAAAGCTCTTCTTTCAGCCTCAGTCATAATCTGAACAGCCTTTGTAGAATTCTGCTGGTATTTTTCAAGATTTTCAAAACTCGCCATTCTCAACATCTGAGCCAGCAGTAAACCTCCACTTGAGGGTAAAGGCATGGATACTACATTATTTCCCTTATATTCAAATTCTAAAGCCTTTCTTTCAGCAACTTTATAATTTTTAAGATCTTCCAGAGTAATGATTCCATTACCTCTTTTCATTTCTGCCACCAAAAGATCCGCTGTTTTTCCTTCATAAAAACCTTTTGCCCCTAATTTTTGGATAAGCTTTAAAGTCTCAGCCAATTCTTTCTGCACTAAAATATCACCGGCTTTCCAGGGAGTGTCTTTTACAAAAATAATAGAGGATTTGTTATGCTTTTGAAATTTCTCTTTATTGTTATTCAGCATATCGGCTTCCTTTTCTGTAATGGTAAAACCTTGTTCTGCCAGATCAATGGCAGGTTGTATGATTTTTTCCATAGGAAGTTTACAATACTTTAAGGTAGCGAAAAAACCAGCTACACTCCCCGGAATACCCACTGCAAGTCTTCCGTTTTGAGACAGATCAGTATCTGCTTTACCTTTTTTATCGAGATACATATCCCGGGAAGCTTTTTTGGGAGCCGTTTCCCTATAATCTAATGTGAATTTTTCACCATTATTTTTTACACCCACCAAAAATCCACCACCACCGATATTTCCTGCCTGAGGGTATACAACTGCCAATGCATACTGTGTCGCCGTAATGGCATCATAGGCGTTTCCTCCCATTTTTAGAATTTTTGCCCCTGCTTCACTGGCTAAAGGATGAGCAGAGACTACTACACCCTTCTTTTTTACCTGTACTTCTTTTACGATACTGATATCTGTAAACTGGGCCCAGCTTAATGGACTTGCTAACAGGACCGAAACAATTAAAAACTTCTTCATATGATTTTCTTTATAACAAAAATATAGTTTTTTTGTAAATCATTGCCGATGCTGGTCTCATGAAATGTATTTTTAATTTTTTCACCTGACCTGGCAGGATTAGGACTGTTTGGTTTTGCTTATTTGGTATTTATTATTAAAAATTCATATTTAAAAATCAATAACTAGTTGTTTTTGTTGATTTATTTTCAATAATTTATGATATTTTATTGATAATGTCTGTGTTGTTTTTAAAATGATTTGTACATTTGAAAAAAAACACATGAGAAAAAACAATCAAAAAATTGTCTCTTTAGGGGCGTTATTCTTTATTTCTGTAAATTTTTATGCACAAACCGGGGATTCAATTAAAGTGAAAACTGTGGATGAAGTTAAAATTACAGTGGGATCCAGAAACAAAAGCAGGGTGGCTACCGACACACCGGTTCCTGTAGATGTGATTAATATTGGATCACAGTCAGTGTTGAGTCCTCAGACAGATCTTAATCAGATTTTAAATTATGCGGCACCTTCCTTTACCTCCAATTCTACCACAGTTGCAGATGGTACAGATCATGTAGATCCTGCACAGTTGAGAGGATTAGGTCCCGATCAGGTTCTTGTATTGCTTAATGGAAAAAGAAGACACACTTCTTCATTGGTGAATATCAATGGTTCACCGGGAAGAGGCTCGGTAGGAACAGACCTAAATGCAATCCCTGCCTTTGCAATTGAAAGATTAGAGGTACTGAGAGATGGTGCTTCAGCGCAATATGGTTCTGATGCTATTGCGGGTGTTATCAATGTTATTATGAAGAAAAGTACAAATAACCTCACTGCAGCCATTACAGCAGGAGGGTATAATTCGAAAGGCTCTAATGACCACAGTGGTGGCTGGGATGGGGAAAAATATCAGCTGGATCTTAATTATGGTGCAAAGCTTGGTGCTACAGGATTTTTGAATTTTACAGCCAGTTTTCTGAACAGAGCCGCTACAGGAAGAGCTGGAACGGCTACGGGAGATATTTTCAACGCCTACAACGCTATTGAGCAGAGAGCACTTGAAAATGGAGTTAATATTAATTCTCTATTTGGGAATATTACAAACACTTCCAATACTCAACAGATCGTTAATTACATTCATCAATATGCTCCTTATGTAAACTATTTCAGTCCAGGGATGCTGATGAGTATTCAGAATGCCAATACGATTCCGGAACTGCAAGCGATTTTAAGAGCAGATGTTACAGCTAATGAATTAACTTACAGAGGGCTTGAGAGAAATGATTTTAATATGAGAGTAGGGCAGTCTAAGCTTGGATCGGGACAGGTTTTTATGAATTCCGAATTTGATATTTCTTCATCAGTACGTGGGTATGCATTTGGAGGAATTTCTTATAGAAGCGGAAATGCTGCAGGATTTTACAGAAGACCTAATCAAAGCAGGACTTCCACTTCATTGTATCCCAACGGTTTTTTACCGGAGATTGCATCTGATGTGATTGACCTTTCACTAGCGGCGGGTTTTAAAGGAAAAGTAGGAAAAGTAAATTATGATATCAGTAATACCTTTGGACAGAATACTTTTGATTATACTATAAAAAATACGGCTAATGCATCCATGCTGTCTTCCATGCAAAGGGAGTTTAGAGCTGGGGGACTGGGGTTCTTACAGAATACGATCAATGCTGATTTTGATACCAAATTTGATTGGCTGCAGGGCTTCAATATGGCATTTGGCGGAGAGGTGAGATTGGAAAGATATAAAATAGAAAGTGGAGAAGAAGCCTCATGGGCTCTTTATGATATTAACGGAAATATTCAGAATCCCGAAACTGCAGCTTCGTTGAAACCGACAGATTTTATGGGGGCTACAAGACCCGGCGGGGCACAGGTATTTCCTGGCTTCAGACCGGAGAATGCATTGAAAAAAGGGAGGAGCTCTGTAGCGGCTTACCTGGATACGGAATTGGATGTTACCAATCGTTGGTTGGTGAGTGCAGCATTTAGGTTTGAAAATTATTCAGATTTTGGCTCTACATTCAATTATAAGATTGCATCCCGATATAAACTTACGGATTATATTAACATCCGGGCAGCGCATTCCACCGGATTTAGGGCACCTTCCTTACAGCAAATTTATTTCAATGCAACAGCTACCCAGTTTGTTGGTGGGACAGCGTATGAAGTCGGGACATTTTCTAATGATTCTCAAGTGGCAAAGATTTTAGGAATCCCCCAATTGAAGCAGGAAGAGTCTAATAGCTTTTCTGCAGGCTTTACCGCTAAAATACCAAGTGCTAACCTGACATTTACGGTAGATGGGTATTATATTAAAATAAAAAACAGAGTAGTATTAACAGATCAATTTTCCAGACCTTCGGGAGTTTTTCCGGTGGACAGCCCTGAATATAATCTTCAGAAAGGCTTTGATCAGGCTAATGCCACTGCGGCAACATTCTTTGCCAATGCTATTGACACTCAGACCAAAGGGATAGAAGGTGTAATTTCTCACAGGTTGAAAATCTCTGAAAAGGTTACTTTGAATTCTGATTTAGCAGCAACGGTATCCAAAACCAATAGGGTGGGAGAGATCCATGGTTCGGATATTCTGATTCAGGCTGGTCAGGTAAACCGTTATTATTCTGAAACCAGTCGCGTCTACCTGGAAGAGGCAGTCCCAAGGTTTAAAGTGTCATTGAATAATGCTTTAGAGCTTAATAATTTTAGTATCCTTGTGAGGAACGTATATTTTGGAAAAGTGACTGATCCTAATACAACAGACGTGAATGGAGACGGTATTGTCGATAGCAATATGATCAATGGGAAGCAGGTGCCTGTTGAGCATCCGGTTTGGGGAGGTAAAGTCATTACCGATCTGTCGATTGGGTATAAATTTACAAAAGGCTTAAGGCTGACCATTGGTGCTAATAATTTATTTGATATTTATCCGGATAAGAATTATGGACCCAGATCTCTGAAAACACCTTCTGTAGATGCCTCTGGGAATCCAATTAATAGTATAGATCTTTCCAATCAGGATCAGTTCGTGTATTCCAGAAATGTTTCACAGTTTGGAATGAATGGAAGGTTTCTGTTTGTAAGGATGAATTTGAGCTTATAAATTTTAGTCATGTTTAGACAGGGGAAAGGGCTAGAAGTTACTGTTTGATGCTGCTGATCTGTAAATGTTTAAAAGCTGATAAAATAAGGTTCAGTTATTTTTTTTATATTCTTAATAACCGCTTCCTTTCTTAATTATAATATAGAAATGCCTTATCCTGAGTTCAGTATATAAATAATTTTCTATAACAATCCATGGGTGTATTTTTAAATACACCTTTTTTATTATGGTTAACATGTTTTTTTTACTTTTGTACCATTCTAAAAAAAATCTAAAAATGGAATCCTATACGGAAAGAATACTGATTACGGGTGCTTTGGGACAAATCGGCACCGAACTGACGAATAGACTTGTTGAAATCCACGGAGCAGAAAATGTAGTTGCTTCAGGACTGGACAGATGGCAAGAGGGAATTACCGCTGCGGGACACTATGAAAGAATGGATGTTACCAATACGCAATTGGTGAGACAGGTAGTGAAAGATTATGATATCACTACAGTGTATCACCTGGCTTCGCTTTTATCCGGAACTTCAGAAAAGCAGCCTATTTTTGCATGGAAACTGAATTTGGAACCTCTGCTGCATTTTTGTGAAATGGCAAAGGAGGGGCTTCTTAAAAAGATCTTCTGGCCAAGTTCTATTGCTGTGTTTGGAAAAGGAATTCCAAAAGAGAATGTAGCGCAAGATGTTGTTTTGAATCCAACTACAGTGTATGGGATTTCTAAAATGGCAGGAGAGAAATGGTGTGAGTATTATTTTGATAAATATGGGGTGGATGTAAGAAGCATCAGGTATCCCGGATTAATTTCCTGGAAGACTCCTGCAGGTGGAGGAACAACAGATTATGCTGTTGAGATTTTCTATAAGGCAATAGAGGAGGGGAAGTATACAAGCTTCATTTCTGAGAACACCGGAATGCCGATGTTGTATATGGATGATGCGATCAACGCCACACTAAAATTAATGGAAGCTCCAAAAGAAAGTCTGACGGTTCGTTCTTCTTATAACTTAGGTGGAATGTCATTTACTCCAAAAGAATTGGCGGAGGAAATTGCAAAAGAAATTCCGGATTTTACCATCGATTATCAACCCGATTTCAGACAGGCAATTGCAGATTCATGGCCGGCTTCAATTGATGATTCAGTGGCTAAAAAAGACTGGGGGCTGACGTATGATTTCGGAATTTCTGAAATGTCAAAAGACATGATCAAGAATCTGAAAGTAAAATTAGCTAAGGATTAATAATGTAAAGTAATACTTTAATTAAAAATTGCTTTAACTTCTGATTTTTAATATATTATAACTTTTATATAAAATTTAATTTAAATGATATTATTAACTTTTAACATGGTAAATATTGATGCTGACCCCAAAAAAGGGTTTCAAATTACCGATGAAGAAAGACTGAAAATCACAGAAGATAACACCAAAGCAATTCTTAGAATTTTAGATATTCATGATATTAAAGCCAGTTTTTTTGTAGAGGTTTCTCTCTCCGGAAAACTGCAGAATCTTATAAAAGCAATTTCATCCAAAGGGCATGAAATTGCTTTTTATAATAAAGACTCCAACCTTACGGAAATTGAAAATGCCAAGAAAGAAATTCAGGATCTTTTGGAAAAACAGATCAGAGGAATTCGTCAGAAGGAGGTAAAAGTACCTCAGGAAAATTTGAAATTATTGGAGTTTAATTATGTCTCCAATATCGATAATGCAGATATACTTTTCCCTTTCAAACGTCTCAAAAGAGATACGGAAATTACAGAAGAGGATGGCTTAAGTATTATCCCGGAAAGTATCTCTCCCTACAGTCAGCTCCCATACAATGATTTTGTATTTCAGATTCTACCCATGAAGTATTATCAGAATATGGTTTTAGAGACCCTGCAGAATGAAGAGTTTGTACTGATTTATCTGAACTCGTGGCAGTTTACAGATTTTAAAAAATACCGTTTTGATATTCCCTTTTACAGAAGCTTGTTTTCGGGCAAAAAAATGGAGGACAAATTAGATGCCCTCCTTACTTTTATCAACGAGAAAGAACTTGCCGTTTCCCGTATGAAAGATTATATTTTTTAGGTTGCAGGTTGCAGATGATAGGTAGTGGAGGTTAGGAGTCCTTTTTCCATTGCAAGTCCATTTGATTTCTCTTACTCTAAACTTTGAGCTTCGAAAGCTGCTTCTGCATGCTCAAACCTTTTTTGCTCTCAAACGCTCCAGCTCTCTCACTTCATTCCCACTAACTCAATTCAAAAAGAGTGATCTCAGGCAGTACACCCACTCTTCCTGGATATCCAAGCACTCCAAAGCCCCTGTTGACATACAGGAATTTACCTTCACTTTCATATAAATCTGCCCATTTTGGATAACGGTACTGAACCGGTGACCATTTTATATTCTTTAGATCCAACCCAAACTGCATCCCATGTGTATGTCCTGAAAGGGTCAGGTGGATGTCTGCGGGGTGTTTTTTTACCACATAATCAAAATGGGTAGGGTCATGGCTCATTAAAATCTTTGTAGCGGATTCCGGAACTCCTTTTAAAGCGTCATCGATCTTTCCGAATTGTGGAAATGGTTTCAGTCCCCAGTTTTCAACGCCCAGGATGTACAATTTTTCTCCGTTTTTTTCAATAACCCTGTTTTCATTTCTCAGCATATCAAAACCTGCCTGCTTCTCATAGTCGATCAGCATATCAAGATTTTTCTTTTTGGCATCCGGAGAAGTCCAGCTTACGTAATCACCGTAATCATGGTTTCCAAGGACTGCAAACTTGCCGTCTTTAGCCTTTATTTTTGAAAAAAGAGGGATGAAAGGTTTGAATTCATCAGCTACATTATTCACCATATCTCCTGTGAATAAAACCAAATCGGGCTTCTGTTCATTGATAAGATCTACTGCATGCTTCAATTTGTCCGGATCAGAGAAACTTCCGCTATGAACATCAGAAATCTGAATGATCTTATATCCTTTGAAGCTCTTTGGAAGATTGGCGAACTTTACCTTAACTCTTCTTACGGTATGGCGATACTTGCCAAAAGTAATTCCATCTATGAAAAGGGCTGAGAGAACACCTCCCATTCCCAGGCCTACAAGACTCAGAAATTTCCTTCTTTCCGGGAAGAATGTTTCCTTAGAGCCTATCATATTTACAAAGTAGCCCCCTATTCTGAATAAATCATCAATTAATAAAAATAAAACCACGAAAATTTTCGGAAAGATAAATATCAAAAATAATGAAATCATAATTTGAGGTCTTATCGTACTGCGGTCCGCTCTCTGATAATGAGTTACTTCATAAGCGAAAACTCCATAAATAAGTAACGATATTACCCAATATCCAGTTCGTAACCAAAAATTATCGGTCAGAGTTCTTATGGCCTGATAGATGTAAATTTCCAGAAACAGGAAAATTCCGGCAATGATTAAAAAGTTCTTTTGCATAAGTCTGTTTTCAAAAAAAGCACAAAAGAAGACTTCCTTTGTGCTTTTTATATTTTTATGTTAAAAATTATCTTTTAAGGAAATCTGTAAACGAGAGCATTGATGTTCATTCCGGCACCTACCGAAGTCATCACAACATTCCCATTCTCTTTAAACGATTGACCATCCATTTTTCCTTTAATTATTAAATCATACATGGTTGGAATGGTTGCTACAGAGGTATTTCCAAAATCCTGAATTGTCATTGGAGAGATTGAATGATCATATTCTTTGATATCATAAAGCCTGTGAAGTCTTTCAATCATAGCATAATCCATTTTGGCATTGGCCTGGTGGATAAGGATTTTATCTATATCTTCAATAGAAAGTCCTGCATCTGTAATTGTATCTTTAATCGCAACAGGTACATTTTTAAGAGCGTACTCGTAGATTTTTCTTCCCAGCATTCTTACATAAAGACGTCTTTGATCTACTTCTTTGTTGATAGAAGGTGCATTCTCAAGATAATTTAATTCAGGGCCATTGTCACAGATTGTATTGTGGGCAATAATTCCTACATTTTCGTTATCGGTAGCTTTTACCACGACTGCTCCGGCACCGTCAGCGAAGATCATTCTGTTTCTGTCGTGTGGATCTGTAACACGGCTTAGAGTTTCTCCTCCGATTACTAAAATGGTTTTTGCAACTTTAGCTTTAATTAAATTATCTGCTAAAATCATTGCTTCTACCCATCCCGGGCACCCGAAAAGCATATCGTATGTTACGCATTTTCTGTTTTTTATGCCTAGTTTATTCTTTACTCTTGCAGCCATAGTAGGCATGAAATCAGCATATCCATTCTCGGTAACCTCTCCAAAATTGCTCGCGTAAATAATATAATCCAGTTCTTCGCCGTCTACTTTTGCGTCTTCAAGGGCAATTTTTGCGGCTTCATAACCGATCTGTGAATTGGAAAGACCGTCCTCAATGAATCTCCTGTTTTCTATTTCTGTAATTTCTACAAACTTCGCAATAGTTTCTTCCACAGGCTTTTCTATCTTTACCCCATCCTCTGTGTAGAACTCAGAATTCATGAAGTAATCTCTACCAATAACTCTGTTCGGAATGTAAGATCCAGAGCCAATAATGATCGTATTCGGCATTCGTTTATATGATTTTTTTAAAGATGCAAAGTTAATAATTAATATTAATAACGGAGAATTAAAAATATTATTAAATTTGCAAAAATTGTACTTTACAATCTATGAAAAACAACTCGTCCTTAAAAGGCTTACTTATTGCAGCTGTGGCGTTTATCGTTGCCTTTGGGATCTACTTCCTTTTTTTAGCCAAGAAGAATTATTATGTTGTAGATAATCCTACCCCGAATACGTATTACTTTAAGATCAATAACGGATCTGAAGGAATCATCTCTGCCGGGCAGTATGTGCATGTGGATTTGAATAAAGGGAAAAACTCTATTCAGGTTTTTGATCAGAACAAAAAAATGCTGTATGATTCGGCATTTGAAGTGAATAAACTTCGTGGTCTGATTAATATTACCCATCAGGATTACTATGTAAATGACCAGTATTATGGATACAATCTTAAAAAAGATTCATTACTGGCCAACCTTGATAAAACGGTCATTGACGGAAAGGATTATTACGGAGGAGCCAGACGCTTCAATAAGCT
>Ga0105243_10000666_pt1 | contig 33575 bp, 33 predicted proteins | sample KBSM34metaG_FD_81525 | JGI IMG/M metagenome (GOLD analysis project Ga0105243, IMG submission 81525) | Miscanthus rhizosphere microbial communities from Kellogg Biological Station, Michigan, USA - KBS M3-4 metaG | ecosystem: Host-associated > Plants > Roots > Rhizosphere > Soil | place... | reverse complement strand
TCGCCGGCCCTGACGAGCCCGACCGGCTGCGCACCCTCGCCGAGGACGACCTCGTCGGGCCGCTCCTCGTCCTCCACGACCTGCACCCTGACGACGTCCTGACCCGGGTGCAGGGAGCGCTCGACCGCGTGCGCCCCTACCTCGGTTCCCACGCCGGCGGCGTGACCCTAGTCGGAGTGGACCCCGACGGGGTCGTGCGACTCCGGCTCGAGGGCAGCTGCGACGGTTGTCCGTCGTCCGCGATGACCGTGCAGAACGCCATCGAGGACGCGATACTCGCCGCGGCCCCGGACGTCCTCGCCGTCGAGGTGGAGGGTGTGGTGTCTGCCGACCCTCCACTGCTTCAGATCGAGCCCTTCGGTGGCCCGCGTGAGGGCGGCGACCCGGGCTGGGTCCATGTCGACGTCGACGTCCCGCCGGGAGCGGTCTCGCTCGCGCAGGTCGCGGGCGAACCGCTCCTGGTCGCCGGTCTTCCCGACGCCGCCGTGGTGGCGTACCGCGACCGGTGCGCGGTGTGCTCCTCCGGGCTGGTCGGGGGCACCCTGCACGGGGAGACCCTGACCTGCCCCGCCTGCGCGAGCGGGTTCGACCTGCGGCACGCCGGACGCGGCGTCGCCGACGACGGTCGGGCGTTGGTCCCGGTGCCGATGCTGCCGGACGGCGCCGGGTGGCGGGTGTCGGTCCGGGAACCGGTGGGGTTGGCATGAGTCCCGGTCTCGGTGGCCTGCGCCGGCTCACGCAGCCGGCTCCGGAGGGGCCGGCCCCGGCGACGTCGCCGGCGCCCGACGAGACCTGCGAGATGTGCGGGGTCGGCATAACCGCGCGGCACGGGCACGTCGCGGACACCCACGACCACCGGCTGCTGTGCGTGTGCCGGCCGTGCCACCTGCTCTTCGCCCCAGACGGAGCCGGGGGCGCCCGCTTCCGCGGCGTCGGCGACACGGTGCGCGCACTCGACGACCTGGTGCTCGACGAGGCGGACTGGGACGGCCTCCAGATCCCGGTCGACCTGGCGTTCTTCTTCAGGCACAGCGACGAGGACGCCTTCCACGCGTTCTACCCCGGGCCGGGTGGCGCCACCGAGTCCACGCTCGACCTCGCCTCCTGGACCACCGTGCTCGACGCCAACCCGGAGATCGCCGGGATGATGCCCGACGTGGAGGCGGTGCTGCTGCGCCACCTCGACCCCGGTTTCAGCGCCCACGTGACCCCGATCGACGTCTGCTACGAGCTGGTCGGGATCGTGCGCGAGCACTGGGAGGGTCTGCACGGCGGCGACGACGTCTGGCAACGGATCGCGGCGTTCTTCGAGGCGCTCGACCGTCGCGGCCAGGGCACGGGCCGGGCAGGCTGAGATGCCCGAGCTGACCTTCGCCTGCACGGCGATCGAACCGGACCGGTTCGCCGCGGCACCCGCCGTCACGCTGCGGATGCGCGCCTCCGGACCGCCTGGTGTCCGCGTGCACGCGGCTGCGATCCGGTGCCAGGTCCGGATCGAGCCGCGTCGCCGTGGCTACACCGAGGCCGAGGGCGAGGCCATGGCCGACCTTTTCGGCGGCCGTGAGCGGTGGGGCACGACCATGCAGGCGCTCCAGCTCGCCTTCCTCTCGCACCTGCTGCCCGGCTTCGTGGGGGAGACCGAGTTCGACCTGTCGCTGCCGTGCAGCTACGACTTCCACGTCGCGGCCAACCGCTACCTCGCGGCGCTCGAGGAGGGGGAGGTTCCGTTGCTCCTCCTGTTCAGCGGCACCGTGTTCACCGGTGCCCCCGGAACCCTCGAGGTGTCGCCGGTGGCGTGGCACACCGAGACCAGGGCCGGGCTCCCGGTCAAGGCCTGGCTGGACGCGATGGACGCTCACTTCCCCGGACAGGCCTGGCTGCGCCTCGACCGCTACACCTTCGACCGGCTGGCCGAGTACCGCACCGAGCACCAGCTCGCGGGCTGGGAGGACGCGATCGAGCGCCTCATCAAGGAAGCCGGACATGGCTGAGCACCCCCGAAGGACTGACCGATTCGCCGCGGCGCGGGGGCTCGCCGACGCCGTGCTCTACGAGGGGTACGTGCTCTACCCCTACCGCGCCACCTCGCCCAAGAACCAGGTCCGCTTCCAGTGGGGCGTGCTGATGCCCGCCGACGTGGTCGCCCGCGACGCCTCCGAGCGCGACACCCTCCGCGCCGGCGTCGTGGTGGAGGGCCGGGCCGGTGAGCTCACCGTGCAGATCCGGTTCCTGCACGTGCAGCGACGGGCCGTGCAGCGGGCGACCGAGGATGGGTTCGCGGACGCCGAGCGGCTCGACACCGCGACCACGGCCCACGTGCCGTGGGACGAGGCCGTCGAGCGCGAGGTCACGATCACCGTGCCGCTGGTCTCGACAGGCTCGACCACCGGGGGTGGCTCGACCACCGGGGGTGGCTCGACCACCGGGGATGGCTCGACGACCGCCTCCTTCGCGCAGACCATCGACGTCCCCGGTGGTGAGGACTTCGAGGACGTCCACGACGACGGCCGCGTCGTGGGCCGGCTGGTGCGCACCCGGGAGCCGGTGCGGCTCGGCGTGCAGGTCACCGTCGCGCGTCCCCCCTCGCCGTACGGCGTGGTGCAGGTGGACGTGCGTCTGCGCAACGTGACCCCGGCCACGGAGCAGCCAGGGGACACCCGCCCCGCCTGGCTGCGTCGTGCCCTCGTCGCCGCGCACCTCCTGCTCGGGATCGACGGTGGACGCTTCGTGTCCCAGCTCGACCCACCGGAGTGGGCGAAGGGCTACGTCGCGGAGTGCACCAACGAGGGCGCCTTCCCGGTGCTGGCGAACCCCGGCGAGGACGCCACGGTGATGCTGGCCTCGCCGATCATCCTGTACGACCACGCGCACGTGGCGCCGGAGAGCGCCTCGGCCTTCTTCGATGCGCTCGAGGTCGACGAGCTGCTCAGCCTGCGCACGATGACGCTGTCCGAGGAGGAGAAGCGCGAGGCACGTGGCACCGACCCGCGCACAGCTGCGCTGCTCGACGAGGTCGACGCGATCGGGCCCGACCTCTGGGACCGGCTGCACGGCACGGTGCGCTACGTCGACGCGATGACCGCGCCACCCGACAGACCGGTGCCGGAACCGGCCTCGCCCGAGACGCCATGGTGGGACCCGGGCGCCGACTCCGCCGTCGACCCGGAGACCGACACCATCCCGATCGGCGGAGTCGAGGTCGGCCGCGGGAGCCGGGTCGTGCTCCGTCCCGGCAAGCGCCGCGCGGACGCCTTCGACATGTTCCTGGCCGGCCGGGAGGCGACGGTGGCGGCCGTGTTCCACGACGTCGACTCCGGCCGCCACCTCGCGGTCACGATCGACGACGACCCGGGCGCGGACCTCAAGGACGCCCACGGGCGCTACCTGTACTTCGCCCCCGACGAGGTCGAGCCGCTGCGGTCGCGGGCGGGTGAGCCGTTGTGAGCCGCCGGGTCCTGGTCGCATGTGTCGGCAACATCTTCAGGTCCGACGACGCGTTCGGGGTCGAGGTGGCGCGGCGACTGACCGGTGCCGACCTGCCGGAGGGCACGAAGCTGGTCGACTTCGGGATCCGGAGCGTGCACCTCGTCTACGAGCTGATGGACGGGTACGACGTCCTGGTGCTGGTCGACACCGTCGCCCAGCAGGACGGTCCCCCGGGCTCGCTCTACGTGATCGAGCCGGACCTGGCCGCGATCACGGCCGGGGAGCCGCCGCCGCTCGACCCCCACGACCTGCCGCCGGGAGGGGTGCTGGCGCTGCTGCCGTCGCTAGGTGGGATGGTCGACCGGGTGCTGGTCGTGGGCTGCACCCCGGAGCGTCTCGAGGACGGCATCGGGCTCTCGGAGACCGTCGAGGCTGCCCTCGACACCGCGGCATCGATGGTGCTGGACGTCGTGCGGCGTGAGTCGTCGCGGATCACTGCGTGAGAGGAGGACCGATGTTCAAGAAGCTCCTGCTGCTCGGCGTGATCGCCGCTGCTGCGGCCACTGCCAAGGCCCAGTGGCCCGACATCCAGCGCTACCTGCGGATGCGGAACATGTGACCTCTTCGCTCAGGTTTCGAGACGCGGCGGCACGTCCCGTCGCTTCGCTCCGGTGCGTGCCGCCGCTCCTCAACCTCTTCGCTGTCCTGCGTCTCGCAAGCTCGGCGGAGCGCTCAGAACTCCACCGGCCCGAGGATCGGTGGCGTGCCGTTGAGTGTCACCCGCTCGGACGGCAGCGGTGGCACGGTTGCGGCCACCTCCCGGGTGGTGGGCTGTGTGTGCCGCGGCCAGTGCTTCCCGTCGGGCTGCCAGCGCCCCGGGGTGTCGGTGAGTCCCACCAGCCAGGTCAGCGTGCACTCCAGCGCGCAGGCGAGCTCCGGGAGCTTGGCGACGTCGAGACCGGCCCCATGTTCAAGGCTCGAGAGCGCCTTGTTGGTCGTGGTCACGCCCATCCCGCGGAGCCGGGACACCACCTCCTTCTGGGTCAGCCCCAGGTCACGACGTCGTTCGCGCAGCCGTTCGCTGACCACGTGGTGGCGGTGGCTGCCGAGCTCGGTCACGGCGCCGCCTCGAGCCCGGTTGTGGACATGTCGGCCAGCGGGCGCACGTCGTACGCCGCAAAGTTGAACACGGGTGCGGTCGCCAGCAGCCGCTCGAACTCCTCGTGCGAGTCGACCTCGTAGATCCACGCGCCACCGTGCGCGCCGACCACGTGGTAGCGCGCGATCACCTTGCCGCGGCGCTCGAGGTCGCTGCCGTAGTCCGGCATCCGGGCGATCGCCTTGACCAGCGCCTGGGACAGGAGACCCAGGTCGATCTGCCAGAGCACGAGGAACTTCATCGCCATCAGCAGATCCTCGGCAGCTGCTCACCGATGGGGACGTCGACCACACGGGTGGCGCCGAAGCCGGTGCGTGCCACCACCATGCCGGGGTGCTCCGGGACGCAGCTTCCGATCGCGGCCGCGTCCGCGCCATACGGGTGCGCTCGCATCGCGGCCAGCACCGCATCTGCGTGGTCCGGCGGCACGAAGGCGACGAGCTTGCCCTCGTTGGCGACGTACAACGGGTCGAGGCCGAGCAGGGAGCAGGCGTTCTGCACCATCTCCGGCACCGGGATCCGGCCCTCGTCGAGCTCGACGCCGACGCCGGAGGCGGACGCGATCTCGTTCAGCGCCGTGCCCAGCCCGCCGCGGGTCGGGTCGCGTAGCGCGTGCAGATCACGCGTCACCGCAAGCATCGCCGCGACCAGGCCGGCCAGCGGGGCGCAGTCGCTGCGGATCTCGGTGCCGAACTCGAGTCCCTCGCGCACGCTCATGATCGCGACACCGTGGACGCCGATGTCGCCGCTGACGATGACCACGTCGCCGACCTCGGCGCGGTTCGGCCCGATGTGCACGCCCGCGGGCACCAGCCCGATGCCGGCCGTGTTGACGAAGACTCCGTCGCCGTGGCCGGCGTCGACGACCTTGGTGTCGCCGGTGACCACCTCGACGCCGGCCTCCCGAGCGGCCGCGCCGACCCGGTCGGCCACGGCGGCGACCACGGCGACGTCGGTGCCCTCCTCCAGGATGAACGCCGCCGAGAGGTACGCCGGCTGGGCGCCGCTCATCGCGAGGTCGTTGACGGTGCCGTTGACCGCGAGGTCGCCGATGCTCCCGCCGGGGAAGAACAGCGGGCGCACCACGAACGAGTCGGTGGAGAACGCGATCCGGGCACCGCCGAGGTCGAGCACCGCCGAGTCGCCGAGCCGGTCCGGCCGCTCGTTGGCGAGCGCCGGCAGGAACAGGTGCTCGATCAGCTCCGCGGTCATCGCCCCGCCGCCGCCGTGCCCCATCACGATCTGTGGGCTGTCGCGCAGCGGCACCGGGCAGGTCCAGCCCTCGAAGTCGGGCGCCGGCAGCGCCGGGATGGGCAGCATCTGCGGTGGCCCAGCTTGGCTCTCCGGTGGTCGAGCTTGGCTCTGCGGTGGTCGAGCCTGTCGAGACTCAACCAACGGAGCTCACCTCCCCTGCGGGCGTCCGCTGTTGCGGCGACGTGCCCAGCCGGCGGTAGAGGTAGTACGCCGCGCAGGCGCCCTCGCTGGACACCATCGTGGCGCCGAGCGGGTTGCGCGGCGTGCATGCGGTGCCGAACGCCTCGCACTCGTGTGGCTTGAGCAGCCCCTGGAGCACCTCACCGCTGCGGCAGACCGTCGACTCGTGGGTGTCGATGCCGGAGACCGCGAACCGGTGCTCGGCGTCGTACTCCCGATACTTCTCGGAGAGCCGCCAGCCGCTCTGCGGGATCAGACCGATGCCGCGCCAGCTGCGGTCGACGACCTCGAACACGTCGTCCAGCATCCGGCGAGCGGTCGGGTTGCCGTCCTCGGAGACCACCCGGGCGTAGGCGTTCTCGAGCTCGTGCCGGCCTTCCTCGAGCTGGTGCACGGCGCGCCGGATGCCCTCGAGGATGTCGAGCGGCTCGAAGCCGGTGACCACGATCGGCACCTGGTACCGCTCGGTGAGCTCCGGGTACTCCCCGGTGCCCATCACCGTGCACACATGTCCGGCCGCTAGGAACGCCTGCACGCGGCACACCGGGGCGGTCATGATCGCCTCGATCGCAGGGGGCACCCGGACGTGGCTGACCAGCAGGCTGAAGTTCTCGATGCCGAGCCGCCTGGCCTCGTGGACCGTCATCGCGTTGGGTGGGGCGGTGGTCTCGAAGCCGATCCCGAAGAAGACCACGTGCTTGGCGGGGTTGGCACGGGCGATAGCAAGCGCGTCCATCGGGCTGTAGACGACCCGGACGTCACCGCCCGCGCTCTTCACGCGGAACAGGTCCTTGTCGCTGCCCGGCACCCGCAGCATGTCGCCGAAGGAGCAGAAGATCACGTCGGGCCGCGACGCGATCTCGAGTGCCTTGTCGATCATGTCCAGCGGCGTCACGCAGACGGGGCAGCCGGGGCCGTGGATCAGCTCGATCCCGTCGGGCAGAAGCTGGTCGAGGCCGTGGCGGATGATCGAGTGCGTCTGTCCGCCGCAGACCTCCATCATCGCCCAGGGCTGCGTGGCGGTCCTGTGGATGTCGTCGAGCAGGCGTCGGGCCAGCTCGGGGTCGCTGAACTCCTCGAGGTACTTCATCGCGTCTCCCCTCCTGCGGTCTCGCCTGCTGCCACGTCGTCGGTGCCGGCCGGCCGGGGCATCCCGGACTCCGTGGCCGCCCGGCCCCAGTGGTCGCCGAACTCGGCGTCCAGCTCACCCATCTGCCGGAAGAGCTCGAGCGTCTCGAGCGCGGACTGCTCGTCGAGGCGCTGGAGGGCGAACCCGACGTGCACGATCGTGTACTCGCCGACCTGCAGGTCCGGGACGTAGGCCAGGCACACCTCCTTGGTCACGCCGCCGAAGTCCACCTGCCCCATGGGCGTGTCGTCCTGCTCCCAGATCGAGGTCACCCTGCCGGGCACTGCTAGACACATGTGCGCTCCGTTTCCCGCGGCTCCACCGCGCTCTCGTCGTGTGCGTGCGGCTCCACCTCAGGGGAGTGCGCATGAATGGCGACCTGGCCGAGGGCCAGGCCGGCGTCGGTGGGGGGCACGTGCCGGTGCCGGAGCACCACGAAGCCGCGTTCGCGCAGGGCGTGGGTGCACCAGGTGGTCAGGAGCGTGTTGACGAAGACGCCGCCGGAGAGCGTGACCTCGCCGACCTGCTCGAGCTCGCGGGCACGCGTGGCGACGTCGACCACGAGACCGACGACGGCCCGGTGGAAGCGGACGGCGACGAGGTCGGGGGAGACCCCCGCGGTGACGTCGTCCACGACCGCACGGACCACGGGCTCGCAGGAGACCGCGCCGAGGTCGTGGGGCACCGCGAACGTGTAGCCGCCCGGTGCGTCGACGGCCCGCCGGGCGGCGGTCTCCAGGTCGATCGCGGCCTGCGCGTCGTACTCGATGCGGTGGCGGGCGCCGACCAGCGACGAGACGGCGTCGTACAGGCGACCCATGCTGGACGTGGGGGTGCAGGCCAGGCCGGTCTCGAGCTGGTGGGCGAGGATCCGGCGTTCGTCGGGGCTGGCGGCGTTCACGCTCGGGAGCCGGGGCGACCACGCGATGCCGGCCGAGTGGAGGTGGGCGAGGGCCATCCGGCACGGGTTGCGGACGCCGGCGTCAGCGCCGGGCAGCGGCACGTAGCCGAGGTGGGCCACGCGACGAGCGCCGGCGTAGTCGGCGAGCAGGAACTCACCGCCCCAGACCGCGCCGTCGGTGCCGTAGCCGGTGCCGTCGAAGGCGATGCCGAGCACCGGTCGGTCACCGGGATGCCCGTTGTCGGCGAGCGTGGCCGCGACGTGGGCGTGGTGGTGCTGCACGAGGCGGACCGGCCGGCCGTGGGCGTGGGTGCGGGCCCAGGCGGCGGAGCGGTACGACGGGTGCGCGTCGGCGACCACCGCCGCGGGCGCGATGCCGGTGAGCAGCTCGAGGTGCTGCTCGGCGGCAGTGAACGCCTGCTGGGTGCGGTAGTCGTCCATGTCGCCGACGTGGGCCGACATCCAGGCCTGGCGGCCGGCGGCGAGACAGAACGTGTTCTTGACGTCGGCGCCCACGGCGAGCACCGGCTCGGTCGGGAACGGCAGGTGCAGGGGGAGCGGCGCGTAGCCCCGGGAGCGCCGGACCGGGAGCGGCTCGCCGTCGACCACGCGTACCACCGAGTCGTCGCAGGGCACATGGATCGGCCGGTCGTGGGTGAGCCAGGCGTCGGCCAGGCCTGCCAGCCGCACGCGGGCTTCCTCGTCGTCGGTGACGATCGGTTCGCCGGCAACGTTGCCGCTGGTCATCACGAGCACCCGCCGGTCGTCGAGCAGCAGGTGGTGCAGGGGGGTGTACGGCGTCATCACGCCAAGGTCGGGATTGCCGGGGGCGACCTCGGCGCAGACCGCGGCGGCCGACCCGTCCCGTCGGGGAAGGAGCACGATCGGCCGGTGGTGCCCGGTGAGCAGGTCGCGCTCGGCCTGGGTGGTCGCGACCACCAGGTCGGCGGCGTCCGCGTCGGCGACCATCACCGCGAACGGCTTGTCGCCACGCTGCTTGCGCTTGCGAAGCAGTCCGACCGCGGACGCGTCGGAGGCCTCACAGGCCAGGTGGTAGCCGCCCAGACCCTTGACCGCGAGGACCGCCCCGTCGGCGAGCATCCGCTTCGCCTCGGCGAGGGCGTCCTCACCCTCCCGTCGCGCGGCGCCGGGCTGGTCGAGGGCCAGCGTCGGCCCGCACGCGGGGCAGGCGATCGGCTGGGCGTGGAACCGGCGGTCGGCCGGGTCGACGTACTCCGCTGCGCAGGCGGGGCACATCGCGAAGCCGGCCATCGTAGTGCTCGGCCGGTCGTAGGGGAGAGCCTTGACGATCGTGAACCGGGGTCCGCAGTTGGTGCACGTGACGAACGGGTGCCGATGGCGTCGGTTGCCCGGCGTGGTCAGGTCTCGCACGCAGTCCGGGCAGGTTGCGACGTCGGCCGAGACCAGGGTGCGGCCGGCACCGGTGCTCGACTCCCGGATCTCGAAGCCGGTGCCGCCGATCGGGGCGATCGCCTCGGTGGTGACCGTCCACACGTCGGCGAGGGTCGGCGCGTCGGTGCGTACCCGTCGTACGAAGGCGGCCAACGGTTCGGGCGCGCCCTCGACCTCGGCGAGCACGCCGTCGGGGGTGTTGGTCGCCCAGCCGCTGAGGCCGAGCTCGTGGGCGAGGGCATGGAGAAACGGTCGGAACCCGACACCCTGGACCAAACCGGTGACCATCACGTGCAGGCGGCGCCGATCCGAGCTGCCCCAGCGCGCCGACATGCGGGCCCCAATTCTGTGCGCCGCCACGTCATCGGACGTCCGGTGGGCGCAAGTCGCGAGTCAGGCTCGCGTCGGCCGGGCTGACCAGGCAGGTGAGGCTGCGCGGTCGTGGTTTCCTCCCTGCTCGGCACCGTACGCCGGGATCCCGGGACCCGCCAGAGTCAGGTGCTGGACCAGTTCCCGCCGCCTGGACGGAACGGTCTGCATGTTGCATTTCCCGGAGAAGGGCTCAGCCGCGAACGAGACCGCGCTGAAGCGGCGGGAAGGCGGGAGTTGTGAGGCGTAGGCGCGCACAACAGCCCCTGGAGTCTCGGGTCTCCAAGGGCTGTTGTCCGGCTTGCGCAGTAACTCTCCCCCGACAAAGTTCGAACCACCGAGCTTGCCGTCGCCCTCAGCGTAGGTGGTACAGGGCACGTCGTCCGCCGAAACCGTGGAATGGATCTGACGCGGACTAGCCCGGCCAGGGAGAACCGCTCCGCTGGCTGATGCCCGGGGTGGCGTCGTGGTGCTCCGAGGTGGGTGCTCCGAGCCGATCCTGACCAAGTCGGAGCCATGCTCAGCGTCCTCGTTGGGACGTTTTCGAGGATTTGGTCGAGGAACCGGAGTCTTTGCTCCTATACTTGGTAGTAGATGGGTTGCAGTTGGTCCTGAGACCCAGGCAAGAACGAACCGCCCCGGCGCACGATTGCCGGGGCGGTTCTGCGTGTGCAACCGGCGCCAAGGATCAGCCCACCAGGGCTCGGCACGGCCGAGAGCAAGCGCAGATCTGGCGCGGGTGGAGCTCAGGGGGTGCCCCCGACAGGATTCGAACCTGTGACCGGCGGATTAGAAGGCCGCTGCTCTGTCCAGCTGAGCTACGGGGGCGGCGGGTCGGAACTTACATCGAAAGACAGCTGGATAGCCCTCGTGTATTTCCTCAGCTCCGGTGTCTGCTCAGACCCGCGGTCAGTATCCCCGATTGGCCTAGACTCGCCTGAGTGGGGGAGTGAGGACATGGCGGACATGTTGGTCTCGCCGAACCGGACCTGGGTGCACGAGGCGGTGCGGCTCATCGAGGCCGATTCCAACCGCTCAGCTGACACCCACCTGCACGTCATGCCGCTCCCGACGGACTGGAACATCCACGTCTACCTCAAGGATGAGTCGGTGCATCCCACGGGGAGCTTGAAGCACCGGCTCGCGCGTTCACTCTTCCTCTACGCGCTTTGCAACGGGTGGCTGGGACCGCGCAGCACCGTCGTGGAAGCCAGCTCTGGGTCCACCGCAGTCTCCGAGGCCTACTTCGCTCGCTTGCTCGGCCTCCCATTCGTCGCGGTCATGCCCCGGTCGACCTCCGTCGAGAAGATCGACCTGATCCGGTTCTACGGAGGCCGCTGCCACTTTGTCGACGACCCCAAGAAGGTGTACGACGAGGCGGCGCAGGTCGCCCGCGGGTGTAGCGGTCACTACATGGACCAGTTCACCTACGCCGAACGAGCCACCGACTGGCGGGGCAACAACAACATCGCCGAGTCGATCTTCGACCAGCTCACGCTGGAGCACTTCTCCGTTCCGGAGTGGATCGTCGTCGGTGCCGGCACCGGCGGAACGGCGGCAACCATCGGTCGCTATCTGCGCCATCGACGCCTGCCAACCCGCCTCAGCGTCGTCGACCCAGAGGGCTCGGTGTTCTTCGACGCGTGGCGCTTCGGGGACCCGACCAGGACCGCAACAGGTTCGAGGATCGAGGGCATCGGACGTCCGCGGGTCGAGCCGTCCTTCGTGCCGTCTGTGGTCGACCACATGGCGCGAGTTCCGGACGCCGCCTCCCTGGCGGCCATGCGGTGGTGCAGCCACACTCTTGGTCGCCTCGTGGGTGGGTCCACCGGCACCGCGGTCTGGGGTGCCCTCTCACTCGCCGGTCAGATGCATCGCGAAGGCCGTCCCGGCAGCATCGTGACCCTCATCTGCGACGGTGGCGAGCGTTACCTGAAGACCTACTACGACGACGCCTGGGTGGCCGAGGCAGGCATGGACCTCACGCCGTCTCGCGTCGCGCTGGAGGAGTTCCTGGCCGGTCGCGTCGCTGAGCTTCCGGTGCTGGAGCAGGCGCATCGGGACGATTCGGTGCGGGCGTCGCCGCCGGCACCGCATGTGCAGTGACGGGGTCGCCGCGACGGAGGAATGTCGTGTCCGGTCGACTCACGAGGGCAAGTCCGGTGTGGTCAGCCCACGCCCTTCTCGGCGAATCCGAATCGCGCCCGGTCCTTCTCGGGCACGAGGTCGAGGTAGGTGGCGGCGTTCTTGGCGATGACCTTGCGCACGTAGGGGCAGAACGGCAGCACCGCGAGGCCGCGGCGGCGGGCGTCGTCGAGTGCCTCAGTGACCAGCTGCGCGGCCAGACCTCGTCGAGCGAACGCCGGGTCGACCTCGGTGTGGGTGAAGGCGATCGTGGTGCCGGTCACCTCATAGTCGGAGAACCCGGCCAGCTGGGTGCCGTCGTAGATCTCGTAGCGGTTCTGTTCCGGGTTGTCGCGTACCGCGACGGTCACCGGGGTCTCCTTCGGGTCGGGTGTCCGCTGGGTCTTGCCAGCGGGACCGGACCCGGGCTCCGGCCGGACGGGGTGGCGGCTGACGATGGAGAGCCGGTTGAAAGAGTTGATGGCGATCGCCAGCCAGCTGACCGCCGAGAGCTCCTCGGCGGTCAGCTGGCGGCTGGCCTCCGCGTAGTCCTGGTCCTGGATGCGGGGCGCGGGCAGGGTGGTGACTGACTCGGCGAGCATGAGAGCGGCGCGTTCCTTGGCGGTGAACAGGGTGGTGTCGCGCCAGGCAGGCAGCACGGCCAGTCGTCGGGCGGTCTCGCCGGCCGCAAGGGCCTCTCGGGTGTGGACATGGAGACAGTAGGCGCAGCCGTTGATCTGGGAGATCCGGATGTTGAGCAACTCGACCAGGGTGCGCTCGAGCCCGGCCGCGTCGGTAGCCGCACGGACCGCCTTGGCGACCTCGAGCTGCGCCCGGTACACCTGCCGGTGCTGCCTGTTGATCGAGACCCGTGGCGCGGTCCCTTCCTCGGTTTCCTCGGTGGTCATCGCTGCTCCTTGCGGTGATCAGGGACGAGTGCCCGGCCGAGCGCTGCCCGCCCGGTCTCCGTCGCAGGCCGCCCCCTGGCGCCCACGGCATCCCCCGGCGTCTCCGCTGTCCTGGACCGCCTGGCAGGCGGCGACGCTGGCGTGCATTCCCCACAATAGGCTCTGGGCCGGCTCGGTGGCGGTGACCTTCTGGCCCCGATCGGCACGACCCCCATCTGCACGAGGTGCACCGGGTCACGGGATGACGTCCGCGGACCAGGCGAACCGCGCACCGCGTGCCGGGGCGCAAGCCACGTCGAAGCACCATCATCGACCGCTGTCGAATTCGGCTGGTTCCGTTCGTGGAACTGGTGTGAGGAGCTAACGCGAGAGGCGGCCATCCCGACGGTAGGCCCGCGTTCCCAAGGAGATGAGCGAGATGTTCACGATCGAGGAAGAGAGCGGCACCTACACCGGGTCGCCCCGTCGGCACAACGGGTACTACGCGGGGGACTTCACGCGCAACCCGGTGCGTACCGCGCGGGAACTCTCGGCGTTGGCGAAGCTCCGCCCCACGACCTTCCGGATCCAGTCGGGGAATGCCGACTGACGAAGTCAACCTCGCGGCACAATGGACATCTGCGCAGGAAGCTCGTTCGAACCCCGAACAGGGTCGCTTGTCGCTCGGGATCAACGCGACGGGACGATGCGGCGCGGACGCCCACGTCAGCCGTCGGCGGAATCGGCCGCGACGGCGGACTCCGCGGCCGTGACCGCTTCGCGCTCCTCGCCCAGTTCAGCGAGGCGGGAGTCGAGGACTACCACGGCGCCTCCAAGCAGGACCGCGGCGACCGGTGCCGGCAGGCCCGTCCGTCGCAGGGCGGTTGCCGTGAGCAGCATCACCGTCGACCAGGACGCCACGGAGGTCGCGAACGGCACCGTGGCACGCTTCCACGGCTCCTCGGTGTTGGGGATCACGACGAAGACCTGCAGACCCGGCTTGCCCAGTCGCCAGCCCACCGCGTACGCCGCGAACAGGATGCGCGAACGCCGGCTCGGGCCGGGCGCTAGGCAGGCCAGGGCCACCCCGGCGCCTCGGACCACTGCGCCTGGTCGCACCTTCATGACAGCACCTCCGGTCAGGTCGTCACGCGCAGCTCATCGAGGGACACCCTGGCAAAGCGCCGTGGCGGCTCCGAAGCCGAGCATGCTCGCCTACGGTACTGCCAGCGCCAGGGAGGTGCGCTCCGTCAGGACAACCATCAGACCAATCTGCGGTGGCAGTGGTCCATCACGCGATCGACGGACGCGTGTTCTCGTCGTCAAGCCCATCGGTCCGCCACAGGTCGGGCTGTAGCTCGAGCCACCGCAGGGCGTCGCGGTGCCCGAGAGCGGAAGCGGCAGCGAAGAAGTCGGGGTCGAACAGGAGGTAGGAGAGAAGCTCGCCCTGCAATGGGCTGTCGCTGCCGAGCAACCGGTGCATGACCTGCAGGTCGGGATCGCCGAGGGTCCGAAGCAGCGAGCCGTGGTTGGCGCGGAAGACCTGCATCGCGGTGCGGGCAATCTCCTCACCGTCCTCGGGTGCGACTGCGACGTAGGGGACCGTTCGGTACGCCGACCTGCCGCGTGCCGCGCGGTGACGCTCCAGAACCGGTGCGACCTCGGCGTCCTGCGTCAGCGCGTTGAGCTCCCCGAGCCGCCGTAGGTCGTGTCGCAGCGGGTCGTCCATGACCGCACCCAGCAACGTGGCCCCGGCGTCTCCCAAGTCGACGGCGGCCCGGTCCAGCTCGGTGTCGGCCGGGGGGCGCAGTCCGCCAGTGCCGACCACAACCACACGGTCGGCACCAAGCTCGAGCGCCGGTGCGAGCGGCGCTCGACGGCGGGTGGCGCCGTCGACGTACCATCCCGCGGCTTCGGCTGGCTCATCGACGTGCACGGCGGGGAACAGAACCGGGATCGCCGCGGAGGCCATCAGGTGAGGGACGTCAAGCTGGCTTGCGACGAACCGCCCGTGGTGCTCGGGCGCCGAGTGGGGTAGTGGGGAACCGGACTCGGTGAACACGATGACTCGCCCGGTGCGGACGGACGACGCTGTAACGGCCGCAGCCTCGATGACCCCATCCGCGACGTTGCGGTGCAGGGCCTCCCAGTCGACGAACTTCGCGAGGGTGTCGGCGAGAGGCTGGCTCCCCAACAACCCTCGCAGACGGAAGTACGACAATCCCAATGTCTCCGATGTGTAGCGTGCGAGCACTTCCGGCAACTGCTTCCACAACGGCCGCATCACGTGCCGCTTCGTGGTCTGGCTGAGCACGCTGTTGAGCCGCGCGATCTGGTCATCAGGTTCCAGGTGGGCCGTCCCGCTGAGCGCGGCCGCGAGCAGTGCACCGGCGCTGGTGCCGACCAGCAAGCGGGGCCGATCCCCGCGTTCCGCCAGAGCCGGAATCAGTACCTCCAGCGCGCCAACCTGGTACGCCGAGCGAGCGCCGCCCGCATCGAGAACCAGCGCCACCCGGGGCGCGTCGTCATTCGGGGTCTGGCCGGTCTGCACCCCGCGATCCTAGGTCTTCTGGGCCGAGGACGAGGCTGCGACTACCGGGGATGCCCGTCGCCCGGTGACCCTGCGGCGACGGGCGGCTGACCTCGTCGCGGTCTGCCGGAAACGCGCGCCTGGCTGGCTCGTCCGCGTCACCCCGCCAGCAGGGCCGGCTCGGTGGGGGGCAGGAACTCTCGGGCGACCTTGCTGGCTTGGGTGTGTGCGGCGCGGCGTCCGGGTTCGGGGTCGGCGGTGGCGAGGTTGGGGCGGAACGCGATGCTGTGGATGTCGTGGACGCCGGCCCAGTGCAGCCAGTCCTCGAAGTAGGGCTGCTGGAAGTCATTGCCGAAGCCCGGGCCGCGGTCGGCGCCGTAGACCGCGCTGGTGTAGATGATGGCGGCTCGCTTGTTCTGCAGCAGGCCGGTGTAGCCGGTGGCCGGGTCGAAGGCGAAGAGCATGCCGGGCTGGCTGATGACGTCGATGAGCTGCTTGAGGATGTAGGGCACCGAGGCGTTCCACATCGGCACGGTGAACAGGTAGTTGTCCGCGGAGTCGAAGCGCTCGAAGGTGTCGCGTGCGGCGCGCCAGGCGGTGGCCTGGTCACCTTCGGGGTCGGCGCCGCCGAAGATCGCCATCTTGGCGGCCGCGGCGGGCGGACCGAACTCGGGCAGGGTGCGGTCCCAGAGGTCCCAGTGCTCGACGGTGAGGTCGGGTTGGGTCGCGCGGAGCTCCTCGAGGAACGTCGCCGCGATGGCGAGGGACTCGGAGTGCTGGCCGCGGGGGGATGCGGAGATGTGCAGCAGGGTGGTCATGGTCATGTGCTTCCTGGTGAGCAGTTGCGTGCGGACGCACACAGTTATATCAAAGTGTGTGCGCACGCACAAGAGCTGGTATTGTGTTGTCATGCCAGAAGACCTTGCCGACACGTGGGGTGCGCTGCTCAAGGTGCACGCCGCGCTGGTGCCTCTCTTCGACCGCGAGCTCCAGGAGACCCACGGCCTGCCGCTGACGTGGTACGACGTCCTGCTCGAGCTCAACGCCGCGCCGGAACGGCGTCTCACCATGGGCCAGCTCGGCTCGGCCGCAGCAGTGAGTCGCACACGGGTCAGCCGGGTCGTCGACGAGCTCGTGCGGGCCGGGCTGGTGGCTCGGGAGCCCAACCCGGACGACGGCCGGTCAGCGTTCGCGGCGATGACCCCCGCAGGTCGGGCCGCGCTGCGCAAGGCCGCACCGACGTATGTCGCCGCGGTGCAGCGCGAGTTCGCCAGCCACCTCACCGCGCGTGAGGCCGAGGTCCTGGCGAGAGCGCTGCGCAAGGTGCTCGCCGCGGGCGCTCACGAGCGGTGACCGGAAGTCCGTCTGACCCTGGGCCGTGCTCAGGGGGCGGTGGGGATCGTGCCGAACGTGCGCAGGATGTGCTCGAGCGTGGAGGCGAGCAGCTCGTGAGTTTCCTCTCGCGTGGCCTCTCCGCGTAGCCAGCGTCGGGTTGCGGCCCGGTTCAGACCGGTCCAGCACTCCAGTGCGTGGCGCAGACGGGGGGAGTCCTCGGCGATGTCGGCGTGGAAGGCCGCGAGCTGTACGACCGCGCGGCGCACCAGGTCGGCGACCACGAGCCGCACGTCGGGATCGGCGATGTCCTCGCCGGGTGCGATCGTGCCCAGGTAGATCGTCTGGTTCGCTTCGGTCCAGTCCAGCCAGCGCGAGACCGAGTCGGACACGCGAGCACGGGCGCTGCGACCCAGGGGCGGCCTCAGGTCTCCCTCGCGGCCGGCAGCGAGCCGCTCCAGCAACGCGAGGTAGACCTCCTTGCGACCGCCGAAGTAGTGGTGGACGAGTCCGCGCGCGACGCCCGCTGCCTTCGCAATGTGGTCGACCGTGACCTCCTCGTACCCGCGCTCGGCGAGCAGCGCGTTGGCGACGTCGAGTAGCTGTTCCCGCCGCTCGGCGGCGGTCAGGCGGTGGTACTTCGGCGGTGTGCTCATCCGACCACTGTACGGAATTGGCGCGCCGTCAACAAATCTGTTAGCGTATTGCTAACAAGCGGCTCCCCGGAAAGTTCCTGAAGTGACCGGACGAGACGGAGGGGTCCCGCCTAAGTGAGGGGTAGGCGGGGCCCAAACTCCGGTCGTCCGACCGTGCGAGCGAAGCAACGGGTGGCCGAGGGCCAAGGCTGCTCCACGGGCATGGCGCTCGGGGCTGGCACCTAGACCACCGGGGTGGCCGTCTGTACACCGGCGCAGACGGGGCGCAGAGTGCAGGCATGGCCCGGCAACGCCTCGCCGTCGGCCTGACCCCGATGGAAACCCGGCGCCCGGTCGTGCTCCATGTCGCGCAGCGTGCGGAAGACCTGGGGTACGACGCCTTCTTCCTCGCCGAGGGGTGGGGCCACGACGCCGCGGTGCTGCTGGCCGAGGTCGCGACTCGTACCAGCCGGATCACGCTGGGCACCGGCGTACTCAACGTGTGGGGGCGTACCCCAGCCAGCATCGCGATGCTGGCCACGTCGCTCCACGAGATCTCGGGTGGACGCTTCGTGCTCGGTCTCGGGGCCGGCAGCCCGCCGCTGGCCGAGGGGTTCCACGACGTGGAGTTCACTGCGCCCGTCGAACGGCTGGCGGCCGTGACAGGGCAGGTACGTCGGCTGCTGAACGGTGAACGCCTTGCGCCCTCTGCCGAGCGCGCGAACCGGCCGCTCAGGCTGGCGGTCACCCCCACGGCGGAGATCCCGATCCACCTCGCCGCGCTCGGCCCGAGGGCTACCCGGCTGGCCGGCGAGGTGGCCGACGGCTGGACCCCGTTCCTGCTGCCGGTCTCGGGCCTGGGTGCTGCCGTCGGGCTCCTCCGTGAGGGGCATGACCGGGGGGCGCCTGGACGTCCGCTCGCGCGGATCGACCCGTGCATACCGACGGCGGTCGCCGCCGACCCCGCCGCGGCGCGCGAGCTGGCCTCGTGGTGGGTGTCGTTCTACCTGGTCAGCATGGGCCCGCTCTACCGCCGGACCCTGCGCCGACTCGGCCACGGCGAAGCGGTCGACGAGGTCCTCGCGGCCAACCCGACCCCGCGCACCTTCGAGGTGCCGGAGTCCGCCCGCGTGCTCCTGGACGAGCTCACGCTCTGGGGAGACGCCGACCAGGCCCGGGCGGCGCTCGACCGCTGGTACGCCGCCGGCGCCGATCTGCCCGCCCTCACACTCCCGCCCGGCCGGCCCGTCGAGGAGCTCGACCACATCCTCGAATCGATGGCCCCGCGGTAGACAACCCAGCCCGAACCCGCGCCGCTGCGGTCGATCACATCAGCCAGCTCCCGCCAAGGAGCAGATGAGGCGTGCATCCCGCTCATGCGGGCATCTCTTCGGCCAGGACCAAGCGCTCCGCTGCGCGTCCGCGGGTGGGCTAGGTTCGGCATGGGAGGAAGCTACGCAAGCGAACCAAGGGAGAACGCCATGAGCGACATCAGCACATCTGGACCCGCCTACCGAGTCGTGAACCCGGCGACCGGCGAGGTCGTCGAGACGTTCGAGTACGCGACGGATGGGGAGATCGAGGAGGCGCTCGCCGCCGTTCAGACTGCTTACGGCGCATGGCGGGAGGTGCCGATCGCGGAGCGGGCCAAGACGGTCAAGAGGATCGGCGAGTTGTTCGTGGAACGACGTGGGGAGCTGGCCGCTATCGCGACCGAGGAGATGGGCAAACCACTGGGTGAGGCCCGTGGCGAGGCGAAGTTCTGCGGCGAGATCTTCGACTACTTCGCGACAGAGGGGCCCGAGCTCGCGGCTGACCAGCCGATCAAGACGTTCTCCGGAGGCAAGGCGATGGTCCAGCGGCTCCCGATCGGGCCGCTGCTGGGGATCATGCCGTGGAACTACCCCTACTACCAGATCGCCCGGTTCGCGGCTCCCAACCTGATGCTCGGGAACACGATCGTGCTCAAGCACGCGGAGTCGGTGCCCAAGTGTGCGCTCGCCGTCCAGCAGATCATGGCCGATGCCGGACTGCCTGAGGGCGCGTACGTCAACGTGTTCGCTAGCCACGCCCAGATCGAGCAGATCATCAGTGACCCGCGCATCGCGGGTGTCTCGCTGACCGGCTCGGAGCGGGCAGGTGCGGTGGTCGCCTCGATCGCCGGGAAGAACCTCAAGAAGTGCGTGCTCGAGCTCGGCGGCTCTGACCCCTACATCGTCCTGGACACCGATGACGTCGCCGCGGCTGCGGACCTCGCGTGGGAGACGCGGATCAGCAACACCGGTCAGGCCTGCAACTCCAACAAGCGTTTGATCGTGATGGACGACGTCTACGACGGCTTCGTCGCCCGACTCACCGAGCTTGCCAAGGACCTGCGGCCTGGGAATCCGGCCGAGCCTTCGCAGGGTACGTTCGCCCCGCTGTCCTCGCGGTCCGCGGCCGAGAACCTGGCCGAGCAGGTTGAGGACGCGGTGAGCAAGGGCGCCACCCTGCATGCCGGCGGCGTGCTCGGCGAGGGGCCGGCGGCGTACTACTCGCCCGCGGTGCTCACCGGGATCACCAAGGACATGCGTGCCTATCGTGAGGAGCTGTTCGGACCGGTCGCGGCCGTCTACTCCGTCTCCAGCGACGACGAGGCACTCGCACTCGCCAACGACAGTGACTACGGGCTCGGCGGGGCGGTCTTCAGCACCGACACCGAGCGCGCCACGAAGATCGCCTCTCGACTCGAGGTGGGCATGTCCAACGTCAACACGCCCGCGGGGGAGGGCGCCGAGGTGCCGTTCGGCGGCGTCAAGCGCAGCGGATTCGGACGTGAGCTCGGGCCGCTTGGCATGGACGAGTTCGTGAACAAGCGGATGTTCTACGTGGCCGACTGAGCCGGCCTCTCACCGGGTCGAGGCGCAGTCCGACCGTGGTGGACTAGGCAGGGCGTTTGCGTAGCCCAGGCATGGGAATGCGTCATTTCAGCGGAACTCTCGGGAGGCTGACATGGCACAGACCAAGCAGACGGGCAACGAACCGGAAGGAAGCGTCCTGGACGGGCTCGACTCGTCGTCGATGACCGGCCTGTACTGGTACCTCGCGACGCTGGCGTGCATCGGCGGCTTCCTGTTCGGCTACGACACCGCGGTGATCGGGTCGGTGCTCGACTTCATCCCGTACGAGCTCTCGCCGTTCTGGACGGGGTATCTCGTCGCCGGCGCCTCCCTGGGCGCTGCCGTCGGCGCGCTGGCTGCGGGTCCGCTCACCGACAAGTTCGGGCGCAAGTCGCTCCTGATGGCCGACGCGTCGATCTACGCCGTCGGAGCGCTGCTGTCCGCGTTGACCGTCAACGCCGTCATGCTCATCTCCTCCCGCACGCTGATCGGACTGGCGGTCGGCGCCGACTCCGCCATCGCGACGGCCTACATCGCGGAGTTCGCCCCCAAGGGCCGCCGTGGGCAGCTGAGCCTCATCCAGCAGTGGATGATCACGGTCGGGATCTTGGTGTCCTACCTTGTGGCGCTGTTGGTCTTTGCGGTGGCACCGGGCGCCGCCGAGAACGCCGACTGGCGCATCATCCTCGGCGTCGGCGCGGTTCCTGCGGTGATCGCCGTGCTGCTGCGTGCGCGCATGCCGGAGTCGCCACGGTGGTTGATCCAGCAGGGAAGGTTCGCCGACACCAGCGCCGCGCTGAAGAAGCTCGGCGTCGACGTCACCGAAGAGGACGTACGACGCACCGCGGGTGTGATCGAGAAGGTGGAGGCCGACAAGCACGACGAGCGCAAGCGACTCTGGACGCCCGGAGTCAAACGCGCTCTGGCCGTCGTGTCGGTGTTCTTCGTGTTCCAGCAGATCACCGGAATCAACGTGCCCTTCTATTACGGGCCGCAGCTGCTCGGCGGTCTGTTCAAGCAACCGGGTGACAGTGCGGTGCACGCGGCGATGGCGGGACTGGTCGCGGCGGCGATCCTGGGCGCGGTCAACGTCGTCGCGACCTACCTCGGGTTCCGGTGGATCGACAAGATGGGCCGGCGACCGCTGGCCCTGATGGGGTACGCCGGCATGGCGGCGTTCATGCTCGTCGCTGCCGCCGGCGTCGCCTGGCTGACCGGGACCCCGAAGGTGGTCGTCGTCATGGTCGGCTTCTCCATCTTCATCGCGTCCTTCGCAATGGGTGTCGGCGGCACGGGCTGGTTGCTCCAGGGCGAGGTGTTCCCGACGGCAGTGCGGGGCCGCGCCGCCGCGACAGGGGCCGGCGTCAACTGGATCGCGAACTTCGCGCTGATCGAGGCCTTCCCGATCATGCAGGCGGCGTTCGGACTGCCGACCGTGATGGTGATCCTCTCGGCACTGAGCGTGCTGGCCATCGTGTTCATCTCGAAGTTCCTGCCCGAGACGAAGTCTCTCTCGGTCGAGGAGGTCGTCGCTGTCTTCGACCGGCAGGCGGCGGGGGAACCGGCCACGCCATCTCGGCCGGCGCACGCCTGAGCGACGACGCCGAGCGGACCGGGTCATCGGTGTGTGTGCGGTCTCCTACGGCCGTGCCCTTTGCCGGGATGGGAGGATCTCAGGCGCGGGGGTCGAAGGTTGGGAGTGAGGCTTGTGCGAATCACCATTGATACACGCGAAGACAGCTACGAGGATGCGCTTGGCGTCCTCCGTCGGGCGTACGGGCGTCACCGCTTGGTGCGCAAGGCGGAGAACTTGCTTGCAGGGCCCGATGCGGTCGACGTGAGCTCCGGCGGTGGTGCGACGGAGGAATCGGTCAACCGGTCTGCCTCCGGAGCCGCTCGGGGGGACACGAGGCCCGGGAGCCCTTCGGCCAAGGGAACCAAGAAGTCGGCTGCCAAGCGGACCCCTGCAGCCAAGGCGACCGCCAAGTCGCCCTTATCGAAGTCAACGGTCAAGAAAGCCTCGGGCAAGAAGGCCGCTCGACGTGCGCCTACCCACGGCCGAACGGGCGCGCCGCGGAAGCGGTCCGGATCCCGGGTCGCAACCAACACTGCACCGCGCGGACAGTCCGAAGCCGTCCGCGCCTGGGCCAAGCAACAAGGGATGCGGGTGAGCACGAGGGGGCGGATGCCCGCCACAGTGATCTCCGCCTACCTGGAGGCACACGACGACTGAGGTTCGCCCGGAAAATGATCACGTCCGCGCGGCGCCTGCCGGCCGTGGACGTTCTACGAAGGCACGGCTACCCGAGCGACGGACGTGGAGTCACGGTGTTCCCACCCCACTGCTCGGGTGCGACGTCGGTCAGGGTCTGGTTCAGAACCCACTGGTGCCCGAAGGGGTCATCGATGGTTGCCTGCCGCTCGCCGTACTCCCAGTCGTGAGGCGGATCGACCAGGCGGGCCTTCCGTGCCACCGCAGTCTCGATCACGCCCGCGACGTCGGCGACCTTCAGCATCACTTGGTGAGAGCGTTCGCGCTCCGGTGTTCGCCGTCCCGGCCTAACCTCTGCCACCACCAACTCGGCCGGCGGCCCGTCCGGCAGCCCGAGCTGCGAGCGGTGCCTGTCGCCGATGCGGACGTGTTCGACGAAGCCGAAGACCTCGGAGTACCACGCCACGGCCGAACGGACGTCGGCCACGGTCAGGACGGGGGTCACTCGTGCGTGCGGCGCTGACCGGTTTGTGAGCACCCGGTCAGACTAGATCGTGAGGGGTCACCGCTGCGCGGTCGCCATGAAAAGCGGAGAAGGTCGGACAACGACCCTCTGTTGCGTGAGACGCTGGCGAGATGGCTCCCGAAGCTGGTCGAATCGGCGATTGGTTGCAACAGGGCACGAGCGATGCTCGAGAGGTCGCCCATCGGTACGACGAGTGGGCGAAGGGCTACGACGACGACTTGGCCTCGTGGTCCTACCAGGCTCCCACCGTGGTGGCGGAGACCGTCGTCTCCAGCCATCCCGACGCGGGCTCGGTGCTCGACGTCGGATGCGGCACCGGACTCGTCGGCCGAGCGCTTCGTGCACGAGGGTTCGCGGGACAGATCCTCGGACTCGACATCTCACAGGCGTCTCTCGAGATCGCTCAGCGGTGCGGAGCATATGACTCGGTCGCGCACGCAGACCTCCAGCAGCCGCTCCCCTTCGAGGATGACAGCGTCGACGCATTGGTCTGCGTGGGGGTGATGACCTACCTCCCGGAGGTCGAGGCGGTATGGCGCGGGTTCGCGAGGGTGACCCGGCCGGGAGGACTCGTTGTCGCGACGCAGCGCGCGGACCTGTGGCAGACCCGCGGATGCCAGGCCGTGGTTGACCGACTGCAGGACAACGGGGTGTGGAGGCCGCTGACGATCAGGGGTCCGGCCCCGTACCTCCCGGAAGGCTACGGAGGGACGCCGGAGGTCGACTGCTACTACCTGACCGCGCTCGTCAGCTGACCCACCGCGGTTGCGCCACTTCCGACGGCGGCCGGCCGCACCCTGAGCGAGGCTCGGGTCGCCGGTGTGGTTCTGGGGTGTCGCGCCCGGTGGGGACCGGGCCAGCTCAACCCGAGCAGATGGTGTGGAAGGTGGTGACCAAGAGCTCGATGTCTTCCTGAGACGCGACCAGAGGCGGGGCGAGGCGGAGGGTCTGGCCGTGTGCCTCCTTGGCGAGAATGCCGTGCTCGAGCAGCTGCTCGCAGACGTGCCGGCCGGTGCTCAGCTGGGGGCTGATGTCGACGCCGGCCCAGAGCCCACGGGCCCGCACCGCATCGACGCCTTGGCCGACGAGCGCGCCGAGGCCGGCAGCCAGCTGGTCACCGAGGGTCACGGCGCGCTCTTGGAGCTCACCGGTGTGCAGCATGGCGATCACCTCGCGGCCGATCGCCGCGGCTAGGGGGTTGCCGCCAAAGGTCGAGCCGTGTGAGCCCGGCGTGATCACCGCGAGCACGTCGCCGTCGGCAGCGATCGCCGACACCGGGTAGAGGCCCCCTCCGAGCGCCTTGCCGAGGACGTAGACGTCGGGCACCACCTCCTCGTGGTCGCAGGCGAAGGTCCGGCCGGTCCGGGCGAGGCCGGACTGGACCTCGTCGGCGATCATCAGGACCCCCTCGGAGTTGCAGAGCGCGCGCACCTGCTGGAGGTAGCCCTCCGGCGGGATGATCACACCGGCCTCGCCCTGGATGGGCTCGAGCAGCACTGCGACGGTCGACTCGTCGATGGCGGCGTCCAGGGCAGCGAGATCGCCGTACGGCACGAGCCGGAAGCCGGGGGTGTACGGCGCGTAGTGGGCGGTTGCGACGGAGTCGGTCGAGAACGACACGATGGTCGTGGTCCGTCCGTGGAAGTTGCCCTCCATCGCGACGATCGTCGCTTGGTTCTCGGGGACGCCCTTGACCAGGTAGCCCCACTTGCGGGCGACCTTGATCGCGGTCTCGACGGCCTCGGCGCCCGAGTTCATCGGCAGGATCATCTCCTTGCCGGTCAGCTGCGCGAGGTCGCGGGCGAACGGGCCAAGCTGGTCGTTGTAGTACGCCCTCGAGGTCAGCGTCAGCCGGCCAAGCTGCTCCTGCGCGCGGGCCACCAGGCGGGGGTGGGAGTGGCCGAAGTTCAGCGCGCTGTACCCGGACAGGCAGTCGAGGTAGCGACGCCCCTCGACGTCGCTGACCCAGGCTCCCTCGCCGGCCGACAGCACCACCCGCAGCGGGTGGTAGTTGTGCGCGGCGTAGGACTCGTTGAGCTCGATGTGGGCCTCGGTGTCGCTGACTGGGAGGCTGCTCGCAGTGTGGGTGCCGGTTGTGCCGGTGGTGCCCGTCATGCTCGGCATCGTCTCATCCGTCGTGACCGCGCATGAGCACACCTCCACACCGAGGGTCGCAGTGCGAGGGCCTCGTGACCCCGGGTTGCGCCGATGAGCACGCCGAGCAGGCGGCGCCAGCAACCGACCTCTTCCGCGTGCCCGCTCGAGGGTGAATAGTGGTGGTTGTGGTCTCAACCACATGGGCTGGAAGAAAGGCAAGTACCTTGTTGGACGAGTCCCGGCTGGGCGAGATCGAGGCACGGCGGGCCGAGCTTCGGGAGCAGTACCTTCGTCCCGCCGCGGAGCGGGTCTCCCCAGGGCGCGGCATCCATCATGCCGCCCTGATCTGCTCGGACGTCGAGAGGACGATCCGGTTCTACCAGGACGTGCTCGGGTTCCCGCTGGTCGAGCTGGTCGAGAACCGCGACTACAAGGGCTCCTCACACTTCTTCTTCGACCTGGGCAACAAGACCCTGCTGGGCTTCTTCGACTTCCCGGGGCTCGGTCTCGAGCCGGGCGTCGAGGCCATCGGCGGCGTTCAGCACATCGCGATCTCGATGCCGCGTGATCAGTGGGAGCAGGCCCAGAAGCGGTTGGAGGCGGAAGGCGTGACGTACGCCGGTCCCGACCTCGGCATCGAGGAGTCGATGTACTTCAAGGACCCCGACGGCATCCAGATCGAGCTCTTGAGCGATCCGCTGATGTTCTTCGGTGGCCACCAGCTCGACGAGTAGCGGCGTACCCCAGCCACCACGAGCCGCCACAAAGAGAGGTGTTGTGCATGAGTGAGTGGAACGCCATGACCTACGAGGGCAAGCCGACGATCCTGAGGGTGGTGCGCGACGAGGCCGAGGGGATGTTCGCCCTGGCCGAACGACCCGAGGTCTGGGAGTCGCCCACCGCCTGTGCGGACTGGTCGACGCGAGACATTGTCGGCCACATCATCGACACGACCGAGGGCTACTTCCGCGCGTTCGACGCCGCCCGAGGGACCGGCCAGGTGCCCGAGCCGCACGGACTTCCGTTGATGGCGCAGCTTGCGAACGAGGGCGCGACCGCCTTCCGGGGCGTGCCGCAAGCGGAGCTGATCGAGCGACTGCGCGTCGACTTCGAGAAGATGCAGGACCTGTTGGAGGCGCTCGGTCCCGAAGACTGGACCGGCCTGATGGTCACCCACGCGTACATGGGGCCGGTGCCGGCGTTCTTCTACGCTGCCGGTCAGCTGATGGACTACGGCGTGCACTCGTGGGACATCCGGGAGACCAGCGGTCGCGGCCACGCGCTGTCAGGCGAGGCGGCCGACCTGCTCGTGCCGTTCATGTTCGCGATCTGGCAGGGCACCGTGCGTGCCGAGACCGTGACCGAGCCGTTCACGATCGGCGTCCGGGTCACCGGCCGGAATGCGGGCGACTACCGCGTCTCGGTCAGCGGCGACGGTCTCACCTACGAGACCGGTGAGATCGAGAGCCTGCCGGCCTACCTCGAGTTCGACGCGGCCAGTCTGGTGCTGAGGGCGTTCGGGCGGACCAACGGCGGGACCGTGCGCGGCGACGTCGCCCTCGCCGACCGGTTCCTCAACCTGTTCTTCAGCATCTAGGGCGCGTCTGATGGATCCATGGCCTGCTGCGCGCCGCCCGGCACGCACGCTGGCTGCGTTCTCGTCGGTCAACGCGGCGCTGCCGCGCCTTCCCTCCTCGGCCTTGCCATCGCACGCACCGACGACGCTCGCGACGGCCGAGATCCATCAGACACCCCCTAGTCCGGGGGGTCGTTGCGCGCCTGGGTTCCTGGTGCGCGAACGTCGGTCTGCGCGTCGTACTCGTCGGTCGGGTGGCCCACAGGGAGGCGGTGCTTGGCCACTCGAGAGGTGGGGGTGCGGGGGAGGGCGTCCAGGGCCTGCCAGAACCTGGGGACCTTGAACGCGGAGAGCCGTGCGGCGCTCCAGACCCGCAGCTGCTCGAAGTCGAGGCTGCGGTCGGGTACCGCGACGACGAACGCCTTGACCTCGTCCTCGGTCAGCTCCGAGGGCACCGCAACCACGGCCACCTCGAGGACGTCGGGATGCGCCGCGATCGCCTCCTCCACCTCGGTCGGCGAGAGGTTAAGGCCCCGCCGCCGAAGCACCTCCTTCACGCGCGAGACGAACGTGTAGGTGCCGTCCACGTCCGCGGTGACGAGGTCGCCCGTATGCAGCCAGCCTCCGACCACCGTCGCCTCGGTCTCCGCAGGCATCTGCCAGTAGCCCGGCGTGACGGTCGGGTTGCGCAACAGCAGCTCGCCGACTGCTCCCGACGCGACGTCACGCCCGCTGCTGTCCACCACTCGGGCCTCGTTGACCATGCCGAGCGTGGGGTGCTGGCGTGGGGAGCCGAGAGTGCCGAAAGGCCGCTCGCCGTGTCGCCAGATCAGCCCGTACGGCGACTCCGACAAGGCGTAGCCACAGACGACCCGCAGCCGGAACCTCTGCTCGAACTCCTCCTGCCACTCCCGAGCCGGTGAGGGGCCGGTGTAGCAGAGTCTCAGGTCGGTCTCACCGTCGTCGGGCTGGACCGGCTGACGCATCAGGATCTCCAGCATCGCCCCGATGGCGTTGAACTCGGTCGCGCCGTGGCGTCGGGCCGAGTCCAGGAAGCCACTGGCCGAGAAGCGTGGCAACAGAACCAGGCCCGCGCCCACCGCGAGCGAGCCGAGCACGGAGTACGCCGGCGCATTGATGTGGAACAGCGGGAGGGAGGTCATCAGCCGGTCCTCGGCCGTCAGCTCCATCCAGTAGGGGAAGCCGACCCCTGCCATCGCGTAGGCGCGGTGCGTCTGCATGACCAGCTTGGACTTTCCCGTGGTGCCTGAGGTGGGGATCAGGACAGCGAGGTCGTCGGCGCCCACGGTCCACCCCAAGCGGGACGTGTCGACGACGCTCTCGCTGGTCCAGTCGCCGAGCAGTTCGTCGAGGTCGAGCACCTCGAGGGGGAGCGGAGCGCCAGCCTCGTCGACAAGCGGCCGCAGAGCCGCGTCGGTCACAATCACCCGGGGGTTCACCTGGCGGACGAGCCCGGTGAGCTCAGCGAGAGTGCCGGCCGGGTCGGTGGGAACGGTGACGGCGCCCAGCGAGGCCAGAGCCAACCAGCACAGGACGTACGCCGGCGTGGTGCGGGCCGTGACCACCACGAGGTCTCCGTGACCCACGCCGGTGTCGCGGAGCCGCTCCCCGAGCCGGGTCACCTGTCGGTAGGCGCCGCCGAAGGTCAGCGTGCCTTCGTCTGTGCGAAGCCACGTCGCGCCGGCGTCCCTGTCGACGGCAGCGGCCAGCAGACCGGGAATGGTCTCGATCACAGGCCTCGCCACCGCCATCGCCCGAGTCTGTCCGACCCGCGGGTACCGGGCAACGTCCGGCGCACGGCTGCTCCGGCCATCTCCGAAAGCACGAGCACACGCAGGACCATTGGTCCTTGTTGACGCCGGTGAATCCTGCTTACGTCGGTTGCAGGCGGGGTAGCGACCCCGATCCAGAGCGAGGAGAGTCACCGTCATGACTGATGAGGCGGTCAGCGTGCTGACGTCGGAGGAGTGCTGGGAGCTGTTGCATGACGAGGAGTTCGGGAGACTTGCCTTCCGCCTCGTCGACGAGGTCCACATCACGCCCATCAACTACGCGGTTGAGGGTGGTTCCCTGCTGTTCCGGACGGCCGAGGGCAGCAAGCTTCTGGCGGTCGTGATGGGGTCCGAGGTGGCGTTCGAGATCGATCGCTACGGGGAGGACTGGGCGCGCAGCGTCGTGGTGCGCGGACCTGCGCGCCTGCTTCCCGAGGACGAGGCACACCGCGCGGAGAACGTTCCGCTGCGGCCATGGGTGCCGACGCTGAAGTACAACGTCGTCGAGATCGAGCCGAGGGTGGTCTCCGGCCGTGCCTTCGAGCTGTCTCGCCCCTGGCTTCACCTCAGGCCGCACGACTGACAACCCCGGTGCAAGTCACCGGTTCCAGTCGACCCTGACGTCATCACCACCTCGACAGCAGGTTCCCGGACGCCTGGAGAACCACTAGCATCGCAAATCAGGTCATACCCTTCCTTTCCTTGGGCACGGCCTCTGACGGGCGCCGGCTCGGCAGGTGGGGCCTTCCGTCCGGGTAGGACGCAAGCGACTTCTCGAGGAAGCAGGAGCAGAGATGGCCGAGACCGTGGACACCGACCCGGGCCTGGAGCCCACCGACCTCAAGCGTGGACTGAAGCAGCGCCACCTCACGATGATCGCCATCGGCGGCGTCATTGGGGCGGGGCTGTTCGTCGGGTCCGGCGTCGTCATCAACGAGACAGGGCCTGCTGCGTTCCTCAGCTATCTGATCACAGGCGTCCTCATCATCCTCGTGATGCGGATGCTGGGCGAGATGGCGACGGCCAACCCGTCCACAGGTTCGTTCGCCGACTATGCGCGCAGGGCGCTCGGCGGGTGGGCGGGCTTCTCGGTTGGCTGGCTGTACTGGTACTTCTGGGTCATCGTCGTCGGCTTCGAGGCGACCGCCGGCGCGAAGATCATCCAGTACTGGTGGAAGGGTCCGGAGCTCTGGGTGCTGGCGCTTGGACTCATGGTCCTGATGACCGCGACCAACCTGATCTCGGTGAAGTCGTACGGCGAGTTCGAGTACTGGTTCGCCGGGATCAAGGTCGTGGCGATCATGGCCTTCCTCGCCCTGGGCACGATGTTCGTGCTCGGTCTGTGGCCCAACCAGGACCTGGACTTCAGCAACCTGACCGATCAGGGGGGCTTCATGCCCAACGGCCCGAGTGCGATCTTCTCCAGCATCGTGGTCGTCGTCTTCTCGATGGTGGGCGCCGAGATCGCCACTGTCGCGGCAGCCGAGTCGCACGACCCGAAGAAGGCGATCGCCAAGGCCACGCAGTCCGTGATCTTCCGAGTGCTGACCTTCTACGTCGGGTCGGTCTTCCTGCTCGTCTGCATCCTGCCGTGGGACGACACCGAGCTCGGCGCGTCGCCGTACGTCGCTGCGTTCACCGAGATGGGCATCCCTGGCGCCGACGACCTGATGAACGCGGTCGTGCTCACGGCGGTGCTGTCCTGCCTCAACTCAGGGCTCTACACGGCCTCGCGGATGCTGTTCGTGCTCGCAGGTCGCCGTGAGGCGCCGATGGCCCTGATCCGGGTCAACGGCCGGGGGGTGCCGGTGTGGGCGATCCTCTCGTCGACGGTGGTCGGCTTCCTGTGCGTGATCGCGGCATACGTCTCGCCCGACACCGTCTTCCTCTTCCTGCTGAACTCCTCCGGGGCGGTGATCCTGTTCGTCTACCTGCTGATCGCGGTCTCGCAGTACGTGCTGCGCCGGCAGACCCCGGAGGACAAGCTGACGGTGAAGATGTGGTTCTTCCCCTATCTCACCATCGCCGCCGCGCTGGGCATCATCGGTGTGCTGCTGCAGATGTTCTTCACCGACGCGACCCGCTCGCAGCTGGTGCTGAGCCTGCTGTCGTGGGGTGTCGTGCTCGCGCTCTACGGCGTGACCCGTTGGCGTGGCGGCTCGATGAGCGCCGAGGAGGTCGAGGGGAAGAAGGCCGGACCCTCCGGTCGTGCGGCGGAGCGCATCCTCGTCCTCGCGAACCAGACTCTCGTCGGAGAGCAGCTGCACGACACCTTGCTGGGCATCGACGGCAGCGACCGTGCGGAGTACCTCGTCGTCGTCCCGGCCAACCCCGTCGATACCGGCCAGGCGGACCGGGAGGGAGCGGCGTTCGTCTGGGAGGCGACCACGCGGGCAGCTGAGGAGCGGCTAGAGCAGACGCTCTCGACCTTGCAGGCGCGCGGCCTCACAGTGCGCGGCGAGCTCGGCGACTACCGACCGCTGCTCGCGCTCGACAAGGCAGTGCGCGAGTTCGAACCCGACCACGTGGTGATCTCCACGCATCCCGAGGAGCGCTCGACCTGGCTGCACCACGGGGTCGTCGACGAGGCGCGCAAGCGCTACGACGACATCGACATCGAGCACGTGGTCGTCGAGCCCGTGCAGGCGTCCTGACCAGACCAGCCCAGTGCAGAGTGCGTCGCGACGGTGCTCACACGCGCCATCGCGACCACACCGCCTGCCTCGACACTCCCGACAGGTCCGCCACCTGGGTCCAGGACTCGGCGGAGGCCAGGCGGCGGGCTCCCTCGCCGAGGCACTGACCGGCATGAGCGCTCATGGTGAGGAGCTCCGAGAAGGACGCCTGGTCGCCACGCAGCGCGAGGATCGACATGGCGTCGCGTGCGAGGACGCCAAGCTCGTTCGAGCTGAGCTGGTCGAGGTCATCGCCGTGGACCGCCATGTCGCCTCCTGCGGGTCTGTCGGTGCGGTGTACTCAGCCCTCCCGGAGCGACACCGTGATGTCGTCGTCGGGCGAGTCAAACGTGCGGGTGAAACTCGCTTCGGGCCAAGAGTAGGTGAGCTCGCGGCTGCGTGGCCGGTACGCCGCCGTGAACAGGGTCCCGAAGCCCTGTGCGTAGCGACGGCTGTAGAGCGGGGGCTGCAGGAACGCAGCGGCCAGCGCCGCAGGTTCCGTCGGCTCGTCCAGCAACCCCAGGAGATGGTCCTGGCGCTCTACACTTCGGAGGGCGCGAGCGTGCTCGGGGCGCTCCGGCACTCGCCCGCGGTGGTTGGTCGCGACGGCCGAGTCGGTGTACTCCGGCGCGTTGCCCGGTGACACGAATGCGGTCACCACAGCACCGGTGGCGTCCATCATGGTGAGGTTGTACGACGCGGCGACCGGGAGCCTGTCAAGCACGGCTCGTGCCGCGTCAACGGTGTCGGCGACCTCCAACAGGTAGCGCACCACCAACGGGATCGCGAACCCCGGGGCGGAACTCTGACGCCCACCGTGTGTCAGTGAGATGACCAGGCCGTCGTCGTTCATCCCGTCGAGAAGCCCCCAGAGGCAGTCGCTGGTGCCGATGACCTTGCGGCTGGTGAACTCGCTGGAGTAGACGACCCACTCGAACAGGTCGGGGTTGTAGTCGTAGTTGCGCACCATCACCGGGTCTTCGCCGACCTGGGCTGCCTGTGAGCAGCCGGGGGCGAACGCGGGCGCATCCCACAGCGTCAGCAGGCGGGCCGCGACGTCGTCGTCTCCGGTGAGGGCCACCATGGCCTCCCAGGTCGAGACGAGCTCCGGCATGTGTGTGGCCAGCTGTGCTCGAGCCGTGGCGAGGTCGGGCCGCGCGTCGTCTCCGTCCTGGAAGTACCACGCGCGGTAGGCGGGCCAGGTGGCGGCGAAGAGAGCCTGCCAGCGCGGACCCGGCTTCTCCTCGCGGATGCTGAACAGGGTGAAGGAGCGAGCGGAGGCGGTATCGGGTGACGTGGTCCCACTCCGGCTGCTCCAGCTGTCCCAGTCCGTCCACGACTCCTGAGTTCCCAGACGGAGGGCGACGCTGACGAGGGACTCGACAGCCGCCGTGAACGCATCGGGGTCGACGGCGCGAGCGAGGTCGGCGGCGAGGTCGGCGAAGGTGCGGGAGGAGTCGAGCTCGCGGGGGACTTGGGGAAGCGTGGTGGCGCGGGCAGGGGGACGGGTGCATGTGGCTGTCATGTCGTCAAGGTTGCCTTGACGAGGGACCAACTGTCAAGAAAACCTTGACGCCATCGGTCGGTTCGCCCGCGACCAGTGACGCAATACTCGCTGCGTGAGCTTCATGGACTTCGAGTTCGAAGGACTCGTGATCGAGTGGCGAGGTCCGGCGCCGTTCTACTTCGTGCGCATACCTCAGGAGGAGAGCGAGGACATCAAGTTCGCTGCCAAGGGACTGGAGTACTGGGGCCAGGTGCCGGTGGTGGTGCACATCAGCGGCACCGAGTTCGGGACGGCACTGTTCCCCAAGGACGGCCGGTATCTGATCCCGCTGAAGGACGCGGTGCGCAAGCCGGCCGGAATCGAGGTCGACCAGGTGCTCGCCGTGGGTCTGAGCGTCGGACGCCGCTAGGCCACGCGGGCGCGACAACGGAAACCGGCAACCAGTGATCCTCAGTTGAACGTGCAGCAGGTGAGCTTCTTCGCGTACCCGCTCGGATCGGTCAACGGCGCACCGGATAGCGCAGGTGAAGCACCCGGTTGCCCTGAATCACCACGTCAGGATCCTCCAACAGGTGCTGTGCGTGGACCGACCCGAAGTAGCGCTTGCCGGACCCGAACACGACGGGTACGACGTCCATGCGCACCTCGTCGACCAGGCCCGCGGCAAGCACCTGGCCACCGACCTCGCCAGCGGCGACCTCGACGATGCGGTCACCCGCAAGCTCCTGCGCCTTGGCCATGGCTGCCTCGACGCCGTCGACGAAGTGAAACGGCGCCTCGGGCTCCCAGCCCTCGGGCTCCGGCCGGTGCGTCACGACGACCACGTGGTCGATCCCGCCCGGAGGCTTCCCGTCCCAGCCGTCCGTCATGTCGAAGACGTGGCGACCGACGAGTGTCGCCCCGATCTGGTCCCAGTACGGCCGGGTGTAGTCGTAGGACGTCTGCGACACCTTCACCGCGCCGCTCTCGTC
>Ga0105243_10000662_pt1 | contig 34075 bp, 24 predicted proteins | sample KBSM34metaG_FD_81525 | JGI IMG/M metagenome (GOLD analysis project Ga0105243, IMG submission 81525) | Miscanthus rhizosphere microbial communities from Kellogg Biological Station, Michigan, USA - KBS M3-4 metaG | ecosystem: Host-associated > Plants > Roots > Rhizosphere > Soil | place... | reverse complement strand
TCGAAGCTGGGCAGGCCGCTGCTCTGCTCGTTGCGCCCGTCCTTGGCGCCGCGCACCGAGCGGGTCACGCCGAAGAATTCCATCGTGTAGCGGTGCAGGTCCAGCGGGTTGACCACCGCGATCTCGATCCGGCGCCGCGCCAGGTGCTGCACGTCGCCCAGCCAGTCCAGCGCCAGCGGCTCGCTGGTCGCCACCAGCAGGCGCTCGGCGTCCAGCGCCAGCGGCAGGATGCGGTGGCGGCGCGCGTAGGCGTGCGAGACCACGGCGGTGACCGCGGCCACATCGACCCGGGTCGGGTCGATGCGCAGGTAGCGCAGGCCGCAGCGCTGCGCCAGCCATTCGGTCAGCCGTTCCAGGCCCAGCTCGCTGCCCGGCGGACGGGTGGCGGCCAGTTTCAGGTTGGACAGCAGCACCAGCGGGTGCACGTCGCTGACGGTACGCGCGGACTGCACCGAGAACTGCATGCGGCCGCGCTCGGCCGGCGCGACCAGGCCGTCGGCAAGCAGCGCGGCGGCCACGCGCTCGAAATTCAGGCGCCCGGGCGGCAGCGACACGGTGGCGGGTACAGGCACGGCGGGCGGCTGCGCGGCAGGTCGCGAATCCATGGTCAGGTCCGGTGCGCGGAAGTCCCCGCAAGTCGGTCGCTATACTAGCGCACCCCCTTTGCCGGCCTTTGCTGCATGCCCGTCTCCCGGTCCGTTCCGATCACGTTCCAGGGTCTGATCCAGACCCTCAACCAGTTCTGGGCGCAGCACGGCTGCGTGCTGATCCAACCGCTGGACCTGGAAGTGGGCGCCGGCACCTTCCACCCGGCCACGTTCCTGCGCGCGCTCGGGCCGGAGCCGTGGAACGCGGCCTACGTGCAGCCGTGCCGCCGTCCCACCGACGGCCGCTACGGCGAGAACCCGAACCGCCTGCAGCGCTACTACCAGTACCAGGTGGCGATGAAGCCGAACCCGGACAACATCCAGCAGCTGTACCTGGATTCGCTGCAGGCGCTGGGCATCGACCCGCTGGTGCACGACCTGCGCTTCGTCGAGGACAACTGGGAATCGCCGACGCTCGGCGCCTGGGGCCTGGGCTGGGAGGTGTGGCTCAACGGCATGGAGGTCACCCAGTTCACCTACTTCCAGCAGGCCGGCGGCCTGGAATGCAAGCCGGTGCTGGGCGAGATCACCTACGGCCTGGAACGGCTGTGCATGTACCTGCAGAACTGCGACAACGTCTACGACCTGGTGTGGACCTACGGCCCGGATGGCGCGCCGGTGACCTACGGCGACGTCTACCACCAGAACGAGGTGGAGCAGAGCGCGTACAACTTCGAGCACGCCGACGTGGCCGAGCTGTTCCACCGCTTCGACGCCTGCGAGCGCGAGGCGCAGCGCCTGGTCGAGCTCGGCCTGCCGCTGCCGGCCTACGAGCAGGTGACCAAGGCCAGCCACGCCTTCAACCTGCTCGACGCGCGCCGCGCGATCTCGGTGACCGAACGCCAGCGCTACATCCTGCGCGTGCGCGCGCTGGCGCAGGCGGTGGCCAAGGCCTACCACGCGCAACGCGAGAAGCTGGGCTTCCCCGGCGTGAAGCGCTGAGGCCATAAAGCCCCTCTCCCACCGGGAGAGGGGTTGGGGTGAGGGTCCGGGGCGAAGCCCTGCAGACCTGAACTTCCACAGGCTCCGCCGTACCCTCATCCGCCCCTTCGGGGCACCTTCTCCCGCAGGGAGAAGGGAACCGCTAGCAAGGTCTGACACATGAGCGCACTACATCCCCTGCTGATCGAACTGGGTACCGAGGAACTGCCGGTCAAGGCGCTGCCGGGCCTGGCGCAGGCCCTGTTCGACGGCGTGATCGCCGGGCTGGAGAAGCGCGGCATCGCGGTCGAACGCGGCGACGCCAAGCCGCTGTCCACCCCGCGGCGGCTGGCGGTGCTGCTGCCGGGCGTGGCCGCCGAACAGCCGGAGCAGCGCTCGGAAGTGCTCGGCCCCTATCTCAACATCGCCCTGGACGCCGACGGCCAGCCGACCAAGGCGCTGGCCGGCTTCGCCGCCAAGGCCGGCATCGACTGGACCGCGCTGGAGCGCACCAGCGACGCCAAGGGCGAGCGCTTCGTGCACCGTGCGGTGACCCCCGGCGCGCAGACCGCCGCGCTGCTGCCGGAGATCCTGCGCGAGGCGATCGCGGCGATGCCGATCCCCAAGCCGATGCGCTGGGGCGACCACGACTACGGCTTCGCGCGGCCGGTGCACTGGCTGGTGCTGCTGTTCGGCAACGACGTGGTGCCGGTGCAGCTGTTCGGCGTGCAGGCCGACCGGGTCAGCCGCGGCCACCGCTTCCTGCACGACGCGCCGGTCACGCTGGCCCAGCCGGGCGACTACGTGGCCGCGCTGGAAGCGGCGCAGGTGCTGGTGGACCCGGATGCGCGCCGCGCGCGCATCGTCGCCGAGGTCGAGCAGGCCGCGCGCCAGGCCGGCGGCAGCGCGCGCATTTCCGACGACAACCTGGAGCAGGTGGTGAACCTGGTCGAATGGCCGTCGGCGGTGCTGTGCCATTTCGAACCGGCATTCCTGGCGGTACCGCAGGAAGCGCTGATCGAGACGATGGAGAGCAACCAGAAGTTCTTCCCGGTGCTCGACGACGGCGGCAAGCTCACCGAGCACTTCATCGGCATCGCCAACATCGTCTCGCGCGACGTGGCCGAAGTGGCCAAGGGCTACGAGCGGGTGATCCGCCCGCGCTTCGCCGACGCCAAGTTCTTCTTCGACGAGGACCTCAAGCAGGGTCTCGAGGCGATGGGCGCGGGCCTGGCCAGCGTGACCTACCAGGCCAAGCTCGGCAGCATCGCCGACAAGGTGCAGCGCGTGGCCGCGCTGGCCGGAGTGATCGCGCCGCTGGTCGGCGTGGATCCGGCGCAGGCGCGCCGCGCCGCCGAACTGAGCAAGAACGACCTGCAGTCGCGCATGGTCAACGAGTTCCCCGAACTGCAGGGTATCGCCGGGCGCCACTACGCCAAGGCCGCCGGCGAGCCGGGCGAGATCGCGCTGGCGATCGACGAGGCCTACCAGCCGCGCTTCGCCGGCGACGACATCGCGCTGTCGCCGCTGGGCAAGGTGCTGGCCATCGCCGAGCGCCTGGACACCCTGGCCGGCGGCTTCGCCGCGGGGTTGAAGCCGACCGGTAACAAGGATCCGTTCGCGCTGCGGCGCAATGCGCTGGGCTTGGCACGGACGGTGATCGAGAGTGGGTTTGATGTGGATCTAAGGCATCTTCTTTTCATCGCTTATGCCGAAGTAAACAAGGACATTGCGGCTACGCTGGCGGAGCAGAAAACTCAAGCGGCCCTTGTAGCCGCGAAAAAGGGTGTAAAACTCGAGTTATCTCAGGAAGGAAGTTCAGAATTCTCGAGCAGCGAACTTGATGCTCTTTTCGACTTCATTCTCGAGCGCCTCCGCGGCTACTACGCCGACAAAGGCGTGCCGGCAACGCATTTCAACGCGGTGGCCGCCTTGTTCTCGGTCGGGGCTGAAGGAAGCGCAGCTTCTGTAGGAGCGGCTTCAGCCGCGACCGCCACGCACGGATCGCTCTACGACTTCGACCGCCGCATCGACGCGATCGGCATCTTCGCCACGCTGCCGGAGGCCGAGGCGCTGGCCGCGGCCAACAAGCGCATCCGCAACATCCTGCGCAAGGCCGAGGGCGCGATTCCCGCGCAGATCGATCCGACCCTGCTGCGCGAGCCGGCCGAAAGCGCACTGGCCGAGGCGGTGGAAGCGGCGATCGTGGAAACCGACGGCGCCCTGCGCCAGCACGATTACGTCACCGTGCTGAACTTCCTGGCGCGGCTGCGGCCGCAGGTGGACGCGTTCTTCGACGGGGTCATGGTCAACGTCGAGGACCCGGCGATCCGCGGCAACCGCCTGGCCCTGCTCAAGCGCCTGGGCGACCGCCTCGGCAGCGTCGCCGCGATCGAGCACCTGTCGTCGTAAGCAGGGCAGCGGACTGCTGCAGGTAGGGGCTGCGAAAGCAGCCTCTTCTTTTTTGTGGGAGCGGCTTCAGCCGCGACGCGCGAAGCTGGCAGCGCCACAACCACATGAAGCCGCGTCGGGACTGAAGTCCCTCCCACAGTGCACCCGGCCGGCTCCGTCCGAGCGCCTGCCGATCGACGCTGCTTGAGAGAGCCGCAGCTCTGGCGACACCGCTTCTTGTGGGAGCGACTTCAGTCGCGACGCGCGAAGCTGCAATTCCGCAATGCTGAGAAAAAAGCGTCGGGGCTGAAGCCCCTCCTACAGTGCACCCGGCCAGCCATGTACAAGCACCGGATTGAGCCCCTCTCCCCTCGGGAGAGGGGTTGGGGCGAGGGTACGGCGCGCAGCGTCTCGCGAAGTTGGGTACACGAGGCTGCGCCCGTACCCTCATCCGCCCCTTCGGGGCACCTTCTCCCGAGGGGAGAAGGGAAATCACTTCACGCAGGCCTGCCACGCACAGTGCTGCGCACAACCGCCGTTACGAATCCCCACTCCCGAATCCCGAATCCCGGCCTTCAATCGAACAACGCCTGGATCGCCGCCAGCCCGGCATTGGCGCGCTCCTTCTTGCGCTCGGCGTCGGCCACCGGGTCGGCGCCGTCGCGCTGCATCTCCTCGGCCGGGATCTCGTCGAAGAAGCGGCTGGGCTTGAGCCGGATGTGTTCGCCGAACTTGCGGGTCAGCTTGCTGTAGCTCATCCACAGCTGCTCCTTGGCGCGGGTGATGCCCACGTACAGCAGGCGCCGCTCTTCCTGCAGGTTGCCCTCCTCCAGGCTGACCTCGTGCGGCAGCACGCCGTCCTCGCAGCCGACGATGAACACGTAGCGGAACTCCAGGCCCTTGGACGCGTGCATCGTCATCATCCGCACCTGGTTGCCGCCATCGTCCTTGTCGTTGCGCGACAGCAGCGCCAGCTGCGCGGCCAGGTCGCCGACGGTGGCCCCGCGCGGGCCGCCCTCGAACCACTTGGCGAGTTCTTCCAGGTTGCTGCGGCGGCGCTGGAACGTGGTTTCGTCCTTGCACTGGCTGCGCAGTTCGCGGATCAGCCCCGACTGCTCGGCGAGCTGGCGCACCACATCGGCCGAGGACAGGGTCAGCGAGGCAGTGCGCAACTCGTGCAGGACGTCGACGAAATCGCTCAGGCCGTTGGCCGCGCGCGGCGGCAACTGCTGCAGCGCGCCCATCGACTCGGCCGCGCGCGACATCGGCAGGTTCTTCGCCGATGCCAGTTCGGCCAGCTTGGCCAGCGAGGTCGCACCGACCTCGCGCTTGGGCGCCTGCACCGCGCGCAGGAACGCGGCATCGTCGTCCGGATTGACCAGCAGCCGCAGCCACGACAGCACGTCCTTCACTTCCTGCCGCTCCAGGAACGCCGTGCCGCCGGTGATGTGGTACGGCACGCCGGCGATCTGCAAGGCCTTTTCCAGCGGCCGCGACTGGAAGTTGCCGCGGAACAGGATGCAGAAATCGCTCCACGGCACCTGCTTGGCGGTGCCCAGGTAGGCGATCTCGGCGGCGACCTTCTCCGCCTCGTGCTCGCTGTCGCGGCATTCCCATACGCGGATGCGCTCGCCGTCGGCCTGGTCGCTCCACAGGGTCTTCAGGTGCTCGTGCGGGTTGTGCGCGATCAGCGCATTGGCCGCGCGCAGCACGCGGTTGGAGCAGCGGTAGTTCTGTTCCAGCTTGACGATCTGCAGCGCCGGATAGTCGCGCCCCATCTGCATCAGGTTTTCCGGATTGGCGCCGCGCCAGGCGTAGATGCTCTGGTCGTCGTCGCCCACGCAGGTGAAATTGCCGCGCGGGCCGGCCAGCATCTTCAGCAGCCGGTATTGCGCGTCGTTGGTGTCCTGGCTCTCGTCCACCAGCAGGTAGCCGATGCGCTCGCGCCAGGCCATGACGATGTCCTCGTTCTCCTCCAGCACCTGCACCGGCAGGCGGATCAGGTCGTCGAAGTCCACCGCATTGAACGTGCTCAGCCGTGCCTGGTAGCGCTCGTACAGGCTGGCCGCTTCCTGCTCGCGGTTGCTGCGCGCCGCGGCCATCGCCTGCTCCGGCGACAGCCCGGCGTTCTTGGCGCGCGAGATCAGGTTCTTGGCGTCGTCGATCGCATCGGGCTTGGCGCCGTGCATCAGGTCCTTGATCTGCGCGGCGGCATCGTCGGCGTCGAAGATCGAGAAGCCGCGCTTCAGACCCACCGCGGCGTGCTCGATCTGCAGGAACTTCAGCCCCAGCGCGTGGAAGGTGCAGATGGTCAGGCCGTCGGCGGCATCGCCGCGGATGCGCTTGGCCACGCGCTCGCGCATTTCCTTGGCCGACTTGTTGGTGAAGGTGATCGCGGCGATGCGCTTGGCCGGGTAGCGGCCGGTGGCGATCAGGTGCGCGATCTTTTCCACGATCACGCGGGTCTTGCCGCTGCCGGCGCCGGCCAGCACCAGCAACGGGCCTTCGCAATGCAGCACCGCGGCGCGTTGGGGGGGATTGAGACCGTGCATGAAGACTTCCCTGGGCCGCGCATTGTAGCGGGCGCCGGCCGGCGGCGAGGACCGGGCCGCTGCGCGGGCGCTGAACGGGTTTTCCCGGGCGCATCCGGCCTGCGACGGAGTTGTCCGCGCGCTAGAATCGGGCCATGGCGAAACTGTACTTCTACTATTCGGCGATGAACGCCGGCAAGACCACGACGCTGCTGCAGTCGGCGCACAACTATCGCGAACGCGGCATGCGCACCGCGATCCTGACCCCGCGCCTGGACCACCGCGACGGCAGCGGCGTGGTGGCCTCGCGCATCGGCCTGCGCGCAGACGGGAGCACCTTCGTGCCGGACACCGACCTGCTGGGGCTGCTGCAGGACGACATCGCCCGCGACGGCGCGCTGCATTGCGTGCTGGTGGACGAGGCGCAGTTCCTCAGCCGCGCGCAGGTCTGGCAGCTCAGCGAGGTGGTCGACCGGCTGCGCATCCCGGTGCTGTGCTACGGCCTGCGCACCGATTTCCGCGGCGAGCTGTTCGAGGGCAGCCAGTACCTGCTGGCCTGGGCCGACGAGCTGCAGGAGATCAAGACCATCTGCCACACCGGCAGCAAGGCGACGATGACCGTGCGCGTGGACGCCGACGGCCACGCCGTGCAGGACGGCCCGCAGGTGGAGATCGGCGGCAACGAACGCTACGTGTCGGTGAGCCGCGCCGAGTTCAAGAAGATCATGCGCGGCGAGGGCCGTATCGATCCGTTGCAGATCGCGTTGCAACGGTAGTCCATCCGCCGCGCCGGGCTGACGGCTGCGGCGCCAGACGAAAGACCGTGTAAGCCAGACGGTGTAAGCCGGAGGCGACGCCGCCTTTCGCGGTTCAGCCGCATGGGCAGGATAACGCCGCGCAAGCGCTCTGCACTGCCTTGGTGCGTCCATCCGCCGCCCCTGTTCGTGTTCGGCTGCAGTCGGCGCGACACCGACCATGAACGTCGGTTGAAAACTTCGCCACGGCCCTCGGCCACATAGGCCATCAGTCTATGGATCGCGGCTGCAACGCCCATTTAGAATCGTCGGCGATCGCACTCACGGGAAGAGTTCTATGCATCGGTTCAAGGGATATGCCGTCGGCGGCTGCACCGCGCTGGCCATTGCGGTTGCGCTGGCGCTGTCCGGCCCGGCTGGCGCCGCCGACAACGCGCGTACGTTCGACGACATTCCGGCGCAGGTGATGACCGACGGCTTCCTCGAGGCGCACCTGGACCTGTTCTATCGCCGTGCCGGTATCCGCGCCGACAAGAAGGGCGAGTTCGCCGAGGCCAGGAAGAACTACCAGCTCGCCGCGCGCTATGCCGACAAGCCGTCGCAGGCGCGCCTGGGCGAGATGTACTGGGAAGGCCAGGGCGGCGCGCAGGATCGCGCGATGGGCTTTCTGTGGATGGCGCTGGCCTCCGAGCGCGGCTACGACGCCTTCACCACGCGCAAGATGGAGTACTGGAACCAGCTGACGCCCGAAGAGCGGCAGCGCGCGATCAAGCAGGACAAGAAGATGCTGGCCACGTATGGCGACACGGTCGCCAAGCCGCGCCAGGAAGCGGTGCTGCGCCGCGAAGCCGGGCGCAGTACCGGCAGCATGCTCGGCCACTCCGGTGCCTCCGGCCTGCAGATTAACGGTCCGCGCGGCGGCAGCATCGATCCGGAAGTGTTCTACGCCAAGGAATTCTGGGAACCGGCGGCGTACTGGAAGCTGCAGGACCGGGTCTGGGACGGCCGCACGCCGGGCCGCGTGGATATCGGCGATGTCGAGGACATCACCCAGGAAACCGCGCCGAAACCGCAGGAACCGGCCAAGCCTTGAGTCTGTGGCAACCGCGCGAAGCCGGACACGTCGCGCGTCGGGACTGAAGTCCCTCCCACAGTGCACCCGGCTGCTCTCCGCAAGCCACTGTAGGAGCGGCTTCAGCCGCGACGAACAAGGTCAGGTACTGCAAGCAGTCAGGCGCTGCCGCGCATAACGCGGCAGCGCTCGGCCGCACTCAATACAGCTTGCGCTCGGCCGCCGGCGGCGGGGTCCACTGGTATAGCCAGGTCTCGGTCAGCGGCTTGTCGCCGGCGCGCAGGAACAGGCGGATGTCGATCTGCTGCGTGCCCTCGTCCGGCGGCACCACGTCGAACATCGCGCGGTAGCCGGAGAGTTCGTGCAGCGGCCGCGCCGAGACGATCTCGGTGCTGCCGCGGCTCAGCTGCAGCACCGCCTCGACCTTGGCGTCCTTGTCCTTGCCGAGCCTGGCCAGCTCGCCGCCGACGAAGTCCACCGCGAAGCGCCAGGAGAAATGGCTGCGCTTCTGCCCGACCACGCCGCCCAGACCGGTGCGCGTGGCCACGCACTGCGCCAGCGGCGAGGACGCCGGCGGCTGCGCGCCCCAGTACAGCCGGTAGCCGAACAGCAGTTCCTGCCCGGGCTGCGGCTTGTCCTGCGGATTCCAGAACGCGACGATGTTGTCGAAGGTCTCGTCGACGGTGGGAATCTCCACCAGCTGCACCGAACCCTTGCCCCAGCCCTGCTTCGGTTCCACCCACAGGCACGGGCGCTTCTCGTAGTACACGCCGTCGTCGTGGTAGTGGTCGAAGTTGCGGTCGCGCTGCAGCAGGCCGAAGCCGCGCGGGTTCTCGTCGACGAACATGTTGAAGCGCAGCTGCGGCGGATTGCACAGCGGCCGCCAGATCCATTCGCCGCCGCCGGTCCACATCGCCAGGCCGTCGGTGTCGTGGATCTCCGGGCGCCAGTCCCAGTCCATGCGGCGATCGTTCTCGCCGACCTGGTACATGCTGGTGCACGGCCCCAGGCCCAGCCGCTCGATGGTCTTGCGCGGATACAGCGCGCTGTCGATGTCCATCAGCAGCACGTCGCCGTTGGTGATCGCGAAGCGGTAGGCGCCGGCCACGCTCGGCGAATCCAGCAGCGCGTACACCACCACCGTGTCCGAACCGGCCTTGGGCTGCTCCAGCCAGTAGGCGATGAAGTCCGGGAATTCCTCCGGCCCGCCGGTGCCGGTATCGATCGCCAGGCCGCGCGCGGACTGGCCGTACTGGCCTTCCTTGCCCACCGCGCGGAAATAGCTGGCGCCGAGGAACGCGGCGAAGTCGCGGTCGGTGTCCTGCTTGGTGTTGAGGCGGAAGCCGGCGAATCCCAGCTCCTTGGGCAGGTGCTTGCCCTGCAGACCGCTCTTGCCGTAGTCGAACGCGGCGCCGTCGTAGGCCAGTTCCTGCGCCTGCCCGTCGACCAGGTCGAACATGTGCACCGGCGACTTGAAGTACAGGCCCAGGTGGAAGAACTTGGCCTGGAATTTCGAAGCGTTGTCCACCGCCCACAACGCGTGGTCCTGGCGGTAGCGGATCGACTGGTACTGGTCCCAGTTCAGCGATTCCAGCGGTCCCGGCAGCACCCGCTTGTGACTCTGGTAGGGCGCCTGGGCCATGGCCCGGGCATGGCCCTTGAGCCAGGCGTAATCGAAGGGCTGCGGCTTGCCCAGCCGGCGCAGGCCGACCGCGGGGGCGGCCTGGCCGAGCATCGGCATCGCGGGCAAGCCCATGGCGGCGAAGGCGGCGGCGGCGTTCTTGAGGAAATCGCGTCGTTGCATGGGCCGGATCGAAGCGGAAAGGGCCTCCATCATAGACAAGCGGCGTTAAACGCGAGAGCTGGGGCGGCGCGTCATCGGTTCCCGGGTAGGGCGCGCTGGGTCTTTCAGGCCACCAGCCGGTGCTGCGTGGCGCAACGCGTGACGGACGGTCAGGTCAAGCCGCGCGGCGCCGACTGGCGGCCTGGCTCCAACCCGCGGGGCCGCGTTTGTGCGCTTTCGGCGCTAGGTCATCGCCCGGGCGGAACGCCGCCACGCCGTCTCGCCCTTGCTTGCTTCCACGCACAAGAGCGGCGCGATCCGCTTGGGGATTGAAGAGGCGCCCTAGAGCGTCGGGCACGCCCCCTTCAACGCCAGCGCTGCGGCGTGCCGGCACAGGAAACCGCGCTGCTGCGCCGGGTCGTCGCCGCCGGCGTAGTCCAGCAACGTCCATTGCTCCTCGGCCTGCATGTTCTGACCCGGGGCCAGGGTCCGGTACGGCGCGTGCACTTCCATTTCCAGCAGGCCGCCGCCCGGATCGGAAGCCGACGCATCCAGGTAGAACTCGACCTGGCCCTGCTCGGGATGGATGCGCGCGAGCGGCTGGTGGGCGAAGCGGATTACCCAGGCCTGGCCGCCGGCGAAGGCGGCGATCCAGCCGGCAGACGGCTGCAGCAGCAGCTTGCCGCGCTGTCCGGCGCTGCCCGGCGGCGCGGCCGCCAGGGTCATCAGGCCGTCCTGCACCACGTATTGCGGCGGCGCGTAGCCGGCGCCATCGCTGGGCTGCACGCGGATATCGGCAGCGGCCGCGACCGGCACCAGCACCCGCGTGGCCGCGCTCACCCGGGTGTTGAACCACAGGTCCCAGGCCACCGCGGTCTTGCGCACGTTCTGCGCCTGCACCTGCAGCAGCACGCTGTCGGCGCGCTGCGGCGACAGCGCGAAGGTCTTGTGCAGCCGCACGCCGCTGACCGGGCTGTCCACGCCGCGCAGCTGCAGGCGCTGCGGCGCGCGCGCGACGACGGTGGTGGTGGCGAAGCTCAGGTACGGGTCCGGCGGCCAGTTCGCATGCGCCGCGCGCCGCGCCGGATTGGCGTCCTGGTGTTGCCACCACGCGCTCTGCGGCCCGACCCAGACGTCGTGGCCGAAATAGGGGATATCGTTGGCCGCCGCGCTGACCGTCGGCAGCGGCTGGCGCTGCACCGCGTCGCCGACCTTGATCAGGTTCGGCCCGCCGCTGCGCTGGAAGCCCAGCACGCGCCCGCCCAGGGTCGGCGTGACCGTGAGCCGGACCACGCCGTTATCCATGATCCACGGCGCCGTCGCATCGGTGCCAGGCGCGGTCGCCGGGGCCGCGGCGGCGAGCAACGGCCAGGCGCCGAGAAGCGCGAGCAGCGCCGCGCGCGGGCGCCACCGTCCATTCTGCGTATTGGTGCGCATGGCGAACCTGTGATCGAGGAAGGGAGCCCGATTGTGGCGACTCTGCGGCCGCGGCGACAGCCGATCGGTTGCGCCTGCGCGCCGCGGCCCTTGCCGCTCGGCGCAATCCCACGGCCGCGGCTGTCGCAGGAGGGCGCACGGCTTCGGCCACGGGCCGATTCGAACACCTGTCCCTGTCGCACCAGCGAAGGCGACGGTCGTGGCGATTTCGGTCGCGGCTGGCGAAGTCCTCGAGCGGACGCCACAGCTCCGCCGCTTCTTCGACGACGCGGCGGCGGAGGAACCGCAGGGGTCACCGGCACAGCCGTAGCAAGCGGTGCCATGCGCCCGCGCGGCAAGTGAGAAACTCTCTGCCGCGCTCGGCGCGTCAGGCGACGGGCTGCGGCGCGCGCCCACGCCGCGTGTCGCTCAGAGCGCCGGATGACGCCGTGGCAGATGCGGCGTCACCGTTTGCTGCAGCCGCCGCACCAGCACCGGATCCATGAACGCATAGTCGTCGGGAATATCCAAGCAGACGACGCGCTTGCCGCTCAGGTGCCGCTGGAACGCGGCCGACAGCTTGCTGCGGTGGCGCCGTTCCATCACGAAGATCAGGTCGGCCCAGGCCAGCAGCTCCGGCGTCACCGCGGTCTCGGCATCGGCATTGATCCCGGCCGATGCGGTCTCGATGCCGTGCCAGTCGGCGAACAGCTGCTCGGCGGTCGGGCTGCGCAGCCGGTTGCGGGCGCACAGGAACAGGACATGGCGGACGGGCACGGCGCGGCGGGTCGAAGGGCGGTGGCCCATGGTAGCGGCGATCGCCGGCCGTTCGCAGACGCCGATCCCGGCAGGCCGGCAGGCAGGCCGCTGTCGCCGCCAAGGGCGTAGGTCCGCGGCCGCGCTGCGAGCGCCGTTTCGTGGTCGAGACTCAACGCGCGGCGGTCAGCACCGCCGGAGCGCCGCAAGCCGCACTCAGCCCCTCCACCTCATGCACCAGCGTGCCGCCCTGCGGCTGCGCCTGCGCCAGTTCGCGCTGCAGCGCCTGCAGTTCGCCACGCCCGTTGCCCGCACCGCCGCGGCGTTGGCAATGCAGCTCGGCGGCATAGGCGCGGGCGCGCCAGCGCAGCTTGCGGCTTTCGATGCCATCCCCGCCCTGCCGCGCCTGCGCCTCCAGTTCGTGCAGCGCCTGCGCGTCGCGGCCGAGCCGGCCCAGGTTGCGCGCCCAGGCCACGCGCACCGCGCGCGTGCGCGGATGGGTCGGGCCGTAGCCGCTCTCGGTACGGCGCAGCGCCTGCGCCAGCAGCGCATCGGCCTGCCGCGGTTCGCCCAGCGCGGCGCGCGCCTCGGCGATCAACCGCTCGCTGTCGCCGACCGCCGGGTTGTTCTGGCCGAGCTGCGCGATCCAGCGCGCGCGCGCTTCGTACAGCGGCGCCAGCGCGTCGCGGTAGCGGCCCGCGGCCGACAGCGCCAGGCCCTGGTTGAGCAGCATGTACGGCAGCAGCGCCTGGCTGTCGGGCGCGCGCATGATCGCGACCGAGCGCGCCATGTCGGCGATCGCCTGCGCGTCCTGGCCGCGCTCCAGTTCCAGCATCGCCAGCGAACTCCAGCTCATGCCGGTGTCGCGGTGCGTCGGTCCCAACCGCTCCACGGTCAGCGCATGCGCGGCGCGCAGTTCGCGCTCGGCGATATCGAGACGGCCCTGGTCGATCATCACCGCCGCCCGCAAGCGCCGCAGCCCGAGGCTGACCGGGTGGCGATCGCCGTTCAAGCTGCGCGACAACGCCAGCGCCGCGCTCACCGCCTGCTCGGCCTGGTCGACATCGCCGCGATCGCGATAGGCCACGCCCAGGCTGCGCAGCAGGTTGACGCTGAGCGGATGCCGCGGACCGGCCTGGCGGTCGAGCAAGGCCAGCGCCTGCAGGTAGCCGGCGATCGCCGCGTCGGTGTGGCCGATGTCGCTGTCCATCGAGGCGACGTCGGTCATGCTCTCGACGATGCCCGCCGGGTCCTTGAGCACGTCGCGGTGCAGCGCCAGCGCGCGCTCGAACCAGGCCCGCGCCGATGCGCGTTCGCCGAGCACGCGCCGGCAGCGCCCCAGTTGCGAGAAGAAGCCGGCGGCCTGCAGCGGCAGCTGCGCCTGCGCTTCCTGCGCCTGCGCCGCCAACGGCTGCAGCATCGCCACGCACTCCTGCGAACGGCTCAGCAGGCGCAGCGCGCGCCCATGCTGCGCCGCCGCTTCCAGGCGCAGCGCCAGCGGCACGTCGTCCTGCGTGGCCAGCAGCGCGCGCTGCCGTTCCAGCAGCAGCAAGGCTTCGCGATAGTCGCCCAGGCCGATGCGCAGGCGCGCGATCACCCCCTGCAGTTCCGCACGCGCCAGCGGCTGCCGCAGCAGTTCGCGTTCGCCGCGCTGTTCGCCGCTGGCAAGCAGCCCGCGCAGGTCGAAGCCGTCGCCGCGCTGCGCGTTGCCGGCGCGATCGAACAGGCCGATCACGAAGTCCTGCATCGCCTGCGCGCGCACGGTTTCGCGATGCGCCTCGCGCACCTGCCACAGCGCCACGCCTGCGGCGCCCAGCAGCGCGGCGGCGGTCAGGCTGCCGAGTACCACGCTCCAACGGTGCCGCTGCAGGTATTTCTGCAGGCGGTAGGCCACGCCCTGCGGGCGCGCCTGCACCGTCCGTCCCTGCAGATGGCGGCGCAGATCCTGGGCCAGCGCCTCGGCCGAGGAATAGCGCTGCGGCAGCGGCTTCTGCAGCGCCTTGAGCAGGATGTTGTCCAGATCGCCGCTCAGCCGCCGCGCCAGGCGCCGCGCCTCGGCCGGATCGCGCTGTCCCTGCTGCGCCGCGCGCACCACCGCCGCCGACGGTCGCGGTGCCTCCACCGCCAGGATCGCGCGCTCCCATTCGGCATCGCTGCTGCGGCGCAGGTGATAGGGCTTCTGGTCGGTGAGCAGTTCGTACAGCACCACGCCCAGCGAATACACATCGGTCAGCGTGGTGATCGGTTCGCCGCGCACCTGCTCCGGCGCGGCGTAGTGCAGGGTGAACGCGCGCGCCTCGGTGCGCGGATGCGCGTCGGCCGCAGGGTCGGCCTCGGTGTCGAGCAGCTTGGCGATGCCGAAGTCGAGCAGCCGCACGTCGCCTGCGGCGTTGACCAGGATATTGGACGGCTTCAGGTCGCGATGCACGATCAGGTTGGCGTGCGCGTGGCTGACCACCTCGCACACCTGCAGGAACAGCCGCAGCCGCGCGCTCACCGGCAGGTGCAGGCGCTGGCAATAGTCGGTGAGCGGCTCGCCTTCGACATAGGCCAGCGCCAGGTACGGGCGTCCGTCGCTGGCGATGCCGGCGTCGAGCAAGCGCGCCAGGTGCGGATGCTCCAGCCGCGCCAGGATCTCGCGTTCGCGGGTGAAGCGCTGGCGCAGCGCGGCGTCGGCATAGCCGGGACGCAGCAGCTTCAGCGCGACCTGGCGCTGGTACAGCCCGTCGGCGCGCTGCGCCAGCCAGACCTGGCCCATGCCGCCTTCGCCGAGCAGCCGTTCCAGCGCATACGGTCCGATCCGGCTGCCGGCGCACAGGCACTCCATGGCGCTGGCCAGCAGCGGCTCGCTGAGCAGGTCCGAGCCGGCTGCGTCCAGCGCCAGCATGCGTACCAGGTCGTCGGCGCTGGCCGGATCCTGTGCGTGCAGCTGCGCCAGCCGCGCCGCGCGCGCCTCCGGGGTCAGCTCCAGCAGTTCGTCGAGCAACGGCGACAGGCGTTGCCACTGCAGCGCGTCCATGCGGTGCTCCGGTCGGTCCTAGTGATCCTGCATCGCCGCCAGCAGGAAGATGCGCGCCTTCTGCCAGTCGCGGCGGATGCTGCGTTCGGAGCGCTGCATCAGCTCGGCGATCTCCTGTTCGGACAGGCCGGCGAAATAGCGCAGCTCCACCACCTTGGCCAGGCGCTCGTCGATCGCCTGCAGCCGGTCCAGCGCCACGTCCAGCGCCAGCAGATCCTCGTCCAGGCGCACCCCGCCGCTGTCCTCGGGAATCTCGGCGACGCGCTTGAGATCGCCACCGCGCTTGCGGGTCAGGCGGTTGCGCGCGTAATCCACCACCACGCTGCGCATCGCCGAGGCGGCGTAGGCGAAGAAGTGCGCGCGGCCGTCGAAACGGGCCATGCCGTGCGCGCCGAGCAGCTTCAGGTAGGACTCGTGGACCAGCGAGGTCGCATCCAGGGTCTGCGCCTGCTGCCCGGCCAGCTGGCGCCGGGCCATGCTATGCAGTTCCTGGTAGAGCGTGCTGAGCACGCGGTCCAGCGCCTCGCGGTCGCCGCCGCGCGCGGCGTCCAGCCACACGGTGATCTCGGGAGCAGTCTCTACCACGGCGGTCTCTCCTCCGGCCGGGAGTCGCGCGGACTATAGCGCGCGCCGGCGGCCAGCGGCGGCCGCCCGTCAGCGCTGGCAGCTCCCGCACCAGACGCTGGCGCGCTGGCCGATGCTGGCGTGGCGCAGCGGCCGCCCGCAGCGCTTGCAGGCCTCGCCCTCGCGGCCGTAGACCGCCAGTTCCTGCTCGAAATAGCCGGGCGCGCCGTCCGGGCTGATGAAGTCGCGCAAGGTGGTGCCGCCGCGGGCGATGGCGTAGCCGAGGATCGCCTTGGCCGCCTCGGCCAGGCGCGCATAGCGTGCCCGCGAGACCTCCCCGGCCTCGCGCAGCGGACTGATTCCTGCCTGGAACAGGCTTTCGGCAGCATAGATGTTCCCGACCCCGACCACGATGCGTTGGTCCATCAAGAACGTCTTTACCGGCGCACTGCGGCCACGGCTGCGCCGGAACAGGTAATCCCCGTCGAATTCGTCCGACAGCGGCTCCGGCCCCAGCTCCTCGAGCAATGGGTGAGTCTGGCCCGGCGCCTGCCACAGCAGGCAACCGAACCGGCGCGGATCGTTGAAGCGCAGCACGCGCCCGTCTTCCAGGCTGATGTCGACATGGTCGTGCGCCCGCGGCGGCGTGTCCCCCGGCAGCACGCGCAGGCTGCCGGACATGCCCAGGTGCAGCAGCGCGCTGCCGGCGGCGGTATCCAGCAGCAGATACTTCGCGCGGCGGCGGATGCCGTCGATGCGCTGCCCCGGCAGCAGCTGCGCCACCTCCGGCGGGATCGGCCAACGCAGGTCCGGCCGGCGCAGGATCACGCCATGGATGCGCCGCCCCAGCAGATGCGGCTCCAGGCCGCGCCGGGTGGTTTCTACTTCGGGGAGTTCGGGCATGGGGGTGGAGTGCGGTGATGTTCGACTGGCAAGCTTAGCCGGCGGAAGGTATCACCGTCGCCAGGAGAATCTATTGGTATGCCTGGCAAGCGCACTACGGCAACCGTCTGTTCACCGATGCCTGGCACCGAATCAGGAAAGGGCCTGGAGCCGATCACCTTCGTTCGAGAACCCGTCTACATCAATGTCCGGAACGGCGCGGGCAATTCAGATCACGCCACAAATGCGACGCCCAGCATCTTCTGGCTCTGGATGACGGCGGAAAGTTGCTTCTACTTTTGAAGTGGCTTGCTTATTCGGAGTGGTTGCAATGACTTTCGATTGACAAAGTAACGTGCTAAAGGTATCAACATCGTCAATGCTAGGACGCAGCGTGCCGGTGGGCACCAGACATGGGTAGGGAGCAACTCGACTTGATCTCAAAGAACGTTTCTAGCGACGGCGTCTGCATAGATGCCGTCAGCGTTGTGCCCGTTCTGTAGGCTCATATCGAACTGACGCGCACAGACGTGACTCCAAAATTTTACTTCAAGGATTTCAGGGATATGTATCAAGCAGGAAGCAACGGTCACGCCATCTATAAGTCAGCGCTCAAATATTCGAAGAATTTATTGTTGCTGGTGAGCATGTTCATGCCCATGTTGGCGACGAATGCCGCCGCGGAAGAAAGCAAAAGGACATGGACACTCCTCGATCAGGATGGGCAAACCCACGGTCCGTACAAGACCCAGGACCAAGCTGCCGCCTCCATCAAGAATTTGCCAGACCCCCAGCCCTTATATTCCCGGCTTCTATAAATATGCAGATCAAATAAAGAACCGAGAAATCTCCCAGAATGGGGATTTGAAGATCACGTATTGGAATGGAAAAGAACAGCCTACGGATCCTGAGTGGGAATATCCGGTCGGCACCCAGGACTATGCAACTGAAGATGAGGCTGTCAAAGAACTAGAAAGCATCGCCAATGCAAGCAATAGCCCATGTCCTGCCACTGCGAAACTCACTCTTTTGGGAGACTGGAACTACAGCCGCACTGGTCCGGGTGACGATGGTGGCGAATGGGGGAAAAAGCCGTATCAACTTGACTACACTCGGAGATCCGGTAGCGATTGCGTTCCCCAGAGCAGTACCTCAGAACTTGCACGGCATAGAAAGACTGAGTGCTCGACAGAAAAATTCATGACGTGGCGGGACAAGTATCAAGCCTGCGTCAACGAGTATGCGCTTGCGTTCGTGGTGACTAAAACGCTCGAACGCGGATGCGGCTATGAAGGCAACCCCTGCGACACAAAGACCGGCGACAAATATCAGATCGAAACCGATTTCGACCTCGGCTGGATCGCTTTCGAACGCCATTATCATTCCGGCATCTCCAATGTGTCCGGTGGCTTCGGCTACGGCTGGACGCACTCGCATGATCTGCGATTGTCGATCGCCGACGATTCTCTTGGCCTGACCGATGGCGGTGGCTTCCACACCCGTTACCGTAAGTCGGGCGATGCGTATTTTGCCTCCGACAGCAGCGGCAACCGCATCGTCGCCGATGGCGGCCTTTGGAAGCTCTACCGCGCCGATAGCGTCCTCACCTTCGATGCCGATGGCCGCTTGCTGGAGCGAAACAATCAGGACGGCACCAGCTTGTCCTACGATTACGATGCGATGGGCCGCTTGAGCGCGATCCTTCACTCCAGCGGCCGCACGCTGGAGCTCCATTACAACTCATCGGCCGAAAATGCCTCGATCGTTGCTGTCAGCGCGTCAGGCGTCCAGCTCGTCAGCTATACCTACACCGCCACTGGCCAAGTGGGTACGGCTACGTATCCTGGCGGCGGCAACCGCGCATATCACTACGAAGACACGCGCTATCCCAAGAATTTGACCGGCATCACTGCCGAAGATGGACGTCGCTACAGCTGGTTTGCCTATGACGACGAAGGCCGGGTGATCTCCAGCCAGCACGACGGCGGTGCGGACGGCATCACCCTGAGCTACACGCCTGCGGGCGGGGCTATCGTCACCGATGCGCTCGGCCACCAAACCAACTATGGCCTAGCCGCTGGTACCGCCAGCGGTCCGCCCCGCAAGATCGGCGATGTCGTCGATAGCGAGGGCACGCTCAGCACTACGTACTACGATGAATCGGTCGATTTCCGACGCCGCGTAGATACCGTCATCGATCGCAGTGGGGTACAGACAAAGCATAGCTATGCCGAGGCCGTCGATTCGATAAGCGGTCTCCCTGCAAGTACGCACACTGCTCAGCAGGCGGTTGGCTTGTCAGGCGCGCGCGACAGCGTGGAGACCCGCGACCTCGCGAGCAACCGTGTGATCTTGACCCGGGACACCAATCGCGAGACGCGCTTTACGCGCAATGCGCGCCTGCAGCCCACTAGCGCTGTGGTCAAGGACATCACCAATGGCAAGCTCCGTACTACGACATATAGCTACTGCGAGGCGGATGATGTCGCCTCCGGTGGCAGTTGCCCGCTGCTTGGCCTACTGAAATCCGTCGATGGTCCGCGCACCGACGTCAGCGACAGTGCCAGCTACGCCTATTACCCATCCGACGATGCGACCTGCGCGACGGCGCCCGCAGCCTGCCCGCACCGCAAGGGCGACCTCTGGAAAGTCACCAACGCCATGGGCCAGGTGACCGAGTACCTCTCCTACGACGGCGCCGGCCGCCCGCTGTCGGTGAAGGACGCCAACGGCACCATCACCGATTACACCTACCACCCGCGCGGCTGGCTGACCGCCAGCAAGGTGCGCGGCGCCGACGACAGCAGCGAGACCGACGACCGCATCACCCGCATCGACTACTGGCCGACCGGCCTGGTCAAGCAGGTGACGCAACCGGACGGCGCGTTCACCGCCTTCACCTACGACGCGGCGCACCGCCTGACCGATATCGCCGACAACGCCGGCAATACGCTGCACTACACGCTGGACAACGCCGGCAACCGGGTCAAGGAAGACACCAAGGACGCGTCGGGCACGCTCAAGCGCACGCTGTCGCGGGTCTACAACCAGCTCGGCCAGCTGGCCACACAGGCCACCGCCAGCGGCGACCCGACCGACTTCGGCTACGACGCCAACGGCAACACCAAGACAGTGACCGACGCGCTTAGCCACGTGACCCAGAACGACTACGACCCGCTCAACCGCCTGGCGCGTACGCTGCAGGACGTGGGCGGCATCGCGGCGGAGACCAAGTTCGGCTACGACGCGCTCGACAACCTGACCAAGGTCACCGACCCCAAGGGCCTGGATACCACCTACGCCTACAGCGGCCTGGGCGACCTGACCAAGCTCACCAGCCCGGACACCGGCGTCACCACCTATACCTACGACAGCGCCGGCAACCGCGCCACGCAGACCGATGCGCGCAACATCAAGACCACCTACAGCTACGACGCGCTGAACCGGTTGACCAAGGTCGCCTATCCGACCAGCAGCCTCAACGTCACCTACACCTACGACGTCAGCCAGACCGTCTGCGCCAGCGGCGAGACCTACGCCGTGGGCCGCCTGTCCAGGATGCAGGACAGTAGTGGCAGCACCGACTACTGCTACGACCGCTTCGGCGACCTGGTGCGCAAGGTACAGACCACCAACGGCAAGGTGTTCGTGCTGCGCTATACCTACACCAAGGCGGGCCAGCTGAGCCGGCTGATCTATCCCGACGGTGCAGCGGTGGACTACGTCCGCAACGCCCAGGGCCAGACCACGGAAGTGGGCGTCACCCCGGCGGGCGGCACCCGGCAGGTGCTGCTGGGCAACGCCACCTACTACCCGTTCGGCCCGGTGGCGAGTTGGTCCTACGGCAACGGCCGCCCGATGCAGCGCGTGCTGGACCAGGACTACCGCCCGCTGGCAGTCAGCGACACCCGCAGCGACGGCCTGAGCACCGGCTTCGCCTTCGACCCGGCCGGCAACCTCAGCGCCCTGACCGCGGCAGGCAACACTGCCCCAATCGTCAGCCTGGACTACGACGCGCTGGGCCGGCTGACCGCATTCAAGGACGGCCCGACCGGCACGGTGATCGACGGTTACAGCTACGACGCCACCGGCAACCGGCTCAGTGCCAAGGTCAACACCACGACGCAGACGTATACCTATCCGACCAGCAGCCACCGCCTGGACGCGGTGGCCGCCACCGCACGTACCTACGATGCGATGGGCAACACGACCTCGATTGGCGGCACGGCGTTGCAATTTGTGTACGGCGCCAGCGGTCGGATCGGGCAGGCCAAACGTGCCGGCACTGTGGTGATGAACTACGCCTATAACGGCCGCGGCGAGCAGGTACGGCGCAGCGGCAAGACCAATACCTACACCCTGTACGACGAAACCGGGCATTGGCTAGGCGACTACGATAACAACGGCGCCGCGCTGCAGCAGGCGATCTGGCTGGACGACCTGCCGGTGGGCGTGCTGGCCAAGAGCAGCCTGCGCTACGTGCAGCCGGACCACCTGGGTAGCCCGCGTGCGGTGATCGACCCGGTGCGCGACGTGGCGATCTGGACCTGGGACCTGAAGGGCGAAGCCTTCGGCAACACCTCGCCGGACCAGGACCCGGACAAGGACGGCACCGCATTCGTGTTCGATATGCGCTTCCCGGGGCAGCGCTACGATGCGGCGACGGGGTTCAATCAGAACTACTTCCGCGATTACGATCCCAGCACTGGGAGGTATGGGCAGAGTGATCCGATTGGGTTGATAGGAGGAACTTCTACCTATCTTTATTCGTTAGGTACACCGACTCGCCTCTATGATCCACTTGGATTGGAAGCTGTCTGGGATACCAAGACTTGCGCTGGCCAACTAGGTCTAACAACCTGTGATGGAAAAGGTGGCTTCATGGTGAGTAACTGCAATAATGGTTGCGATCGCGAGTGCACGCAGCGTCATGAAGAAGAGCACAAGAGATTTCTTCAAACCGTGCATCCTGGTGCATGCTTGGGCCGTCCGCTTGGAGCAGCTCCTTGGCCTCAGACTTACAGTGCTGATAGCGCGGCTTATGCGCGTGAGTTCCATGAAACGGAATGTAGAGCTGATGCCATTACCATTGATTGCATATCAAAACTTAGGAAAAATATTCCATTAGATGCGAATGCAAAGCGTAATCTTCTTGAAGCCACAAAACGTCGGGAGTCCAGAAAATGCGAAGACTATGGCTTTTGATTTTTTTAGTACCAATTATATCCAATGTTGTTGCCAGCGAAGCATGCGAAACTTCCCTTGGAGTAGACCATAAGTTGCCCGCTGCGGTTAAAAAGGAACTCAAGAAGCAAAAAATGGAAAAATTCCAATTAGTGAACAAAACGGTGTGCACAACATATGTGACTTGGTATGCCTTGCCACCGGATTTCCCACCTTCGCAGCCTTGGCCACCAGGAGTCATGAAACTTGTTTCATGGAACACAAAGAGAAATAAGGCGGAAATTCTTTAATTTTTTGAGCTTTTTCATGACAAACAATCGCGCGACAAACAATCGCGCCCCTCTACGAAGCCGCGAGCAATACTCCCGCAATCGGCAGTATCGGGCAGGAGTTCGATTACGACGCCACGGGCCGGATGAGCCAGGCCAAGCGCGCGGGCGCGGTGGTGATGAAGTACGGCTACAACTGGCGCGGCGAGCAGGTGCGGCGGGTGGACAAGACCAACACCTACACGCTGTACGACGAGAGCGGTCACTGGTTGGGCAACTACGACGCCAACGGCGCCGCGCTGCAGCAGGCGATCTGGCTGGACGATCTGCCGGTGGGCGTGCTGGCTAAGAACAGCCCGCGCTACGTACAGCCGGACCGCTTGGGCACGCCGCGTGCGGTGATCGACCCTACCCGCGACGTCGCGATCTGGACCTGGGACCTGAAGGGCGAAGCCTTCGGCAACACCCCGCCGGACCAGGATCCGGACAAGGACGGCACCGCGTTCGTGTTCGACATGCGCTTCCCCGGGCAGCGCTACGATGCGGCGACGGGGTTCAACCAGAACTACTTCCGGGACTATGACTCCAGCACTGGGCGGTATGGGCAGAGTGGTCCGATTGGAATTCCAGGTGATATTTCTACCTACAACTATGTCATGTCAAGTCCACTAATATTTTTCGACATTTTTGGATTAGAGCCTGTTTTGGATACCAAAACATGCAGCGGATCATATGGCCTGACATACTGTGATGGAAAAGGCGGCGTAGAAGCTGGAAATTGCAATCTTGGTTGCGGAACTGTATGCACTCAGCTTCACGAAAATGAGCATAAGAGATTTCTCGAAACGAGACATCCTGGCTCATGCATCGGGCGGCCCAGAGGCGCTCAGCCATGGCCCAAAGACTACGACTATGAAAAATGGCGTGAGGAGTCTTTTGAAACTGAATGTCGCGCCGACAAAATAACTATCTCCTGCCTGAAAAAGATTAAGACCAGCGGAATTAAAGACAAAGACATTGATCAGCAACTAAATCAAGCCATAAAAAGACGAGAGGATAACAAATGCGCTTCTTCTGGATACTAATTATATTAGCCATTCCTTGCGTAGCTGTTGCGAAAAACTGCAAGACCACGCTTGGGATTGATAAGAACCCGCCACCTGAAGTCAAGCTTCAAATGGAGAAACTTGGATTGAATAATTTTCAGCTAATCGATCGAAGGGTTTGCAAGAAAACGATCCGTTGGTTCGCGATACCTGAAAAATACCCAGCCAACGCTCCAAGACCTCCGGGTTCAGAGCATTGGCTCATACTTGATCTAAAAAGCCGAGAAGTTGAGTTCATCCCAGCGCCAGGCTGAAAACTAGATGTGTAAATCACTAAGTTATTACAGCTGAAGTTGCTTGAACTCACTTCTTACCCTGACTGTAGCGGTGTCGCCAAAAATGCACCCGAGGGAATATCTGTTTAAGTGAATATTTTCTCTGGCACCTTTGATCGTCCACACGCCGCCCGATTCCCACCCGACGCCTTCGGCTGCGTGGGTCGCGGGCGCTGGGCGGAGACACGCCAGTGTGCGCGGGCGGAGCAAGCCGGCGGCAGCATCGTATTGGATGCCTCCCATATCCGTTAAGGAAGCACGATTTTTTCAAGGAGAGCCGGAGCAATGAGCTGGACAAATCATCGCGTGTTGACTGCGTTTCTATTTGTCGCCGCCTCGATGCTTTCCACGCTGGCATCGAGCGAAGAGATACAGGAACGCACATCGATTCTCGATAGCACGAAGGAGGCGCTCAAAAAGGGCGACTTCACAACGCTCGAGCGACAAGCCAAGCAATTTCGAACGCAGCAGGACCGTACCTCCAGCGGCGTCTGGAAATTGAGCGTGCTCCATGGCGGCGTCGATCGCTATTTCCTCATAGGTACGTACGACGAGGCGACATGGGCGGAAAAGGAACAGACCGCCAAACGCTGGATCGCGGCATATCCGAAGTCTCCGACCGCACGGTTGGCGTACGCGGAGTGGCTGTCCAGACGCGCCTGGAGCCATCGCGGCGGGGGCTATGCGAATACGGTTCGACCGGAGGACTGGGCACCGTTCAGAGCCGGAATCGAGGCGACGAGACGCTATCTGGAGGACAACAAGAAGATCGCATCATCGGATCCGGAGTGGTACGTCAAGATGGAATCCGTCGCCAAGGCGCAGCAGTGGGACGATGCCCGTTTCCAGACGTTGATCGATGAAGCGATGACGCGGTATCCCGAGTACTACGAGATCTATTTCCACGCGATCGAGTTCTATTCGCCAAAATGGGGAGGCAGTGCGGCCGACATCGAACGGTTCACCAGGATGGTGATGGAGCGCACTCGTGCGCGGGAAGGGAAAGGGCTGTACGCACGCATCTATTGGTACGCCTCGCAATCGGTCTACGACGAACGACTGTTCAGCGAGTCGCTTGCACGCTGGTCGACCATGCGTGCGGGGATCGACGATGTGCTCAAGGTCTATCCGGATGAGTGGAACCTGCAGAATTTTGCCCGCTTCGCCTGCCTCGCTCACGATCGCGAAAAGGCCTTCGAACTGATCGGACGCGTGCGGGGCCCGACCTACATCATGGTCTGGAACAACGAAGAGAATTTTCAGCGTTGCAGGAGCTGGGCTTTACAGAGCGTCATCTAGACGTCAGCGGTGGACGGCGGCGTCGGGCAACGGCGAGGAGACACATCGAACTTACCTGCAGAACGAAACGACCATGCGCTCTTCCTCGCACCGTAAACTGGCCGCGATGTACTGCTTTCTCGCCTTGGCGATGGTCGGTATTCGAAGCGATGCGACCGCCGTCTGTTTCCTTTCGATGGCGCTGCTGCACCTTTCCTTAGGTGCCAAATCGTCCAGGTGACGGAACCCACGTCTCAAGCCCCGCGCTAAGACCCGACATGGACGACATGGGCCGGGTCAACCTCTCACTGCGGCGGCGCCGCCAGCTCCCTGGCACTAAGATAACCATCGCCATTGCTGTCCTGCTTGCGAAAGCGGGCCGTCAAGGTCGCCTGGTGCTGAGCGCGACTGATCGGCTTGCCGTGGCCGCCAGGCAGTTCGGCGGGGCTGAGCACGCCGTCGTGGTCGAGGTCGCGGGCGTCGAAGGCATAGCTCATCCAGGCCAGGTATTCGTCCAGGCTGACGCGGCCGTCGCCGTCGCGGTCCATGCGCTGCAGGTAGTTTCCTGTGCTATCGACGGCTTGCACGCTGGCGGCGGCGATCGCGCAGCTCAGCGCCGTCAACAGAACGAGCGCTGCCATGAACGACGAACGCCGCACGAGGCGGCGTTCGCGAAGCGTCTGCAGGAAACCGTGCCTCATGCCAACGCGTAGCCCTTCAGCCGGGCCGCATAGGCCTGCAGGGCGGCGATGCCGCTGGCCTCGGCGTCGTGGCACCAGGCCTGCAGTTGCTTCAGGCGTTCGCTGGCGTCGTGGCTGCGCGCTTCCAGCAGGGCGGCCAGGCGTGCGCGGTGCTCGACCAGGGTGCGCATGCGCGGGCGCTGCGCGACCCAGTGCTGCAGCTGTTCGCGCGCGTCCGGCTTGAGCCAGCGGCCGTCGTCGACCAGGCCCTTGCGCAGGCGCCGCGGCAGCAGTTGGCGCAGCTTGGCGCCGGCCTGCGCGGCCTCTTCCTTCAGCGCCGGGGTGAAGACGTTGCGCTGGTAGTCGGTCATCGCCTGGAAGCGGTGCGAGAGCAGCGCGCGCAGGGTGTCGGCATCGGGCACGGCGATGTTCGGGCGCACGTCCAGGGTCGGCGCCACGCGCAGGATCTTGGCCAGGCGCAATGCGGCCAGCGCACGGATCGCGACCCAACCGATGTCCAGTTCCCAGCGCCGCATCGAGAAGCGCGCCGAACTCGGGAACGCGTGGTGGTTGTTGTGCAGTTCTTCGCCGCCGATCCACAGCGCCCACGGGGTCAGGTTGGTCGAGGTGTCGGCCGATTCGAAGTTGCGGTAGCCCCACCAGTGGCCGAGGCCGTTGACCACGCCGGCCGCCCAGAACGGGATCCAGGCCATCTGCAACGCCCACAGGGCGATGCCGGGCAGGCCGAACAGCAGGAAGTTGAAGGCGAACAGGGCGATGGGCCCCCAGTTCGCGTGCGCGGTGTACAGGCGGCGCTCGATCCAGTCGTCCGGGGCGCCCTTGCCGTACTGCTCGATGTCGCCGCGCATGGCGCGCGCTTCGCGGTACAGCTCCACGCCGCGCCAGAACACGCGGCCGATGCCCTTGGTCTGCGGGCTGTGCGGATCCTCGTCGGTTTCCACCTTGGCGTGGTGCTTGCGATGGATCGCCACCCACTCCTTGGTGATCATCGAGGTGGTGAACCAGGTCCAGAAGCGGAAGAAGTGCGACAGCAGCGGATGGAAATCGACGCCGCGGTGCGCCTGGCTGCGGTGCAGGTACAGGGTCACCGCGAAGATGGTCAGCTGGGTGAACACCAGCAGCACCGCCAGCATGCCCCACCAGCCGACGTCGAGCAGGCCGGTGCTGAGGAAATCGAGGATCGCGTCGGACATTGCCAGAACTCCAGGCCGGTGAAGGCGTGCGCCAGGTTGGTATAGGAGACATGATGGGGCCAGTGGCGGCAAACTTCACCCATCGCCTGCGTACGGTATTCAGCCGCTGCGCGCTCTTGATCACAGAACGGTTTCACTTCCATGTCCGCCCCCCTCCCCGGTGCAACTCCCATGCCGGCCGCCGCGCCGCTGATCGAACTGGACCGCGCCAGCGTGGTGCGCGGCCAGGTGCGCGTGCTGCACGAGCTGAGCCTGCGCATTGAGCTCGGCCAGCACACCGCACTGCTCGGCCCGAACGGCTGCGGCAAGTCCTCGTTCATCAAGCTGATCACGCGCGAGCTGTATCCGCTGGCGCGCGCCGGCGAAGCCGCGCCGGTACGGGTGCTGGGACAGAGCCGCTGGCAGGTGGACCGGCTGCGCAGCCAGCTGGGCATCGTCACCGGCGACCTCAGCGTCAATCTCGCCGACATGCCCGGGCTGGACGTGGAGAGCGCAGTGCTGTCGGGCTTCTTCGCCAGCTACGTGGTGCCGCCGCATCGCGAGGTGACCCAGACCATGCGCGACCGCGCGCGCGAGGCGCTGCTGCTGGCGCATGCGTTGCCGCTGCTGCAGCGGCCGTATGCGGAACTGTCGGCCGGCGAGACCCGGCGCGTGCTGATCGCGCGGGCGCTGGTCAACCGGCCGCAGGCGCTGCTGCTGGACGAACCCAGCACCGGGCTGGACCTGATCGCGCGCCAGCACCTGCTGGCGACGATGCGCGACCTCGCCCGCCAGGGCATCACCCTGGTGCTGGTGACCCACCACATCGAGGAGATCGTGCCGGAGATCGAGCGGGTGATCCTGCTGCGCGGCGGCCATGTGTATGCCGACGGCACGCGCGAGGAACTATTGGCCGATGCGCCGTTGTCGGCGGTGTTCGGCGGCGCGGTGCGGGTGCGCCGCGATGGTGCGACCTATAGCGCGAGCGTGGCCGAGGTGGAATAGGCGGCGGTGCGGGCTTCTGGTCTACGCACTGCCGTCGACGCTGGTCTTTCATGGCCAGCGATGTGAGCGCTGGATATGCCGCCGCGACATCGGCGCCGATGCGTCCACTCGACAGCCGTGCCGATGACTTCGTTCGTCGCGACTGAAGTCGCTCCTACGGTGACGCTATGGCGTTATGGCGTTGCTGCATCGGCTAACGCACGGGCATGCTGGAGCAACTGGTCTGTTTGTCTGCGCATCCGGTCGTATCGCGGGCAACACCTGTGGGAGCGACTTCAGTCGCGACGGGCGGTACCGACACGCCATCGCAACTGAAGCCCTTCCTCCCCACCACGTCTGCTCCTTCCACTTCGCCAATCGTGGAAACCCTGCATTGAGACGCGCTAGCCGCCACGCCCATCGGCAGCCGGCGGCTGCGCCTGGTGCAGATCCAGCGCCAGGAAATGGTGCACCACCGGCCGCTCCGGGCCGATGTGGTAGCGCAGCGCGGCGTCCTGCAGGTCGGCGTCGGCATGCGAGACGCGCTGGTGCTGGCGCAGGTGCTCGGCCCAGGATTCGACCAGGAACCATTCCATCACCCGCTCCGGCTCGTTGCTGTGCTCGGTGATGCCCCAGGCGTAGGCGCCGTCGCGGCGCCGCTCCTGCGACAGCTCGCGCAAGGCGTGCAGGAACGGCGGCCGGTCGGTAGCACGCACGCGGTATTCGATCTGCACCATCACCGGGCCGCGGTCGTGCGCCACCGGTGCGTTGAGCAAGGGCTCGGGCCAGTGGTTGGATGGCTGCAGGTCGGCCTCGCCCTTGGGCAGGCGCAGGCGATGGAACACCAGCGCGACCAGCAGCAGCGCGCCGGCGCCGAGCAGCAGCGTGGCGGCGATGCCGAGCTGCGCGGCGATCAACCCCCAGCCCAGGCTGCCGCCGGCCATGGCGCCGTTGAACACGGTCAGGTACACCGCCAGGCCGCGGCCGCGCACCCAGTTCGGCAGCACCGCCTGCGCCACGCCGTTGAGCGTGGTCAGCGCCACGATCCAGCCGACGCCGAGCACCAGCAACAACAGCACGGCGACCGTCTGCGACGGCGTGGCCGCCAGCGCCGCCATCACCGCGGCGGTCAACACCGCGGCCAGCAGCACCAGGCCATCGGCGTCCAGGCGCTTGCGCAACTGCGGCAGCACGATCGCGCCGAGGATCGCGCCGACCCCGACCGCACCGAGCAGCACGCCGTAGAACCCGGCGCTGCCGCCGAGCATGCGCCGCGCCACCAGCGGCAGCAGCGCCCACACCGAACTGGCGAACACGAAGAACACCGCCGCGCGCAGCAGCACCACGTGCAACTCGCGGCTGGCGCGGGCATAGCGCAGGCCGGCACGAAAGGCGCCGAAGAACTGCTCGGACAGGCCGCTGTCGGGGACCTTGGCGCGCGGCCACCACAGCAGCGCAGCGACCACGAACACGTAGCTGAGCACGTCGCTGGCGTAGGCGGCGGCCGCGCCCAGGCTGGCCAGCAGCAGGCCGCCGCCGGCCGGGCCCAGCGCGCGCGCGATGTTGATGCCCAGCGAGTTCAGCGCCACCGCGTTCTTCAGGTCGGCGCGCGGCACCAGCTCCGGCACGATCGCCTGCCAGGTCGGCCCCATCAGCGCGCTGCCGATGCCGCCGACGAAGGTCAGCGCGACCAGGTATTCGACCGTGAGCGCGCCGGTCTTGGACAGCAGCAGCAGGCTGGCGCTGACGCTGGCCAGCAGCAGCTGCACGCAGATCAGGAAGCGGCGCCGGTCGAGGATGTCCGACAACACGCCGGCCGGGATCGCCAGCAGGAACACCGGCAGTGTCGCCGCGGTCTGCATCAGCGCCACCGCGGCGGGATTGTCGGACAGGTCGGTGACCAGCCAGGAACTGGCGACGTCGCGCATGAAACTGCCGACGTTGCCGAGCACGGTGGCCGCCCACAGCACCGCGAACACGCGATGCCGCAGCGGGGCGAAGCTGCCGGTCGCCGGCGCGGGTGCGGTGGACTCAGCCATGCGCGCGCTCGCGCAGGTCGTGCCAGGCCACCAGCACGAAGCCGCCGACCAGGCCCAGGTGTTCGTAGAACGCGTTCATCGCCGCGAAGCGTTGCATGCCGCTCATCTCCCAATAGCGGTTGGCCACGCACGCGGCCACCAGGGTGAAGCCGGCCAGCGCCAGGGCGCCCAGCCAACGATACGCGCCGCTCAGGATCAGCAGCGACGCGCCCAGTTCCAGCACGATCACCGCCGCCGCCAGCGGCGCGGCCGGCGCCATGCCGAAGTGCACCATTTCCGCCACTGCGCCGTCGAAGGCGAAGGCCTTGACCAGCCCGCCCTGCAGATAGGCCGCGCACAGGCCGAGCAGCGCCAGCCAGCGCAGCCATGCCGGGGTGAGGCGCGTGCCGACCGAGCGGGTCGCCTCACGCATGGCGCACGCTCCGCGCGATGCTGGCGGCGCGCGGCACGCCAAGCGCACCGCCGCCGGCCTGCGTGCAGATCACGCGCGTCGTGCGCATCCGGCTCATACCGCCCAGCACGCGCAGCCCAGCGCGCCCCAGAAGCTCTTCAGGTCGGCGATCGGCAACTGGCTGCTCCACGCGGTGGCGTGCTGGTGCCCATGGATCGTGCAGTCGTGGGCGCAGCCGCAACTGGCCGCGATCCGTTGCGACAGTGCCGCCGGCGGCGCCTCGCCCCAGGCGCCGTAGCCGCGGAAGCTGCGCGCCGGCGACCACTCCGGCAGCGCCGGCGGCGGCGGCGCTTCGTCGTGTTCGGCGAACGCGCCGCTGGCCCACACCACCTTGCCGCCGACCATGGTCAGCAACGCGGTGGTATCGGCGATGTCGCTTTCCGCGCAGCCGAAGAAGTCGCGGTCCGGCACCACCAGATCGGCGAACTGGCCGGCCTGGATGCGGCCCTTCTTGCCTTCCTCGTTGCTGAACCAGGTGACGTGTTCGGTCCACATCCGCAACGCGGTCTCGCGGTCCACGCAATTGCGCTGCGGATACAGGCGCAGGCCGCCGACGGTGCGCCCGGTCACCAGCCACGCCAGCGACACCCACGGGTTGTAGGAGGCCACGCGGGTGGCGTCGGTGCCGGCCGAGACCTTGACCCCTTTCTCCAGCATGCGCTTGACCGGCGGCGTGGCCTGCGCCGCGCCGATGCCGTAGCGCTCGACGAAATACTCGCCCTGGTAGGCCATGCGGTGCTGCACGGCGATGCCGCCGCCGAGCGCGGCGATGCGGTCGATGGATTTTTCGGAAATGGTTTCGGCGTGGTCGAAGAACCAGTGCAGGCCTTGCAGCGGGATCTCGCGGTCCACGCGTTCGAACACGTCCAGCGCGCGGCTGATGGTCTCGTCGTAGGTCGCATGCAGGCGCCACGGCCAGCGGTTCTGCGCCAGGATCCGCACCACGTCTTCCAGCTCGGTCTCCATCTGCGGCGGCATGTCCGGCCGCGGCTGGCGGAAGTCCTCGAAGTCGGCGGCGGAGAACACCAGCATCTCGCCGGCGCCGTTGTGGCGGAAGTAGTCGTCGCCCTGCTGGTAGCGCGAGCTGGCGGTCCAGTGGAGGAAGTCTTCCTTCTCCTGCTGCGGCTTCTGGGTGAACAGGTTGTAGGCCAGGCGGATGGTGAGCTGGCCGGCGTCGGCCAGTTCCTGGATCACCTTGTAGTCGTCCGGGTAGTTCTGGAAACCGCCGCCGGCATCGATCGCGCCGGTGACGCCGAGCCGGTTCAGTTCGCGCATGAATTGCCGGGTCGAATTGACCTGGTAGTCGTAGGGCAGCTTCGGGCCCTTGGCCAGCGTCGCGTACAGGATCGATGCGTTCGGCTTGGCCAGCAGCAGTCCGCTCGGGTTGCCCTCGGCGTCGCGCACGATCTCCCCGCCCGGCGGCGCCGGCGTGTCCTTGCCGTAGCCCACCGCGCGCAGCGCGGCACCGTTGAGCAGCGCGCGGTCGTACAGGTGCAGCAGGAACACCGGCGTGTCCGGCGCCACCGCATTGAGTTCGGCGATGGTCGGCAAGCGTTTCTCGGCGAACTGGTGCTCGCTGAAGCCGCCGACCACACGCACCCACTGCGGCGCCGGGGTGATCGCCACCTGCCGGCGCAGCATGTCCATCGCGTCGGCGAGGCTGCGCACGCCGTCCCAGCGCAGTTCCAGGTTGTAGTTGAGGCCGCCGCGGATCAGGTGCAGGTGGTTGTCGATCAAACCCGGCAGCACGCAGCGGCCCTGCAGGTCGATGCGCCGGGTGTGCGTGCCAGCCAACGGCAGGATCTCCTCGTCGCCGCCGACCTGCAGGAAGCGGCCGTCCTGGATCGCCACCGCCGTGGCACTGGGACGCGCGCGGTCCAGGGTGGTGAAGCGGCCGTGGTACAGGATCAGGTCCGGCGCGGCGTCGGTCGCATGCGGCTCAGCCATTGTCGTGTTCCCCTCGTTCCGGTTGCGCCGGCGCTTGCGTGCGCTGCGGCAGTTCGCCGAACACGTGCGGCTTGACCTGGTGGTGGAACCACGAGGTCGGGTGGGCGTCGCTGCGCAGCAGCCGCTGCACCAGCGGCGGCAACTGCTCGCCCAGCAGGATGCCGAGCAGGCCGACCAGCGCGATCACCGGCGGCGCCGGCGAACGCACCTTGAACAGCGCGTAGATCACGCCGACCAGCAGGCCCAGGCCCAGCGATACCAGATAGGTCTTCATCGGCGCGCTCCGCTCAGCCTTCGTGGGCACCGAACATGGTCCGGGCATAGACGATGCCCAGGCCGTAGGCGCCGCCGTACTTGCGCGCCACCTCGGTGGTGGTGGCGTAGGTGTCGGTGCGCGCCCAGTCGCGCTGCAGTTCCAGCAGGTATTGCAGCGCGGTCATCGGCCGGCCGCCGGCCTGCACGATGCGCTCGATGGCGCGGTTGTGCGCCTCGGCCGAGACGTCGCCGCAGGCATCGGCGATCACGTAGACCTCGAAGCCCTGATCCAGCGCCGACAGCGCCGGGCCGACGATGCACACACTGGTCCACAACCCCGCCAGCACGATTCGCGGCTTGCCGATCTCGTTGACCCGCTGGATCACCGCCGCGTCTTCCCAGGTATTCATCGACGTGCGGTCGAGCAGCGCCTGGCCCGGGAACGGCGCGACCACTTCGTCGAACATCGGCCCGGAGAAGCTCTTTTCCGCCACCGTGGTCAGGATCGTCGGCACGCCGAAGCTGGCCGCGGCGTTGGCCACCAAGGCGGCGTTGGTGCGCAGCGCGCCTGCATCGATCGAGTGCGTGGCGAAGGCCATCTGCGACTGGAAGTCGATCATGATCAGGGTGTGGTCGCCCGGCGTGAGCAACGTGGCGCCCGGAACGGGCAGAGCGGCGAGCGGCATGGCGACATCCTGGTATGCGGGGGAAAGCGCGATGCTGACGCGCGATGGCGGCGGCGTCTTGGAGATTCGTGTCGCGTTGTGCGCCAAGTGCAGGGCGGCGGCGTCCAGCGGACGCCTACCAGGCCCAGCGCAGTTCCACGCCGACATAGTCGCTGTCGCGCGCGCCGGCCTGGCGCAGCGCGCGGCCGACGTCGTAGCGCACCGCTTCCAGCGCTGCGGTGAGTTGCGGCGACAACGGACGCTGCAGCCGCAGCTGGGTGTAGCGGCCGGTCCAGCGTCCGCCATGGCCGGCGCTGCCGGCCACCGGCACAGTGGGCTGCAGGTACACCGCATCGGCGGTGCTCTGCCGCCACAGCAGGCCCACGCCCAGGGTCGCGGTCAGCGCCGGCGCGGCCTGCCACTGCAGCGACGGCTTGACGTGCAGCAGATTGCTGTAGCCGGTGTAGCCGGCGAGCGCGAAGTAGTAGCCGTTCGGGAACAGCGGATTGAACGTGCCCACGCGGCCGTCGCCGGCGTGCGCGTCGCCGGAGGCGGCATCCAGTTGCAGACCCAGGCGTGGCTGCGTGGCGGGCCGCTGCCACGTGTAGCCGGCACGCGCGCCGACCGCCCAGGCACGGATCGCTTGCTGGCCGACGCTGCCGCGCTGCGCCATCGTTTCCAGGTCCCAGTCCGCGCCGCTGGCGGCGCCGGCGAAACGCAGGTCGAGCACATGGCGGCGCTCGCGGCCGCTGCCATCCAGGTAGTGCGCCTGATCGCGCGAGTACAGCGCATAGTAGACGGACAGTTCGTTGTCGCCGAGCACCTTGCGCTCGGCGCGCAGCGTGCCGAAGCGCACGCGGCGGCTGGAGCTGTCGTCGAAGGCGCGCGCATCGGCGTACTGCACCGGCTGGCTGACGAACCCGAGCACGCGCCAGCGCGCGGTTTCCCAGTCGGCCCACACCGCATCGAACGACTGGCGCACGTTGGGACCATCGCGCGAAGACACGAAGCG
>Ga0105243_10000656_pt1 | contig 34288 bp, 41 predicted proteins | sample KBSM34metaG_FD_81525 | JGI IMG/M metagenome (GOLD analysis project Ga0105243, IMG submission 81525) | Miscanthus rhizosphere microbial communities from Kellogg Biological Station, Michigan, USA - KBS M3-4 metaG | ecosystem: Host-associated > Plants > Roots > Rhizosphere > Soil | place... | reverse complement strand
GCTCATTGCTGTTTCTCGACGTATTTCTTTGATCTAGGGGATACTGTCAACTTGGGCGATATTTTAGGCGGAGGCGACTCTCAACTAACCGTTATCAGGAAGAATCCAAAAGGTGGTTTGATTTTCCGAGTATCCGACTATGCATTTGGTTATTGGTTGACCAGTTTCGCTCAATCGCCTGCACCCACGGTTATCTTGGAGTTCAGAAATGGAAAACTTCGGCCAAATTTTGAACTGATGAAAAAGGCCGCGCCAACATTTGTGGTCTTGAAGAAAGAAGCTCAAGTTCAGATTCAACAGCTAAGGCTCGAACCCTATAGTGGCGAGAAGAGCGAAAACTGCCGTCGGCCCATGTTCATCGACATGAATGGCACGACGCAATATTCATTCGAGCCTTGCTTGTATAAAGACGATGCATCTGCACCTGTTTTCTGGGGACGTATGCTTGATTTGATATATACGGGCAATGAAGAATTAGCCTGGCAGTTTTTGGATCTGGTATGGCCCCGGCAAAAGCAAGGGAAGGAACTATTCATACGGGACTTCAAAGATCATTTGTTGCAAAGCTGGTACTGGCCGATGATTTTAGAAGACAGGAAGAAATAATTTTATTTGAGGCGCGAAGTGAAACGGCTTGCCTTCCGATGACGACGCGGCTAACAAGTCATTCGAGCGGACTGCCCGCCAGATTGCGAATAATTACTGTACTGCCGGATGATCTTACGAAAGGAAGCACTTACACAGAAAGGTACCGCTTTGGAAACATAACAGCACAAGTGACCTATGTTGTCGTAAAAAAATACCCTGAAGGCGCAGCCTACACTGCCACGGTTGTTGTGACGAAAGGCATCGTAGCAAGACAGTCAAAGCGGCTTGCGAGTGCGGCTGATAAGACGGCACCCAACAGTTCGTTCGACGCGAGCGGCGGGAGCGTGATTCGCCCGGCGATGCTTGATTGAATTCGCGCCGGCGCATCAATTCAGACGTTCGGCTTCTTCGGTTGTGGGCACGACTTGACATTCAGATAGGGTCAGTGGCTTCTAGTTGGGGCGAACTCGAGGAGATAGCAATGAAAAGAAATGGAATTGTAGCGATGACCTCAAAGCTTGCGCTAGCGACTGTCTTTGTGGCGGTTGCTGGGTTTGTTCTGGCTTGCGGAAGCTCCAACCCGTCAGAATCGACAGCAAGAAAAATCATGGAGGACCATCTAGCAAGGCTATTTCCACCGAACCAGGCTGGCAGTATGAGGCTTAGGAGCTTTACGAAAACTAACGGCATGGGTGATGACAAGCACTACACTCTCGAATTCGACGCGGAGATTGAAACCCTTTTGACAAAGCAAGGCTTGGCCGAAGCGAAAAGCCACGGCATATGCGCAGCAGAGGCTACAGAGGCTGACTGTATAAAACCAAGAAAAAGATCGGGCAAGATCCAGTTTGAAAAAACAGAGAACGGGTGGAGAAGCGTGAACTCCGATGAGGATATCGGGAAAGCATTGGCTAAATAATTCTCAACTCGTGATTGGCTGAAGATCAAGACGGAGGTTGGGAGGATTGAAATGCAAGGAAGGTCGGAACGGTGGCACGGTTGACATCCTTGACGCAAGACAACAGTCATATCAAGTGTACCGTCATGAGTATTGAGCATGTTGGAAATCAAGTTTGGCCGCGGGCCAAGCCCGGCGGCTACGAGCAACTAAGAATGCTTGAAGTTTATTGGATATTTTGGGCGGGACTTTTTAGTTTGCCGTGTCGCGGCGCTTCGCGCCGTTGGGGAGAAGGATCAGACAGTCTTAGACGAAAATGATAGTGCCTTCAAATTGGGCTAAGAGTCGGCTGTTGAGTTGGTCGGCGAGTGCTTCTTGTCTGCTTGCTTCGTCGTGGTGAGTGTTGGTACGTGCTTCAGCTGCTGCCGCCTTTAGTTGAAGGTAGTCGCTGAGTAGTTGAATGCTATGGGCCGTCTTAAGGATGCTTTCGGCGGGAATATCTCCAATATTGAGAATTACTCGGGCGTGTATGGAAGGTTCGTGGATTGTGAGTGCGGGGTGGGGGTCTGCCGGGTTGTTTGAATCCGGTTCGATTATGAGAGTCAAATGTTTGAATCCGTGATGTATGTTGCAGATTCCGGCTGTGTGATCGTCCGTTTCGATTTGTGTGGTCCAGTGAAAGTTATTGACGCAATGCCATTGTGATTCTGCAAAATCCACTGCTTCTCTAGTGGACCAGTCAGAGGGTACACAGATTTCAAGTTTCGTTAGGGAGTAGTGGGTTATGGTCGGTTCGTTGGGAGTAAACCTCGATACAGCGGCTTTCATGATAAATGACGGTCAACAGGGCTGAATGTGATCCTGCGGCGCGGGAGCGCATGCGTGCTTTGGATGCAATCGTCGCGTGTATGTTGCCGTGAGGGCTACCGTTCTGCAAGAGAAATGTGAGAGTTTTTAGTAGCAAGTTGACCTAGCAAGATTCCCTGCGGCGTGAGAGGGTTAATCACGGCGAATCGAGTAGGGTGACTCTGGTCCACACGCCCACACGTGGATGAGTTGATTAGGAGAATGAGAAGCCTAATTGTGTAAGGGTCAAGTTGGGGTCTTCTGCTGTGATAGCGTTGTGAATGTGCGTTTGGACGTTACCCAGGCTCTTGGTGGCTTCGATAATTTTCGTAAAAAGTGAAACGATTACACCTTGGCCGATTATTTCGCCAGAGAGTGTTTTGGAACTGTCTGATAACTGATAGCTGTCAGGTATGCGATGTAACTTGCGAATCTCGTTCAAAGTGAGCCATCGCCAGCAGTTGTCGATGATCATGTGTTTGACTACTGCTCCTGTCCCTTGCCCTGCCAGATAGCGCTTAGTGATACACGGCACTGATGTGCTGTCGTCCGAGATTTGCGTGGAAGCAAAGCCATTTCCTTTAGCGATCTGCGTGTTCCAATGATTTATGAGCCATGGTTTGGTTTCTGCGGTGAAGTATTGATCTTGCAGGACTGATTCGTCGTCGCGAATGTCGGCGAAAGTTTGAGTTGCGCGGGATGGCTGGGGCCATTGGAAGTGTGATCCGGAATGGGCCACGATCACGGTACGACGACGGCCGGTTAGTTCTCCATAGTCCCTCGGATCAAGTACTCGGGCTTCGACTGCATAGCCAGCGCGTTTTAAGAAGTGTTGGATCATATAGCCAGCACCGCTGGTGAGATATCCAGGTGCTTGCTCGATTACGACGGTTGCCGGGTTTAGCTTGCGAATAAAATGGGCCGCCCAAATCGTGAGGTCAGAAAACGGGTGGGCCTCCGGTGGTAGAGACCGATCGCGTTTCGCTCCGGTTATTTTGTCTCTTCGTCTTGCGACCGAATACGGCTCGCAGGGCGGTCCTAAGGTTATGAGTTCAACTGGCGGAAGTTGGTCAAGTGGTGCATCTTCGACGCTTAGATTGAACATTTGAACGTCGTGGTTTTTCTCATATATGTTGGCGTACTGTGGGTCTACTTCAATCGCGAAAGCTGGTTGATAGCCCGCTAGCCGAGCTGCTTCAGTTAGTAACCCGCCTCCAGAGAAAATGCTTCCTTCTTTTCCGTTTCGGCATCGGGTTGCTCGAAAGATGTCGGTCTGAGAAGGAGTTAGGGTGATTTTTCCGACAGCAATGTGAACCTGGAGAGTAGTGATTGGACCAAACGCTTCCGTGAGGGCTGCGCTGTTGAGATCGAGTACCGGTATTTGGCCTTGGCGTTTGCTTGAAACCACCCGAGGTCCGTCTTTCGCGAGTCGAATCACCACCTGTTGTTTTTTGACTTCAACTGCGATGCGGGTTGAGGGTTGGAAGCCAGCGTCGGAGAGGTATCGTCCTTCGATCCAAACGCGGGGAGCGTCTTTGTGACGGCCTATTGTGGTCGTTGATATTCGAGGGAAGGTTGTCATGGCTAACTGTGCCTGCCGCTTTCATGTTGGCGAAGAAGCGCAGAAACAAGTTCTTCAGCCTCAGCAGAACTGGTTGCATCAACTTGAACCTCAGCGCATTGGGACAGGTCTTGGACGACACTTACGATATAAGGTCTCGTGGGTTTGTTTCGAGGTTTTGACATGGGTTAGTTGTCGACTTTCGTTCAAGCTCATGAGTTAAGGCCGTCTTATTTTTGTAGCAGTATCTTGTGACGGTCTGGAAATTCAGTTAGAAGTTGCGGTTTAGCCAGTAACGTTCGATCGAGCGCCATGTGCCTGCCGCCCGCTCTACTAATTGAATTGCGGTCTTCATGGCCTTGAGCCTGGTCCAGTGGCGGGCGATTAGCATCGAGGTAATTGTTTCGAGTGTTGCGCTCTCGTTTTCTTCTTGCAGGCAGTTTTCGGTAAATAACAAATCGACAAAGGGCTGTGTAAAGCCCTGGTCGCGCTTTCGACTTTTATCTCCCAGAATGCTTTGTACTGCGGAGAAGATTTCCTTGCGGGCTTTGTTCCGTTCCTTATCGAGGTGTTGCTTCAGTCTGCGTTCTCTTTCCTCTTCATTTGGTACTGTCGGAATGTGAGCGTGAGTTCTGATTAACGTTGGGATCTCCGACGCGTTAAGACGAAGGAGTTCCTGGCCCATTGTGGTAGTACAGATCACGTGAGGTTGGGGATTTATGTTGCAATGGATCTCGAAGCGTTGATCGCTGGCCCAGCAAATACCAAGGGCTGTACTTAATTCGTCGTCAGTAGCGCCGAGTGTTAGTTCTTTTTTCCAGCGCTGGTGTTCAACTAACCCTTGTATTATTTCAGCGGCAAGTGCGTCGCGTGTGATTTCGATGTTGAGGCGCTCAGGCTGAAGAGATGTAGTTAACGGATTAGTTGTGAGGGATTCTTTTGGGTGTTCGACGATAGTGGTGGTTGGTGTGAAGAGGGAACCTTGAAATTGGACTGACTGTTTCATGTGTGATGTGAGCGCTCTTGTTCGACGGCATCTTCAAGGCATGAGGCATGAACGTAGCCGTTATCATTGTAGAAACGCCGGTTGAATCCGATCGGGTTTGCGCAAAAGCGGCAGAGTGTTTCGGCAATGATGCGTGTGCTTTTACAATCAGAGTGTTGGCACAGGTCGGCACAAGGACCGAATTGTCCGCCTGGGGTTATGAGAATTCCTGCTGCCATTGTCGATTAGTAGTTGAGCAGAGTGGGCGTCAAGACGTGCCTTATTCCGTCATTCCGAATGATCTCCGGATTCTTCGGCTCTCCGCGGCAAAGCGGTGTTGATGAGTTGATAAATCTGATCTTAGCGCATGTAAGGCGCGAGAAATGGTCTTACGTCTTCGAGTTGTGGCAGGCACAGTGCGCAGACGTTTCCCTGGGTAAGGACGGCACGCGCCGGAATAGGGAGTTCGGGAAATATGTTTTGTATGAGTTCCCGGCCGCTTGCGAAGTTACGTCGAAATTGATCTCGGGTGGCGGGGAACCTGTAGAGTGTGCCGCATTGAGAGCAATCTACGTGGACCGAAGTCATGCTGGTGGGTTCTTCGTTGTAGGACTCGAGGAGAGCCACTGAAAGTCGGACCACATCGTGTTCGCCGCGAACATGTTCTTCAGCGATTCTGATGTCATCGTCGGTGTGGTGGGGTTCGCGGATCAATATAAAGTGAGCGCCGTTGATACTTACAAGCTCGTAGTCGAAGACGACGCCATTTTTTGTGACGTAGCCGGCTGCAGCGCAGGCGTCGCGTTCATTGATTGTGAAGGTGGTCATTGGTTTTTAGGTCTTAACTCCGGACTACTTGAATTGATCGCGAATGACTTCCGCAGTGGTGTCCGCTTTGTTTTGGCTTTCGGGGGTGGCCGCCAAGCAGGGCGGCCCTTTTCAGGTGTTTGCGAGCGAAACATCCTTAGTGTCGCACTTCGGCTCAAGCTTGAGCCCGTTTTCGACTGCAAAGCGATGCACATCCGCATAGGTCGGACCATCTTGGACATGCACGGTTAAGAGCGACGAATTGGCCGTGTCAGCTTCCACGACGGTCTGCGCCTTCGTATAGCGAAACAGTGCGAAGAATTCAGCCTTTTCGAAAGGCACTTCCTTCGAGTCTTTACTGTCGGGAATTGTCGCCATCGGACGAATCGTGTAGAGCGACTGGTCAGGGACAAAGGCGCATTCGGGATGACAATTAATGGATGAGTCAAGAATGGAAGAGTGCCAAACGTAGCAGTCGGGTTGTTGAGAGGCGTTCAACCGATTGACTCTAATATGTTCATCGTCAATTACTTCAACGATGCGATAGATATTGCCAGTGCTGACAGATAACCAATTTGGGTTGACGTGCGGACCATCACTTAATGTTTTCATGGGGTGGTGACCTTCTTTAGCGTCAGGCTGAATCGGGATTGAGTTCAGTTGTAATACCGTCAGTTTCGATGTTCAAGTTCGGCAGCCTGTTGAATTGCGGGCCTAAGACGTTTCATCAGCCTTGTACCTCCGCCAGTTTCGGACACTCTTTGCACCAACTCGTCGCATGGGCCTTGTAATGGTCGGGGCAGAACTGGAGCTTGTCGCCTTCGCACTTAGAGACGATCAACCCCTCGGTACGATCGCAGTCGCGACACTGGCGCAAACCCTGGCTAATGACCACTCCCGTAATGCGAGAGACCGCAATCAGAGTCCAGACACGGCCACAGTCGTTACAGATATAAGAGTCGTCAGTCTCGTTAGTTCGATGTCGTTAGATTCGCAGCCACGAAACGGGCAGAACCACGGTCCATCGTCAATACTCCACGCAAACGCTTGAAAGAAGCGCATCGTGATCGCCTCGACCATTTCGTTGATGTCATCAGTGTTGAAGAGTACGGAGTCGTCGGTGCGCTCGCGTTCATCCTCGTCGCGAAAGAACAATGAAAAGCGTTTACTTTCGTCAAACTCGCGGAGTTCAACTTTCTCAGCGTCAACCCAAAGGCGATAACGGGATGGCTTGAGCCCCTCGCGGTGAAACCGGCGTTCTGTCTCCTTACTTCCCTCGTAGCCGTCAAACTCGAAAGAAGGCGCGATGTCATTGGCGCAACTCGTGTCTTCGAGCAGCCCAAACTTGACGAGACGATCTAGCTCGTCAGGAACGGCGAAGGTGTCGGGAAACTCGTTGCGCCATGTGCGCGCTCGATGTTTTGTTGTATCCATGCGGATTCTTCTTTCTTTCCGAACGATTGATAGAACGCGCACAGGCAATCTAACCTGCAAATGTCGGTTGCCCCGGCGGATTGCATCAATGGTGTTCAAATACTTTGGATTGCAGACTGGGATGATCAGAGAACCACGCCAACGCCTGTCTTAATAATTGTAGAATTCGTAATCGTTGCCGATGATTGATTCCACAGTGAGGCGGTTCGTGGTTCCGGTACGTCGGTGTCAGTGACGCAGTGTGTTATGTGTTCTCACGTGTGGCTTGGAGGATTCTTACTGGGACCCACAGTTCACAAATGTCCAATCGTAGTCTCGTGCCGTTCTGCTGGCGAAGCCAGGGTGATGCTTTTAGCGACTCCTCTGAATAGTCGATTTCAACGATGAAAGTTTCGTCGTTGTCAGTTACTTCTATAATCTTGCAGGGAGCGGTGTAGGCGTAGAGCACGGAGCCGTCCACTCGAGTAGCAATGCACGTCCCGCATTCGATCTGCGCGCCTGGTGACAGGTTCTGGTCCCAATCGGGCCAACAGACGCGCATTGACTCTCGGCGCTCCTGGACTCGTTGCGCCCGCTCGGTCGCCGCAGCAGCCAGCGCGATCTCATTCGCGCCAGCCTCGAACGATGGAAAGAAGGGTGCGGGGTTAGTTTTCGTCATAGATGGAACGTCCCTGCCCTTCCTGATCCACCTGGAGAGCAGTGCGGCCAGTGAACCTGATCGACCATTCGCCGGCTGTGCAACCCTCGGCAGACTTCTTGGCCCACTTCCACTCTTCCGGTTTCTGGTCCGTCATTTCACTAACGCGGTCGAGACGGGTTCTGCCAGACGATAACTTTCCGAGAAGCGTATTCGCGATAATACGCCTCGACCGCGAGCCTTGAATCATGCAGATAAAGATGCGCTCCCTGGTTCTGTGGTTGATCGCTGCGAGCTCGTAGCCTGTGCGTCTGTTTCTCTGATGGAAAGCCATTTAGCCTCACTTACTGATAACTTATCTCGAGACCTACCGGGATCGGAAACTCTCCAAAGCAGGAGCGGCACTCGACGCGATCTCTTTTCTCTTCGTCCTCGTCGTACTTATCCCACAAGCTCTGGACCAGAAACGTCGGCACTTTCGCGGTTACGGCCTCACCAATCAACTCGCGGTAAATGGTCTGGTCGGACAGAATGCGAAAAGTCCCTTCGTCGGTCTCCTCTTCGCCGTCGTAACCACAATAAGGACAGCGAAGTTTATCGCCGGCTGGTGGCTGTAGCGCGTCGTACAGTTCGTTGAGCGCATCAACCTGGTCAGCAGCGTTGACCGGTTCATGCGAGCCAAGCCACGGAAAGAAGAGCCTGAGCACTTCCAACGGTTCGCCACTGATCTGCGCGCGGATAATCAAGTCCTCACGGTGCGCCTTATCCGCAAAGAACTGCAAGTACTCTTCCAGCGTCGAAGCACCCGCATCGCGCGCGAGCTGTGTGTCGGCATTATGGTCATCAGTGCTCCAGAACGCGCTTTGCGCTCGCTCGATTACGATTCTGGAGCACTTGTACTTCGTCATGCGCTCTCGAACCATCTGCCCGTAACTGTCATCTGTTTTTGGTTTTTGTCTGCTCATGGCTGGATTTCTTTGTACTTGAGTTGAGGTAATTTGCACTTGCCATGTGGTCCTTGGTTATTGAATCGGTTGGGAGTGAAACTAGCCTCATGGAAATTAGGACTATGTGGCGCGCGGATGATGTTTGCTATAGGACTTGCGCAAGTACTTTTCGCTGATATGCGTGTAAATAGCAGTGGTCGAGATATCAGCGTGGCCTAGTAAAGCCTGTACGTGGTTGAGTTCAGCGCCGTGTTGAAGAAGATGAGTAGCGAATGTATGCCTCAAGGTGTGGGGCGAAATACGCTTGATTCCTGCTGCTGCTCCATATCGGGAAATTAAAGTCCAGAGAAATTGTCGCGTGAGGGGTTTTTGGTTATTGAGAAATAAATGGGAATTAGGAGTCTTGAGAGGGAAGGGTTTTGCTGCAACATAGTGTTCAATTGCAAATGCTGCACTTCTCCCGAACGGGATGGTTCGCTCTTTGTTGCCTTTGCCGATACAAGTGAGTAGGCCGTTACGAAGATCGATGTTTTTGTGCAGCAACGACAATACTTCAGTAACGCGGAGGCCAGCCGCATACATGAGCTCGAGGATGGCGTGATCTCTACTTCCTTCGGCGCTGGTGACGTCAGGAATTGTAAAGAGTGCGTGAATCTGCCGTTCGGTGAGAAATGTTGGGAGATAGGAAACTGGTGGTGGAGTGTTGAGATCGTCTGTAGGTGAAATGTCTATGTAGTCGTCAAGAACTAAAAATGCGTAGAATCCTCGAATCGTGCTTGCGACTCTACGAATTGTAGCTGGAGATAAGCCTTCGAGGTGTAGCTGCGCGATGAATTGTCTAAGTTCGCCGGCTTGTAGCTTTTCTATTGGCTTATGTGCTTGGTAGGCGAAATGAGTTAGTCGCGCGAGGTCATTAGCATAGTTGGCTATGGTGTTTCGGGAAAGCCCTTTTTCGATATTGATATAGCTCAGAAACAGCTTGGTAAGTGGAGGTCCTTTACGTGGCATGTCAGTAGAGTTCGCTGATGGTGAGTTGAGGTAAAGGAGCGATTCCGACTGCGCGAATGACCGATTGACGTTTCTCAAAATCCGGGTGGCGGGTGCGATCCGTAGCGTGGCCTCTGGTGTATGCGATCATTCGTTCCAGGATTAAAGCGTAGTGTTGGGATGGCATACGCAAGTGATTCATGGTCGCGGTTGCGACTGCATCATAGAAAAGCTCATACCCTTTGAGTGTTTGAAGGTCCTCGTTTTTCCAGGCTGTTATGAATCCTTCCTTTTGAATATCTCTGGCAAGTTCGTGAGCGACGAGTGCGTTCAATTGAGCGTTGTCTGGTGTATCTCGCTTCAGTAATTGAAGAAGTCCTGTTGAAACACCCAAATAGGCTCCGGCAATTGTCTGCATATTTGGATATGTGTCGAGGTAGATAAAGAATTGAAGCGTGTGTTCTCTCCGAAAGAGTCTGATGACTGGAGCCACTTGTTGTTGGAGGCGGTCGCACGTGACTTGATCCTGAACGATATTGAGTTGAGCTAGCCAGGTTGCGCGAGCAAAACGATTAGCATCCAGTTGATGAGCGGTTGTTGAGGATAGGGTTGAGCGAAGCCATGTGGCAAAGTCGGAATCTCTCATCCTGGCGAAATGCTCGATCACGTGTTGGGTGTCGGTCGGATTGAACTCGGGAGATTCAGTAGTGGTAATTAGTGATTTGCGCTGTGGCTTGTTTTTGGCGTTGGTAGGGAACGGGAAGAATGTGGTTAGAAATAATGTGATAGCTACGAGGGCTAAAAATCTATTTGTGGTGTGCATACTGTTACTCCGCTGTTTTTTGAATTGGTGTGTCGTAGGGTACTGGCCGTTCGTTTTTTAACTGGTCAAGTGTTACCTACGGGGGAATTGGGTCACAGTGATCTTTTAGGTAACGTGACGTGTTCCGTCATTCCCAATGATTTCCAACAATCTGTGATCGTCCGGCTTGGGCCAATAACTGGTCTATGGGAGTCAGTGCTGACGCGAAAACGGCTCCCATTACTAGCTCCGGTTCTTCAGCCCATTCGGCTTTGTCCCAGTAGATGATTTCGATTTCCTCTGCATCGCAGATTCGGATGTATCCGCCGTGCTTATGGCCGTCACCTGGCCCGCATCGAAGCGAGCCTCCGTTGGGTAGCGGAATGACGATCTCCAAAGATGTATCAAGCATTCTATAACTCCTAAATGTGAGCTTGTTCCATTGGAAGCTGATGATGTTATGCAGCGATTTGATCGAAGTAAGTTCTGAGTGAGTGGTTTCGATGAAAGCGTAATGCCGCACCTTGGAGATAGGTTAGCGACCGTTCATTGATTATCCAGCGCCGGCCGAGTTGTTCCGCCACTTGGGCCGTTACGCCGCTGCCGGCGAATGGATCCCAAACTATGTGATCAGCTTCGGTAAGAAAACGAATCATGATGTCGGGTAGGGTTGTGGGAAAGCGAGCTGGGTGAATGGGGAGATTGTTTTGACGACAATGCCGCATGTATTCGTCGTTGGATTCGGTGTTTGAGGCGATCAAAAGATTATGAGGAATGCTGCCGCCATTATTAGTGCTAAACGCATTTTGTTTGAATGTGAATCCGGATGGTCTTGCTTGCTCGGTTGGTTCGCCGCCTTGGGCGAGGCGATGGAGCATGCTCTGGGAATATGGTCGGAGGATGTGGCGATTGTTTGCGGTTGCTATCGCTGGGTTCTTTGTGAGCCAGTAGATTTGTTCAATTGATGGAGTGACTCGGATACGCCTTATACATACCCACTCAGCGGGTGAAGGAAGTTTGGAAGGATTTTCCCAATAGAATTTTTGTGCGAGTGAATAGCCGAGGTTATCGCAAAGATTTATTAAGAGACGTTCTTGGTAGAGGGAAACAGATGGAGAGCCGGGGTTGAAAACATCCGCAAGGTTAATTACTAAGGAGCCGGTGTCGGCGAGCTTCTGTTTCCACGAGGCGGCGAGTTCAGTGAGCCAGTCAACGTATGCTCGAGGGTCTCGATTGCCATAAGCCTTTTGTGTAATCAGTGGGTAAGGCGGTGAGGTAAGAATAAGATTGATGGAACTGTCTTGGATAAATTGCACGGCCGTCTCTGCCTCGGCTAAAAGTGCCGTGCCGAGATCGGTAGTAAAGACGGTAATAACAATTCCTGGTTTACAGTTGCGAAGGCCCTCGTTTCCCGCGACAGTTAATTCCCAGAGGTTTCGGCGCCAGCGACCTGGGCTGTTCTCGATAAATCCTTGTTCAACCGCTGATTGGCGGGTATTTCGAACGCGTCTCTCCCAGACATTGATTTTGGCTTTGCCTGCAAGGGCGCGGAGTTGGCGCAGCCACCGTGGTAATTCTATTTTCGTGGCTAGTGCGTCATAGACTTCGTTTGGTTTTGCTTGGCCGCCTGCCTCGTGGATAGTTTCAAGTAGCGGGAGGAGGAGCTGTCCTTGCGTGGGAAGATTCATATATTGGCCCATCCAAAATGTGTTTGGACTCCAACTCACAGCCACTAATCCGTAAATTCCGCCATGGCCCCATCCATATCGTCTCCGAGGATGTCATATACCACACAAGCCCTTGCTGCTACAGCTGATGGTGAATTGGTACTGTGCTTCATGCCGATTGCCTTGCATCCACGTTTGCGATAGTCGGCAGCAACAGCTTGGTAAGTGGATTCGATTTCCTTAGCGTATGAGTGAAGTTCGTCATTATCGACTGGTTCAGCACAGATTGGGCATAAGATGTCCATTGTTTACTCCGTGTGTGGTCGTATGATAGTTCGAGTGGTAATGACCGCTTCTTATTGATCGCATTGATGGGGGCCGAGGATAGGCCCGAGGGACCAGGCTTCTGTCGTTTTGACGACAGCCAGCGGCAACCCTGATTTAATGAGAGTCAGAGCCGGTTGCATGAGCATGCGTTGCTGGACAACATCAGGAGCGAGTTGTTGTCGTTGAAATAGATACATCCAGCACTGTGAGTAAATTCCATTCGTTCGATGATCAAGCATAATCGCTCGCAACCCAGATGCCGAACGCCGGTCCACTTCTTCCCCTAAGAGATGAACATCAGCAAAGGCACAAGCAAATGGAGCGACGCCATGTATAGAGCAACGGTCGTTATGATCCAGGAATCGACAGCCGCCCTCTTTGCGTCGAGCGGGAACCAAAGTTGGTATCCTAAACGTCTCCCCGGTATTCAGCCCGACGATTGGACCAGGAGAAGCCAGTAGATAATCCCTGGCTAGATCGAAAACATTGTCAACGCTCAGATGGTTCGCGAGCCGATAGAGGTCATCCGGGATTAAATAGCCAGGAATAAAGTAGCAGTTGAGAACGTCTTCATCGCAGGAACAAGCCGTCCGCGTGAAGCCAAACTCGATGCGTTGCAGCAGCGAATTATTAATCATTCCGTTTCGTCCTTTGCCAAGATAGAAGTCCCTGCCGACGGTCATCCACTCGAGCCTTTAGGCGGCGGCGCGGTGCCAGGCAGCGACACTCTCATCGCTCTTAGTTTGGCGGCGGTAGTCAGCCCAGGGAACGATTCGGTATAGACCGCGGTTGGTCCAGCGTTGAAAGCATTTGAGATCGGTACGCGCTGGTTCGCCAGGTTTATGGAAGACCATCGCATAGGGTTCTATGTCTCGCTCGACCATTCGATTGAATCGATACCAGATGCGGTCCCACGTTTCGTGTTTGTCGAAACCGATCAGCATGTAAGCCCGAACGTGTGATGATGGAATACCGGCTTTTTCGAGTTTATTAATTCCTGTAAAGAACACCTGCTCGTCTTTTAGCATGTCCCAGGCGCAATAAATCACTCTGCGATTGAAGGCTGTATTTCGGTATTGGATTGATGCGAGAGCCTCTGCCGTTTCGGTGGTAATCATGCGGACATTAATTCCTTGGGAGAGGCAAACGTGAAAGTTTCCGTCGATTATTTCGCGGATGTGATCTCGCCATGATTCGTGTCCGAAAAAGTCGTTATCGAGTAGGTGTAGTTTTCGAGGATATGGCGCGCCGCGCCAGATATTGTTGATCGAGTTTAAGAAGTAAGGCTTGCCTTCTTTTTGCGGGACTACACAGAATTTGCAGCTCAGTCGGCAGCCGCGTTTTGTGAAACCAATAGATTCGGTGAAATCCGGATAGTCGTGATAATCGTAGAATTCGTAATCCTTGCCAATGAGTGATTCCACAGTCAGTCGGTTGGCGGTTCCGGTGCCGCCAAAGATGACGTTCGGCCAGTCGCTTTTAATTTGGGGAAAGAACTTGTTGCTGTCGCTGAAGATCGCGGAAGCATAGACTGCATCGTAGGCCGGGTCGAATAAGTCGCGTCGCCGTCGCCTGATTAGCGTGACTCTGTGACCTTGCGACCGGTGCCAGTGCGCCAGTTTCATCAGGGCAAGGTTTGGAAGCTTTCCATCTACGTGAATAAGAAGTACGTGCATATTTCATCATTGCGTGATGGTGTTCGAGCAGTGGTTCCAGTCGACGAGGTTTTCTGGCAACCGATGAGCGAAGCGGGTTCTTTACTTCATCGGGCGGCTGCTGGCCGCGTTTTGTTGAGTTGGAAAGGTGAAGGTCAATGGAGCCATTTTTGCTCTGCGATGATGAGGGCACTGGTTGAGAGAGAGTTCAAAGTGGCGTTGGTGCTTCCTGGCGGGAGTGATTGCCCGCGAGCAATGAGTTTGAGAAGTTGTGAGGTGAGATCGGCAGTGGTGAGGATAAAGCGCTCGTTTTCGTCGGTTGCGCTCCAATTTGTGTAAAGGGGCATTACGTTAGCATGGATGAGCTTGATAGGCGTAATTGCAGTGACAGAGTAGTCTTCGGGCAGTACTAAAAAGTCGTTTGCTGCGGGAAGTTCGTTGAGTGCATACGCCGGAACGATAAGAGCATCGCGCTCAAAGCTTGAAATACGGAAAGTGGTGCAGGAGTTAGTGGCGCGAAGAGTAATGTCATTCATTAGCGCCAGTAGTTCGAGGGCTCGTTCCTGTGACAGGTCAACGATCGCAATTATTTCCTGCGGTTTGGATGTAGCAGGAGGTATCTGCGTGGTGGATAGAGCAATGTGCATGTTCGGTTCGATCGACTCAACGGTTTAAAGGAGAGAGCTTCTCAGCCTCGTTCATTTTTTGACTGCAGAGTCCGGGTTATAGCTTGCCGAAGGACGACGATGCGGGTTAACAAATTCGAGTCCGGTGAATCCGTATTACCGAGTGTCGTTTCTACGAACTGATAGAGATCCGCAAGTAAAGCATCCGTGGTCGTGAGGTTCAGAGTAGTTAGCTCGCCTAGTAACCGTACTGGAAACGTGTCGCTCAACAGTGCAAAGAGACGGTCGCGAAATGCGATGGCTGTTTGATCCGAAAGCGCATCAATTGAACTCAGCATCTGAGTCCAGGTGAGTCGAGCCTGCACAGGATTGAGCGCTTCCAAAATTGCCTGACCCAACGTGAGTCTAGAAACCACTATTGTTTCGTCGGTTGGGTTGTTGATGTCATTCTTCGTTGTACACATTTCGTTTATCTCGGAATCGTTTTTCACAGTGTTCATCAATCGCGTTCGACGAAACATCGAAAATGTATTCGCCGTTGTACCAACGCTTGCGCTGTCTTGGTCCAAGGACTTCTTCAATCCAAAGCTGGTCATGTATTCGAGCGATAGGGGTTGAGTGACAGTAGAGATTAAGCATGTCGCAACTTGGATTTGTGCTTGCGTAAATGGCTTCGACCTTCATGAGTGTGTCACTCCATTGTGATGGATCGGGTTGGGCCACTTGGGGTACTGGTGGGAGGGTGGCAGCGTTATAGAGTGTGAAAGGCTCCAAGCATAACGATGGTTACCGGCATGTTTGAGGGGCCTGGTGAGTAAATTGGTCCAGTATGTGAGCCAGGATTTTAGAAGTGTGGCATTGTGAGCGGTTGCTGGTGGTGGTTCCGTAGCGCCGTGTTTGACCAGGATGTTTGCGGCATATCGCCAGCCACGTTCTGCCTTGCGAATTTTCGAGGCGGCCCGATCGCTAAAGATAGATCCATCGCGTAGTACTTTGAGGACACGAGGTGTGGTTCGTTTTAAGTAAACGGCATTCGAAGATTGATAAATGGTTCCAATATGTCCCGAAAAAATGAGGGAGTGAACGGGGAAGATTGCCGTTCGCGGGGTATCGTCAGAGAATGCGACGATGCCTTTTATTCCTTCACGCTTTAAGAGTTCACGGCAGCGGGCAAAGAACCATGACTCCGCATTCGAAGGTATGTGATCCAAAAGAACAAATCGGCCTAATTCGATGCTCTCGAGCGGCTCGCATGGAAAGATGTTGGTTAAGACTTTTTGTGACATGGGCACTGAAAAGACAGCGACACCTACTAATTCGTCTTCCGGAAAGAGTGCGTAGCGTTTAAAGAGACCAAAGCGGTAGCGGCAGGCTACATAAGCGGCCGAGTAGTGATGTTGGATTACGAACGTTTTGGCTTGAGTGAGTGTGATGGGCGCGACTTCGTAGTCGTGGGTTGAAATCACTTCGTCTGGGGGTCGATAAATGCCGCGTCGGTCCCTCCAGCGTTGGCAAGCGAACGGAAACGGAGTTTGTTGGAGGAAGTGATTCATTGGTTCTAGTTAACAAGTGCGCCGAGGGTTTCGAGACATCGCGCTGTTATCCATGTGGCGACTGGTGGAGTGACTGCATTACCAAGCCCAGCCGTCATCTGGGTCTTGTTTCCAAGAAGTATGTAATCATCGTCGAAGGCCATTGCTCGCCTTAGTTCGGGGTCCGGTTCAAGCATTCGGAAATGCGTATGCATTAGATCGTCTTCGGTGATTTGATCGAGAGGGAGTTCCGGAGTCGATATGAGCGCATTCCGTACCTCAGACATGAGAGTTGCGAGTTGCTTTGTGACGCCGATCGGGTCGGCGCGGAATTGTTCAATCCATGGCAGGAAAATGAGACCATGAGTGTCACGTGAGGTGACTGTGTTGAACGTTTCGGTGGTGGAGTGCCAGGCGGTGTCGGATGGTCCACCATTGAATTTGGAGAAGAGAGCGGGTGAAATAAGGCGACCTGCCCCGCCATTGGCTCGGACGGTGTACATTGACTCGGTGACTGGATGGACGGAGTCATTATCCTGACCGTTAAGCAGTAGTGGCGTGGAAACCAAACCGTGGTGAAGGCCGCCCGCGGTTACCGTGTGTGCAGTTTGAGTAACTGCGTGTTGGCCTGCTTCAAATGATCCTCCTCCTCGCATTTCCACAAGCGAAGGTACGGAAGCGAAACCGAACGCTTTAGTCGTGTGCTGCGTGTAAAGTTGGTCCGCTACGTGTCGCGCTCTGGTATATCCGGGGGCTTCAAAGGTGTTCCCGGCGGCAGGGAGAATCACGGAAATGAGATTTAAATCGCTTTGCTTGGTTGTTACTGTCGGAACAGTCTCGTGCCCACTCGTTGGATTGCTATTGAAGCGTTGCGGAACAATGGCGGCGGTCGCCAGGGCCTGGGTCGGATTGGTTGTCAAGGCGCCAAATGGTTTCAATGGTGATAGAGCGCGGTACTTCGCTTCGTGGAGTGTGCCGTTGTTTTTGATGATGGCGCTCACGAGTGCCTTGTCTTGCTGAGTCGTTTGTGCAGTGAACGGTTGTGTGACTGAACGATCCGTTCCCCAGACGCTGTTGGTGGGGATGAGAAAGGGGGGAGATCCACCGAATTTAGCGAGGGCTCGGCGTATGCGTTCTTCTGTGGCGGTCGCCAGCCGATTCATTCCAAGGTTCGCACGTTCGCCGAGTGTAGGACCTAAGTTCGACCAGTTGATTGCTGTGTATGCTGGCCAAGCGGCGGGTTCCACCTGGCTTTTACAGTCGGGGCAGCAATAGACGTACTGGCGCTTGTATTTTCCCCATTGCGGTAGCGGCCATGCTTTGGTGCGGTTCTTCCACGTCTGTATCGCGTAGATATGACGGCCGCCGCAGCGTTCGCTTGTGCAAAACGCGAGAGGCCGGTAGTCAAGGTTTGGTCGTCGATTGCCTTTTCGGTAAGCAACGATATAAAGGCGGTCCCTTGATTGGGGGCACGGTGGGAAGAATTGACTATTGAGGAATAGGCAATCGATTTCGTAGCCGATGTTTTCAAGTGTGCGTTTCCACCACGCGAAAGTCGACCCATCTCGGCCAGGTCCCCAAAGAGTAACTTCGACTACGTTTTCTACTACGAGGATTTCTGGTTTGTGCCTGTCAGCGTATCTGAGTACGCAGGACATCGTTACTCGGCTTCGCTCGCTGTTTGCATAGGCGACCTCGTCGAAATCCTGCTCGTCAAATAGGGTTGTTTGTCTCCCACGTTGATATATCTTTTTAGCGTTCGCGGGGGAATGATGAGTACATCCTGGTGAGAACCAGGCGAAGCGAGCAGCCGGCAAATCGGCTGGGTCCATGTAGTCTGCACTGTCGGGATCGACTAAATCGGCGCGGTAGTGGTCCACATCGGGGAAATTTCTTGCATGGCACTCAATGGCGAGAGCGGAATGGTTCGCTGCGGCTCTTATGTCGGCACCAGCAGCTCTAATGCCTTGGGCTGAACCGCCAAATCCGCAATAGAAATCGATGGCGTCAACGGTGGCGCCGCGTGAGCGTTTCAAAATGGCAGTCATTGTGAGTAATAGTCGTCGTTGTACTGAGCTAAGCGTCTTTGCGCGTATTCATCACCTTCGGCTGCTGCTTTGCGTATCGCGCAAAGACAAGCGGCAAACATCTTTTCTCGCCAATCACAAAGCCAATAGCAGATAGGACAGCGATAATGACGCTCTCGTTTTGGTTGGCTCATCAAGCTGAATCGTTTTGGTGAAATCGAGTGTGACCGGCTTCTCGGGCTGAAAGATCAAGCGACTGCCGTCCGCCTGAATTTAGTTTGGCCGCAAGGCGAAAGCCGGGCGGTCACGAACGAGCTTGGAGAGATGTGAGAAGGTGAAAACTTTTGGGAGAGAGGTTGTGAGGGGCGTTTTACTCAAGCCTCACGGCGTTTGAGGTGTCTACGATTTCGGTATGTGGTTCGTCGTACAGGTTATGAGGTTCTGGTATATCGCGATCGGAATCTGGTGCAAAGATAGGTCCATACTGGCCGTAATCGTCGCATGAGGCTGTAACTAGTTGGTGCTTTGAAGGAAGTGTTTTTGTGTCGTACATGGCGTTACCGGATAGTGGATCTCTGTGTTGTGAGAATGTTGAATGGAGGCCAGCGTTTTGAATCGAAGGGATTACCGAGAAAGATGCGTAGAGCCTGAGATTGGCGGTGCTGTTCCTCGTCAATCAGTTGGGAGATTAGAGTCGAGTCAGTGTCGTTACTTAGTTGTTCATAATAGAGTGCTTTTGTCGCATAGCGAGCTGAAGCCTCCGCGGCTTGCAGCGGATGTAAGATCTCTGAAGGGCAGCAGGCCATAGACGCAGTTGCGGCTGCGTGTAATAGAGCTCCGGCGAAAAATGTTGCTCGAGGAATAGCTCGGTTGTGGTCGTCGTTTGATTGCTCTGTGGATACGAGTGGGAAGTTGTTATACGTGTTTGCGAGGGCAAGGGTAGCGTTGTGAGCAGATAGATGATAGTCGAGTAACTGTTGGTTCGTTGTTGCGTTGCTAGCGAACAGTTCGGCAGCGCGAATTGCTTCACGGCTTCTTGGATCTTGAAGCAAGTGGTTCACTCTGCGCGCGCATGAGCCCGCGAATAAATAGAGCTGTGGCGTGTGATGGTTTGAGTTCTGGAAGAGCCGCGATTCTAAAAGCATCGTAAGCATGATGTCAGCGGAGGATGCTGATTGCCAGATCTCTGCGGTAATGATTTGAGCTTCGTGAAAAGTTTCGATCGAGCTCGGGTGTGCTATGTGCATAATCTTCGATATGACGATGAAAGTATGTGCAGATCCGGAGCAATGTGATTAAGCTACAGGTAACGATTGTTGGTTCGGGTTTGTATTAGAAGCTGTCTTTCGTTTGGTTCGGCGGTGAATTCCGTTCTGAAGGTTTGTCCTTAGTGAAGTCAGTGATGTTCGGCCGTAACCGAGTCGGAGGGCTGCGTCTTGCGTATTGCCCATAGCAATTACAGTCGAGTCGATCGCGAGTAGCTGAATCCGAGCAATGAAAGCATGAAGGTCTTCACCTGGGTTAATGATTCGGGCGGCGTTAGGGAGAAGAAGCGATCCGGATTCGATTGCTTTTTGAGGCAATTGGGACAATACGCTTTCTTGTGTAATCGGTTCATCGTTGTTAATGCGCGTGGCTAAACGAGAGATGATGTTTTGAAGCTCTCTGATGTTTCCGGGCCAGTCGTAGAGAGTCAAAGCTTGAAGAGCAGGGGACTCGATTTGATATGGGCGACTGCGTCCATTAAGTTGTTGTTCGATGGATAGGCGGTGGTGAACCAGTACAGGGATATCTGAATCACGTTCTCTTAAGGATGGAATTGAAATTTCGAGGACGGCGATACGGTAGTAGAGATCCTCCCGGAACGTGCCGGCGTGAATCATGGTTCGAATGTTACGCGACGAGGCAGTAATTACGCGGACGTCGCATGGGACATCCTTCGTACTGCCGAGTCGGCGTATTCGTTTTCCTTCGATCGCGGTGAGTAGCTTTGCTTGAAGCTCTGGCTTCATCTCTCCGATTTCGTCAAGGAAGAGGGTTCCACCATCGGCGATTTCAAACAAACCTTTCTTGGTTCCCGCGGCGCCGGTGAAGGCGCCTTTTTCATATCCGAAGAGTTCGCTTTCGAGTAGTGCTTCGGGTAAGGCGGCGCAGTTGATATCGACGAAGGGTTTGTTGGACCTCAGGCTTTGTTCGTGGACCATTAGTGCGGCTGTAGTCTTACCAGTGCCGGATTCGCCTTTGATGAGAACACTATGATCCGACCGCGCTGCGCGGGTTATTTCGATTGAGAGTTCGCGCATTCGTGGGCTGTCGCCAATCATTCGTGAAGTAGGCGCGCTCGGGGACGCTACGGGCCGGGAAATCCAGTCTTGAAATGTAGCCGTCGCAGAGGTGACAAGTGATTGCAGAAGTGAGTTGAGGTTGGGCGGAATGCTGATGCCGACGATGGTTAGATTCGTTTTTTGCAGTTGAGCTTTGAACTCACGGCGGATTCCAGAAGCGTTCTCGTTGAGGGTTACTTCTGAAGTTTCGCTGTCTCGAACGAGGGTGATGCGTTCGATTGGAACGTCGAGTGAATCGAAGAGCGACGTAATAGTAACGAAAGCATCGTCGATGGTCTTGCACTCTTGGAGGTTTTGACAGAATTCCTTGATTAGCTCGTCCTCGGGCTTTTCGTGTGCGGTTATTTTCGCGGTCGCGGGGTTCATAGCGCTTCCCTTTAGTTGTCTGATTTCCAATGGTTTTCTCAATCAGGAATAGTTGCGTCTATCAGGCGGCGGTTGCGAAATTAATTAGGTCGTCGTCCATTCCATAAAGTGCCTTGTTTACGGAGATAGCCACAACGTCCTCTTCAATTCGTGTCGCTTCCTCAGTTGCGTCTCGAAGTAATAGGTAAGCTATCCGGATTCCTTCGCGACGGAGCAGTTCGTCATCGTACGTAAAGGGCATTCCTTTCTCTCCCGATTGACGTTGAGTGCGGAAACCCTCGATCCGAAGTTGTATGGCTTCCTGGCGCCTTTGGTCTCGTTGTTTGGTGTCGAGTTCGATTAGGTTGTTTTCGATTTGGAATCGGAGAATTTCGTACTTGAGCATCATGCGAACAACTTTTGCAGTGACTTCCTCGTGAGCATTCTTTGGTTCAAAAAGGATTAAGGGTGACGATGCAGAATGTTGACCTGGGGTATTCATTTTGTTTTTGCTCCGTGTCAGTTGTTTAGGCTTGGCGCGTTGCCAAATTTTGCGCCGCGCTAGCTGTGAGCGGCGGGGAGGTAGTTACAAGGATTGTGCCGCGGAGCGCTCTACTGGAGTTGAAAGCCAGGGTGTGGTGGCTTGGACAAGCATAAAAGCTGGACGAAAAATAAATTTGGGTCCAAAGATGTAGGCGAGATAGAGAGCGATGATTTGGAGAAAAACGACAGGATCTTTTCGAATCGAAAGAATTGCGGACAAAAGAAGGGGGTAAAAGCCGGCGAGACTCAGAACGTTGAGGGAGGTCTAAAATGCTCGATCATGCGGTTAGGCGGAAGCGTTTTGTTTTGGCCGTCATGAACTAGAGTTGGAATTAGGTGAACGCCATTCATGGTTGAGAAAGGAAGCGTGCTTGTGTTGTGTCGTCTGTGGCGGGCTGAATGAGTGAGCCAGTGATACGGTTCCTGTGACGGGAATCCGATCCGGGGGAATCGAACGAAATGTCGGGAAATTCGGGCGATAGATGCGGAACGCCAGGATTTTGGCGGCGACAGAAAATTGGCGGACGGATTTCTTGCGCTCTTTTGGGAAAGGGACAGCGTGAAAGTTGAGCAGTTAGAACAACCAGCCTGGTTCGGGAGGTTTGCTGGGTTGTGTAGCTGCGTTGATGACTAGGAGAGCAACGTCTACATTCGTCCCTTGTTCACTGAATGAGCCAGATGGCAGGTCTTCCCAGTAGTCCGCCAGCGGCTTTAGTTGCTCGCGTTGACGGTGTCCGTTCGCGCAGAGGGCAACCAGCCTTCCACCAGATTTGAGGAAACCGATGGCGTGCGTGATGTGTTTGATGTCCACGGCGTTGACGAAGGGCGGGTTCATGATTATGCGGTCAAACTTGCCGAGGTTTCCGTTACATTCAAGAAAGTCAGCGCACACCACTTTGACGCAGGCAGGCTTGCGTTGGGTGCTGTTGTTTCCGGTCTCCCAAAGGGCGCGCAATTGGTCGGCGAGCGCTCCGTTTATCTCAACCGCCGTAATCCAGCATGAGAGGTCGGCGAGCGGTTTGATCAAGGCTCCCGTTCCGGCTTGAGGCTCCAATATGTCGTCTCCAGCTTGAGGCTCGAGTAGTCCGACCATGTAAGCAGCTTTATCTGCCGATGTAGCAAACAACTGAGGAGCGGTAACTACCTGAATGCCGGCGCACAGAGTTTCGCGCATCGCCTCGAATGCTTGCGCCTCTGGCTGTGGCTGCGGACTTGAAGGAGTGGGTTCAGGTAATACACGCTCAGTAGGCAGGTCGGGTATTACGGACGCTTCCGAGAAGGGCGGCGGATCTTTACGTTTGTCGTCGGTAATGAAAACTTGCTGGATGGGTGGGGTGGCATACATCGTATAGAAGTATCGAATGCGATGAAGCGCGGTCGTTTCGGTTGGTCCAACCTCGCGTGTGCCTTTCCCATCCGAATATCGGTTCTTCCATTGCGCCTTAGTGATTTCTTTGAAACCTTCGCCTGGATAGTTGCACAAGGGCGCCAGCGCAGTTGCTTTCTTAAGCCGTTGCCGGTCGTCCTCCGTTGGAGGCCTGTAGTCCTTGATCGTCTCAATGCTTTTAACGCGAACATACTTGGCATTCGTCGTAACGCTGGAGATCGCGCCGTTGGATTTGTTAACTCGAAGGACAGTTACCCACTGATCACCAGTGAGAACCATCCCGCCCGCCTGTATGTCAAACTTCTCTGCTGCCAATCCGCCCTGATCTTCAAGCATGGCGCGTTCATAGGTTAGGCGGTGGTCGAAGTGTTCGATCCACCTAAGACTGTGGTCGACAGAGCGGTTGTGTGCTTTTAGCGCAATTTGCTGCGCTTGTGCAGGAGTGACGATCGCGTGTTCGGTATCGTCTCCCAAGGCAGACCAAAGGCCCATCGATCCTTCGTATTGGCTCGCTGGTGGATTGCGTGGAAACTCGGCAAGCGGATAACAGCGGTGGGTATTGAGTCGTTCGAAGTTAGCGATAGTTCGCGCACGTTCGTGTGTTAAAGGGTCGCCGTCATTTTCCCACGTGCTGATAAGTTGTTCGGACTCTGCTTTTGTTCGCTCGTGCTTGCGCTTGTCCGCTTCGATCGTCTTAATGCGACGCGCTCGTACGCCTGGCAGTTCCTTGTACTTCGCGTGATGAAGCGCTCCCTTGGCGCGCATGGTCCAGTATTGCGATGTTTGCCAGAGGCTGATCGCCTTTGTCATGCCGTTTTGGATTCGGTCGGCATCGCGCCTGGCCCGGCGTGCGCTGTGATGGCCTACGATGATCGGTTGACCAAGCGGGATATGGTCACAGATTCTTTCGACGGCGTCGTGTGCGAGATTGGCCTCCTCAAGTCGTTTGTGACTGTAGTCGTTGAAACGACCCGCGCGCATTTCGGCCCGGTCCACTAAGCTCGTATCTTCGTCTCCGATTTCTCCGCATAGTTCAATTAGCAGATCCTCGCGGTGGGGCGTCCACGTTGGGGCGACAAAGAGGTGTTGTGTTGGAGCCCAAATGAAACCGGCGTGTCGCACACGCAGGTACAGATCTTTTGATAAGCGGGAGCGAGGATAGATTCGGAGCTTGTTGTCTTCCGGCGAGTACGTCGCTGTCCCGATAAAATCGTCGTTATCGGTCATACGTGCTCCCGATGGATGGTTTTGACCAACGCAGTGGTGTCGCGGTTATAGACTCGAGCTACGGTCCAAACGGGATAACGACGGAAGTGCGCTTCGGCCTCACGAACTGCTTCTGAGCGCTTATTCGATCGAGGATGAAAGCCAGACGATGAGTCGGGATTTTCAAGCGCGACGTAGAAACGGGCGCGGCTTACACGCAGGGAGGTGTCAATGAGACCCTGCAGAAGTGAATCGTTCATGAGTCGTGTTGTGCGTGCGTAGGCGATTACTATGCTGAGCCATCAATGACCAAGCGATCGCACGCTTGGGAATTAGGCTACGACGATTGTTCTAATGTATTGCTCAGTGTGATTCTGAATGATGTCAGCTAAGCGTTTGATTTCTGCATCTTGTTTATAAAGACCGTCGCTGTCGCCGGCATCAGTTAGTTTCTCGCGTTCGGCAGCAAAGAACTCTGTGGCCGCTCGCTCGGCATATTTCAATGCCTCAATCAAATCACGCTCGCCACGCGCTGCCGCAATCCGATTTGGAAACGTAGGCTGTGATTCAAACGGTCGTGGATCACAGACAATCCGCCATTTCTTGTCGGGGTAGTTGCGACTGACACAACCCACGGCGCCAGAGGGATATTGGAGATTGTCTACGTACCAGCCGCCGTGTCTCCAGGGTGAGAACTCAGGTTGCCATTGCTGGCCAGTTTCGTCTTTTGTTGTAGTCGTTCCCATTCTCGTTGCCTGTTTGACAGTACCGGTAGACGTGCGAGCCGTAGTCAACGTGGATGTGTGGTAGGCGGGTTCTTCTCACATGCCTGGAGCTTGTGACGCGCTAACCAAGGGGTGACTGTGGAAGCGAGGAATCACGATCGAATGGAGGATCTTCATGTTGTGGCATTGGATCGTCTGGCCACTCGAGTGCCCATTGTTTTCGATATTCTTCGTCGGCGTAATACTTGAGATAAGTCCGGCTATCTTCGTCGCCGCCGTTACCAGTGAGATCGATCATGTAAGCGTAGCTGGGATTCTCAGGGAATAAGACTGTCTCTTCACGCAATGCGTCGTGATAGAGATATTCGTAGAGTTCTGGATCGCTTAGATGATTTGTGTGGAGAAGATAGGCTCTGAGTGTTGCCATTCGCTGGATAACTTCTTGCAGCTTGGCGCTAAGGGTGGGGCCCTCGAGCTGGTCAGGAGCGGGAACTTCTAATCCGGCATTTTCAAGCAGACGCAAGAGGCTGATTGGTTCAGCGGTTTCGTACTCCAATACGTGACGGAGGAATTCTTCTTCCATATCAGCGGGCATGGATTCGAGTGTTGTTGTGGAACCGCCAAGTCTCTCTAATTCCTGGCGGAGTTTTGTAATGCGTGTTTGCTGGTCGTCGTCTTCTTCGAACGTCATTCCTGAGTCTCCTTCGGTGCAAGCGATTTTGAGCGAACGTGTGATCTCACTTGCTGGAGTTGATTTCCGCTTGTTGTTTGAGCGTGAGTTGGTTTCGGGACTAAGACTGCGAGCCAATGTCGTGATCCTGTCACCTCTTGCAGCAGCCTTCCGGCCCCGAAATGTTTAGGCCGGGAGGATCGAATCAAATCCCGGTCTGATAAAGGCGCGCGCTTCGGGAAAGCTCTTTTCCAGAGTTATGCGTAAAGTGTCGAGCTGAAGAATGAGCGGTACAATCGATTCTGCACGGTCGGGTAATGAAAGCTGCATAAGCCGCCAGGCCGCGATTGAACGATCGATTCCGATCAGGGCCACCTTCGCAGACCCATCGGAATCCTTCGGGAAGTCCGCTGTCTCGGGATCCTCGATCTCTTCGTTGCGACCGGAAAGCGCGCGCATTGTCTTCACAGCGATTTGATACTGATACCACTCAATCACTCCGCGCGCGTCTTCGAATGGCTGCGGGTTGTGGCGATCGACTTCAGTAGGAGGTTTAGCGGAAGTTAGAGTCGGTTCGGAGTTGTGTTCGAGTTCCCGAAACCAGTCGCTTGCGGTGTTTGCATAGTGCTTGGCAGCTTTCGTTAGTGGATGGTTGTCAACGGTGCGGCTTTGACGTCGAACCGTTTTTTGTTCTGCGGCGTTTTTGAGATTCGGAGCGTCGTTGGCCCATAAGGGAATCAATGCGCGCACTTGGGTGAGTGTGTCGCTAATCGAGTGCCAGAATTCTGCGTTGCGAATGTCGTTGTTCTCAATCTGGTTGTTTTCTGAAAATTGATCCTCGGTTGCGTAGACTAAGCAGCGGGACGTTAATGGACACCGTTCGCACCAACGATCGCAATAATTGTAAATACCTGGGATTAGGTCAGGGTTTTGCGCGAGTTCAGTAAGGGTTTTGCGGGGCATTCGAGTGTCTCCTACGTGATGGTGTTAATGATTAGCTAAAACAGCATGGGAGTGCTCGCGTGAGTAGCTGCGGCAGGTGGAATGATGGTGTCGTTGTTTAAGAGGTCAGAGTCGGAAAGTGTTGCTGGCGCTGGGTCGTCACTGGAAAAATGCGAAGCTGGCGGGACTGGATTCTCCGTTGCTGGTTTGCCGAGGACGATTTCCCGGGCTTTGTTGGCTAGAGCTTCCAGTCCTTTCACGATGTCGTCCTGTTGCATTGAAAGCAGCGTTGCGTACATACCGACTTTCTCTTTGACGTACTGATATTGAAGTAGTCGATTCGAGATGGTTTCAGATCTGACAGTGCCAGGTTCGGCTTGAGCGAAGCGATCCAAATCGGAAGCCAGAGCTTTCACTTCGTCCAGGAAGCCATGATGAATGGCTAGGGCGACATCGGCTTTTGCGCCCTCATTGTTGATGACCGGGATAGCAAGAAGGTAAGGCGTGTCTGAGGCAGTTGTCGGCAGAGAGGCTATTAGTTCCTTGGCAAGCTCAATCTGATGGCGCTCCGAGTGCGGGACAAAATAAACGCCTCCTTCCTTGCGGAGGCTCACCGCGTTCATACTCGTCACGATGGCATGCACCATCTTGGATAAATCGTCCGTAAAGAAGCGGTGTCGGAATTCGTTGTAGTACGGGATGATCTCTCTTGTGACCTGACTGCTTTCATTCTGGGCACTGATAACTCCGTCAGCATCGGTAGTGCAGAGGATTTCGCCGGTCTTCTTGTGCAAGAGGATGCGAAGTTGTGTGCCATACGACAAGCCTAGTTTGTTGAAATCGACGTTTTCGGAGACGATGCCAAAGACGAGATGTTCAGCGCCTGCTTTATTGATCACTCGAATTAGTGTCGTTTCTTTTTGGTTCTCGTCCTCCCCATCGACAGCGGCGTTCGCGACTGCGTGAGGAATTCCCGTTTGTTGTTGAGTGCGGTCAGCTATCCATGCTTCAAGGGCACGACGCAATGCTTTCCGGGGAGTTGGGAGTGCAGGCAGATGGTTGCTGAAACCGGCGTGGTCCAGGGCTGTTTTCACGTCCGTTTCCTGGGCGCGGATGTTCATGAGTCTCCAGTTGACTACATAACCAAGCAAGTCGGGACCGGTTTGGTTTTCAATTTCGGAAAGTGTAATTGCTGGCGGTGTGTTCGTTCGTTTGCTCATAGCGTTGCCTTTGTTTAGATACTGAAGATTGTTTGAAGAATGGGATCGTCGTTTTTAAGCATGTCGAGTGGAAGCATGGCGTCAGTAATTGAAGCGAGTACCGACGCTCCTTCATCAGTTCCGATCAGTATTCCAAAGGCTCTCATTCCGCGCGCCGCTTTTGTTTGGAGCCAGTTTGCCTTTACGGCCGGCGAAATTGAGGCGAGACCATCGGTAACGCAGATGACGTCGGCTTTGTCGAAAGTGGATTGATCGATGAGTTCAAGCGTCTTTTCCATCCAAGGTTCGAAGGCGGTGCCGCCGTCATAAAAGAATTCCGCGACATGGAGAGCTTCCTCAGGGGAAGCCTGGCCTTTGATGAAGAACTGAGTCTTGATTTGATTGCGTGAGGCAAAGTGAATGATGGCAATGTCACGTTTTTGTAGCCGAGCGATCGCCATAAGCGCGAGAGCAATCCCTTTGGACCAGACTTCTTTCGTTATGGATTCGTTCGGAACTGCGGGCTCGTCCATTGATCCTGATTCGTCAATAGCGAGAATGATTGGTCCCCGGCCTTGGGGCTCGTGATGAATGAGTTCATATTGCGCTAATCGTTTCTCGACGAATTTGAGAACAAAGAGGTCTTCGAGTTCAGGATCGGCCAGAAGACAGAGTTCGGATGGGAGCATCCGCGCTACGTTGTCGCCGACTTCGATTGAGGCAATTTCGTCGGGTGGATGTTTAACTTTAGCCTTTTGTACTGCGAGAGCGATTCGCGTGAGTCGGCCGCAGAGTTCAGCAATCTGTTTCAGTTTGTCGGATGCGCGGACTTTGTGAGCGAGTTCAAGTTTTTCTCTGGTTGAGTGTCCGTTTTTAGCAAGTCCGAATCCTCCCTGATCGTAGCCGCCTGAATAAGCCTTAATAGCTTCGTTTGTCGAGTCGATTTCTTGTTCTGCCTGAGACAGACCCTGACGCGCGGCTTGGCGAATGGCAGCTTCCGCTTGTTCTATCTCGTCGTTGACTTCCTCATTCAGTTCTTCAAGCTGCGTTTGTGTTTCTTCGGCCTGAAGTCGAACTTGTCGCGCACGTTCGAAAAGGTCGTTTGCCTTCCTGCCTTTCGCTTTTTCAGCTAACTCGTCGAGTGACTCAGCTTGCGAGAATAGCTGTGCCATTTGTGATTCAAGTCCATTAAGGTCATTAATTTTCTGAATGGTGCTTTGGTCCAGAGCGCTGATGGCGTTTTCGGCAACACTCATGGTGGCTATAGAGCTCATCATCAGGTCGTCAGCAGTACCAGCTTCGCGTACTTGTTTCCACTCGATGGTGTTCATCACCTGCTCGAGGATTTGCTTGTTTATCTCGTAGGAATGTTTCAGTGGAGCGGGAGGTGCGATCATTGGAGCGCGTTTATGGAAACTCCAGAAGAGATCGCGCATTAGGGCGAACCCAGTAGAAAGCGTGCTTCCAGACTGATCGATCGTATGTTGGAAGTTAGGGTAATCGGAAAGTGCTTGGTCAAATGAATCCAAATCGAAGCTGTCGTGATTCAGGCAGGCCACACCGCTGGTATCGGCGGCGAAGAATCGGGATTCGCGTTCTTCCGGAATGGTTGGAAGAGTTGTAGATTCGAGGGTCTGCTCTACAAGCTCTGCGGTCGATTGATTATTCATTGGAAGTGTTAACCGAGAATGACTTTGCAGACTTCCTGCTGTTTGGTTGTTACTTCTTCAATAACTCTGTCTATGCGCGCTGTGGGACGGCCTTGTGCATCAGCCTGTTGTTTGAGGCGATCAAGGTTTTCGAGTACGTCTCTGATCTTGACGTTGGTCTCGACGGCTGAATTCATCTGTTCGGTTTTGTTGCTGGCATTCGTCTGTGCTTCGGTGAATGCTGAGAACGCAGACTCAACTTGATCAGAAAGTTCGACGGCTTTTGCGTTAAGAGGATTCGCAAGGCGTGCAGCCATTCGGCCGATTTCCGATCGCTGTTCCGGGGCAGACCATAATGCTTCTTTAAAAATCATCAGATCGTCCTCTTCCACGGCGGCGCGGCCTTCAAGAACAGCTTGACCCTGAAGTAGTGTGGTGGCCCACTGCCAGCGTCGATCACTTACGATGATGCCTTTTCTCTGTAGATCTTTTCGCAAGGTTTCAATAGCCGCGTAAGTGCCTGAGGGAATGGAGACTTGGCGCACAGTGTTCTGGATGGCAAGTAGTTCTGTTTTGGTGAGCGTTGTAGTGAGGATGGGCGCGACTGCGGTGCGGATGAGACGGGCAAAACCGGATTCGGTGGTGTAGTCGACCATTACGCGCAGCACGAGCCTGTCCCACATGGCATTCAGATCTTCGCCCTGTGGCATTTCATTGGAAGCGGCAAAGAGTGAAATGAGGGGAACTGGTAGGCGATCGGTGCCATTATCGAATTCACGCTCATTCATGATCGTGAGGAGTGTATTCAATATGGCCGAAGAGCCCTTAAAGACTTCATCCAGAAACGCAAGTTCTGCTTCCGGGAGCATGTTGGTAACCACGCGTTTGAACTGGTCGTTTTTCAGTGCGGCAATCGACACTGGTCCGAAGAGTTCTTCGGGTTGAGTAGTTTTGGTGATGAGTCGGACGAAGGTTTTCAGTCCGTTGCCGTTTTGGCCAATGGTGGCGATGCGCCTGGCGACTTTAGTGACGAGCCATGATTTGCCGGTGCCTGGAGGGCCGAGGAATACGCCGTGCTGGCGTGTAATCAAGGCAATAAGGATAGCGCGAATGGCATCGGACCGTTCGATCATCTCGATGTTTAGTTCGCCTTCTATGCGCTTGAGTGTGTCAACTGCTTGCTGTGAGTTGATTGCTTGCAGCGTATCGAGTGGTGGCTGGGTTTCGACTGCTTCTAGTAGGTTGGTCGTCGTTTCAGGCATGGGTTAACCCTTATCTGCACATTTGTGGTGTATTACATGCGCGTAACGCTCCGCTCTATTTCCAGTTGTTGTTGGAGGCGTTATGAAAGAACTGGAAACGATTGGATACAGTAGTTAATCGATCGCGGTGGTGCTCGATATGGCTACAGAGAGCACAGTCTTGTTAACTACTTTGAGTTCAGTAGTGACGCAGGATTGTTCATCGAAGTCAGGGCGGAATCGAAGAAACGAGGCTTGGGTTAATTGCCCGCAAGTTGGACCGATTGCAGGGGGTGCTGAAAGATAAAGATACTTGACGCTTGCGACAATCGGTTGCTGGCGAAGATTTGCTTCTTTGATTTGCTCATGGGTCGAATCGTTCGGGATAGTTACAGATCCGAGGCTGGTCAGCGTGCCTTCGTGGTAGGCAAAGCATTCAGCGCTGCGCTTAGAGTTAGCAACGACTAAGACTTCGGTCGTTTCGTAGAGTTTATACTTGAAATTTACGTCCGATTCGCGGTGCTTGAAAACGACGCCCTCGCCGGCGTTAGCTTTGATCGTTTCGTAAAGAGCCGTCTTATCGCTTTGCGTCTTGGCTGTGTAAACGAATTTCAGTGAGGCGGATTGCTTCGTTGTGAATGCAGTAAGATTCTCAGTTAGTACCTGTTCAAGCTTTTCTTTGACTTCAATCCGGAGATGTTGTGGAAGAGTCATTAATGAAGTTCCGTTCTTCTCCCATACGGTGAAAATATGAAGTGTGGAATTGAGGTACTCACCGGCGACGCCGAGAGTTTCACAGCACGCCAGGGTGGCGAGGTGGCGAATGGCGGTTGCAAGTTTTGGTGGTGCGGGAATGCCATTGCCACGCTTGTTTGAAGCCGTGACGCGGTTATGGCGATACAAAATTGCCATGAATTCCCCATCACACTTTTGCTCGACGACGTAGTCATCATTCTTTAGCAGTCTTAGTGCCTCGTCTTCTGAGACCTTTTTTGGATGATTGGCAACGAAGCCCGTAGATTCGTGGTTTGTCGTTGGCGAGGATGGTTGTGGCGTTGGTGGTGTAGCCGATCCATTCCTGGATACGACGACGTAGGGCGTTTTGCGGTGATTGACTTTGTCATGTTCAAGTTCATCGAAAAGTCTTTGCGCTTCTGTGAGAGAAACTGGCGAATCGTTCTGTTTGCGAGCTGTCAAAGTTCCGCCACGTTTTCCGTTGTATCCGGTGACGTCGAACTGATTAGGGCCAACTTCTTCGATTTGAATGTTATAGACCTTGTCTGAGCGGCCGCCGTCGGTATAGTGGAGCGAAACTGATTTGACAATTGTGCCCATTGCTTAGTGTGAAACCTCTCCGCAAAGCGGTTTGTAGTCTGAGAACGTGATAATCAGTTCACCGCTTTAGTTTTTGTGCGTGAGTTGCAGAAGGGTGCCGGGGGAGAAGAGGCAGTCTGCCTGCCTGGAATGCGAAGTATGTTAAGGATGAAGTTCTGGTTGTGGTTCACGCTCGAATAAAGCAAAGTCGAAGCCTAATTGGACCACGCGATCGAGGTTAATGGGAGCTGGGGTTACGTCAGGAGTGGCGATGATTATATCGTTTGAGGATGTCGTTGATGGGATTACCAATGTTGCTATTGAAGGGGTTAATTGCGGAATGGTCTTTCGTGGATCTCTTGGAGCAATTATCAGGTCGGGCTCCCGTCCGGTGAAAGGATTCCTGTTATTAGTTTGGATAGCATAAACTGGTTGCGGCTGTTGCGGTAAAGTGTTCAGGGGCGCTGCTGCTAATTCCTCTTCTGTCAGATTGGTAAACCTTACTGCTGATTCGACGCTAATTCCCTTGCTTTGGAGTTCAACGGCGAGTTGCTCGTAGTAATGGCGCATTTGTCTGTACTCTGCCAGGTGCTTCCATGGTTGACTCACTTCGTTTTGGAGGTCTGTGATCTTTTTGTTGAGGCGTGCTTGTGCTGATGTCGCGTCGCTGAGATATTGATCAATCGAACGGAGCTGGTGGTCGATAGATTGAATTATGCCCACGTCTGTGTCGGTTATGGTTGCGGAGTAACGACGAAGTCCGTTAGGACGCTTTCCGTTTTCTGGAACGAGGTCTATCTCGATATATTCAGTAAACAGTGAATTGAGTTTGAAAATGTTGGAATTGCTGTGAAGAAATAGGTTGAAGCCTCGATAGTTACCCACGTGTTCATAAATGTCGGTGTCTGGTTTTGCTTTGTTGAGGGCGCTGGAAGCAAGAGAACTTAGGTGGCGTAAGATTCGGCCCGCTTCTTGACGCTTATCAACGAGAGTGAAGGTTTCATCGGCGAGTGTCTTCTTAAGCCGGATTGCGAATTTGTCGTCCAGTAGGGGCGGCTGGCGCGTTGTGAGCGCCTGTTTGTGCCAGTCAATTTCTGTTTGGTAGATATTGAGTTGGTTAGGAAGGTAGCTCAATTCATGGCGCATCGAGGAGCGATTGTTGTAGTAAGCGGCACGAAGTCTTTCGAGTTTGATAAGGTTAAGCTCGAGCTGGACGCGTTGCATCACCTGTGGGTTTCCCGAAGCGATTGCTTTTACCTGCGCGGTGGTTAGAACCATTTCACCGATATCTTCAGCGGTGCGTTGTGTGATTTCTCCAGAGAGGATTTGATGGATAAACCTGGCCTTTGATTCGAGTATTTGCCAGGTGTAACAGTCCATCGATCCCTTAGTTACATATAGGAAAATGAAGACTGCATCGAAGATATTGCCCTGCCGAAGTATCCGACCTTCTCGTTGTTCGACGTCTCGAGGGCGCCAGGGAGCGTCGATATGATGGAGAGCGATCAACCTTTCCTGGGCGTTCATTGCTACACCCATTTTTGATGTTGAGCCGAGCAGTATGCGGACTTTCCCCGCGTTAACGGCTTCGATGAGACGCGCTTTTTTAGTTTGGGTATCAGCGGAGTGAACGAATTGTATTTCGTCTGCCGGGATGCCTTTGCGAATTAACTTGGTTTTAATTTCATGGTAAAGGCTCTGACGCAGAAAACTTTCTGCAGGTGTTTCTTGATTGCTTTCAAGTTCGCCCGAGGCGATGTCTGGTAGAAGGTATTGTGAATTCGACTTTGGTACGGATAGATCTAGGAAGAGTAGTTGTGCGCCGGCGTTGGTGTGGGTTCGCTGCCAAACGGCATAGACGTTGTTCGCGACATGGTTGATCTTGCTGTCTGGATCTTCCGGCAGATCGGGCCGAACAAGCCGGATATCAAGCGCGGCCTTTCGCCCATCGCTCGTTACCATCAGCATGTTGTCCTGGTTGGGTTTTACTCTACAGGTTTTTATTGCTTCTGCACGGTCGGCCAGCGTTTGCGTGAATTCCTGTTGAGCGGGACTTGGTTCAATTTCTTCGATGATTGACGAACCGCCGATTAGGGCCGGCGTCGGGAGGTTGAGATCCTTCTTGGTTTTGATATCGAGTACTTGCTGGAGTTGTCGCGAAAGTTCAGGAACGTTAACAAACTTTGCGAAGCGAGAGTGTTGACGCCAGCCGGAGCCGTCGACTTTAAGTTCCAGTTCAGTGACGGTGTCGCCGAACATTTGCGCCCAGGCGTCGAAATGGCTGAGACCAAGGTGTTCAAGTAACTCAGGTTGGAGGTAGCGTTGGAGCGTGTAGATTTCTGCGACTGTGTTTGAAATGGCTGTCGCAGTCAACGCGATGACCCTACCACCATGCT
>Ga0105243_10000645_pt1 | contig 34585 bp, 27 predicted proteins | sample KBSM34metaG_FD_81525 | JGI IMG/M metagenome (GOLD analysis project Ga0105243, IMG submission 81525) | Miscanthus rhizosphere microbial communities from Kellogg Biological Station, Michigan, USA - KBS M3-4 metaG | ecosystem: Host-associated > Plants > Roots > Rhizosphere > Soil | place... | reverse complement strand
TGCGAGGCGCGCAGGGCGCGCGACTGTTCTTCGAGCTCTTCGTTGGCGGTGCGCAGTTCTTCCTGCTGCACCTGCAGTTCCTCGTTGAGCTGCTGCGTTTCGGCCAGCACGTCCTGCAATTGCTCGCGGTAGCGCGCCGCCGCCAGCGAGGTGCCGATGTCGTCGGCCACGAGGTCGAACAGTTGCTCGCTGCGCGCGTCCGGCGTGCCCGGCAGGCCGAGTTCGAGCACGCCGTTGACGGCGCCATCGGCCGCCACCGGCAGCAGCAGCACGGCCTTGGGCGCCATTTCGCCGAGGCCGGAGTTGACCTTCAGGTAGTCGGCCTGCACCGGGTCGATCAGCATGCGGCGCTGCTCGGCCGCCGCCTGGCCGATCAGGCTTTCGGTGGGGGAGAACACCTGCGGCGAGGCTTCGGCCTCGCTCGAAAAACCATAGCTCGCGGCGCGGCGCAGCGGGCCGTGGCGTTCACGCACATAGAGGGCACCGACCGAGCTGCCGAGGTGGCGCGAGAAGAACGCCAGGATCTTGCGGCCCATGTCCGGCGCGCTGAGTTCGCCGACCAGCTCGCCCACCAGCTCGGTCTGCGCATTGCGCAGCCAGGCCTCCTGCGACAGGCGCTCGGCGTGCGCCGCCTGTTCGCCCAGCACCACGTCGTAGCTGTCGGACAGGCGCATCAGCTGCCGGCGACCGAAGAACGCCACCAGGCCCGAGTACACCAGCGTGAACAGAAGGAACAGCCCGACCACCCACCAGCTCGTGCGGTTGGCCTCGGTGTTGCGCTGGAAGCGCAGCGTCTGCTCGGTGTCCATGAAGGCCGTGAACTCGGCGCGCAGGTCGTCGGTCAGGCGCTTGCCGCGGCCCAGCCGGACGGTGGCCTGCGGATCGACGCCGTTGCGCCGCGCCTCGATCATTTCCCGCGCGAAGCTCAGCCACGACTCCTGCAAGCCGACGATGCGGTCGACACGCTCCACCTGCTGGCGGTTGTCCGACACTTGGCGGCGCAGCGCGTCGGTGTCGGCCTTCAGGCGCGGCAGGGCGGACTGGTAGGGCTCGAGAAAGCTCTCCTCGCCGGTGATCAGGAAGCCGCGCATGCCCGTTTCCATGTCGATGGAACGGCGTTGCAGTTCGCTGGCGGCGCGCGTGACCTGGTCGGTGTGCTCGACCCAGCTCAGGCTCGTCAGCAGATACAGGATCAGCGCGACGAACGCCACGGCGCCGATCAGTCCGCCCAGCAGCGGCAGCTTGAGGTTGCGGCTGAGCAGGCGGTCGAATTCGACGGGGTCGATCGCGGAGGGAGTTTTCATGAATGCATTTGTAAGCAAAACTTGTCAAGTCTTGCCGAAAAAGATCATTTGACCTGTCGGAGAAGGCCTCGATACCGATTTGTGTGACGTATTGCCGCATTCGGTGCTCGCTATACTGTGATTTCATCCAGTATCGGCAGCATGCCTTCCGACCTCCATTCCGCTCCGTCAGCCGCCGTTTCGGCGGCGCACGTCGTGTCCGTCAAGGCCTTGTGCGCCTTCGGCGCGAAGGCGGGCGATCTCGACCTGCGCTTCGTGCCCGCGCCCAGCGCGCTTGAAGGCATGGCCGGCCACGCGTTGGTGCAGGCCCGGCGCGGCGGCGACTACCAGAGCGAGGTGCCGCTGGCCACCACCTGCGGCACGCTGCGCGTGCGCGGCCGGGCCGACGGCTACGACCCGGCGCAGGCGCGGGTGGAAGAAATCAAGACCTTCCGTGGCGACTTCGACGCCATCCGCGCCAACCACCGCGCGCTGCACTGGGCCCAGGTGCGCTGCTACGGCTGGATGCTGTGCGAGCAGGAAGGGCACGAGCAACTGACCGTCGCGCTGGTCTACCTCGACCTGGCCAGCGGCGACGAAACCGTGCTGGAAGAGCAGCACACCCGCGACACCCTGCGCACGCACTTCGAGACCCTGTGCGCCTGCTACAGCGACTGGGCGCAGCGCGAGGCCGAGCACCGCGGCGCGCTCGACGACGCGCTGGCACAACTCGAGTTTCCCCACGCCGACTTCCGCACCGGCCAGCGCGAACTGGCCGAGGCGGTCTACCGCGCCGCCGTGGGCGGGCGCTGTCTGCTGGCGCAGGCGCCCACGGGCATCGGCAAGACGCTGGCCACGCTCTTTCCGCTGCTCAAGGCGCGCGCGGCGCACAAGCTCGACAAGGTGTTCTTCCTCACCGCCAAGACCTCCGGGCGGCCCGTGGCGCTCGACGCCTTGCGCGTGCTGGGGCAGGGCGGCGCCCACCGGCCGCGCGTGCTCGAGCTCGCGGCCCGCGAGAAGGTCTGCGAATACCCCGACCGCGCCTGCCACGGCGAGGCCTGCCCACTGGCGCGCGGCTTCTACGACCGCCTGCCCGCCGCGCGCGCCGAGGCCGCGCAGGTGAGCTGGCTCGACCGCGAAGCGCTGCGGCGGGTCGCGCTCGCGCACGAGGTGTGCCCCTATTTCCTGGCGCAGGAAATGACGCACTGGAGCGACGTCGTCGTGGGCGACTACAACTACTACTTCGACGGCAGCGCCTTCCTCTTCGCCAGCATGAAGGACGCCAACTGGCGCGTCGCCGTGCTGGTCGACGAGGCCCACAACCTGCTGGAGCGCGCACGCGGCATGTACACCGCGAAGCTCGAAGGCGCGGCGCTGGAAGAAGCGCACCGCGCAGCGCCCGCCGCCGTGCGCGGCCCGCTGACGCGGCTGTTCCGCGAATGGGACACGCTGCAGCAGGCGCAGACCGCCGGCTACGACACCGCCGACGAGATCCCCGAGCGCTTCCTGCGCACGCTGCAGGCCGCCAACACCGCGATGGCCGAGCACTTCGCCGCCACGCCCGATGCGGCGCAGGGGCCGCTGCAGCGCTTCTTCTTCGACGCACTGCACTTTGCGCGGCTGGCCGAGGTCTTCGACGACCACTCGGTGTTCGAGCGCACGCTGGGCGCCACGCAGGAACAGCGCGGCCTGGCCATCCGCAACCTCGTGCCCGGGCCCTTCCTCGAAGGCCGCTTCGCCGACGCGGTGTCGGTCACCTGCTTCTCGGGCACGCTCGCGCCGTTCGCGTTCTACCGTGACGCGCTCGGCCTGCCCGAAGACACGGCACTGCTCGACGTCGAATCGCCGTTTCGCGGCCAGCAGCTGCGCGTCGAGGTGGCGACCGGCGTCTCCACGCGCTTTCGCGACCGTGCCGGCTCGCTGCGCCATGTGACGGACATCATCGGCGCGCAGTTCGAGCGCCTGCCCGGCAACTACCTGGCCTTCTTCAGCAGCTTCGACTACCTGGACAAGGCCTGCGCCGCGTTCTCGCTGCGCCACCCCGGCGTCCCCGTGTGGACGCAGACGCGCGGCATGCGCGAAACCGACCGCCACGATTTCGTCGCGCGCTTCGAAGAGGGCGGGCAGGGCATCGGCTTCGCCGTGCTCGGCGGCGCGTTCGGCGAAGGCATCGACCTGCCGGGCAGCCGGCTCATCGGCGCCTTCGTCGCCAGCCTGGGGCTGCCCCAGTACAACGAACTCAACGAGATCACGCGCGAGCGCATGCAGTCGCGCTTCGGCAAGGGCTACGAGTACACCTACCTCTACCCGGGCCTGCAGAAGGTGGTGCAGGCCGCCGGCCGCGTGATCCGCACCGAGGCCGACACCGGCGTGCTGCACCTGCTCGACGACCGCTTTGCGCGCGCCGAGATCCGCGAATTGCTGCCGCGCTGGTGGCATGTGCAACTGGCTGGGGAGGCCGGGCAGGCCGGGGAAGGCGATGCGCGCCACCCGACGCCTTGAGCACGCCGGCCAGCCCGACCTGTTCGGCGAGGCGCCCGTGGCGGCCATCGAGGGCCTGCGCTACGAGGCCGGGTTCCTGTCGCGCGACGAAGAGGCCGGCCTGCTGCGCATCGTGCAGGGCCTGCCGCTCAAGGAGATGCGCTACAAGGAATACACCGCCCGCCGGCGCGGCACCAGCTTCGGCGGCAGCTACGACTTCGACACCAACCGCCTCAAGCCCGGCGCGCCGCTGCCCGAGGCGCTGCACCCGCTGCGCGCGAAGGCCGCCGCCTGGGCCGGCCTGGCGCCCGAAGACCTCACCCACGTGCTGATCGCCGAGTACCGCCCCGGCACGCCGCTGGGCTGGCACCGCGACGTGCCCGACTTCGAGGACATCGTCGGCGTCTCGCTGTGCGGCGATGCGGTGATGCAGTTCCGGCCCTACGTGCCCGGTGCGCCCCCATCGGGGCCGGCCGCGCTCGATGTTCTCGTCGAGCCGCGCTCCGTGTACCTGCTGCGCGGACCGGCGCGCTGGGCATGGCAACATGCCATCGCCCCAACCGAGGGCCTGCGTTATTCGATCACCTTGCGTACCCGGAGACCCCGCGCGTCATGAACCGCACCACCTTCCTCAAGCTGCTCACGCAGCACCTCTTTCCCGTGCTCAAGGCCGAAGGCTTCCAGGGTTCGGGCCAGACGCTGCGGCGCATCGACGGGCCGGTGATCCACGTGTTCAACGTGCAGGGTGCGAGCGGCGGCAAGGCCTGCTACCTGAACCTCGGCGCGCACCTGGACTTCCTGCCGCCCGAGGGCGGAACGCCGGTGGCACCCGAGGCGCTCGAAGAATCGCACTGCGTGTTCCGCGACCGCCTGGACCCACCGCCCGGTGCCGCGTTCGGATGGGCCTATGGCGAGACGAAAGAACAGGCCGAAGAAAACGTCGAGTTCATCGTGAGCGAGTGGGAAGGGCCGGGGCGTACTTTCTTCGCGCGGCATGGCAGCTATCCGCAGAGCTTCGAACAGATGCTGCGCGAGACCGACCCGCACCAGATCCATGCGCGCACCGCCTTGCACCTCGCACGGATCGCGATGCACCTGGGCGACCGCGCACGGGCGCAGGCCCTGGTCGAGGCGGGGCTCGCGCGGGCGCCGGAACGCGCCACGGCCCTGAAGACCGACCTCGCGAACGTGCTGTCGGCCTGAGCCCGCACGACAGACTGCGCTGACGCGCAGCGCCTGCCTCTTCCGACCCATGGCGGCTCACAGGCGGCCAGCATGAAGGCTTCTTTCATCCCATTTGATTGAAGGAGCGCAGACATGCCACGAGGCGACAAGTCGTCCTACACGGACAAGCAGAAACGCAAGGCCGAGCACATCGAGGCAGGCTACGAGCACCGCGGCGTGGCCAAGGGCGAGGCCGAGCGCCGCGCCTGGGCCACGGTGAATGCCGAGAGCGGCGGTGGCAAGAAGAGCGGCTCGGGCCGCGGCAAGACCGAGAACCACGGACCGTCCCGCAAGGGCGGGCGCCTGGGTGGCGCCGCCGCGGCGAACCGCACCGCCGCCGAACGCTCGGCCTCCGCGAAGAAGGGTGCCGTCACGCGCAAGCGCAACGCCGAGAAGCGCGGCTGAAGCCGGTTGCGAATACCAGTCATACCGACTGTCCGAAAAACGAAGGCCACCCGCCGCGTACCCTGAAAAGCGGACATTCCTTCGCCATCTGTGACGGCAGCCGGACAACTTGCATCGGCCCTGCGCCGGCGCGCCTCCGCACGAAGTCGCCAGCTTGCGCGACGTTGCCCTGAACGCACGCGCTACACCGGCCAACCTCGGTCATTTCGCCTTCTTTTTGCACGCGTTCCGGGCGTTTGCCGGGGCGCGTTCGCGTCGATACGATCCGCCGCCTTGCCCTCCCAGAAAGGAACGCGCGGGTGCCTCCCTCGAACGTTTTCTCCCCCACGACCGCGCCAGCCGCCGCAGGTGCCCATGCCGGTGCCAACGCGGACTGGCAACAACGCAGCCGCCGCCATGTCTGGCACCCCTGCACCCAGAGCATCCGCCTCGAAGTCGCGCCGCCGCTGCCCATCGCGTGCGGCGAGGGCGTCTGGCTGACCGACCATGAAGGCCGGCGCTACCTCGACGCGACCAGCTCGTGGTGGGTCAACCTGTTCGGCCACGCGCACCCGGCGATCAATGCCGCGCTGAAGGCGCAGCTGGACACGCTGCCGCACGTGATGCTCGCCGGCTGCACGCACGCGCCGGCGGTCGAGCTGGCCGAGCGGCTGGCGGCGCTCACGGGCCACGCGCTGGGTCATTGCTTCTATGCCTCCGACGGCGCCTCGGCCGTGGAGATCGCGCTCAAGATGAGCTTCCATGCCTGGCGCAACGCGGGCCGCGCCGGCAAGCGCCGCTTCGTGGCGCTGCGCGGCGGCTACCACGGCGAGACGCTGGGCGCGCTGCACGTCACCGACGTGCCCGTGTTCCGCGATGCCTATGGGCCGCTGCTCGCCAGCGCGCACCTCGTGGCCTCGCCCGATGCGCGCGCCGCCCAGCCCGGCGAAGACGCCGCCGCCGTCGCGAACCGCGCCGCCGACGAGCTCGAGGCGCTGCTGGCCGCGCAGCACGACAGCATTGCCGCCGTGATCGTCGAGCCGCTGGTGCAGTGCGCCACCGGCATGGCGATGCACGATCCGGCCTACCTGCGCCGCGTGCGCGCGCTGTGCGACTGCTTCGGCGTGCACCTGATCGCCGACGAGATCGCGGTCGGCTGCGGGCGCACCGGCACCTTCTTCGCCTGCGAGCAGGCCGGCATCTGGCCCGACTTCCTGTGCCTGTCGAAGGGCATCAGCGGCGGCTACCTGCCGCTGGCGCTGGTGATGACGCGCGAGGCCATCTACCAGGGCTTCGTCGACGACGACGCCGCGCGCAGCTTTTTGCATTCGCATTCCTACACCGGCAACGCACTGGCCTGCCGCGCGGCGCTCGCCACGCTCGATCTGTTCGAGCAGGAAGACGTGCTGAACCGCAACCTCTCGCGGTCCGCGCGCCTGCTGGCGCGGCTGCGCGAAGGGCTGGCCGGCCAAGCGGTCGACCACCTGCGCCAGCGCGGAATGATCACGGCCTTCGACGTGCGCGAGCCCGGCGCGCGCTTTGCCGAGCGCTTCCACCTCGCGGCGCGCGACCACGGCCTGCTGATGCGGCCCATCGGCGCCACCGTGTACCTGATGCCGCCATACGCCATTGCGGACGGCGAGATCGATCAACTGGTGGACGGCACGCTCGCAACGCTCGAAGCCGTCACCACCGCATCCGGCGCCATCGCCGAAGAAGGAGCCCGCGATGCTGCGCTTGCTTGAACGCCTGCAGGACGAAATCACCGCGCTCGACGCGCGCTCGCTGCGCCGCCGCCGGCAGATCGCCGAAACCGCCTGCGCGCCCGAGCAGATCCTCACGCTGGCCGGCGCCGCCGCGCCGCGCACCATGCTCGGCTTCAGCAGCAACGACTACCTGGGCCTGGCCGCGCACCCCGCGCTGGCCGAGGCGCTGGCCGAAGGCGCAGCGCGCTACGGCACGGGCAGCGGCGGCTCGCACCTGATCCTGGGCCACTCGCGCGCCCATGCGCAGCTCGAGGAGCGGCTGGGCGAATGGATGGCGCCGCACATTCCCGAGGCGCGCAGCCTGTTCTTCTGCACCGGCTATATGGCCAACCTGGCGGTGCTGTCGGCGTTGGGCGACGGCGAGGCGGTGATCTTCTCGGAGACGCTGAACCACGCCTCGCTGATCGACGGCGCGCGGCTGGCCCGCGCCCGCGTGGAACGCTACCCGCACTGCGACCTGCAGGCGCTCGACGCGCAGCTGGCCGCCTGTGATGCGCCGGTCAAGATCATCGTGAGCGACGCCGTCTTCAGCATGGACGGCCACATCGCCCCGGTGGCGGGCCTGCTGGCGCTGGCCGAGCAGCACGACGCCTGGCTGGTGATCGACGACGCGCACGGCTTCGGCGTGCTCGGCGCCACCGGGCGCGGCGCGCTGCAGGCGCTGGCGCTGCGCTCCGAGCGGCTGGTGCTGATCGGCACGCTGGGCAAGGCGGCCGGCGTGTCGGGCGCCTTCGTGGCGGCGCACCGCACGGTGATCGACTTCCTGGTGCAGCGTGCGCGGCCCTACATCTTCACGACGGCCGCGCCGCCGGCGGTGGCGCATGCGCTGCTCACCAGCCTGGCGCTCATCGAGGGCGAGGAGGGCATGCGCCGCCGCGCGCAGCTGCGCGCCCGCATCACCCAGCTGCGCAACGGCCTCAAGCAGGTGCTGCCGGCCGACGGCAGCGCGTGGCTGGCCGATTCGCCGACCGCGATCCAGCCGCTCATCGTGGGCGACAACGCGCGCGCCATGCAGACCATGGAACGGCTCGACGCGCACGGCCTGCGCGTGGGCGCGATCCGTCCGCCCACGGTACCTGCCGGCACCGCGCGGCTGCGCATCGCGCTGTCGGCCAGCCACACCGAGGCCGACGTGGCGCGGCTCATCGGCGCGCTGGGCGAGGCCCTGGCCGAACCGTGGCCGGAGGCCGCATGACGACGGCGGCGGCAGCCACACAGCGCCGCTGGTTCGTCACCGGCACCGACACCGGCGTGGGCAAGACGCTGGTGAGCAGCGCCATGCTCGCGCTGCTGGCCGCCTCGGGCCTGCGCGCGGTCGGCATGAAGCCGGTGGCGGCGGGGCTCGATGCCATCGACGGCGAATGGCGCAACGAAGACGTCGAGCGCCTGCAGGCGGCCGGCAACGTCGACGCGCCGCTGGCCTGGCGCTGCCCCTATGTGCTGAAGGCGCCGATGTCGCCGCACCTGGCGGCACGGGAAGAGGGCGTGCAGGTCGCGCTGCCCGTGCTGCTCGATGCCTTCGAGCGGCTGTCGGCGCAGGCCGATGCGGTGGTGGTGGAAGGCGTGGGCGGCTTCTGCGTGCCGTTGGGCGACGACCTGGACACGGCCGACCTCGCGGTGGCGCTGGGCCTGCCTGTGATCCTCGTGGTCGGGCTGCGGCTGGGCTGCCTCAACCATGCGCTGCTCACCGCCGAGGCGATTCGCGCGCGCGGGCTGGTGCTCGCGGGCTGGGTCGCGAGCGTGGTCGAGCCGCAGATGCTCTCGCCCGAAGGCAACCTGCAGACGCTGCGCGCCCGGCTCGGTGCGCCGCTGCTGGGCGTGGTGCCGCACCTGGCCGAGCCCTCGGCGGCGCGTGCCGCCGAACACCTCGACCTGCGCGCGCTGCGGGCGAGCGCGGCCCATGCCGCGCGTCGCACCGAGGCCCCGCTCGTGTCAGCCGCGACGGCCTGAGTCGGCCAGCCGCTGGGCGCGCACGCCGCCCTGGCGCGCCAGCATCCAGCCCGGGTACTCGGGCGCCAGCGCGCTGGCCTTGTCGATCGCCGCGAGTTCGTCGGCGGTGAGCCGCACCTCGGTGGCGGCGATGTTGTCGTCCAGCTGGTCGATGCGCTTGGCGCCGACGATCACGCTGGTCACCACCGGCTGGTGCAGCAACCAGGCCAGCGCGATCTGCGCCACCGACACGCCGCGCGGCTCGGCGAACTGGCGCATGAGGTCGATGCAGTCGTAGGCGCGCTCCACGTTCACCGGCGGAAAGTCGAAGCTCGCGCGGCGGCTGCCTTGCGCGGTGGCGGTGTGGCGGTCGACCTTGCCGCTGAGCAGGCCGCCGGCCAGCGGGCTCCAGACCATCAGGCCGAGCTGCTCGCTGCGCAGCATCGGCACCAGCTCGCGCTCCAGGTCGCGCCCGGCCACGGTGTAGTAGGCCTGCAGCGACTCGAAGCGCGCCAGCCGGTCGCGCTCGGCGATGCCCAGCGCCTTGGCGATCTGCCAGGCGGCCCAGTTCGACACGCCCACGTAGCGCACGTGGCCCTGGCGCACGAGGTCGTCGAGCGCGCGCACCGTTTCCTCGATGGGCGTGATCGGGTCGATGCCGTGGATCTGGTACAGGTCGATGTGGTCCAGCTGCAGCCGCTTCAGGCTGGCCTTCACGCCGTCCATGATGTGGTAGCGCGAGGCGCCGGCCGAGTTCACGCCCTTGCTGCCGGTTTCGCCCAGCACCTTGGTCGCGACCACCACGCGGTCGCGCGGCACCTTCAGGTTCTTCAGCGCCTGGCCGGTGATGGTTTCAGAGAGGCCCTCGGAGTACACGTCGGCCGTGTCGAGGAAGTTGATGCCGGCGTCGAGCGAGCGGGCGATGAGGCCTTCGGCCTCGCCTTGCTGCAGCTGGCCGATGTGGTCCCAGATGCCCGGCGCGCCGCCGAAGGTCATCGTGCCGAGGCAGAGTTCGGAAACCAGGAGGCCGGTGCGGCCGAATTGGTGGTATTGCATCGAAAGTTGTCCTTTGGGTGGGGAGGGGCCGTCCGGCTTGACGAACGGCCGGCGGTTGCGAAAAAGTATCCCGCCGGCGCGCCCCGGCGGGCGAGCGCGTTTCTGCAAAGTCTTTGCCTATTTCTCCAGACCTCGCGCCGGGGCGGTGCAGATCGGAGGATGCGACGCTAAGCTGCGGGCAGCCCAATCCTCCATGGCCGCCACCGCGGCCGCTCTCCTTTGTCAGAGGCCTACCCATGTCTGATGAAACCCCCGACACCGCCACCGTCCTCGCCATGCCGATGCCGCTGGAACCCGAACTCGATGCCGCCCGCGAAGAGCTGGTGCAGCTCATCCGCCACATCACGCGCGGGCAGGACGGCACGGTCGAATGCGCCGTGCCCGGCCTGCAGGTGCACTGCATCAGCAAGCCCGACGGCCCCAAGCACGGCTTCGCGACGCCGGCGCTGGGCCTCATTGCGCAGGGCTCCAAACGGATCATCGTGGGCGACGACATCTACGTGTACGACCCCATGAACTACCTCGTCACCTCGGTCGACCTGCCGGTGTGCGGCCAGGTGTGCGTGACCAGCGAGAACGAGCCCTACCTGGGCGTGCGGCTGGAGCTGGCGCTCGACGAGATCGGCGACCTCATCGGCGACGAGAAGCTGCCGGCCAAGGCCAACGCGCCGGCCTCGCGCGGCATGTACGTCAACCGCATCGCCATGCCGGTGCTGGAGCCCGTGCTGCGCCTGCTGCGGCTGCTCGACACGCCTGAAGACATTCCGATCATGGCGCCGCTCATCAAGCGCGAGATCATGTACCGCCTGCTGGTGAACGGCGAGGGCGCGCGGCTGCGCCAGATCGCGCTGCACGACAGCCACACGCAGCGCATCGCCAAAGCCATCAGCGCGCTGCGCACGAACTACGCGCAGTCGCTGCGCGTGGAAGACATGGCGCGCGCGGTGCACATGAGCGTGTCGTCGTTCCACCACCACTTCAAGGCCGTGACGGCGATGAGCCCGCTGCAGTACCAGAAGCAGCTGCGCCTGCAGGAGGCGCGCCGCCAGATGCTGATCGCCGGCACCGACGTGGCCAGCGCCGCGCACAACGTGGGCTACGAAAGCCCCTCGCAGTTCGCGCGCGAGTACGGCCGCATGTTCGGCGCGCCGCCGCTGCGCGACAAGCGCCGCTGGCTCGGCGAGGCCGGCAACGACGCGACCTCGATGGAAGCCGCGTAGGCCCGGGCCCCCGCGCGAGGGGTCTTTCAACATAGCACCTGCCGCGATTTCTTGCGTCGTCGTGGAAATGCAGGTTTCGCAAATTCTCGCTATCGTTTTGTTCGCTGCAGCACCCGTCCGCCCGTGGAGGCGGGACTACTCAACAACTCGGAGAGATGCATGCTTTGGGAAAAGAAGCTGGCGCAGTGGAGCGCCGCGGTCCGCGCACGGGCCAACCTGCCCGCGCGGCTCACCTTGTGGGACGGCCAGTCCTACGACTTCGGTGACTTCAGCGGACCGGCGGTCACGCTGCACGTGAAATCGCCCGCGGCGCTGTCGCTGATGCTGCAGCCCACGCTCGACAACCTGGGCGAGGCCTACGTCAAGAGCAAGATCGACATCGAAGGCAAGCTCAGCGACGTGATCGACATCGCCTACGGCCTGGCGAAGACCTCGCTCGACAAGCCCGGCGGCGCGCTGCAAAGCATGGCCCGCTACTTCGCGCACACCAAGTCGTCGGACAGGAAATCCATCGAGTACCACTACGACGTGTCGAACGCGTTCTACCAACTCTGGCTCGACGCGAACATGGTCTATTCGTGTGCCTACTTCGAGAACGGCGACGAAGACCTGGCCACCGCGCAGCTGAAGAAGATCGACCACATCCTCACCAAGATCGAACTCCAGCCCGGGCAGACACTGCTCGACATCGGCTGTGGCTGGGGCGCGCTGGTGATCCGCGCGGCGCAGAAGTTCGGCGCGCGCTGCGTGGGCGTCACGCTGTCGCAGAACCAGTTCGACCTGGCGACCGAGCGCGTGAAGGCCGCAGGCCTCGCAGACCGCATCGAGATCCGCCTGCAGGACTACCGCGACGTGACCGGCCAGTTCGACCGCATCACCAGCGTCGGCATGTTCGAGCACGTGGGCCGCAAGAACCTGCCCGAGTACTTCAAGCGCGTGCAACAGCTGCTGGCCGACGACGGCATCGTCATGAACCACGGCATCACCTCGTCCGACCCCGAGGGCGGCGGCGTGTCGTACGGCGGCGGCGACTTCATCGACCGCTACGTGTTCCCCAACGGCGAGCTGCCACACATCAGCCTGGCGCTGCAGGCCATGCAGCAGGGCGGGCTCGAGGCCTTCGACGTGGAGAACCTGCGCCGCCACTACGCGCAGACGCTGCGCCACTGGAGCGACGCCTACGAGGCCCATGCCGACGAGGCGCGTGCGCTGGTCGACGAAGAAAAATTCCGCATCTGGCGCATCTACCTCGCGGGCTGCGCCTACGCCTTCGAGAACGACGACGTGGCGATCTACCAGATCGTCGGGCGCAAGGCGGGCAGGGCGGCAAGCACGCTCCCGTGGTCGCGCCGCTATATCTACGACGGCACCTCGGCGCTGCGCGCCTGACCCGTCAAGGCCGCGTTGCGGCTACTCGAGCGTGAAGCCGATCTTCACCGTCACCTGCCAGTGCGCGACCTTGCCGTCGACCACGTGGCCACGCGTCTCGGTGACGGTGAACCACTGGATGTTGCGCACCGTCTCGTGCGCCTTCGCGATGGCGGTCTGCACCGCGTCCTCGATGCTGGTCTTGGACGAGCCCGTCAGCTCGAGCGACTTGTAGACATGGTTCGACATGGCGGCTGCTCCTTGGGTGGTTGCGTGCCCATCGTAGCCATCGCAGGGGGAGCGAGGCAACACCTTTGGGCGCGCGGATGCGATGCAAACCGCATCAGGACATTCGCAATCCGTCGTTGGCAACGGCGGATGCGCTTCGCAGAATCGGCGGCATCGAACCAGGGAAACCGCCCGCCATGCCACTGCACACCGTCGCCTCTTCATCCCCGGCCGCACAGGCCCGCCACGTCCTCGCGCTGACCGCCATCGCCTGGTGCATCGCGCCGGCGTCGCCGCATGAAGTGGCACGCCGTGCGCCGCATGGCCATGTGCCGCTGCGCGTGCGCAGGAGGCTGCACGCCACGGCCGTGGCGGCGCTCCTGCCCTATGCATGGTGAGCCGCGCGACCCCGCAGATTCCAGATATCGATAGAGGAATTCAGCGCAAACGGCCCGCGTGATGGCTCGCAGAATTTGAAGCACACCCGCTTCCACTGCGCCATCGCCGAACACCGTGTCCTACTCGCTCTCCCTGCTCGACAAGAGCCTGATCCCCGAAGGTGCCGACGCCGCGCAGGCGTTCCAGCACACCATCGCGCTGGCCCGGCGCGCCGAACGGCTGGGCTACCGCCGCTACTGGCTGGCCGAGCACCACGGCAACCGCACCTACGCCGGTTCGGCGCCCGAAGTGCTGGCCTCGCACCTGCTCGCGAAGACCTCGCGCATCCGCATCGGCACCGGCGGCGTCATGCTGCAGCACTACAGCCCCTTCAAAGTGGCGGAGACCTTCAAGGTGCTGGCCTCGCTGGCGCCGGGCCGTGTCGACCTGGGCATCGGCAAGGCGCCGGGCGGCCTGCCGCTGACCAGCAAGGCGCTGCAATCGCTGCACGACCCGGTGAAGGCGAAGGCCCTCGATTTCGAAGCGCGCCTGCGCGAACTCGATGCCTTCCTGCACGACGGCGTGCCCGCCGACCATGCGCTGGCCGGCGCCGTGGCCACGCCGTTTCCGCCGGTGGCGCCGCAGCGCGTGCTGCTCGGCGGCAGCCCCGAGAGTGCGCTGCTCGCGGCGCGGCTGGGCTGGCAGTTCGTCTACGCAGGCCACTTCAACGGCGACCCCGTGAACATCGAGCAATCGATCGATGCCTACCGCGGCGCGACCGGCCGCGCGCCGCTGCTCGCGCTGTTCGCCTTCGCCGCCGAGACGCACGACGAGGCCGCCGAGCGCGTGGGCGCGCTGCGCAGCTTCCGCGTGACCTTGCCCACGGGCCAGAGCGTGAACCTGCCCAGCCTCGAAGCCGCCGCCGAGTTCGCACGGCAGGCCGGCGCCAGCGACTACCGCACCGAGGAACGGCGCCCGCACGTCATCGCCGGCACCGGCGACGAGGTGCGCGACGCACTCGAGGCCCTCAGCGCGCGCCACGGCATCGAGGAGTTCGTGATCGACATCCCGGTGGCGGACTTCGGCGCGCGCGCCACAGCGGTCGAGCTGCTGGCGCAGGCCCGCGAGCCCGCTCTGGCCTGAGCTTCTTCCTCTTTCCTTTCCCACCACAAGAACGATCGTCATGAGCAACATCCAGTTCGGCGTCATGCTGCAAGGGGCCGGCAGCCACATGAATGCCTGGAAGCACCCGGGCGGCCCGGCCGATGCCAGCGTCAACCTCGACTTCTTCATCCGCAGCGCGCAGAAGGCGGAGGCCGCGGGCATCGCCTTCGCGTTCGTGGCCGACGGGCTCTACATCAACGAGAAGTCGATCCCGCACTTTCTCAACCGCTTCGAGCCGATTTCCATCCTCTCGGCGCTGGCCGCCGTCACCACGAAGATCGGCCTGGCGGGCACCATCTCCAGCTCGTACAGCGACCCGTTCACGGTGGCGCGGCAGTTCGCCTCGCTCGACCTCATCAGCGGCGGGCGCGCGGGCTGGAACGTGGTGACCACGCCGCTGGAAGGCAGCGCCAAGAACTACAGCCGCGCCCACCCCGAGCACGCGCTGCGCTACGAGATCGCCGACGAGTACCTGGCCGTGACACAGGGCCTGTGGGACAGCTGGGACGACGACGCCTTCGTGCGCGACCGCGAGAGCGGCCAGTTCTTCGACCGCGACAAGCTGCACACGCTGGACCACAAGGGCCGCTTCTTCCAGGTGGCGGGGCCGTTGAACATCCAGCGTTCGCCGCAGGGCCAGCCGGTGATCTTCCAGGCCGGCTCGTCGGACGCGGGCATCGGCCTGGCGGGCAAGTACGCCGACGCGGTGTTCACGCATTCGCCCTCGCTCGAAGACACGCGCGCCTTCCTCAAGCAGGTCAAGGCCAGCGCCGTGGCGCAGGGGCGGCAGGCCGGCGACGTGAAGATCTTCCCGGGCATCGGCCCGGTGGTCGCCGCCACCGAGGCGGAGGCCGAGGCCAAGTACCTCGCCATCCGCGCGCTGCTGACGGTCGAGGAGGCGCTGGCCTACCTGGGCCGCTTCTTCGACCACCACGACTTCAGCCAGTACCCGCTCGATGCGCCGTTCCCCGAGCTGGGCGAGATCGGCCGCAACAGCTTCCGCTCGACCACCGACCGCATCAAGGCCAATGCGAAAGCCAAGGGCCAGACGCTGCGCGAGGTGGCGCTCGAAGTGGCCACGCCGCGCACGCAGTTCGTGGGCACGGGCGAGCGCATCGCCGACGAGATCATCCGCTGGGTGGACGAGGGCGCGGCCGATGGCTTCATCCTCGGCTTCCCGGTGCTGGGGCAGGGCCTGGACGACTTCATCGAGTTCGTGATTCCCGCGCTGGAGGCGCGCGGCCGCTACCAGCGCACGTTGCGCGGCCAGACCCTGCGCGACCACCTGGGCCTGCCGCGCAAGGCAAGCCGCCATGCCGCGCCGCAGGGCGGCGCCACCGCCGAGCGCAAGGCCGCCTGATGGGCGCCGCGCTGCCACGACCGGCCCTGAAGGACATCCACCGCGTCGAATCGACCATTGCCGGCTACGGCGACGAATTCATTGCGCTGCGGCGCGACATCCACCGCCACCCCGAGCTGTCGTTCAAGGAGCACCGCACCTCGGCCCTCGTGGCCGAGCGGCTCGCGGCCTGGGGCTACGAGGTCACGACCGGCCTGGCCGGCACCGGCGTGGTGGGCACGCTGCGGCGCGGGCCGGGGCGCAGCCTCGGCATCCGCGCCGACATGGACGCGCTGCCGATCCACGAGGCCACGGGCCTGCCGTATGCGAGCGAGAACGCGGGCGTGATGCACGCCTGCGGCCATGACGGCCACACGGCGATCCTGCTCGCGGCGGCGCGCTTCCTGGCCGAGGCGGGCAGCTTTCGCGGCACGTTGCACCTGATCTTCCAGCCTGCGGAAGAACTCGGCGCGGGCGCCAAGAAGATGATCGACGAAGGCCTGTTCACGCGCTTCCCGTGCGACGCCGTCTTCGGCCTGCACAACTGGCCCGGCGTGGGGGCAGGGCATGTGGGCTGCGTCACCGGCCCCGCGATGGCGGCCATCGACCAGGCGCACATCACGGTGCGCGGCAAGGGCGGCCACGGCGCGCAGCCGCACGAGACGGTCGACCCCGTGGTCGCGAGCGCGCACCTGATCGCGGCGCTGCAGACCGTGGTGTCGCGCAACGTCGATCCGCTGGACATGGGCGTGGTCACGGTGGGCTCCATCCATGGCGGCGAAGCCTCCAACGTGATTCCGAACACGGTCGAGCTCAAGCTCACGGCGCGTTCGTTCAAGCCCGAGGTGCGCGCGCTGCTGGCACAACGCATTCCTGCGCTGGCACGGGCGCAGGCCGAGAGCTTCGGCGCGCAGGCCGAGGTCGACTACCGGCCTGGCTTTCCGCCGGTGGTCAACCACGTCGAAGAAACCGCCTTCGCGCGCGCCGTGGCGCTGGACACCTTCGGCGCGCAGCGGGTCGATCCGGCCTTCCGCCCGCGCACCGCCAGCGAAGACTTCGCCTACATGCTGCAGGCGTGCCCCGGCAGCTACGTGTTCTTCGGCAACGGCGAGAGCGCCTCGCTGCACAGCCCGCGCTACGACTTCAACGACGCGATCCTCGCGCCCGCGGCCGTGTACTGGGCCCGGCTGGCCGAGCGCTTTCTTTCCGCCGACGGCGACACCCAGGAAACCACCCCATGAGCGAACAGTTTCTCTACACCACGCCGCTGGACCCGCTGGCCCGGCCGTTGATCGAGGGGCTCACCTTCGAGTACGACAGCCGCTACGGCGACGTGTTGCGCGAGCCCGGCGCGCCGCGCGAGATCGACCGCTACGCGCCCGAGGTGTTCGCACCGCCGCACGGCAACTTCGTGCTGCTGCTGCGCGACGGCGTGGCGATCGGCGGCGGGGCCTTCATGCGCCACGACGAGCGCACCGCCGAACTCAAGCGCGTGTGGACGCAAGGCGCGCTGCGCCGCCAGGGCCTGGCCAGCCGCGTGCTGGCCGAGCTGGAGGCGCAGGTGCTGCGCCAGGGCTACGAACGCATCTACCTCACGACCGGCTTTCGCCAGCCCGAGGCCGTGGGCCTGTACCGCAGCCATGGCTACACGGCGCTGTTCACCGACGACGCCGACCCCGAGACGCCGCGCAAGCTGCCGTTCGAGAAGCACCTGGCGCAATGGGCCGCGCAAGGCCGCGCGGGTGCGGCGCTGAGCGGGGCGGTGTCGCGATGAACACGACCACCGTGCTCGACGCCGGTCCGGAGCCTCGTACCCCCACGGCACCCCTGCGCCGCAGCGATGCGGCACCGCCCGCCAAGGGCGACTACTCGCACTTTCGCATCGTCCCCGCGACCTACCCGGCGCGCACCGTCGGCACCGTCTTCGCGGTGGCGGTGATCGGCCTCGTGCTGCATTCGGTGCTCACCAACCCGCGCTGGGGTTGGCCGGTGTTCGCGCAGTGGTTCTTCTCGGAGCCGGTGCTGGCCGGGCTGGGCCGCACGCTGCTGCTCACGGCGCTGGGCGCGGTGCTGGGCTTCTTCTTCGGCACGGGGCTGGCGCTGGCGCGGGTGTCGCGCTCGCCGCTCTTGGCGCGGCTGGCCTGGGTGTTCACCTGGCTCTTCCGTTCGGTGCCGGTGATCGTGCTGCTCTTGATCATCAACAACCTGGGTTACCTGTACGAGACCGTGTCGCTGGGCGTGCCGTTCACCGACCTCACATTCTTCTCGTACCCGACCACGCAGCTCATCAGCCCCTTCGTGGCGGCGCTGCTGGGCCTCACGCTGAACCAGGCGGCCTTTGCCTCCGAGATCGTGCGCGGGGGCATCCTGTCGGTGGACCAGGGGCAGCTCGAAGCAGCGGCTGCGCTGGGCCTTTCGCGCCGGCGCCAGGCCTCGCGCATCGTGCTGCCGCAGGCCATGCGCAGCATCCTGCCCACGGCCTTTAACGACATCATCGGGCTGGCCAAGGGCACCTCGAACCTCTACATCCTGGCGCTGCCCGAGCTGTTCTACACGATCCAGATCATCTACCGGCGCAACCTGGAAGTGATTCCGCTGCTCATGGTGGCGACCGTGTGGTACCTCGTGATCCTCACGGTGCTGTCGGTGGCGCAGCACTACATCGAGCGGCATTTCTCGCGCGGGGCGTTGCGCCATGCGCCGCGCTCGTGGCTGGGCGGCGTGGTGCACGGGCTGTGGGCGCGGGGCAGGGCGCCGGCCGTGGTGCCCGTGTCGGCACCGGCGCCGTCCCCCACGCAGGTGCCGCGCTGGAACGGCTCGCGCGCCCCGGGCGGCGAGGTGACGATCCACGGCGTGTCCAAGCGCTTCGGCGCGCTGCAGGTGCTCGACGACGTGACCTTCACCGCGCCGCGTGGCAGCGTCACCGTGATCCTCGGCCCCTCGGGCTCGGGCAAGTCGACGCTGCTGCGCACCATCAACCACCTGGAGCGCGTGGACGACGGCTTCATTGCCATCGACGGCGAGCTCATCGGCTACCGGCGCGACGCCGACACGCTGTACGAGCTGCACGAGAAGGACATCCTCGCGCGCCGCGTCGACGTGGGCATGGTGTTCCAGAACTTCAACCTGTTCCCGCACCTCACGGTGCTGGAGAACATCGTCGAGGCGCCGCAGTCGGTGCGCGGCCTGCCGCGCGCCGAGGCCGAGGCGCTGGCCACCGACCTGCTGGCCCGCGTCGGCCTGGCCGACCGCAAGGACGCCTACCCGCGCCAGCTCTCGGGCGGCCAGCAGCAGCGCGTGGCGATCGCGCGGGCGCTGGCGCTCAAGCCCAAGGTGCTGCTGTTCGACGAGCCCACCTCGGCGCTCGACCCCGAGCTGGTGGGCGAGGTGCTCGCGGTGATCGAGGAACTCGCGAGCTCCGGCACCACGCTGGTCATCGTGACGCACGAGATCGGCTTTGCCCGCGAGGTGGCCGACACCGTGGTCTTCATGGAGCAGGGCCGCATCCTCGAGACCGGCACGCCCGAGCAGGTGTTCAACGCGCCGAGGCATCCGCGCACGGCCGAGTTCCTGGCCAAGGTGCTCTGAGTTTTTCTCTTTCTCTTTTCCAACCGACCGCTTTTCATGACCCATCGACGCCTTCTCCTGTCCGTTCTCCTGGCGGCCTTGCTGCCGATCGCCGCCACGGCCCAGACCGCCCCGGCGCCTGACCTGAGCCCCGAGCAGCCCGGCCGCCCGCGCGCGCAGAAGATCGACGAGGCCGTGCGGCTCGCGAAGGACTTCAAGTTCCTCAAGGAAGGCGTGCTCGTCGTGGGCACCACCACCGGCCGGCTGCCGTTCGCGGCCTACGCCACCGACACCAAGACGCCCGTGGGCAACGCGCCCGACATCGCGCAGCTCGTGGCCGACAGCCTGGGGCGCAAGCTGGAGCTGGTGTCCACCGCCTGGGCCGACTGGCCGCTGGGCCTGCAGTCGGGCAAGTTCGACGTGGTGGTGTCCAACGTGACCGTCACCGAGGAGCGCAAGGAGAAGTTCGACTTCTCGACCTACCGCAACGACCAACTGGGCATCTACGTGAAGTCGGACAGCAAGCTCGGCGCCATCAAGGAGCCCAAGGACATCGCGGGCCTGAAGCTCATCGTGACGGCCAGCACGAACCAGGAGCAGATCCTGCTGCGCTGGAACAAGCAGAACATTGCCGCCGGCCTCAAGCCCATCGAGATCCAGTACTACGACGACGATGTGGTGCAACGCCTGGCCATCCAGTCGGGCCGCGCCGACGCCTACGTGGGCCCCAACGCCATCGCCGCCTACGAGGCGCGCGACGGCAAGACCCGGCTCGCGGGCCTGGTGTCGGGCGGCTGGCCGCTCAACGCCGAGATCGCCGTCACCTCGCGCAAGGGCTCGGGCATTGCCGAGGCCGTGACGCTGGCGCTGAACACGCAGATCAAGAACGGCAACTACGGCAAGGCGCTGTCGCGATGGAACCTGGCCTCCGAGGCCATCGAGGTGGCGCGCACCAACCCGCCCGGCCTGCCGAAGAACTGAGGGGAGGGGACCATGTCGCTCAAGAGAAAACTGGGGGCGCTGGCCGCCCTCGGGCTGATGGCGTTCGCGCCGGCGCACGCCGCCGACACCTTCGACTTCAGCCCCGAGCAGAAGGGCCGCCTGCACACCGGCAAGGACGCCGAGGCGGTCAACGCCATTCCACCGAGCTTCAAGTTCGTGAAAGAGGGCGTGCTGACCATCGCCATCGCGCCGTTCGCGCCGCCGATCTCCACCTATGCCACCGACGCGAAGACGGTGGTGGGCTTCGACCCCGACTTTGCCCACCTCATCGCCGAGGCGCTGGGCCTGAAGCTGGAGCTGCGGCCCGTCGCCTGGGCCGACTGGCCGCTGGGCCTGAGCTCGGGCAAGTACGACGCCGTGATCTCCAACGTGGGCGTGACCGAGCAGCGCAAGGAGAAGTTCGACTTCTCGACCTACCGGCTCGGCCTGCACGGCTTCTACGTACGCACCGACAGCGCCATCCAGTCGATCCGCGAGCCGAAGGACGTGGCGGGCCTGAAGCTCACGACCGGCGCCGGCACCAACCAGGAACGCATCCTGCTCGAATGGGACCGGCAGAACGTGGCCGCGGGCCTGAAGCCGGTGTCGATCCAGTATTACGACGACGATGTGACGCGCTGGCTGGCAGTGACGACGAAACGCGTCGACGCCAACTTCAACCCCAACGCACCGCAGGCCTACGAGGCCGCGAAGAACGGGCAATTGCGGCTGGCCGGCACGGTCAATGCGGGCTGGCCGCTGAAGTCGGATGTGGCCGTGGCCACGCGCAAGGGCAGCGGGCTGGCGGTGGCGCTCACCACCGCGGCCAACAACCTGATCCGCAACGGCACCTACGCCAAGGCGCTCGCGCGCTGGCGCCTCGCGGAAGAGGCGCTGCCGAAATCGGAGGTCAACCCGCCGGGGTTGCCGAAGTTCTGACCCTGCGAACCCCACGACCATGACCATCCACCACATCGGTTTCCTCACGCCCGGCAACTACGACGAAGCCGACCCGCATGCGGGCCTCGAGGCTGCGCTGCGGCTCTTTGAATTCGGCGAGCGGCGCGGCTTCGACAGCGCCTGGGTGCGCCAGCGCCACCTGGAGCGCGCCGTGTCGTCGGCGCCGACCTTCCTGGCCGCTGCCACGCAACGCACGCGCCGCATCGAACTCGGCGCGGCCGTGATCCAGATGGGCTACGAAAACCCATTCCGGCTCGCCGAAGACCTGGCCACCGTCGACGTGCTCTCGCGCGGTCGCCTGCAGGTAGGCCTGAGCGCGGGTGCGCCGCCGCACGGCGCCTTGCTGGGCGGGCGCTTTCAGGACGCGCCACCGGCCACCGTCGACTTCACGCACAAGCGCGTGGCGCGGCTGCGCGCCAACCTCGAAGACGTGCTGCTGGGCGACGAAGACACGGTGGTCGAATCCGCCGGCGGGCGCGTGCGTCCGCGCGTGCAGCCCTATGCACCCGGCCTGGTCGGGCGGCTCTGGTACGGCGGCGGGTCGCTGCGCTCGGCCGAATGGGCGGGGCGCAACGGCTTTCACTTGCTGCTGGGCAACGTGCTCACCGGCGAGACCACCGACGACTTCCTCGAGGCGCAGACCGGCCTCGTCGAACGCTACCGCGCCAGTGAGGTGCCGGGCGCACGGCGCGGGCGGATCGCACTGGGCCGCGTGATCGTGCCGCTGGACGGCGCCGATGCGGCCACGCGGCGGCGCTACCGCGCGTTCGCCGCGGGCCGCGTCGAGCGCACGCTGTCGCCGCAGGGCGAGCGCCGCACGCTGTTCGCCGGTGACCTCGTGGGCAGCGCGGAAGAGATCTTGGAGCGCCTGCACCGCGACCCGGTGCTGCCGCTGGTGAGCGAGTTGCGCGTGGAGCTGCCCTACAACTTCGACAGCGAGGCCTACGAGCAGATCCTGGACGACATCGCCGTGCGCATCGCGCCCGAGCTGGGTTGGCGCGTGCGCGCCGAGCTGCCACATCAAGAGGTCGCACTCGCCTGAGCCTCAGACGCTTTGCGCATGCGCTTATCGCAAACGCTTCGTTGGTGATCGCGGGTGGTCTGCCTAGAGTTCGCTCTGATCTGTTTCTGATGTCTTCCATTCAACACAAGGAGTCCCGCATGTCGATCTTCAGCAGATGGTGGCGCGCCGCGTCCCTCGCCACGCTGACCTTCCTGGCCACCGCACCGTCGGCCTTCGCGCAGGCCTCGGCCGACGGCAGCGGCCCGCTGGTCTCCACCGACTGGCTCGAGAAGAACCTGCGCAACCCGAAGCTGCGCGTGATCGAGGTCAGCGTGAACCCGGGCCTGTACGAGCGCGGCCACATTCCGGGCGCGGTGAACTTCTCGTGGCACAACGACCTCAACGACCGCGTGCGCCGCGACATCGTCAGCCAGGCCGAGTTCGAGAAGCTGCTGTCGGCGGCCGGTGTCGACAAGGACACCACCGTGATCCTCTACGGCGACACCAACAACTGGTTCGCCGCCTGGGGCGCCTGGGTGTTCGACCAGTACGGCGTGCAGAACGTGAAGCTGCTCGACGGCGGGCGCAAGAAGTGGGAAGCCGAGAACCGCGTGCTCGACAACCGCGCGCCCGAGCACGTCGCCACGCGCTTCAAGGTGACGCAGCCCAACCCGCAGCTGCGCGCGCGGCTGGCCGACGTGCTGGCCGTGGCCGAGGGCCGCTCCGATGCGAAGCTGGTCGACATCCGCTCGGCCGACGAGTACAGCGGCAAGATCTTCGCGCCGGCCGGCGCCGCCGAACTGGCGGTGCGCGCGGGCCACGTGCCCGGCGCGGCGAACGTGCCCTGGGGCCGCGCGGTGAACGAAGACGGCACCTTCAAGTCGGCCGCCGAGCTGAAGGCGATCTACGCGGCCGTGGGCATCGACGGCAGCAAGCCGGCCATCACCTACTGCCGCATCGGCGAGCGCTCGAGCCACACCTGGTTCGCGCTGCACAAGATCCTGGGCTACAAGAACGTGCGCAACTACGACGGCTCGTGGACCGAGTACGGCAACGCCGTCGGCGTGCCGGTCAACAACCCGGCCGGCACGGTGTGGGCGTCCAAATGAATGAGTTGAGGTGAGATGAGTTCGAGGTGAGTCGGCGTTGGAGGGACCTCGCGGCCTCTCTGATGAGCGACATTGGGCGAGCCCTCGGGCTCGCTTTTTTTTGGACCCAAAAAAAAAGAGGGACCGGGGCATGTCCGCTTCGTCAATCCATGCGGCGCCTGTGCCGCTTTCTCGCACGGGCCTGGCCGCTGCGGTCGTCGTGCTGTTGCTGGTCGCAGCCGGCGTGCACCTGCTCGGCGAGCGCAGCGGCGGCCGAGCGCTGGCCTTCGCGCTCGGGCTGGGCGCGGTGCTCGGCGTGGTGCTGCAACGCTCGCGCTTCTGCTTCTATTGCCATGCGCGCGACTACTTCGAAGGCGGCGACGCACGCGGCCTGCTGGCCATCGTGGCCGCGCTGGCGGTCGGCACCGTGGGCATGCACGTCGTCATGACCGGCTGGCTGCCCGTGCCGCAGCCGGGGCGATTGCCGCCCGATGCGCACATCGGGCCGGTCAGCGGCGCGCTCGTGCTCGCGGGGCTGGCCTTCGGCGCGGGCATGGTGGTGTCGGGCTCGTGCATCAGCGCGCACTGGTACCGGCTGGGCGAGGGTTCGCCGACCGCGCCCTTTGCGCTGCTCGGTGCCGGCGCGGGATTCCTGTTGGGATTCACCAGTTGGAACTGGCTCTACAGCGCCACCATCGCCACCGCGCCCGTGGTGTGGCTGCCGCATCACCTGGGCTATGCAGGCTCGGCCGCGTTGCAGCTGGCGGTGCTCGCAGCGCTTGCTGCCTGGCTCTGGCGAAAGCTGCCGGTGGGCGAGGCTGCGTCGCCCACGCCGCGCCGCTTCATCGACGCCGCGCGCCGCCTGCTGCACGGGCGCTGGCCGTATGCGTGGGGCGGCCTCGCGGTCGGTGCGATAGCCGTGACCGTGGTGCTGCGGCTGCGCCCCCTTGGTGTCACCGCCGCGCTGGGCAGCGCCGCGCGCGAGTTCGGCAACGCGCAAGGTCTGTTGCCGCAGCGCCTGGACGGGCTCGACGGTTTCGGCGGCTGCGTCACGGCCGTGGTCGAAAGCCTCTGGCAGACGCCCAACGCGCTGCTGGTCGGCGGCCTCGTGGCGGGTGCGCTGGCTGCGGCGTTGGCAAGCGGGCAGTTCAAGCCCGCGTGGCCGAGCGTGGGGCAGGTCGTGCGTGGCCTCGGCGGCGGCGTGCTGCTGGGGTGGGGCGCGATGACCGGGCTGGGCTGCACGGTCGGCAACCTGCTGTCGGGCACGATGGCCGGCGCGCTGTCGGGTTGGGTGTTCGGCGCGAGCGTGCTGCTGGCGGTGTGGGGCGGGCTGCGATTGAAGCGTCTCGCTGTGAGGGCGTGATCGCCGTTCATCGCTGCGCGGCAGACACCGCATTTCCATATGCGGAGTCCTTCTTTCGGAGCGGCGCGGGGCGGGGCACAGTCCCTCACGCACAGGCACAGGACAACGCCGCCCCGCGCGGCCGTCCGCCTGTCTTCTCTTCCAAAGAACACCCGAGGGATTCCATGCTCCGACCACTCCTGACCGCGGCCCTGCTGGCCGCCGGCCTGCTGCAGGCGCCTGTTGCCGCCGCCGAAACCGTGCGCTGGGCGCGCAGCGCCGACCCCGCCACGCTCGACCCGCATGCGGTCAACACCGGCACCAACTTCGGGTTGCTGCACCAGATCTACGAGCCGCTGATCCTGCGCGGCGCCGACAGCAAGCTGCAACCCGCGCTCGCCACCTCGTGGAAGCTCACCGCAGACCCGACGGTGTGGGAGTTCAAGCTGCGCCCCGGCGTCAAGTTCCATGACGGCGCGCTGCTCACGGCCGACGACGTGGTGTTCTCGCTGCAGCGCGCGCAGGCGCCGAGCTCGGCGCTCAAGTCGCTGCTGTCGTCGGTGGCCGAGGTGAAGAAGGTCGATCCGCTCACGGTGCATGTGCGCACCAAGGGCCCGAACCTGATCTTCCCGAACAACCTCACGAACCTCTTCATCCTGAACGAAGCCTGGGCGAAGGCGAACAAGGCCGAGCAGTCGCAGGACGTGGCCAGCAAGACCGAGAACTTCGCCACCCGCAACGAGAACGGCACCGGCCCCTACGTGCTGGCCTCGCGCGAGGTCGATGCGCGCACGGTGCTCAAGCAGTTTCCGCAGTACTGGGGCCGCGGCCAGTTTCCATTGGACGTGACCGAGCTGGTCTACGTGCCGATCAAGTCGCCCGCCACGCGCGTGGCCGCGCTGCTGTCGGGCGAGGTCGATTTCGTGCAGGACCTGCCCGCGCAGGACGTGGGCCGGCTCAAGGCCGACAAGCGCCTGCGCGTGACCGAAGGGCCCGAGAACCGCTCGATCTTCCTGGGCCTGAACGTGGGCGCGAAGGAACTCAAGTACGCCGACGTGAAGGGCAAGAACCCGCTGGCCGACCCGAAGGTGCGCGAGGCCATCGGCCTGGCGATCGACCGCGATGCGATCAAGACGGCGGTGATGCGCGGGCTGTCGAACCCCTCGGGCATCATCGCGCCGCCTTTCGTGCACGGCTACGAGAAGGGCTTCGCGGCCTACCCGAAGGCCAACGCGGCGCAGGCGAAGAAGCTGCTGGCCGAGGCCGGCTATCCGAACGGCTTTGCGATCACGCTGCACACGCCGAACGACCGCTACGTGAACGACGAGGCCATCAGCACGGCGGTGTCGGGCTTTCTCGGGCGCATCGGCATCAAGACCACGGTGGCGGCGCGCCCGATCGCGCTGCACAGCACGGCCATCAACTCGGCCGACACCGATTTCTACCTGTTCGGCTGGGGCGTGCCGACCTACGACTCGGCCTACATCTTCGATTACCTGGTGCACACGCGCGGCAAGGACGGCCGCGGCCCGACCAACGCCACCGGCTACAGCAACGCCGAGGTCGACGCGCAGATCGCGTCGCTGGCCGCCGAGAGCGACAAGGCGAAACGCGACGCCACCATAAAAAGCATCTGGCAGACCGTGCAGAAGGAGCGCATCTACATCGCGCTGCACGACCAGGTGCTCAACTTCGCCTCGACCCCGAAGCTGGACATTCCGGTCAGCCCCGACGGCAGCGTGTTCTTCAAGAACGTGAAGGTGGCCAAACCCTGACTACACACACGTCATGTGGGTTCATCTCTTACGCCGGTTGGGCCAGTCCGTGCTCGTGCTGCTGGCGGTGTCGTTCGTGTCCTTCCTGGTGTTCCGCCACATCGGCGATCCGACCATCAGCCTGCTCGGCGAAGACGCCACGCTGGAAGAACGCGCCGCGCTGACGGCCGAACTGGGCTTCGACCGCCCGGTGCCGGTGCAGTACCTGCGCTACGTGGGCCACGCGCTGCAGGGTGACCTGGGCGTGTCGTACCGGCTCAAGCGGCCGGTGGTCGAGCTCATCGCCGAGCGGCTGCCGGCCACGCTGGAGCTGGCGCTGGTGGCGGCCGTGCTGGCGGTGGCGGGCGGCGTGGCGCTGGGCGTGTACACCGCGATCCGGCGCGACAGCGTGGCCAGCCGCGCGGTCATGGCGGTGTCGCTGGTCGGCGTGTCGCTGCCGACCTTCCTGATCGGCATCGGGCTCATCTACCTGTTCGCGGTCGAGCTGCGCTGGCTGCCGTCGTTCGGACGCGGCGACACGGTGCAGCTGGGCGGCTGGAGCACCGGGCTGCTCACGGCCTCGGGCTGGGCCTCGCTGCTGATGCCCGCGCTGACGCTGGGCCTGTACAAGCTGACGCTGATCATGCGGCTGGTGCGCGCCGAGATGCTGGAGGTGCTGCGCGCCGACTACATCCGCTTCGGCCGCGCGCGCGGGCTGCGCGAACGCGACCTGAACTACGGCCATGCGCTGCGCAACACGCTGATCCCGGTCATCACCATCACGGGGCTGCAGATCGGCTCGCTGGTGGCCTTTGCCATCGTCACCGAGACGGTGTTCCAGTGGCCGGGTGTGGGCCTGCTGTTCATCACGTCGATCCAGGGGGTGGACGTGCCGGTGGTGGCGGCCTACCTGCTGCTGATCGCGCTGCTGTACGTGGCGATCAACTTCATCGTCGACCTGCTGTACGTGCTGGTCGATCCGCGCCTGCGACGCGCCTGACTCCTTCCTGCTTTTTTTCGAATGACGCTTCTTTCTCCGACCGGCGCCCCCGCGCCGCGCCGCTGGCGCAACGCCGAGTCGCCCGTGCTGCGCGCCTTCGCACGCTCGCGCACCGTGCAACTGGCGGCCTTCGTGCTGCTGCTGGTCGCCCTGGCCTCGCTGTTCGCACCGTGGATCGCGCGGCAAGACCCGTTCGACCCAGCCGTGCTCGACCTGATCGACGCCTTCACGCCGCCGGGGCAGCAGGGCGCCTCGGGCGCGTTCTACCCGCTGGGTGCCGACGACCAGGGGCGCGACGTGTTCTCGGCCATCCTCTACGGGCTGCGCATGTCGCTGCTGGTGGGCGTGAGCGCGGTGGGGCTGTCACTGGCCATCGGCGTGCCACTCGGGCTGGCGGCCGGCTATGCGGGCGGCTGGTTCGACACGCTGGTGATGCGCGTGGCCGATGTGCAGCTGACCTTTCCGGTGCTGCTGGTGGCGCTCTTGATCTTCGGCATTGCGCGCGGCCTGCTGCCCGAGGGCTACCGCGACGACATGGCGGTGTACGTGATCGTGGCGGCCATCGGGCTGTCGGAGTGGGTGCAGTACGCGCGCACGGTGCGCGGCGCCGTCATGCTCGAGAAGCACAAGGACTACGTGGCCGCCGCGCAGATCATCGGCGGCTCGCGCACCGGCATCCTGGTGCGGCACATCCTGCCGAACCTGCTGGCCCCGGTGCTGGTGATTGCCACCATCAGCTTCGCGCTGGCCATCGTGGCGGAGTCGACGCTGTCGTACCTGGGCGTGGGCCTGCCGCCCACGCAGCCGTCGCTGGGCACGCTGATCCGCATCGGGCAGGGCTTTCTGTTCTCGGGCGAGTGGTGGATCCTGCTGTTTCCGGCGCTGGTGTTGCTGGCGCTGGCACTGTCGGTCAACCTGGCGGGCGACTGGCTGCGGGACGCCTTGAACCCGAGGCTGCAATGAGCGCGCGCGACCCATCGCCATCGCCCCGCGGCGAAACGCCCGTGCTGCGCGTGCGCGGGCTGGACGTGGCCTTCGACACGCACCGGGGCACGGTGCAGGTGCTGAGCGGCGTCTCCTTCGAGATCGCGCCGGGCGAAATCCTGGGCGTGGTCGGCGAGTCGGGCGCGGGCAAGTCGATGGTCGGCGCGGCCGTCATCGGGCTGGTGCCGCCGCCGGGGCGCATCGCGGGCGGCACGGTCGAGCTGCACGGCGAGCGCATCGACACGTTGCGCGGCGAAGACATGCGCCGCGTGCGCGGGCGCCGCATCGGCAGCGTGTTCCAGGACCCGCTGACCAGCCTGAACCCGGTCTACCCGATCGGCCGGCACCTCATCGAGACCATCCGCACGCACCTGCCCGTGAGCGAGCCCGAGGCGCGCCGGCGCGCGCTGGCGCTGCTGGCCGACGTGGAGATTCCCGACCCCGAAAGCCGCATCGACCAGTACCCGCACCAGTTCTCGGGCGGCATGCGCCAGCGCGTGGCGATTGCGCTCGCGCTGTGCGCCGAGCCGCAGCTGCTGATTGCCGACGAGCCCACCACCGCGCTCGACGTGTCGGTGCAGGCGCAGGTGATCCGCGTGTTCCGGCGCGTCTGCCGCGAGCGCGGCACGGCCGCGATGCTCATCACGCACGACATGGGCGTGATCGCCGAGGCGGCCGACCGCGTGATGGTGATGTACCAGGGCCGCGTGCTGGAGACCGGCCCGGTGCGCCAGGTGCTCGACCACCCGCGCGAGCCGTACACGCGCGCACTGATGGCAGCGATTCCTTCGGTGCGCGACAGGCTGCATCGGCTGCCTGTGCCGGAGATCGGCGCGGACATCGCCGTGGCTGCCGCGTTGCCACCCGCGCAGGCCGAGACCGTGGCGGCGCCAGCATTGGCCGACAGCCCGCCGCTGATCCGCGTGCAGGGCCTGTCGCGCGAATTCGATCTTTCGGCCGGCTGGCTCGTGCGCACGCTCGCGCGCCAGCCGAAGAAGGTGCTGCACGCGGTCGACGGCGTGAGCTTCGACATCGCGCGCGGTCGCACCTTCGGGCTGGTCGGCGAATCGGGCTCGGGCAAGTCGACCGTGGCGCGCATGATCGCGGGCCTCACGCGGCCCACGGCCGGCACGGTGCATTTCGACGGCATCGACCGCTGGGGCGACGCCGCGCAGACGGCCGCGTTGCGGCGGCGCTTCCAGATGATCTTCCAGGACACGCATGCCAGCCTCAACCCGCGCTGGCGCGTGGACCGGCTCATCGCCGAGCCGGTCGAGGTGCTGGGCCTGGCCGCCAGCGCCGACGAAACCGCCGAGCGCGTGGCGCAGGCGCTGCGCCGCGTGCGCATGTCGCCCGACGATGGGCGGCGCTACCCGCACCAGTTCTCGGGAGGCCAGCGCCAGCGCATCGCCATCGCGCGGGCCTTGGCCAGCCAGCCCGAGTTCATCGTCTGCGACGAGCCGACCTCGTCGCTCGACGTCTCGGTGCAGGCCCAGGTGCTGAACCTCATGCGCGACCTGCAGGACGAGTTCGGCCTGACCTACCTGCTGATCAGCCACAACCTCGCGGTGATCCGCCACATGTGCGACGACGTGGGCGTGATGCAGCGCGGGCGGCTGGTGGAGCAGGGCAGTGCGGCCGAAGTGCTCGATGCGCCGAAGCACGCGTACACGCGGGCGTTGATGGCGGCGGTGCCGGACATGCGGCATGCACCGGCCGCGGCCGTGCTCACCACGGCATGAAGTGCCCTCAGGGCACGCGCTGCAGCTGCTCCCGCAGGATGCGCCGGATCTCCAGAATCGCCAGCGGGTTCTCCTGCACGCTGTGCGCCGACGGAATCACCAGCTCCGACACCGCGCCGTCGAGGTGCGCGCTGGTGTAGGGCACGATGCCGTCGCTCGACTCGGCCAGCGGCAGGCCCGGCGTGTCGTTGCCGATGATCGAGTGGTAGCGCACCTTCGGACTCAGCGGCAACCCGGACGACAGGCGCACGAACGCATCGCGATCGCTGAGGTTGTCGATGCTGTTGGGAATGCGCAGCGGGCCCATGTCCTGCGAGCTGGGCGCCACGCGCATCAGCTCGCGCGAGATGTCGTTGAGCTGACCCAGCATGGCCACCGGCAGCGTGATGAGGTTGGCCACCCAGCGCGAGATGCGCTTGTTGGCGAACGAGGTGCCGCGGTGCGGCGACGCGATGAAGATGGCGTCGCTGACCTGGGGCAGCGGCTCGAAGCGCAGGTAGGGCCCCAGCCCTTCCTCGATGCGGCGGCGCTGCGCGGCGGGCATCGGGTAGCCCTCGCGCAGCGCGTCCCACAGCACGTCGCCCGACGACGACACCAAGAGGCGCGAGAGCACGCCGCCCATGCTGTGGCCGATAAGCGTGACGTTGCGCGAGGCCTCGGCGCGGCCCTGCGGATCGAAGTGCGCCAAGGTCTGCGTGATGGCTTCGCGGATGGCCAGGTTGTTCAGCGGCAGCGGCGCGTTGGTCGGGTAGTACACCTGCCAGATCTGGTAGCGGCGGCGCAGCGTCTCGTCGCCGAGCACTTCGTTCGCCACGTTGATCCAGGCCTCGGGGCTGCTGGCCAGGCCGTGCAGCATGACGATGGTGCGGCGCTTCGGGTCGTAGGGCTGCATCAGGTAGATGTGCGGCCGGGTCAGGCCCTCGGCGCCGCCGAACAGGCTGCGAAGCGCCTGCAGCGCGAAGTCGGAGCGGGCCAGCCACAGGCCGTAGCCCGAGGTGAAGTTGGCGGCCAGCGGAATCTCTTCGCCCGCCAGCTTGATCGTGCTGGTGCGGTAGGGGTCGAACACGGCGATGCGCAGCGTGCGCGTGGCCAGCACGTCTTGCAGCGTGGCGCCGTCGAACTGCAGCAGCGCGGTGAGGGCGGGGAAGGGCGTCTCGCTGAAGGGCGGGGCGTCTTCGTCGGCCTGCGCCGCGGTCGGGCGGTCGTCGCCCGCGGCGACCAGCTCGGCGCCGAAGCCGTCGCGGCGGTAGATGTTGCGCAGGCCCGAGAAGGTCAGCGAGGCGGCGGGAATCAGCTCTTTGGGCGGGGGCGCGTCGGGTGCGAGCTGCAGTGCCGACAGGTCGGCGTCGATGCGCCAGCCGCTCACCTGCGGAATGGCGGCCACCGGCATGTCGCTCTTGCGGTAGCGGCTGAACAGGCCGGTGATGGCGCGCTGCACCGCGTAGTTGTAGTAGTCGCGCACCTGCGTCTGGCGGTCTTCGAAGGCGCGGTCGCGCGGCTTGCGCGCCGTGTGGAACAGGTAGGCGTAGGCGTGGCGCGCGGTTTCCAGCCAGGCCTCGATGGCCTCGGGCGCCATGGGCTGCGCGGCCGAGCCGCCGGCGCCGCCCGCCAGCGCGAGCTGCAGCCACACCTCGGACAGCGCCGACATGCGTTGCTCGTCGCTCAGGCCGGCGGAGGTGGCGAGGTTCTGGCGGCAGGCGCGGCCGTCCTTGCGGCACTGGTCGGCATCGGAGCCGATGACGCGCAGCACCTCTTGTGCAGCGCTGCTGAGCTGGCCGGTGGTGAGCACGTCGCCGCGCCGCTGCGCCAGGTAGTCGGCCGGCGAGATGGTGCCGACCGTGACGCCCGCGCAGCCCGTGAGCAGCGACAGCGCCAGCAGCAGCGCGGAGAAGCCGAGGCGCCTCATGGCGCCACGCCCGGCAGGCCGTGGCGGATGGCTTGCGAGAAGTTCACGCCGGGCTGCTGGTCGGTGGCGATGGCCCGGTCGGTGATGCGGCCGCCGGCGCGCAGCGCGTCCATGCTCAGGCCGGGCGTCAGGCCGCCCACGTCGTGCAGGTACTCGGGCAGGTAGCCCGAGGCCAGCAGGCGGTAGTCCATCGGCAGGCCGGGCACGACGTGCCGGGCGAGGCTGTAGACGATGGTGGTGCAGTTGGCGGTGAGCGTGTTGTAGAAGCTCGGCGCGCGCGCCAGCGCATTGGCCTCGCCCACGTAGCCCAGGAACAGCGAACGCATCTCGGCCTGCGGCAGCTGCACGCGGTACATGTAGACGTCTTCGCCGCGCACGTTGGTGCGCACGCGCAGGATGTCGTGCTCGTCGGCGGCCACGAGGCTGTTCTCGAACTGCTTGAAGAAGCCGCCCACGGACGAGAAGCTTTCGCCGCGCTCCTTGCGGATCTCGATGGAAAAAGTGACGAACTGGCCGTCGTCGAAACCGAAGGACACCAGCGTGTGGGCGATGGCCGGGCCGGTCCAGTACGACAGCGACACGTCGACCGAGCGCAGGCGGTCCAGGTCGTAGCGGCGCGTGTCCCAGCGCACGGTGTAGTCGGTGTCGCTGCGCCAGTCGAAGTTGCGCACGTTCTCCATCGTGACCACGTTGCCCTCGACGCGCGGCTTCAGGTGGCGGGCCACGTCGTCGGCCCATTCGCGATGCTGGGAGGGCGCGATGGTGCCCCACCACTCGAGCAGCACGACGAAGCCGATGGCGTAGGCCAGCAGCGAGCGGCCGGCCTTGCCGCGCCACAGCAGCACGATCGCCGCCAGGCCGAAGAGGCCCCACAGCACCATCGCGCCGATCTTGAGCGGCAGCGTCGCGGGCAATTGGTACCAGAGGGCCGCGCAGGCCCAGGCGGCCGACAGCAACACGGCGAAGCTCACCAGCAGACGGCCGAGGGAGCGCAGGAGGATTCGGAGCATGAAGAAACGCGGAGGTGGAGGGCGGCCGATTCTCGTCGAGTTGCAGCCGCCGCCTTCGGGCTACAGCGGGTAGGTCACCAGCTTGAAGTCCGGGTCCTCGGGGAAGGACTTCACCGAGAAGCCCAGCCGCCGCACCAGCTTGAGCATGTCGGGGTTGCCGGCCAGCACCAGACCGTCCATCTCGGAAAGGCCGCGGTCGCGCGCCACGTCGATGATGCTTTCCATGAGGCGCGAGCCGATGCCCTTGCCGCTGAACTCGTCGGCCACCACGAGCGAGAACTCGCAGCTGGTCTGGTCGGGGTTGGTGATGTAGCGCGACACGCCCACGATGCGTTCGCTCTCGAGGATGCTGCCGTCGGGCGCGGTGCTGCGCTCCATCACGGTGGCGACCAGCGCCATCTCGCGGTCGTAGTCGATGAGCGTGAAGCGCGACAGCATCGACGGCGGCAGTTCGTGGAAGCGCGAGACGAAACGGAACCAGCGGCTCTCGGGCGACAGGCCCTGCACCAGCGCCTGCAGCATCTGCGCGTCGTTCGGATGCACCGGCCGCACGACGTACGCGCCGCCACCGGGCAGCGGCCATTCGCGCCGGTAGCGCGCGGGGTACGGCATGATGGCCAGGTGCTGGTAGCCGTTGCCCACCGGGCCCGCCACGGCTTGCGTGCTGCTGTCGACCACGATGCGCGCATCGACCGACACCGCGCCGTGCTCGTCCACGATGATGGGGTTGATGTCCATCTCGCGCAGCTCGGGCAGCTCGCACACCATTTCGGACACGCGCAGCAGCACGTCCTCGATGGCCTCCATGTTCACCGCGTTGGCACCGCGCCATTCGCCCAGCGTCTCGGCCACGCGCGAGCGCTCGATGAGGTGGCGGGCCAGGAACTGGTTCAGCGGCGGCAGCTCCATGGCGCGGTCGTTCATGAGCTCGATCATGGTGCCGCCCGCGCCGAAGACGATCACCGGGCCGAAGGGCTGGTCGGTGACCAGGCCCACGTAGATCTCGCGTCCGCGCCGCGCGCGCACCATCTTCTGAACGGTCACGCCGTTGATGCGGGCGTCGGGCGCCAGGCGCGCCACGCGCTCCATCATCTCCAGGTAGGTGTCGCGCGCGCTGGTGCCGTTCATCACGTTCAGCGCCACGCCCTCGACGTCGGACTTGTGCGAGATGTCGGGCGAGTCGATCTTCAGCGCCACCGGAAAGCCCAGCTGCGTGGCGATCATCATGGCCTCGTTGGCGCTGCGCGCGAGCAGCGTGCGCGTGATCGGGATGTGGAAGCACGACAGCAGCGACTTCGATTCCATCTCGGTCAGCACCTTGCGCCGTTCGGCCAGCACGCTCTCGATGAGCAGGCGCGCGCCGTCGATGTCGGGCTTGGCCAGCGCCGACAGCGGCGGCGGCGTCTGCTGCAGCAGCTGCTGGTTCTG
>Ga0105243_10000636_pt1 | contig 34702 bp, 30 predicted proteins | sample KBSM34metaG_FD_81525 | JGI IMG/M metagenome (GOLD analysis project Ga0105243, IMG submission 81525) | Miscanthus rhizosphere microbial communities from Kellogg Biological Station, Michigan, USA - KBS M3-4 metaG | ecosystem: Host-associated > Plants > Roots > Rhizosphere > Soil | place... | reverse complement strand
GTGGCACACCATGAGCATGTCCAGGTGCTCGTCGAGGGTGTTCACCGTGTGCGGGCGGGTCGGGTTCGTCGAACTGGGCAGCACGTGCCCCTGCGCGGCGACGGTGATGATGTCGGGCGCGTGCCCGCCGCCCGCCCCCTCGGTGTGGTACGCGTGGATCCCGCGGCCAGCGATGGCCGCGAGCGTGTCCTCGACGAAGCCTGCCTCGTTCAGCGTGTCCGAGTGGAGCGCGACCTGGACGCCCGCCGCATCGGCGACGGACAGGCAGGCATCGATCGCCGCCGGGGTCGAGCCCCAGTCCTCGTGCAGCTTGAATCCGGAAGCGCCGCCGCGCAACTGCTCCCACATCGATTCCGCGCTGACGGTGTTGCCCTTACCGAGCAGCGCGATGTTCATCGGCCACCCGTCGAGCGCCTCCAGCATCCGCGACAGGTGCCAGGCGCCCGGCGTCACGGTGGTGGCCTTCGACCCCTCGGCCGGGCCGCTGCCGCCGCCGATCAGGGTGGTGATCCCGCCACCGAGTGCTTCCTCCATGATCTGCGGGCAGATGAAGTGCACGTGGCAGTCGATCGCGCCCGCGGTCAGGATCCGTCCGTTACCCGCGATGATCTCGGTGGACGGTCCGACCACCAGGTCGGGATGCACCCCCGTCATGGTGTCAGGGTTGCCTGCCTTGCCGAGCGCGACGATCCGGCCGTCCCGGATCCCGACGTCCGCCTTGATGATTCCCCAGTGATCGAGGACCACCACCCCGGTGATGACGGTGTCGGGTGCACCTTCGGCGCGGGTCGCACGGCCCTGCCCCATGGATTCGCGGAGCACCTTGCCACCGCCGAAGACGGCTTCCTCGCCCGCCAGCCCCGGGCCGCCGGAGCGGTCCTCGGTGATCTCGATGAACAGGTCGGTGTCGGCCAACCGGATCCGATCGCCGGTGGTGGGTCCGAACAGGGCGGCATAGCGGGGCCTGCTCAACGAGGTCATCAGCGGTCCAGCTTTCCTGGCGCGGTCAGATTCAGGCCGTGCACTTCACGGGTGCCACCGATCGGGACCAGGCTCACACGCTGGCTCAGCCCTGGCTCGAAGCGAACGGCGGTACCCGCGGGGATGTCGAGACGGAGCCCGTGCGCGGTCGCGCGGTCGAACCGCAGCGCCGCGTTCGCTTGCGGGAAGTGCACGTGGCTGCCGACCTGGATCGGCCGGTCGCCGACGTTGAGCACCTCGAGCTCGGTCCGCGGCGCACCGGGATTCAGCTCGATCTCGCCGTCGGCGCAGAGGATTTCACCGGGGATCATCTTCTGCTCCTACGCGATCGGATGGTGGACGGTCACGAGCTTGGTGCCGTCCGGGAAGGTGGCCTCGACCTGGACGTCGGCGAGCATCTCGGGCACGCCCTCCATCACGTCCTCGCGGCCGAGAACCTCGCGACCAGACGCCATCAGCTCGGCGACGGTGCGGCCGTCCCGCGCGCCCTCGAGCAGGTGGTCGGTGATGATGGCCACCGCCTCGGGATGGTTGAGGAGCAGACCCCTGCCCCTGCGACGCCTGGCGAGCTCGGCGGCGTAGCTGAGCAGCAGCCGTTCCTGCTCATGGGGTGACAGGCGCATCCGTCCTCCTTGTCATGTGCCGGGCTGGTACCCGGAGGGGCAATGGTGCCACGCGGACCGGGAGCGATCTCATCCTCCCCGGCCGGTTGATACGGCTGTAAGAAGACCGAAACATGCAGGCAACACTCCTCTCTCGACGCAGCGACGGCCCATGGGAGCGGATCGCCAGTAGCATCGAGCCTGTGACCGAGGCGACGGAACGCACCAGCCCGCCAGTCGTGTTGCGCGTGCTCGTGTACAGCGACAACGCGAACACCCGCGCCCAGGTCATCGGTGCGATCGGGACTCGGCCCGACCCGGATCTACCGGAACTGGAGTACGTCGAGGTGGCGACCGGACCCGTCGTGATCGGGCACCTGGACGCGGGCGGCATCGACCTGGCCGTCCTGGACGGAGAGGCGACCCCCGTCGGCGGGATGGGCATCGCCAAGCAACTGAAGGACGAGATCCGCGACTGCCCGCCCATCCTGGTGCTGACCGGCAGGCCCGACGACGCCTGGCTGGCAAACTGGTCGCGGGCCGAGGCCTCGGTGCCGCGGCCGATCGACCCGATCCGCCTCGCCGAGGCCGTCGTCACCCTGCTGCGCGCCGCCGCGTAGCTCCGCGGTTCGCCGCCGGACACGCCCGCGAACCACCGAGCGCGAACTCCCCAGACCGGTAGGGTGAGATGTAGCTCACATCGACCCGAGTCGGGATAGTGCGGCTCGTTCGGCCGGAGTGATCGTGCGGGAAGTGCTTCGGATCTTGGGAGCGTGGTATGGGGCGAGCCTGGCAATTCGGACCGACGAGTCGGTCCGAGATCGACTGCCGCATCGATCCCGCGCGCGTGCTGGAACGACCGTCCGGAACCGGGCGGCCAGGCTCGCACAGAGGGGAGCTCACCCGGCATGAACGTCTACGTGCCGATCCTCGTACTCGGAGCGATCGCAACGGGATTCGCGATCTTCTCGGTGATGGTGGCCTCGATCGTCGGCCCGAAGCGGTACAACCGGGCCAAGCTCGAGGCGTACGAGTGTGGCATCGACCCGATTCAGCAGCCTGCGGGCGGCCAGGCTCCGGGCCAGCGCATCCCGGTGAAGTACTACCTGACGGCGATGCTCTTCATCATCTTCGACATCGAGATCGTCTTCCTCTATCCCTGGGCCGTGCATTTCGACGCACTGGGCATCTTCGGTCTCGGCGCGATGGCCCTGTTCATCTTCAACGTGGCCGTTGCCTACGTGTACGAGTGGCGCAGGGGCGGCCTGAGCTGGGATTGAGCGCCCGTTCGTGTAGTGCCGGAATCGATCTCACACGAAATCCGAACCGAGAAGAGTAGCGAGATGGGTCTCGAGGAGAAACTGCCGAGCGGCTTCCTGCTGAGCACGCTCGAGGGGCTGGCGGGGTTCGCCCGAAAGGGCTCCCTCTGGCCGGCGAGCTTCGGCCTCGCCTGCTGCGCGATCGAGATGATGGCCACCACATCGGGGCGCTACGACCTCGCCCGCTTCGGGATGGAGGCGTTCCGCGCCTCGCCGCGGCAGGCGGATCTGATGATCGTCGCAGGCCGGGTCAGCCAGAAGATGGCCCCGGTCCTCCGCCAGATCTACGACCAGATGGTCGAACCCAAGTGGGTGCTGGCGATGGGGGTGTGCGCGTCCTCGGGCGGCATGTTCAACAACTACGCGATCGTGCAGGGCGTCGATCACGTCGTCCCCGTGGACATCTACCTGCCCGGGTGCCCGCCGCGGCCGGAGATGCTGCTCAACGCGATCATCACGCTGCACGAGAAGATCCAGCAGATGCCGTTGGGCGCCAACCGCGAGGAGGCGGTGCGGGCCGCCGAGCAGGCCGCGCTGGCCTCCACCCCGACGTTCGATCTCGGCACCCCCGGAGGTCTGCTCCGGTGACCAACAAGGAAAACGACCGCGACGAGGAAGCCCGGCGGATCGACGCGGAGGCGACCGTGGGCCCGGAGGGTGCCGTGCCATCGGCGCACCCCGAGGACGAGGAGTTGATCGGCGTGCGCCGGGGCATGTTCGGGGTGCGCGGCACCGGCGACACCTCCGGCTACGGCCGGCTGATCCGCCCGGTCACCGTGCCCGACAGCGCCCCTCGCCCGTACGGCGGCTACTTCGACGAGGTCGCGGACGCCCTCGAGGCGGCGCTCACCGAGGCGGGCACGCCGTTCGAGGAGGCGATCGAGAAGGTCGTCGTCTTCCGGGACGAGCTGACCTTCCACGTCCGGCGGCAGCACCTACCTCTGGTCGCGCGGACCCTGCGCGACGAACCCGATCTCCGATTCGAGCTGTGCCTCGGCGTGAACGGCGTGCACTATCCGCAGGACACCGGCCGGGAACTGCACGCGGTCTACCCACTCCGGTCGATCACCCTCGGCCGCCTCATCAGGCTCGAAGTGTCGGTGCCCGACGGCGATCCGCACGTTCCGTCGCTGTACGGGGTGTACCCCACGAACGACTGGCACGAACGAGAGACCTACGACTTCTTCGGCATCGTGTTCGACGGCCACCCCTCGCTGACCCGGATCGAGATGCCCGACGACTGGCAGGGCCACCCGCAGCGCAAGGACTACCCGCTCGGTGGTATCCCCGTCGAGTACAAGGGCGCGCAGGTGCCACCGCCGGACGAGCGGAGGGCATACAACTGATGAACGAGACCGAACAGAACCTCACTGTCACGGGACAGGACTGGGACGAGGTCGTCTCCTCCACTGCAGGAACATCGACCACTGGTCGCTCCGCAGGCCCCGCTCCTGCCGGCGCCGAGCGCATCGTCGTCAACATGGGCCCGCAGCACCCGTCCACGCACGGGGTCCTCCGCCTCATCCTCGAGATCGAGGGCGAGACGGTCACCGAGGCGCGCTGCGGAATCGGCTACCTGCACACCGGGATCGAGAAGAACCTCGAGTACCGCAACTGGATGCAGGGCGTCACCTTCGTCACGCGGATGGACTACCTGTCACCGTTCTTCAACGAGACCGCGTACTGCCTCGGGGTGGAGAAGCTCCTCGACATCACCGACCAGATCCCGGAGCGGGCCGACGTCATCCGGGTGATGCTCATGGAGCTCAACCGGGTCTCCTCCCATCTGGTGGCGCTGGCCACCGGCGGGATGGAGCTGGGCGCGATCACCCCGATGCTCTTCGGGTTCCGCGAGCGCGAGTTGATCCTCGATGTCTTCGAGGTGATCACCGGCCTGCGGATGAACCACGCATACATCCGTCCCGGCGGCCTCGTCCGGGACCTACCTCCGGGTGCGGACCGGAAGGTTCGCGAACTGCTCGCGATCATGCCGAAACGACTGCGGGACATCGAGTTGCTGCTCAGCGACAACGCGATCTGGAAGGCCCGCACCAAGGGGATCGGCTATCTCGATCTGACCGGCTGCATGGCGCTCGGCATCACCGGTCCGGTGTTGCGGGCCACCGGCCTGCCCCACGACCTGCGCAGGAGCGCGCCCTACTGCGGCTACGAGGACTACGAATTCGACGTCATCACCGACACCGGCAGCGACTGCTACGGGCGCTACCGGATCCGGGTCGACGAGATGGCTGAGTCACTGAAGATCGTCGAACAGTGTCTCGACCGACTGCGGCCCGGCCCCGTCATGGTCGAGGACGAGAAGATCGCCTGGCCTGCCGATCTCGCCCTCGGCAGCGACGGACTCGGGAACTCCCCCGAGCACATCGGCAAGATCATGGGGACCTCCATGGAATCGCTGATCCACCACTTCAAGCTCGTCACCGAGGGGCTCCGGGTACCGCCGGGACAGGTCTACACCGCGGTCGAGTCGCCCCGAGGCGAGCTGGGCGTGCACATGGTCAGCGACGGCGGCACCCGCCCGTTCCGGGTCCACTACCGGGACCCCTCGTTCACCAATCTCCAAGCAGTGGCAGCCATGTGCGAGGGCGGGATGGTGTCCGACGTAATCGCCTCGGTTGCCAGCATCGATCCGGTCATGGGCGGAGCTGATCGCTGATGTTGCAGGGACGAGGCGACGAGCGCGCGACCAACGTGTCCGTGAGCGGGCCACCCGGTGCCACCGGACCGATCTTCCTCGAGCTCGGGCCGCGTCCGGACGAGAAGGGTCAGCTGGTCCGCCCCGGTGCCCGCGCGGACTACCCGCCCGATGTCCACGCCCGGTTGGCGGCGGATGCGGCGGAGATCATCGCGCGCTACGGCGAGACGAGCGCGGTCCCGGAGGCACGCTCGGCGCTGTTGCCACTGCTGCACCTCGTCCAGGCCGAGGACGGCTACCTCACCCCGGCCGGAATCGAGTTCTGCGCAACGCGACTCGGCCTCACCGGGGCCGAGGTCACCGCGGTGGCGACCTTCTACTCGATGTACCGCCGCAATCCGACCGGCGACTTCCACGTCGGGGTCTGCACCAACACGCTCTGCGCGGTGATGGGTGGCGATGCGATCGCCGCCGCCCTCGAGGAGCATCTCGGCGTCGGCAACGGCGACACCACCGCCGACGGCAAGATCACGCTCGAACGCATCGAGTGCAACGCGGCGTGTGACTTTGCCCCTGTCGTGATGGTCAACTGGGAGTTCTTCGACAACCAGACCCCTGATTCGGCCAGGGAGTTGGTCGACGGCCTCGCGGCAGGCGACGAGGTCACCCCGACCAGGGGCGCCCCGCTGTGCACCTTCCGGGAGACCGCCCGGATCCTCGCCGGGTTCCCGGACACCCGGCCAGGCGCGCTCGAGGCGGGCGGCGGCGCGGGTGATCCCACAGTGGTCGGCCTGCGAATCGCCCGCGAACTGGGGATGGAGGCGCCCGACGCCGCTCCCCCGCCCGAGCCCGCCGCCTCCCCCGACGAGACGGACCAGCCGCTGGCCGACGCGGCGCCGGAGCCGTCCGCCTCGCCCACCTCGTTGTCCCCTGTCCTCAGCCGGTACTGGGACGACCCCCGATCCTGGACGCTGGAGACCTACCGCAGGCACGACGGCTACCTGGCGCTGGACAAGGCCCTGCGCATGGATCCCGATCAGGTGATCGGGACCGTGAAGGACTCGGGTCTGCGCGGACGCGGGGGTGCCGGATTCCCCACCGGCACCAAATGGGGGTTCATCCCACAGGAGCGGAGCCCGCAGAGCGACCCGAATGCACAAACGAAAGATGCAGACGGCCCCGCAGCCAAGCCGCACTTCCTGGTCGTGAACGCGGACGAGTCCGAGCCCGGCACCTGCAAGGACATGCCGCTCATCCTGGCAACACCGCACGCACTGGTCGAGGGCGTGATCATCGCGGCATACGCCATCCGCTCGAGCCGCGCCTTCATCTACCTGCGGGGTGAGGTCGTGCCGGTGCTGCGCCGTCTGCAGGCCGCGGTTGCCGAGGCCTACGAGGCGGGGTATCTCGGCCGGGACATCCTCGGCTCCGGCTACGACCTGGAGTTGGTGGTGCACGCGGGCGCGGGGGCCTACATCTGCGGCGAGGAGACCGCGCTGCTGGACTCGCTCGAGGGCCGCCGCGGACAACCCCGGCTGCGCCCGCCGTTCCCGGCGGTGGCCGGCCTGTACGCGAGCCCGACCGTGGTCAACAACGTCGAATCGATCGCCAGCGTCCCGCCGATCATCCTGCGCGGGCCGCAGTGGTTCCGCTCCATGGGCAGCATGGAATCGCCCGGCTTCACCCTGTACTCCCTCTCCGGCCATGTTGCCCGACCCGGGCAGTACGAGGCACCGCTGGGCATCACCCTGCGCGAGCTGCTCGAGTACTCGGGCGGCGTGCGGGCCGGTCATTCGCTCAAGTTCTGGACCCCGGGCGGATCGTCGACTCCCCTCTTCACCGCTGATCACCTGGACGTCCCGCTGGACTACGAACACGTCGCCGCGGCCGGCTCGATGCTCGGCACCAAGGCACTGCAGATCTTCGACGAGACCACCTGCGTGGTCCGAGCGGTGCTGCGCTGGACCGAGTTCTACGAGCACGAGTCCTGCGGCAAGTGCACCCCCTGCCGCGAGGGCACCTACTGGCTGGTCCAGATCCTCGAACGACTGGAGGCGGGCGACGGCACCGAAGCGGACCTGGAGAAGCTGCTCGACATCTCCGACAGCATCCTCGGGAAGTCGTTCTGCGCCCTCGGCGACGGCGCGACCAGCCCGATCATCTCCTCCATCAAGCACTTTCGTGACGAGTACCTGGCGCATTTCGAGCTCGGGCGGTGCCCGTTCGATCCGGACCGGTCCACTCTCTATCCGAGAGGACACATCTGATGACGGTGAACACGAACAGCGACGCGTCGGAACTGCCCGTCCCCGAGGAGCTCGTGTCGGCCACCATCGACGGCGTCCCGATCGCGGTTCCCAAGGGAACGCTGGTGATCCGCGCCGCGGAGATGATCGGTATCCAGATCCCCCGGTTCTGCGACCATCCGCTGCTCGACCCGGTCGGCGCCTGCCGCCAGTGCCTGGTCGACGTCGAGGGTCAGCGCAAGCCGCTCGCATCGTGCACCACGACGGTCACGGACGGCATGACGGTCCACACCCAGCTCACCTCGCCCGTCGCGGACAAGGCGCAGCGGGGCGTGATGGAACTGCTGCTGATCAACCATCCGCTGGACTGCCCGGTCTGCGACAAGGGCGGCGAGTGCCCGCTGCAGAACCAGGCGATGTCCAACGGCCGGACCGAATCGCGGTTCGGCGGGGTCAAACGCACCTTCCCCAAACCGATTCCGCTGTCCTCCGAGGTCCTGCTCGACCGGGAGCGGTGCGTGCTGTGCGCCCGGTGCACCCGCTTCTCCCAGCAGATCGCGGGCGACCCGTTCATCGAGTTGTTGGAGCGCGGGGCGCTGCAGCAGGTCGGCATCTACGCCAAGGAACCGTTCGAGTCCTACTTCTCGGGCAACACCGTGCAGATCTGCCCGGTCGGCGCGCTGACCGGTGCCGCCTACCGGTTCCGCGCCCGGCCATTCGACCTGGTGTCCAGCCCGAGCGCCTGTGAACACTGCGCCAGCGGTTGCGACCTCCGCACCGATCACCGCCGCGGCACCGTGTTGCGCCGGATGGCGGGCGACGACCCGGAGGTCAACGAGGAATGGAACTGCGACAAGGGCAGGTGGGCGTTCACCTACGCCACCGCCCCCGATCGCATCACCACACCGATGGTCCGCGCCGACGACGGCACGCTGGTGCCCGCCTCCTGGCCCGAGGCACTGGCAACGGCGGCGCGCGGTTTGAGCTCCGCGGTAAGGGGCAGTGCCGTTTCGAGCGACCTGCAAGCAGTCGCAAGCGGTGCCGGAGTCCTGGTCGGCGGGCGCTCCACCCTGGAGGATGCCTACGCCTACGCGAAGTTCGCGCGGGTGGTGCTCGGCACCAACGACATCGACTTCCGCATCCGGCCGCACTCCGCTGAAGAGGCCGACTTCCTGGCCGCCCGTCATCGGGTCACGGCTACGTACCGCGACCTGGAGAACGCGCCGACCGTACTGCTCGTCGGTTTCGAGCCCGAGGAGGAGTCACCGATCGTCTACCTGCGACTGCGGAAGGCCGCGAGACAGGGCGCGCTCCTAGTGCTGTCGATCGCGCCCTACGCCAGCCGCGGTCTGGCGAAGATGTCGGGCCGGCTGTTGCAGACGGCGCCTGGCGGCGAGGCGGCGGCGCTCGACTCACTGAGGGAGTCGGAGCCGCTGCGGGCGGCGGGCGCCGTGATCATGGTCGGCGAGCGCCTGGCGGCCATCCCTGGTGCGCTGTCCGCCGCGATCCGGCTCGCCGATCGGACAGGGGCCCGCCTGGTGTGGGTACCCCGCCGGGCAGGCGACCGGGGTGCGCTGGAGGCGGGTGCCCTCCCGCAGCTGCTGCCCGGCGGCAGGCCGGTCGCCGATGACGCCGCGCGCAGGCAGGTGGCACAGGCGTGGGGCCTCACGGATCTGCCCGCGCTGCCGGGCCGGGACTCCGCGGACATCCTCGCCGCCGCGCGCGACGGCCGGATCGGGGCGCTGGTGGTCGGCGGGGTCGAGCCGGGCGACATGGCCGACCCGCGGGCCGCCCTGGCCGCCATCGAGGCGGCCGGTTTCGTGGTCAGCCTGGAGTTGCGCCGCAGCGAGGTCACCGAACGCGCCGATGTGGTGTTCCCCGTCGCCCCGGTGACGGAGAAGCCGGGCACCTTCCTCAATTGGGAGGGTCGCCCTCGTGTCTTCGGCGCCGCGCTTCCCGGCGGCGGCGCCATGCCCGACCAGCGGGTGCTGGACGCCATCGCCGACCGGATGGGCACGCCGCTCGGCCTTCCCGACGCCGCGGCCGCGCGCGCCGAACTCGCGCGGCTCGGCCCCTGGGACGGTGTGCCGCCCGCCGCGCCGGACGTTGCACCCGCCGAGCCGACGCGGCCGGGCCCGGGCGAGGCGGTCCTGGCCGGTTGGCGAATGCTGCTGGACTCCGGCCGCATGCAGGACGGGGAGCCGCACCTCGCGGGGACCGCGCGCACACCGGTGCTGCGTCTGTCCGCCGCCACCGCCACCGAGATCGGCTCCGCAGAGGGGGCCCCGGTGACCGTCAGCACCGAGCGGGGATCGATCACCCTGCCGTTGGCCATCACGGACCTGCCGGACCGGGTGGTGTGGCTGCCGCTGAACTCCCCCGGGTCCGCGATGTTCCGTGAGCTCGCCACGCTTCCCGGCGGCCTCGTCCGTATCCATTCCGCCACAACGGGAACGGAGCGGTGATGGCTACGGCGAGTGAGTACACAGATCTGTCGGCATTCGGCCACGATCCGTGGTGGCTCGTCCTCGGCAAGGCCCTGGCGGTCTTCGTCTTCCTCGTCCTGACCCCGCTGCTGGCGATCCTCGTCGAACGCAAGGTGCTGGCCTGGATGCAGATGCGGGTGGGGCCCAACCGGGTCGGTCCGAAGGGGACACTGCAGAGCCTGGCCGACGGCATCAAGCTGGCACTCAAAGAGGGCATCGTCCCGAGCGGTGTGGACAGGCCGGTCTACCTGCTGGCACCGATCATCGCGGTGGTGCCTGCCTTCATGGCGTTCGCCGTGATCCCGTTCGGTCCCGAGGTGTCGATCCTCGGCCACCAGACCCCGCTGCAACTGACCGATCTGCCGGTCGCCGTCCTGTACATCCTCGCGGTCACCTCGGTCGGCGTGTACGGCATCGTGCTCGCCGGGTGGGCGTCGGGCTCGACCTACCCGCTGCTGGGCGGATTGCGCTCGACGGCACAGGTCATCTCGTACGAGGTCGCGATGGGGTTGGCGTTCGCCGCGGTATTCCTGTGGGCGGGCACCATGGCCACCTCGGGCATCGTCGCCGCGCAGGAAGGCACCTGGTACGTCTTCCTGCTCCTGCCCTCGTTCCTCATCTACGCCACCTCGATGGTCGGCGAGACCAACCGCGCGCCGTTCGACCTCCCGGAGGCCGAGGGCGAGCTGGTCGGCGGCTTCCACACCGAGTACTCCTCGCTCCGCTTCGCGATGTTCATGCTCGCCGAGTACATCAACATGGCGACCGTCTCGGCACTCGCCACCACGCTGTTCCTCGGTGGCTGGCACGCCCCGTGGCCACTGAACATGTGGGAGGGCGCGAATTCCGGATGGCTTCCCCTGCTGTGGTTCACGGCCAAGGTCTGGGGCTTCCTGTTCGTCTTCATCTGGTTGCGCGGGACGCTCCCCCGGCTGCGTTACGACCAGTTCATGAACCTCGGCTGGAAGATCCTGATCCCCGCCGCACTGGTCTGGATCCTGGTGGTCGCCGCGATGCGGACCCTGCGGAACGAGGGGTACGGCTCCCTGCAGGTCTTCCTCTTCGGTGCGGGGACGGTCGTCGCATTGGTAGCCCTCGGACTGGTGTGGCGACGGCTCCGGTCCGCACCGAAGCCCGCGGCAGCGCCCGTGCCGCAGGTCACCGGGGGCCCGATCGCACCCCCGGTCGACGAGCCGTTCGACCCCATGGCGGGCGGTTTCCCTGTTCCGCCGCTACCCGGCCAGATCTTGCCCGCGTTCAGCCGCACCCCGGTATCCACGGGCGCCACCACCAAGGAGGGCGACGATGGTTGAGTTCCTAGGTCCCCTATCGGGATTCGGCGTGACCTTCCGAACGATGTTCGCGAAGCCCAACACCGAGTTCTATCCGGAGGAGAAAACGCCGACCGCCCCCGGCTTCCACGGCAGGCATCAGCTCAACCGCTACCCGGACGGGCTGGAGAAGTGCATCGGGTGTGAGCTGTGCGCCTGGGCCTGCCCCGCCGACGCCATCTATGTCGAGGGCGCCGACAACACCGAGGCCGAACGCTATTCGCCCGGTGAGCGATACGGCCGCGTGTACCAGATCAACTACCTGCGGTGCATCGGATGCGGACTGTGCATCGAGGCGTGCCCGACCCGGGCGCTGACCATGACCGACGACTACGAGATGGTCGACGACAACCGGGCCGGATTGATCTACGAGAAGGATCGCCTCCTGGCGCCGCTCGAGCCGGGCATGACAGAGCCGCCACACCCGATGCAGCCGGGGAGCACGGACAAGGACTACTACCTCGGCACCGTGCGGCCGGACTCGGAGGACCCCACCCAGGAAGAGCCCGCACCGGAAGATGGGTCGCAAGCGTGACCGCGGTCGCCGCCGCGGCGCTACTCGCCGCCGAGCCCCTGGAACGCACGTCCACGGGCGAGGCGGTCCAGTTCTGGGTCCTCGCCGTGGTGGCCGTGATCGGCGCCCTCGGCGTCGTATGCGCCACCAAGGCCGTCTATTCGGCCATCTTCCTCGCGCTGACCATGATCATTCTCGCGGTGTTCTACATCGCCCAGGCCGCGCTCTTCCTCGGCGTCGTGCAGGTCGTCGTCTACACCGGCGCGGTGATGATGCTGTTCCTGTTCGTCCTCATGCTCATCGGCGTCGACTCCTCCGACTCGCTGGTGGAAACGCTTCGCGGCCAGCGGATCGCCGCGATCGTGGCGGGGCTCGGATTCGGGGTGCTGCTGATCGCGGCCATCGGCACCGCGTCCGTCTACGTGGGCGGCGGCGTCGCCGAGCCGGGCGAGCTGCCTGCGGGCAACGTCGAGGCCCTCGCGGAACTCATCTTCATCCGCTACGTGTGGGCGTTCGAGCTGACCGGCGCGCTGCTGATCACCGCGACCATAGGCGCCATGGTGCTCGCACACCGCGAGCGGTTGTGGCCGCGCGCGGACCAGCGGGAGCTCTCGCGGGACCGGGTTCGCCGATGGAGCGAGGGGGCCACTGGCGGCGATCGGGTGACCCCGTTGCCGAGTCCCGGCGTCTACGCCCGCAGCAACGCGGTCGACATGCCCGCACTGCTGCCGGACGGGTCGTACGCCCCGTCGTCGGTCAGCCGCATTCTCCAGCAGCGAGACATCTCGGCATCCGAGTCGGAGACACCAGGAGAGGAGGGCACGCGGTGAACCCCGAGAACTACCTGTACCTGTCCGCCCTGCTGTTCACCATCGGTGCGGCGGGCGTCCTCGTCCGCCGCAACGCCATCGTCGTGTTCATGTGCATCGAGCTGATGCTGAACGCGAGCAATCTGGCGTTCGTGACGTTCGCCCGGATGCACCAGAACCTCGACGGCCAGGTCTTCGCGTTCTTCACCATGGTGGTCGCCGCCGCCGAAGTCGTTGTCGGCCTGGCGATCATCATGACCATCTTCCGCACCCGACGTTCGGCCTCGGTCGACGGCGCGAACCTCCTGAGGTACTGACGTGACCGGGGGGATCTGGCTGCTGCCCGCCCTGCCGCTGCTGGGCGCCTCGGTGCTGCTGCTCGGCGGCAGGCGAACCGACCGGTGGGGCCATCTGTTCGCCTGTGCGATGGCGTTGGCGTCGTTCGCGGTCGGTGTCGTGTTCTTCGCCCAGATGCTGGGCCGCGACACCGCCGATCGTGCCCTGTCCGAGGACCTCTTCAGCTGGCTACCTGCCGCGGGCCTGCAGGTGGACTTCGGGCTCCTGCTGGACCAGCTGTCGATCTGCTTCGTGCTGCTCATCACCGGGGTGGGCTCGCTGATCCACATCTATTCGGTCGGCTACATGAAAGACGATGTGGCCAAGCGTCGTTTCTTCGCCTACCTCAACCTGTTCCTGGCCGCGATGCTGCTCCTGGTGCTCGCCGACAACTACCTCGGTCTCTATGTCGGATGGGAGGGCGTCGGCCTCGCCTCCTACCTGCTGATCGGCTTCTGGCAGTTCAAGCCGTCGGCGGCGACCGCGGCGAAGAAGGCCTTCGTGGTCAACCGCGTCGGCGACATGGGCCTGGTCGTCGCGATCATGATGATGTTCGCGACGTTCGGTTCGATCAACTTCAGCGGCGTCTTCGCCGCGGCGGACGGGGCGAGCGAGTCCGCGGTCACGGCAATCGGATTGGCGCTGCTGCTCGCGGCGTGCGGCAAGTCGGCCCAGGTGCCGCTGCAGTCCTGGCTCGGCGACGCGATGGAGGGCCCGACCCCGGTGTCGGCGCTGATCCACGCCGCCACGATGGTCACCGCGGGCGTCTATCTCATTGTCCGGTCCAACGTGATCTTCGACCTGGCGCCGGGCGCGCAGCTCGCGGTCGTAGCGGTCGGCGCGGTCACCCTGCTGTTCGGCGCAATCATCGGCTGCGCCAAGGACGACATCAAGAAGGCGCTTGCGGCGTCGACGATGAGCCAGATCGGCTACATGGTGCTCGCCGCGGGCCTCGGCCCCGCGGGGTACGCGTTCGCGATCATGCACCTGCTCACCCACGGCTTCTTCAAGGCGGGACTGTTCCTCGGCGCCGGGTCGGTGATGCACGGCATGAACGACGAGACTGACATGCGCCGCTACGGCGGATTGCGGGCGTTCATGCCGATCACCTTCGTCACGTTCGGGCTCGGCTATCTCGCGATCCTCGGCATTCCCCCCTTCTCCGGGTACTTCTCGAAGGACAAGATCATCGAGGCGGCGTTCGGCGCGGGCGGCACCGAGGGCATCGTCCTCGGTACGGCCGCCCTGCTCGGGGCGGGCATCACCGCGTTCTACATGACCCGGGTGATGCTGCTGACGTTCTTCGGCACGCCCCGATGGCGAGGGGAGCATGCGGAGCGACCAGAAGGCACAGGCGCGGAGCCTGCGGAGCGACCAGACGGCACAGTCGCCCACCCGCACGAGTCGCCGGGCGTGATGACGTGGCCGATGATCCTCATCGCGATCGGTTCGGTGACCTCCGGCGCGATCCTGGCCTTCGGTGGGGCGCTCCAGCATTGGCTCGAACCGGTGGTCGGCGCCCAACATCCCGATCTCGCCGTCCCCGTATGGGTGATCACCGTGACCACCCTGGTCGTCGTGCTCGCCGGTGTCGCTGTGGCCTATCGGCAGTACGCGGGGCAGAAGATCCCCGAGGTCGCGCCCGCCGCGGTCTCCCCACTCACCGTCGCGGCCCGCAAGGACCTGTACGGCGACGCAGTCAACGAGGCGGTGTTCATGCGTCCTGGCCAACATCTGACGCGGTGGCTCGGCTACTTCGACGGCAGGGGCATCGACGGCGCGGTGAGCGGGTTGACCGCGGCGATCGCCGGCTCGTCGGCGCGGATCCGACGGCTGCAGACCGGCTTCGTCCGGACCTACGCCCTGTACATGTTCGCGGGCGCGGGCGCGGTGGCCGCGACGATGGTGCTGGTGGGTCTCCGATGAGCCTGCCCTGGTTGACCGCGATCTGGGTGGCACCGCTCGTCGGCGCCGCCGCTGTCCTGACGCTGCCCGCCGACAAGCACCGGCTCGCCCGGTCCGTCGCGCTCGGCACCGCGCTCGTGGTGCTCGCGCTGGCGGTGTCCGTGGCGGTCGGTTTCGATCCGGCGGGCGCGCAGTACCAGTACGTCGAGTCACACGCCTGGATCCCGGCTTTCGGCACCCGGTACACCCTCGGGGTGGACGGCATCGCGCTGGTGATGGTGCTGCTGACAACCGTGCTGGTGCCGCTGCTACTGCTCGCAGGATGGAACGACGTCCCCGAGCCGGAGCCGATCGGCAGGCGCAGGATCCACTTCTACGTGGCGTTGATCCTGGTGGTCGAATCGATGGTGCTGGTGTCGTTCACCGCCCTCGACATCCTGCTGTTCTACGTGTTCTTCGAGGCGATGCTGCTCCCGATGTATTTCCTCATCGGCGGATTCGGCGGGACCGATGCCACCGCGGTGACCCGGAGGGCCAGCGTGCACCGGTCTCGCGCGGCGGTGAAGTTCCTGCTGTACAACCTCTTCGGCGGCCTGATCATGCTGGCCGCGGTGATCGGACTGTACGTGGTGACGGTGCGCGAGGGCAGCCCGCTTCCGGGTGGGACCTTCGACTTCCGCGAGATCGTCGCGGCCGCCTCCTCGGGCGGGCTCGGCGTCGATCCCGGCGTCCTCAATGCGCTGTTCCTCGGCTTCATGTTCGCCTTCGCAGTGAAGGCGCCGTTGTGGCCCTTCCACACCTGGCTGCCGGGCGCGGCCACTGCCGCCACCCCGGCCACCGCGGTGCTCATGATGGCCGTCGTCGACAAGGTCGGCACCTTCGCGATGCTCCGCTACTGCCTGCAGCTCTTCCCCGAGTCGTCCGCGTACTTCGCGCCGCTGATCGTCACGCTGTCGGTGATCGGCATCGTCTACGGCGCGTTGCTGGCGATCGGTCAGACCGACGTGATGCGGCTGATCGCCTACACGTCGATCTCGCACTTCGGGTTCATCATTCTCGGCATCTTCGCGATGACCAGTCAGGGGCAGGCCGGCTCGACGCTGTACATGGTCAACCACGGCATCTCGACCGCTGCCCTGTTCCTGGTGGCCGGATTCCTTGTCTCCCGCCGCGGCACAAGGGCCATCGCCGCGTACGGCGGCGTGCAAAAGGTCGCCCCTGTGATGGCAGGCACCTTCCTCGTCGCGGGCCTCGCGACCCTGTCCCTGCCCGGGCTGGCCCCGTTCGTGAGCGAGTTCCTGGTCCTGGTGGGCACTTTCACCCGCTACCCGGCCGCCGCGCTGATCGCGACCAGCGCGCTGGTTCTCGCGGCGATCTACGTGCTCTGGCTGTATCAACGCCTGATGACCGGTCCGGTGACCGAGGACAACAAGCGCATCCGCGACCTGGTGCCCCGCGAACTCGCGGTCGTGGCCCCGCTGATCGCGCTGCTCCTCGTCCTCGGCTTCTACCCGAAACCGGTCCTCGACATCGTCAACCCCGCGGTCAGTCAGATCATGACCACGATCGGTCAGCACGATCCCGCACCGACCGGCCCGACCCTCACCGGCCTCGTCGCCGATCAGGACAACCACGGAGGTGCGCCCCGATGAGGTCCCATGAAGCCCTCGCCCAGGCTGCGCTGCCCGCACCGGACATCGAGTACGGCAGGCTCGCGCCGATGTTGATCGTGTTCGGGGTGGCGGTCGTGGCGGTGATCGTCGAGGCGTTCGCGCCCACCCGCGGCCGCCTCACCAGCCACCTGGTGCTCAGTCTCGGCGGCCTGGGCGCGGCGTTCGTCGCGGTCGTGCTGCTGAGGGGAGATCACGGCACCGCCGTCATGGGCGCTGTCGTCGTCGACGGCCCCACCCTGTTCCTGCAGGGCACGATCCTGCTGGTCTCGATCCTCGCGGTGTTGCTGATCGCCGAACGCAGCGGACCGCGGGCCGCGGGCGGGGCGCGGCGGGCGGCGGTCGTCTCGGTCCCGAGTCCAGCGGCCGGGGTCGGCGGCATCGACGCCTTCGCCCCCCAGGCGGCCGCGGTGCCCGGCAGCGTCGACGAACTGGAGGCGACCAGGGCGGGAGTGATGCAGACAGAGGTGTTCCCGCTGACGCTCTTCGCGGTCGGCGGGATGCTGCTGTTCCCGGCGGCGGGTGACCTACTCACCATGTTCGTCGCGCTCGAGGTGCTGTCGCTGCCGCTGTACCTGCTCTGCGGACTGGCCAGGCGCAGGCGCCTGCTCTCCCAGGAGGCAGCGCTGAAGTACTTCCTGCTCGGCGCGTTCTCCTCGGCGTTCTTTCTCTACGGCGTGGCGTTGCTGTACGGCTACGCGGGCACGGTGCGGCTCGCGGGCATAGCCGACGCGATCGCCGACGGCGGCGAGCAGCGGCCGGTGCTGGCGTTGCTCGGTGCCGGGCTGCTGAGCGTGGGCCTGCTGTTCAAAGTCGGTGCGGTGCCGTTCCATTCGTGGGTGCCCGACGTGTACCAGGGCGCCCCCACCCCGGTCACCGCCTTCATGGCGGCGGCCGTCAAGGTCGCCGCGTTCGGCGCCATGCTGCGCATCTTCTACGTCGCCCTGCCGGAGTTGCGGGCGGACTGGCGTCCGATGCTGTGGGCCGTCGCCATCGCGACCATGCTGATCGGTGCCGTGTTGGCGATCACCCAGACCGACGTCAAACGCATGCTCGCGTATTCGGCGATCGCCCACACCGGATTCATCCTCACCGGCCTGATCGCCGGGAACGACGCGGGACTCTCGGCGACGATGTTCTATCTGCTCGCCTACGGCTTCAGCACGCTCGGCGCCTTCGCCTGCGTGATGTTGGTTCGGGACGGGCACCAGGAAACCACCGACATGGCCGGCTGGGCCGGCCTCGGCCGACGCTCACCGCTGTTGGCCGCGGTCTTCGCCCTGTTCCTGCTCTCGTTCGCCGGAATCCCGTTGACCAGTGGGTTCGTCGGAAAGTTCGCGGTGTTCCGGGCCGCCGCCGAGGGCGGGGCGGCACCCCTCGTCATCGTCGGCGTGATCAGCAGCGCGATCGCCGCGTTCTTCTACGTGCGGGTCATCGTGCTGATGTACTTCTCCGACCCGACGCCGGAATCCGAGGCGACGACGGTGGTCGTGCCCAGCACCGCGACCGCGGCCGCGATCTGCCTGTGCGCCGTCGTCACGCTGATGCTCGGGATCCTGCCGCAGCCCGTGCTCGACCTGGCGGACCGGGCGGCGCAGTTCCTCACCTGATGCGAAGCCGGTGGGCAGCGGAGGGTTCCTGTGTGCCCGTCAGAACGAACTGCGTTTCAGGGCTGCCTGGCGAGATGCGGGCCGGCAAGGGAAGTACCGGTCCGCTCCTCGCTGGACAGCCGCCGTTGATGCCCTGGCCAGAACCGACACTTGAGAGAATCTAGGGATGATCCTCGGGTTGCCCGCGGGACATCCACTTCTCATCCGATTCTCTGCGCCCTGGTCTATCCAGCCGTTCGATGAGCGCCGTTCCGCCGGCAAGGAGTACGAGAAAGCCAGCAACGAGCGCGATGGCGACTACCAATTTGTCCCCCTGTGGACTACCTGCAGCGGAGTGCAGGTCTACTACGCGGACCACCCCGGCCGCATTCCCCGGTCCGGAGGCTACCAACTAGTTCGCCGCCGCAACGACGCCTTTGGGGTATTCATCCGGCCTAGGACCACCCACTACGCGGTGAGCGGCACCGTCTGATCGCATCTCGGCGTGACATCCGAGGAAGTAGGAACTTTTCTCCCAGCATGACAAGCACGACACCAATTCCGACCCCGATGACCCGTCCCGACCACGAGGCATCTAGGACGCTGGATGCAACGGCAAGCGCGATGCATCGACCTGCCGGTGATCGACTGGATTCATCGGTTCAGTCACTGCATCGCCTTCCTTTCCCGATAGCGCCAGACGCGACACTACGAACAACTCTCCGATCAACGGCACGAAGACTCCGTTGGACGCGGCCCTCGGTGTGCCCGGCCACGCCCCGATCAGCCGACTGCTACCAACGTGATGGCCGGCCGGGCGCCCTGGCCGTTGCGGGATGCGACGCCTGGCCCGCAACCAGCCCGAGGCCGCCACCTATTTACAAATATTGTTAGGTTGTCAGATTTCTGTCTTTACTGCATTCCCGTGCTGGTTGACGCGCATTTTTGGAATGCTAACAAGATAACCCGCATATGGATTTCGAAAATGCATCCGCTATTCCGGGTTGGCCATTGACGCAAAAATCCGGATGAAGCATCCTTGGCTCGGGCGGAGATAAGTCCGCCAACCCGCCAAGCAGGGAGATCCATGAAGGTTCGTTCTCGTGTCGTGTTGACCACTATTGCAATGGCCGCAATTCTGCCGCTTGGCGGAGTTGCAAATGCTGCGCCGTCCACTCCTGGTGAGGAGATTCAGGGGACCGGAACAGATGGTTCACAAATCAGCTGGCAAATCCCCCACGACACTCTTGGCGAACGGGGCGACGCTTCACCATCGTTCGACACCATCCCTGGCGCTTCAACGTCGTTCGACACCAAGACTGGCCCGAACGGCGAGGTCTCGACCACCATCACCATCCCCGACGCGGCGGCGCCGAGCCGCTACGAATTCCCCCTCAACCTGCCGGCCGGCTTCACCACCGATCCTCAGGAAGATGGGTCGATCACAGTGAACAACGCCGCCGGCCTCCCGGTCGGCAGCTTCAAGAAGCCATGGGCGACCGATGCGAACGGTGGCGCGATTTCCACTTCGCTGAAAGTAGAGGGAAACAGCCTCGTTCAGCATGTCGACTTCACCGAGGAAACAGCCTTCCCCGTGACCGCCGATCCCTCCTGGAACTGGGGATGGGTGTCCGGCCACGTCTATCTCAACAAAATGGAGACTGCCAAGATGGGGGCAGGGGGAGGCGTGGCCGCCTGGCTTCCGAATCCGGGTGTGATGTGGGCTGGGCGGACACTTGCCAGCCTTGCCGCTTTCGCTGCAGCATCCGGCCAGTGCGTTCAGTTCAAGGTAGGCTTCGGCCTCGGCGGACTCCCGTTGCTGCCCGGCTCCCCGCTTCCGTTCGGCGCCGGCATTCTGGGTGTCGACTACTACTCGGGTGGATACTGCAGCTGATGTGGATCATGATCACCATGGCTGTCGTGGCCGTGATCGTCTACACGATCACGGCCACGACAGCCCGTTGGTTGGAGCGGCCGACTACTGCGCCCGTTGCCCGGTTCGGCGGCTGGGCTGTGCTCGTCGCGACGCTCGCCTTCCTCGTGTCGATGGCGTCGCATCTAAGTACAGATGCCCTGTTGGGGCTGATCCTCGGCGCTCTTTTAGCGCCCATTCTTGTCGGGAAGATCTGGGCTCGCCTGAAATCGCGCGAGGGCGATAAGTAGCCCAGAGTTCATGCCCACAGCTCTAGAAAAGGAGTGCGACCGCACGACTAACAACCTGAGGTTGTGGATTTCGGTTGCAATTCCGTAAATCAGCGGCGCCGTTGGTATGACCAGCCAGCCTCCATCATGCGTGCATACATGCGAGATTTGGCGTGCGATCTCACCGCTAGATACTCGCAGGTAACTTTCGAAGACAATGCCCCCGAAATGCACTAGGATTGCATGCTCTAAGTATCTAAATATACAAATCAGACACGGAGTACAAGTGGGGATCAGCGGGGGGTCACATCTACCAAATGCGGACAAGAGAACATCTAGCCACCTCTTTGGATCCCATCGAGGCGAACTACAGCCATATACGGCACTACCAACCGTCCAAGGGGCACCGCAACGGTCACTTCAACCGGAGGATCGATCGCTGAAGGGCGCGACGCTCGCACCCTTCGGGACTCGGCTTCCTGTCGAGGTACAGCGCCAACTGAAAATGACTTGCGCAGCCAAGGGCCTCCGCATGCAGGACGCAGTGCTCGACGCTGTTCGAGACTGGTTGATGCGTCAGGAGTCACGGTAGCCACATGAGGATCAACGAGCGGCAGGCATTGACCGCAGGACTCCTCATGTCCGAAATCCTTGGCGTCGTTTTCGGTGCCTCGGCTGGTAGTTGGACCAAAGGAACCGTGACCCTGTTGGTTTGCACGGTTGCCACCGGGCTGGCGTTCCTGGTCCTCCGGGCCGTCTACAAGAACCGGCCGCAGGTTTGACGCCTACGAGATGAGGGATCGCGCGTCTTCTTGGCAAGGCGCATCTTTGCTGGGCTAAGCGCGGCGGCAGTCCCACAAATGGACCGCTTCGTTGCCGGATCCCGCCCCTCCGGAGCGGGGCAGTGCTGCCGACAAATGCGTTGCGCAATCAGTGACTGCGATCAATGGCGACAGTCGGGGGTGACGAACCGATCTCTCGTTCGTTCGCTAGCCCCCGAGCCGGTCCGTGTCTGTGACGTTCGCGAGCCGCACCTGCCCCTTGGCCACCAGGCGGTCCCGCTCGTCCACCACGGCGACCTGCCACAGCTGTTGCGTGCGGCCGCGGTGCACCGGCGTCGCCTCCGCGAAGAGGACGCCGTCGCGGGTGGCCCGCAGGAAGTCGGTGTTGTTGTTGACGCCGACCACATGCCCCCGGTCACCCAGCCAGATGCTGCCCGCGATGCTGGCGAGCGTCTCGACGACCGCGCAGTGCACGCCGCCGTTCATGATGCCCGCCGGCTGGTACAGCTCGGGACGGACCGTCCACTGGGCCCGGACCCGGTCGCCGCTGAGTTCGGTGTACTCGAGCCCAAGCACCTCACCGAATCCCTTGTTGAGGAACGGGGTTGCGGCCGCGGGGTCCATCCCGGACAGATCGCTCATCGAGGACACGTTGCTCATCTTCACACTCCATCGTTGCCGGTCGAGTGAATGTACCTTTCGCCCGAAATGCCGACGGGCCCCGCACCCGAAGGTGTGGGGCCCGTCGCGGGGAAGGACCGGGAGTCTCTGCAGCCCTCAGGACTCCGGCGCGGTCCGATCATTCACGTTCCGAGAATGACAATAGGCAAGCCTGGCCTAACATGCAAGCGCAGCGACGCCGCGGCGAAAAGCTGCCCGGTCGGCACGGGCCCGGACCGGCACCCCGGCACCCTCAAAGGCGTCGAGCAGGCCCTGCCCCCGGCGCATCGCGGCGGACTCGCCCACGCCGCCGAGAATGGGAACAAGCGTGGCGGCACCGAGGATCGCCTCACCGACCATGGCCCACAAGCGCGATCGATCGAGCGGCACGATCAGGTCCAGCGCATCGAAGAACGCGACCAGCGCGGTGTGGCAGCGGTGCGCGGTCCACACCAGCAGAGCGCCCTCGCACGGCAACGTCACCGCGGCACGCGTCCCGGCCCAGCGATCACCGGGCAGCACCCGCAGCACCGGATCGCTTACCCCGGCCCAGTCGATGCAGCCGTCGCTGTCCATGTGCAACCAAAGGTTCTCGAGACCCGGATCCCAGGCGCGCCCCTCCAACACCACCAGCGACGCCACCCGGCCGATCACCGCGTGGATGAGCGCGGTCGCGACCGAGGCGGCCGCCGCCTCCGGATCGCAGAGGTCGGCCAGCGCCCGCTCGACCATCCGCTCGAGGCGATCGCCGTGAATCCCCTCGACGGCAGACCACCAGCGACGCTTGCCCTGGTCGGCCATCAGAGCGACGGCATACACCCGCGGGTACTCCGGATAGATGCCCCGGAGTCGGAGACAGGAGTCGTCGAGCGCGGCGGCCGGGTCGTTCCGCACCGGTTTCACCGAAACGGCGGTCGATGACACTGCGAACGGGGGCGCTGCGATGGATGACACTGCTCACTCCTGGGTCGGCGACATTCGGACATCTCGTCGAGATCAACTGCAGGGCGACCGCTTGCGGGTCGACCGCGAATGTAGGTTAGCCTAACCATTACTTGCGGGCGAGCGGGAGCCGAGCCCCCGGCCGGGGATAGGGTTCCGTAACCTAATCTCGCAAGCTTGCGCCTCGCCGATCAGGAGCCCCCGACCGTGACGTCCACCCCCACACCCGGTTCGGTCGCCGCTCGCCCCGGGCCGACCGAGACCCGGGGGACCCACCCGACCGAGATCTACGGTTCGCTGGAGGTCCCGACCGGTCCGGCACCGCTGCAACGCCGGCTGCTCGCCGCCCTCGCGGACCTCGGCGTGGTCGCCCTCCCCCTGGTCATCGGCTGGTTCATCGTCGACTCCCTGCGCGACGACAACGGCGGCGGCCAGATGGATCGCGCGGTCTTCGGCGGCGTCGCGCTGATCACCGCCGCCGCCCTGCTCGTCTGGAACCGCGGCAGCAGGGAGGGCGCCACGGGCCAGAGCGTCGGCAAGGGCTGGCTGAGCCTGGTCACCCGGGACGCCGAGTCCGGTCAGCCGCTGGGCACCCGCCGGGCCCTGCTCCCCCGCACCGGCTCCGAGGTCGTCCGGCTCAAGACCGCGGTCGCGGAGGGTTTCACCCCGATCCGCCGCGACACCTCGATGGCCGCGATCCGCAAGCGCCGACTGCTCGGGCTCGCCCTCCTCGTGCTGCTGCTCGCGGCGGCCGCCCTCGCCAGCGTTGCCGTCGGCGCCCGGCCGATGACCTTCGCCGAGATCTTCCACGCGCTGTTCACCCCGACCGGCCTCGACACCGACCTGGTGGTGCGCACCCTGCGGGTGCCGCGCACCGCCCTCGGGATCGCGGTCGGCATCGCGCTCGGCATCGCGGGCGCGCTCATCCAGGGCCACACCCGTAACCCGCTCGCCGACGCGGGCCTGCTCGGCCTCAACGGCGGCGCCGCGTTCTTCGTGGTGCTCTCGATCTACCTGTTCGGGCTGGCCGGACCGAACGAGTACCTGTGGTTCGCCTTCGCCGGGTCCCTCGCCGCGAGCATCGTCGTGTTCGGCATCTCGTCGATCGGCAACGGCAGATCGAGCCCACTGAGCCTCGCGCTCGCCGGTGCCGCGGTGGCGATGTTCCTCAGCGCCATGACGAACACCGTCATCCTGCTCGACCAGACCAGCCTCGACGGCTACCGGTTCTGGGTCGTCGGCTCCATCGCCGGGCGCGGACCCGAGGTGCTCTGGCAGGTGCTGCCGTTCCTGGTGATCGGCACGCTGATCGCGATGGCGAGCACCCCGAGCCTGAACGTGCTCAGCCTCGGCGACGACGTCGCCCGCGGCCTCGGCACCAACATCGTGTTGAGCCGGACGATCGGCATCATCGCGATCACCCTGCTCACCGGCGCCGCCACCGCCGCCTGTGGCCCGATCGCCTTCGTCGGACTGGTGGTGCCCCATGTCGCCCGGTCGATCACCGGACCGGACTACCGCTGGCTGGTGCCCTATGCAGGCATCATCGGCGCGATCATGGTCCTGCTCGCGGACGTGATCGGCCGCGTCGTGGTCCGCCCCGGCGAACTCCAGGTGGGCATCGTGTTGGCGCTCTTCGGTGCACCGTTCTTCGTCGCGCTCGTCCGGCGCAGAAAGCTGGTGTCGCTGTGAGCCTGATCGACGACAAAGTCGAACTCCCCACCACCGTGCCGTCGCGCCCGGGGTTCCGGGTCGGGCCGGTCTCCCTGGTCCGCCGCACCACCATGGTCGCGATCACCGCAGGCCTGCTGCTCGCCGCGTTCCTGCTGCTGTGCATCAACATCGGCCGCGGCGACTTCGCGATCTCGGTGCCGACCGTCGCCGAGATCCTCTTCGGCGGCGGCACCAAGGTCGAGCGGTTCATCGTGATGGACCTGCGCCTGCCTCGCGCCCTCACCGCGCTGCTCACCGGCCTCGCGCTGGGCATCTCGGGCGCGATCACCCAGTCCATCCTGCGCAATCCCCTGGCCAGCCCGGACCTGTTGGGCATCACCGCCGGGGCCAGCGCGGCCGCCGTGGCCCTCATCGTGCTGGCGGGCGGCGGCAGCTTCGTGGGACTGCTCGCGGTGCTCGGCATCCCGATCGCGGCGCTGATCGGCGGCATCGCGACCGCCGTCATCATCTACGCGCTCGCGTGGCGCGGCGGAGTCCAGGGCTACCGGGTGGTGCTGATCGGCATCGGGTTCAACGCCATGCTGATCGCCGCGATCCAGTGGATGCTGATCTCCGCCGACATCAACGACGTCGCCCGTGCGCAGGTCTGGCTCAACGGCTCCCTCAACGGCAGCGACTGGGCGCAGGTGTGGCCCGTCGCGATCGGCGTCGCGGTGGTCGGCACGATCGCGCTGATCTCCTCGTTCACCCTGGGCGCGCTGCGTCTCGGCGACGACAACGCACGCTCGCTCGGCGTCCGGTTGCAGGCCGGACAGGCCACCCTGCTGCTGGCCGCGGTGGCGCTCGCCTCCATCGCGACGGCCGCCGTCGGCCCGATCGGATTCGTCGCGCTGTGCGCTCCGCAGCTCGCACTCCGGCTGCTGCGTACCCCGGGACCGCCGATCCTGGCCTCCGGCCTGGTGGGGGCCGTTCTGGTGGTCGGCAGCGACGTCATCGCGCGCACCATCCTCCCCGTCGAGCTCCCCGTCGGCATCGTGACCTCGGCCCTCGGCGGACCGTTCCTGCTGTACCTGCTCGTCCGAAACAATCGAAAGGTGTCGGTCTGATGAGCGAGCTCACCACCGAGCACACCGCGCCCCGGCTCGCGGCCGAGGCCCTCACCGTCGGCTACGGCGACCGCATCATCGTCGACGGGCTCGACCTCGAGATCCCCACCGGCGTGGTGACGACGGTGATCGGGCCGAACGGCTGCGGCAAGTCCACCCTGCTCCGCTCGCTCGGCCGACTGCTCAAGCCGAAGTCCGGCCAGGTGCTGCTCGACGGCAAGGCCATCTCCACCCTCAAGACCAAGGACGTCGCGCGCACCCTCGGCATGCTCCCGCAGGCCCCCGTCGCGCCCGAGGGACTGACCGTGGCCGACCTGGTCGCCCGCGGACGGCACCCGCACCAGTCCTGGATCCGGCAGTGGTCGGCCGACGACGAGGGCGAGGTGGCCAGGGCGCTGGCCCTGACCGGGGTGTCCGAGCTCGCGGACCGACCCGTCGACCAGCTCTCCGGCGGACAGCGCCAGCGCGCCTGGATCTCGATGGCGCTCGCCCAGGGCACCGACATCCTGCTGCTCGACGAGCCGACCACGTACCTGGACCTGGCGCATTCGGTCGAGGTCCTCGACCTGGTGGACCGGATGCACGAGGAACTCGGACGCACGGTGGTGATGGTGCTGCACGACCTGAACCTCGCCATCCGGTACAGCGACCGCCTGATCGTCATGTCCGAGGGCGCGGTCGTCGCGTCCGGCACCCCGAGCGAGGTCATCTCGGAGGAGCTGCTGTTGAAGGTGTTCGGGCTCGAGGCCCGGGTCATCGAGGACCCCGTCTCCGACCGGCCGCTGATCGTGCCGATCGGGACCCGGCACGTGTACGGGTCGATCGGCGGGCCAGTGGCCGCGGCCGACGCGGTGGGCGTCGGCTCGGCCTGAGGTCAGGTCCGGTTGCCACCGATCATGGTGCGCACCAGGCGAACTCCCTGGCCGATCGAGACCTCCGGCAGGTAGGCCCGACCGATGGCGTTGCCGATGCTCGGCAGCGCCGCCGGATCGGCGAACGTCATGTGCATCGGCACGTACTCCGGCTGGAACTTCGACTTGAAGGCCAGCAGGGACCGGAACCCGTACACCGGCTCCAGGGTCTTGCCGAGCACGTCGAGGAGGCGGTCCAGCACCGTCGACAGGGTGGACCGCTCGAGGTCCTCCTCGGTATCGGCCGCTGCCTCCGGCGAGACGACCTTCGCCAGCGGCGCGCCGGACAGGCTGACGAACTCGGCGCCCTCTTCCTTGAGGAGCATCGCCGCGGAGGCGATCAGGAACTCCATTGCGGGCCGGAAGCCCTCGGAGCGGCGGCGCATGAAATCGAGGGTCCAGCCGACCACCCGGCCGTCCCGGTAGACGGGCATCCACGAGGTGACCCCGTGCACGGTGCGCTCGGCATCCACGGCGACCAGGCACCGCACCTGCGGATCGTCGATCTCCTCGAGGCCGCCGAGCGTGAAGCCCATCTCCGGCATCCCCTTGTCCGCCACCCATTCCTCCGAGATGGCGGTGATCTGATCGGTGATCGACAGCGGGGCGTCGGGGAACGAGATCCACTCGGCGCTGATCCCGTCCTTCTTGGCCCGGTTCACCGCGGTGCGCACGTCCTGGAACTTCTTGCCGGTGAACGCGAGGTCGTCGAGCCGGAGCACCGTCTCCTCCGCGACCTGGATTCCGGACCACCCCATCGAGTCGGTCACCTCCCGCAGCTCGCCGGTCACCGAGTAGAAGCACGGAATCCATCCACTGCTGGACGCGAACTCCGCGAAGTCGGTCACGTTGACCCGCAACCGGTCAGGCGGACCGACGGGGTCGCCGGTGGTCAGCGCGACGCCCGCGATCACCCGGTAGGCCACGTAGCTCGTCCCGTCCGGACTGAACCAGTACTTGTTGCCGCGCCAGGTCGTCATCCAGGACAGCGGGCTGCCGCCGCTGGCGCACAACAGCTTCCTGGCCCGTTCGGTGTCCTCGGTCTCCGCGCCGTAGGCCGGCTTGAGGAACGTGGCCAGCGTCGCCACGCACGCGACCACCCAGAACACCACTCCGGTCCACTCGAACAGCACCGTGGTGGCGGCGCTGTCGGGCAGCAGGCGCGGGTCCAGCCACTGCAGGTAGACCGGTGGGATCAGGCGCTGCGGATAGTCGGCGAGCAGACCCGCGAGCCCCGGATCCCGGTCGAACCCCTTGCGCGCCAGCAGCCCACCGAGGACATACACGACGCCGAGCCCCGCGGCGACGGCCAGGAGGATCGTCCACAGCCGGCGATACGTGCCCTTCGGCGCGGCGACATCGAAGAACCGCCGGGTCAGCAGCAGCACCACGAGGATCGCGAGCGGCGTCAGGAACGGCGTGATGGTCCGGTACAGGTTCGGCGAGTCGAGGCCGTAGAAGAGCGATTCCTCACCGACCGATTCGATGAACCGGACGACATAGTTCGCCACGGACAGCGCGAGCAGGATCGAGTGCACGACCACCGCCGCGATCCACGCGAACCGCCTGCCCCGGCGCAGGCCGTCCGCGAGCACCAACAGGAAGATCGAGGGCATCAGGCTCAACAGGGTCGGCCCGACCCCACCAAGTCGCAGCCCCAGCAGCCCGCGCCTGCACTCCTCGCTGTTCGACGCGCCCGCACAGATGGCCCGCACCTCGTCCGGTGTCCAGGGCACCCCACGGAACAGCTCGCGCAGCACGGCCAACGGTCCGACCGCGTTGGGCGAGAGGGCCGCCAGAGCCGGGCCGAGCGCGCCGGCCGCGACCACGATCGCGACGAGCACCCGGCCCTCGCGGCGGGTCCCCGCGAGCCGAGCCCCGCGCGCCGACCGGCCGACGATCCAGGGACCGAGGACCAGCCCGACCACCGCCGCGGCGAGCCGGATGATGTCCTCGAGGTGCCCGCCGAACAGTGCGAGGGTGATCAGCAGCGCGAGCAGCCCCACCCGGGTCCGCCGTCGCCACAGCGTGTCCATCCGCGAGCTCGCCACCATGGCCACGCCGACGATCCACGTCGTCGGGCCGACCGCGGCACCGATGTGCAACCGGAAGCCCCACCCCTCGTCGACCAGTTTCACCAGCGCGGCCACCCCGATCCCCAGCAGCGTGCCCAGCACCTGGGTGCTCGCCGCCGCGACCGCGAAGCGGCCCGAGCCGATCCGGTGCTCGATCGGTGCGGCCACCAGCAGGACCAGCGCCGTCGCGACCAGATACCCGGCCAGGCCCGGCGCCCAGAGCCCGGCGGTGAGCGACGTCCAGACCCGACCGTCCTCGAAGGGCCCGATCCCCGCCGCGAAGTGACGGTCCACGTACCGCGCCGGGCCGGACAGCAGGCTGGCGGTCGCCGCACCGAGGACCCAGACCAGGACGAGCAGCCCGATGCTGACCGGCGCCCCGGATGCCCCGGACCTGGCCAGCTCGAGGAGCCTTCGGGTCTGCCTGGTGGCCGCCGTCGCCGTCGCCTGAGTCACGAAATCAGCCCCATCTTCGTCGCCAACCACCCAAGCTCGTGTTCGAGCCCGGCCGACCACACCGCAAAGCTGTGTCCCCCCGGCAGTTCCACGTACTGGACGTCCATCCCCGCGGACTTGGCCGCCTGATACACCCGCTTGGCCCCCGGCTTGTACTCGCCGTCGTCGCTGCCTGCGACGATCACCCCGGCCGAGCCCGGGTACTTGCGTGCAGCCATCAGGTCCATCGGATTCACCGCCGCGAACTTCGCCGCATCGCCGCCGAACACCTCGTCGACCGTGCGGGCCCGGTCCCCGAGCGTCGGCTCCTCCTGCCCGGACAGGTCGAGGAACGTCGGATACACGTCCGGGTGGTTGGTGGCCATCTGCAGCGAACAGGTGCCGCCGTAGGACAGCCCACCGATCGCCCAGCTCCGCGGGTCGGGGTTCACCTCGAGGTGCGACTTGACCCAGGCGGGCACGTCCTCGGCGAGGTACGTCGCCACGTTGCCGAGCTTCGAGTCAAGGCAGAGGGGGTTGCCGAACTGCGACCCCGTGGCATCGGCGACGACCACCACCGGGGCCAGGCCGCCGTGCTGGGCGGCGAAGGCATCCATCGTCTGCGCGAGCTTGCCCCCGTTGAACCAGTCCGCCGGGGAACCCGGCTGTCCGGCCAGCAGCACGAGCACCGGCAGCGCGGGCCGGGGGTCGGCGAAGTAGGCGGGCGGGAGATAGATCTGCGCGTCCCGCGCCCCGAACCCGGAGGCGACGCCGGGGATCGGCACCGTCGTCACCCTGCCCTCGGTGGGCAGATCGGCCGGTGGCCGCCACACCGACTCGAGGGGGGTACCCATGATCGGGTCAGGTGTGGGCGGCGGCAGCTCGCCGAATGCGATCTCGTTGGGGTTCGGGAGGCCGAGGACGTCGCGCACCGTCGGGTATGCGGCGAACACCAGGTTGATCTGCGCGCCCGCCGCCGCCACCACGGCCGCCGCCGCGAGCACGGAGACCACCGCCCGCCACACCCGCCGGTCGAGCAGCAGCCGCGCCACCAGGAGTGCCACCGCGAGGATCCCGAGGCCGATCCAGACGTAGATCTCGGTCTCGATCTGATCGGGGAACGGCCGCCACCACTTCTCGACTACCACCCAGAGGGCAACGGTGCACCCGAGCGTGACCGCCGCGGCGAGCGGGATGGCCCGCTGCCGGTACCGGCGCGGGTCCGTGGTCGGTGCCAGCAGCAGCCAGAGTCCGCCGACCGCGCCGAGGGCCGCGACGAACCACGGCAGCGGGCCGGAGGTGAGTGACCAGCGAAGCAGCCAATCCACGGGTATGCCTCTCGACGGGTGACAGCAGACTATTCCCTCCGGCGGCGCCGGTCCGGTTCCGCAACGAGCTCATCCACACATAGCACGGATCAGGGGATTTCGTACTACGAGTAGTAGTACGCATCCGCGTCGGACAGTCCGTACACTGTTCCTATGGCAGGACTTGGGGAACTCGAGCGCGCAGTCATGGACCACCTCTGGTCCAGTTCCGAACCGCAGACCGTGCGACAGGTGCACGAGGCTCTCGCGACGCGCCGCGAGCTTGCGTACACGACCGTGATGACGGTCCTGCAGCGTCTCGCGAAGAAGAACCTGGTGATTCAGCAGCGCGACGATCGCGCGCACCGCTACGTGCCCGTGCACGGCCGCGACGAGCTCGTTGCGAGCCTGATGGTCGACGCGCTTCAGCAGGCGGACGAGTCCGACGGACGGGTCGCCGCACTGGTGCATTTCGTCGGGCAGGTGGGCGCCGACGAGGCGGCCGCGCTGCGTGAGGCCCTCGCCGCGCTCGAGGCGTCGGAGGCGGCCAAACCCGCCCTCCGGAGCGTCGATCCGGGTACCGATCGCGCCAGCTGACCCCACAATGTGGATGATGGGTGGGCAATGAACCCCACCACCGCACTGGCCTTCGCGCTGCTCGCATTGTTGCTTGCAGGGCCGGTGCCAGCCCTCCTCTCCCGGGCGACCTGGCCCTATCGGGCGCCAAGGGCGGCGCTGGTGCTGTGGCAGGCCATCGCGCTCGCGGCCGTGTTGTCGGCGTTCAGTTCCGGACTGGCGATCGCGACGGAGCTGCTCGTACCCGGCCCGGACGGCAGGCCGACCACCGCGCCCACCGCCGAGATCGACGCGCTCGGGCTCCCGCTGTGGATCGCCTACGTGGTGGTGCTCGCGCTCACCCTCCTGATCGGCGCGAAGCTGGTGTTCTCCATCGCCTCGGTCGGCGTGCGCACGCGCAGGCGCCGCGCCCGGCACCGGATGCTCGTCGATCTCCTCGATCAGCGCGACCCGCAGCGTGGACGCAACTCGAACCTCCGGGTGCTCAGCGCCTCCGAACCGATCGCGTACTGCCTGCCCGGCCTCCGCCAACGGGTGGTGCTCAGCGAGGGCACCCTGGCGAACCTCCAGCGGGAGGAGATCACGGCGATCCTGATGCACGAGCGCTCCCACCTGCGCGCCCGGCACGACCTGGTGCTCGAGGCCTTCACCGCGGTGAACGAGGCCTTCCCTCGGGTAGTCCGCAGCAAGTCCGCGCTCGGCTGCGTGCAGCTGCTCGTCGAGATGCTCGCCGACGACTCGGCCCTCAAGGTCACCGGACCCACTCCCCTGGCCCGCGCGCTCGTCGCGTGCTCGGGTTCCAGCGCCCCCGTCGGCGCCATGGCCGCAGGCGGTCCCCACACCCTGACCCGGATCAAGCGACTCGGCGGCGACGGCAACGATCTGCAGCTCGCGGCCGCCGCGTATCTCGCGTCGGTGGCGATCCTCGTGGTGCCGACGATCGCCGTCGCGGTGCCCTGGCTGGTCGAGCTCAGCCGCCTGTTCCGGGGCTGAGCCCGACCCGTCGCCGCGTCAGGCGACCTGGAGCACGGTCCGCACCGGGGTCGGATTGCGCGTCAGGTCCAGCACCGGGCAGTGCGCGTCGACCACCTCCTGCAGCTCCGCGTACCGCTCGGCGCTCTCCGGTCCGGTGAGTGTGACGGTGACCCGCACCTCACCGAAGCCGGGGCGAACCGCCTCGTCGAGGCCGAAGAAGCCCTGCACGTCGAGGTCTCCCTCCGCCGTGGCGGTGATGTCCTCGATCTCGACGCCGAGCTTGTCCGCCCAGAACCGATAGGTCACCACCTGGCAGGACAGCACCGCCGCCAGGTAGTACTCGACGGGATTGGGCGCGGTGGATCCGCCGCCGAGCGCGGGCGGCTCGTCCACCTCGACGAAGTGTTTGCCGGCTCGGACGGTGCTGGCGACGGCGTCGTGCGCGGTCGCGTTCGCCGTGAACCGGACCCGGGCGTTGGCGCGATCCTTGCGGACGGCGTCGGTGGTCGCGCGGATGATGCCGCCCAGGTGCGAGATCGCGGCATCGGGGTTCGGGGTCGTGGGCGCAGCATTGATCGTGGACATGGACAGGGCTCCTTGCGCAGGATGTGGGTGAACGTCGCAGGATTCGACTCCGCGAGCGACGGTCGCGGTTCAGGTCGGATCAGCGGCCGCGACAAGCGGCAGCACACACCAGCGCAAGATCGATGTACCGACGACGGACGAGGGCCATAGCCGCATCGGTCACGTGGGTGTCGGTCACGAGGCGATGCTAACCGGTGAATCCCGGTGGCGCACAGGGACTCCGCGCACCTCAACGGCCGACCTACCGGCAGTTGCCCACGTCACAACCCCGCTGACGTGTGGTTTTCCGGCGCCTCGCGTACACTGAACGACGGCCGCAATCGCGGTCCACCCATTGTTTGTTCAGGCACCCAGCCCCGCCCCCGGCCGTAATGTCACCGGGAAAGGCCAGGCGAAAATGTGCCCCGGCTCGTCTCTTTGCGTGCTGCATGACAGCTCGCGCTCCGCGACGCGCCCGACGTCCGGAGAGGTATCCGCGTGACCGACGCTGTCCACATGTCTTCTGCTGCCCCTGTTTCCCCCGAGGAACTGGCGCCGCTCGAGTCCCCCTCGCCCGCCGAGGAGACTCCCACCATCACCTTTGCCGAGATCGGCCTGCCCGCACCCGTGGTCGCCGCCCTCGCCAAGAACGGCATCACCGTGCCGTCGCCGATCCAGGCGATGTCCGTGCCCGACGCGATCGCGGGCAGGAACGTCCTCGGTCGCGCCCAGACCGGTTCCGGCAAGACGCTCGCCTTCGGCCTGCCGATGCTGGCCCGGCTCGCGCAGCACGAGGACCGTCCCGCGGCCAAGCGGCCGCGCGCCCTGGTCCTGGTGCCCACCCGCGAGCTCGCGATCCAGGTCGTCGACTCGCTCTACCCCTACGCGTCCTCGGTCGGCGTGCGAGTGCTCGCCGCGGTCGGCGGCATGCCGTTCACCAAGCAGGTCGAGCAGCTGCGCCGCGGCGTCGACATCCTCGTCGCCACCCCCGGCCGCCTCGGCGACCACCTGCGGCAGGGCACCTGCATCCTCGACCAGGTCGAGATCACCGCGCTCGACGAGGCCGACCAGATGGCCGACATGGGCTTCCTGCCCGAGGTCCGCTCGATCCTCGGCGAGACCCGGCCCGACGGTCAGCGACTGCTGTTCTCCGCAACCCTCGACCGCGAGGTGCAGTCGCTGGTCCGGCAGTTCCTGGCCGATCACGTGACGCACTCGACGGAGGACGGCAAGGCCAGCGTCGACACCATGGAGCACTACGTGCTCCTCGTCGATCGCGGACAGAAGGACGTCGTCCTCGCCGAGATCGGCGCCCGCGACGGCCGCACCATCATGTTCGCCCGGACCAAGCTCGGTTGCGAGGGCATCACCGATCGTCTTCGCGCGGTTGGCATCCCGGCAGAGTCGCTGCACGGCGGCAAGGCCCAGAACCAGCGCACCCGCGTCCTCGAGCGCTTCAAGAGCGGCCGCACCCCGGTGCTGGTCGCCACCGACGTCGCGGCCCGCGGCATCCACGTCGACGGCATCGACCTGGTCGTGCACGTCGATCCGCCGGCCGATCACAAGGACTACCTGCACCGCGCAGGCCGGACCGCCCGCGCGGGCGAGAAGGGCACGGTCGTTGCGATCGTGCTGCCGAACCAGCGTCGCCTGGTGCGCAAGCTCACCGGGATGGCGGGGGTGGACGCCACCGCGGTGAACGTCGCGCCCGGTTCCGAGGAGCTGGCCACCATCACCGGCGCCAAGGCGCCGAGCGGCGAGCCGGTCCGCGAACAGCACTTCAAGAGCGATCGCTTCGGCGACCGGCCCCGTCGCGAGGGCGGCTACCAGGGCAGCCGTCCCCGCCGTGAGGGTGGAGGCGGCTACCAGGGCAGCCGTCCCCGCACCGAGGGCGGTTACCAGGGCAACCGCTCCGAAGGTGGCTACCAGGGCAGCCGACCGCGCACCGAGGGTGGCTACCAGGGCAGCCGACCCCGCACCGAGGGTGGCTACCAGGGCAACCGCTCCGAAGGCGGCTACCAGGGCGAGCGCAAGTACAACGACCGCCCCCAGCGCAGCGAGGGTGGCTACCAGGGCAACCGGCCGCAGCGCGACGGCGGCGGCTACCAG
>Ga0105243_10000629_pt1 | contig 35046 bp, 27 predicted proteins | sample KBSM34metaG_FD_81525 | JGI IMG/M metagenome (GOLD analysis project Ga0105243, IMG submission 81525) | Miscanthus rhizosphere microbial communities from Kellogg Biological Station, Michigan, USA - KBS M3-4 metaG | ecosystem: Host-associated > Plants > Roots > Rhizosphere > Soil | place... | reverse complement strand
GCACATCCATCGCGACATACTTCTCGCTCATAAGGGTTCCTCCTGTGGTGACTTTGTTGTTTCGTTGACAACTTCAACTTATCACCACTAGGGGCGCCCTTTCATTATGCGTTTTAACGGTTTACTTTTCCGACCTCCGGGAAACTTCGGTAAGTAAGAACGAGTCGGTGATTTGCCGGATGGAAACCGTTGGAAACGGTTCTGTTAGATTCGGCAATGTGCTGACCACCGGGCTAAAGCCTCGGTGTGAATAAAAGAACTATTGCGTCGATCCGCGTTCATCCGCGGCTAATCTCTTTTCACTGTTCCCGTTACGCTTTACTATTGCCCCATGAAAGCCATTCAGGTATCGCAGGTTGGCGGACCGGAGGTGCTCGCGCTGGTCGACGCGGCCACTCCCGAACTCAAACCGAACGAAGCGCTGATCCAAATCAAAGCGGCGGGTGTGAACTTCATCGATGTCTACTTCCGCGAGGGCCGCTATCCCGCGCCCCTGCCTTTCATCAATGGGCAGGAAGCTGCCGGTGTGATTGTTGAGGTTGGCGCCGACGTCACCACTTTCAAAGCTGGTGAACGCGTTGCCTACGTCGGCCGCCTTGGAAGTTATGCCGAGTTGGCATCAGTTCCAGTTGCGCAGTTAGTGAAGATTCCCGACGAACTTGATTTCGATCAGGCGGCCGCAGCGATGTTGCAGGGCATGACGGCGCACTACCTGAGCCGCGGCAGCTATCCAGTCAAGCAGGGCGACACCGTCTTGATTCACGCGGCGGCCGGCGGTGTGGGCCTGCTGCTGGTCCAGCTGGCGAAGCACTTTGGCGCGCGCGTAATCGCCACTGCCGGTACCGACGCGAAGGCGCAACTTGCGCGCGACGCCGGCGCTGATGAAGTAATCGTCTACACCCAGAAGGACTTTGAAATTGAAACGCGGCGACTGACAGATGGCCTGGGTGTGCACGCAGTCTATGACGGCGTTGGCAAAGACACTTTCGAAAAGGATCTCAAGGTGCTGCGGCCGCGCGGTTATCTGGTGCTCTTTGGCGGCGCGAGTGGAGCAGTGCCGCCTTTCGATCTCATGCAACTGACTAAACACGGATCGCTTTTCGTCACGCGGCCTACTTTGAAGGATTACACCGCGACGCGTGACGAACTCGAGCAGCGGGCCAACGATGTATTGCAAATGATTGTGCGCGGCGAGTTGAAATTACGGATACACCACCGGTATCCGCTGGCTGAGGCGCAACAAGCGCATCGCGATCTTGAAGGCCGCAAGACTACCGGAAAGTTGCTGCTGATTCCTTAGGCGATTGAAACAATCTGCGTAATCTGCGTAATCTGCGGATAGCCATCCCATGGACCTTCAGTCTCTGAAATCACCGCTTCGATTCCTCGGCGAACTGGTTCCCGACTCACAACTAACTGCGCTCAAAGATTACGAATCATGGTGGTTCACGGAAGGAACTGCAATTTCAGAAGCGGTTGATCGCGCCGGTACACCCTGGTTGCGCATGTTCGATCAATTCGGCAAACGCGCTGACGAAATTCTTTTCCCGCCCGACTACTGGAAGATGCTGAAGCGAGGTTATCAAGCCGGGGCCATCTGGCGGCCGTTCGCCGACGATTCCGGCTCACTCAGGATGCATTACCTCATCGATTACGTCACGTGCTTCTTCGATGCCGGACTCGGTTGTCCTTACATCGTTTCCCTGTCCACAACCGTGCCGCTCCGAAAGTACGGGACGCCGGAATTACGAGATCGTTATCTGCCCCATCTGCTGCGCCGTGACGGGACCAACTGGCAAGGCGCCACCTGGATGACTGAAGTGAAAGGCGGTTCCGATCTCGGGGCGAACGTCGAAACAATCGCCCGGCCCGTACAGCGGACTGTCCAGTCTGCTGACCGTTCTGCCTCAAACGACCTCTGGATCCTAAACGGCGACAAATATTTCTCCAGCAACGTCGGTGCAGAACTCGCGATCGTCGCCGCGCGTCCTGAAGGCGCACCCTCGGGACCAAAAGGCCTGGCGCTGTTTCTGGTGCCGCGTTATCGGGAGGTCCCCAGGGGCGCGAGTGAGCAAGTGTCAGTACCCGGAGCGACAGCGACCGGGTCACGGCAGCTCAACTACTTCATTCGCCGTCTGAAAAATAAGATCGGCACGCGCTCAGTTCCCACCGGCGAAGTTGAATTGCGGGACAGCGAGGCTTACCTCCTTGGCAAACAGGAGTGGGGCATCTATCTGATTCTGGAGTCGCTCAATCTTTCGCGAGTGGGCAACATTACCGGCAGCGTCGCTCTGGCCCAACGCGCGTTCGCGGACGCGCTCACCTTCGCCGAAGGCCGCGTCGCCTTCGGAAAACCCATCATCGAGCATCCGCTCATGGGGCGTCAGTTTCGTGAGCGCTTCGCGCAGTTACGTGATGCGCGTGCTTTGATGTGGGAAGCGATTCAACTGCTGGACGAAGTCTGGCAAGAGACGCCGCGCTATTCTGATCGCTATCACCTGTTCCGGCTGATCGCGCATCTGGCAAAGTACTGGACCGCCGAACTCGCGGTGCAATTTGCGAAGTGGAACATGGAGGTTCACGGCGGCCTGGGGGTGCTGGCTGAATACCCGGCTGAACGCTGGCTGCGCGAAGCGATGATTCTCCCAATTTGGGAAGGCACGCCGCACCGGCAGATGCTGGACGGCCTGGAAGTGATGGAGCGCAAGCGCGCGCATGAAATGTTGTGGCAACATCTCGCCCCCTACGCCGATCAAGGTGACTTACAAAACATCTCGTCGCGGATCGAACAGCACTTGCAATTGCCGGCAGAGGCAAAGGAAGCGGGAATCGAACCCGTCTTTCGCGACCTCGCGACGTTCACGGCCCGGGCGCTGGCTGGTAAGAACCGTTAGAGAAGTAGACCGGGTGTTGTCTTCAGGGAATAGCGTACATGGCAGGTAATCCATCACGAACTCAAAGGAGACTACATGACAACCAAGACCAAAATATCTGTAAGGGCGCTGGCCCTGGGAGGTAAGTTCGTTGGACAGCACGTGGGCTTCGCCATGATTGACATCTACGGCCCCGACGATGCCGACGCGCCTTTGGCGTCCGGTCTGACCGATCAGGGTCTGCTGGCGAACACCGATGGCTCCGGCGTGACGGCCCTGATCATGGACCAGCCCTACCCCTGGGGTTACCCGGTACGTGCTGATGAGGCAACGGAGTTCACCGCAGAAATTCCTTTGGCAGAACCCACGGTACTGACTTTCGTGGCCACCTCGGTGGCCGATCGGCGAATTTCGGTCCTGAGCAAACGTCTGGTAATACCGAACCTGTCGCTCACCGGACCGTCGGCGGTGGTTCTGGTGATACCCGGGCTATTGACCGCGCTAACCGAACCTGCCGCCACCGCGTCAATCGTTGAAGGAACACCCACCACCATCACAGCTCAGGTGCGTATGATGTGTGGCTGTCTGATCGACAACCTGTTCTGGCCGGCTGCCAATTTCAGCGTGCAAGCGATCATCAGCAACGGAGGAACTAACCAGACTTTAACCTTGAGCTATACGGGCCAGCCCAGCTTGTTTTCCGCAACGTACACTTTTCCCGCCGCCGGAGACTATGACATTCGGATTGTTGCTACGGAAATGAATGGCAACCTGGGCGCAACCTCTCCAGTTTTGGTTAAGGTGAAACAGAAGTGAATCCACAGATTACGCAGATAAAATTGATTCATTGACCCAATGATTCAATGGATCAATTCAGATATTTGCCCAGCCACGCATACAGCTCCTGATACCAGAAGCGGCCGTTCTCGCCTTTCAGGATCCAGTGGTTTTCGTCGGGCCAGACGATCAGCTTGCTGGGAATCCGCAGGCGTTGCAGCACGCTCCAGTTTTCCAGAGTCTGATTCAGCGGCACGCGAAAATCGTTCTCGCCAACTGAAAGCAGGATCGGTGTTTTGAAATTAGCGGCGAACCTGATGGGGTTCTGCTCGCGCCAAGTGGCAGCTTGTTCCCAGACCGGCCCGCCATTATTCACCTCGCGCGAATAGATCGTGTCGCTGGTGCCCCATTGCGATTCGAGATTGATCAGACCGGCGTGACTGACCAGCGCTTTGTAACGTGTGGTCGAGGCCTGCAGCCAGTTGGCCAGGTGACCGCCATAGCTGGCGCCGGCCGCAGCCTGCCGCGATCCATCGACAAACGCGTACTGGCGAATCGCTTCGTCGGCGGCTTCGTTGATCTCGTTGCCGGGACCTTTGAGAGGATCGCCCTGAATGCTCTGGGCAAACGCTTCACCAAATCCGGTCGAGCCCGAATAGTTTGTCAGCAAAACGACGTAACCCGGTCGCGAGAGCATGAAATAATTCCAGCGCAGTCCCCAGTTGTCGCGCCACATGCTGTGCGGCCCGCCGTGCATCACCACGAATAATGGATACTTCTTCTGCTCATCAAAATTTGGCGGCAGAGCGATCATGTTGTGAATGCGCTTACCGGCTTTACTGGTAAACCAGAAGTGTCGGAGCGGTTGCCAATCGATCTTCGCAACTGCTTCGGCATTAAATGAAGTGAGCGGCTGCTGCGTTTTCGTTTTCAGATCGAGGCGGACGATTTCGGGTGGGTTGGTCGCGCTTTCCCAATTGGCGAACAGAATTGGGGTGGCACGCGCATCTTGCGCGTGAGTCACGGGCGGGACGCCCGTGCCACCTTTCGCAGGGATCTTCAGGTTCGTGTATACACCGCGAGTCATGTCCATGGCGAGAGTCACTTCACCGCCATCCGCAGGCATGGTGAAAAGTTTTTCGTTGCCGGCTTCTTCTGCCGTCAGGTAAATCGATTTGCTGTCAGGCGAGAAAGCGAAGCTGTTGACGGAGCGGTCCCATTTACTCGTAAGGATCACAGGTGCTGAGGCTACCCGGTCGCTACCGCTCCCGGTTCTGACCTCAATCCTGGCCAGCCGTTCCAGGTGATAGACCTTGTTATCCGTTTGGGTTTCGAAAATCGCGTAGAGCGCTTTTCCGTCAGGCCGAAAAGTTGGTCGGCTGAAACTGTCGCCGCCGCTGGTGAGCCGCACCGGCTCGCCACCGTTTGCGGAGACCTTGAAGAGCGACGTGTTTGTGTTTGCGTAGGCAGCCGCGTCTCGATTAGTTGTGGCCACAAAAATGATTGCGTCTCCCTCAGGCGTCCAGACAGGATCGAGCTCGTCACCAGAGTCGGTCACGCGGCCGGCAAATCCGCGTTCATTAACCAGCTTCGAACCCGCGAGCAAGTCTTTCGCTTTCGCGCCAGGTTGAGCGTCCTGAATAAAAAGATGTGACTGGTTGTCATCGACCCACTTGTCCCAATTACGTACCGGAAACCTTTCGTAAACGCGGGCGCGATATTTTTGCGCCTTGCGTTCAGCCGCGATTTTCTTATTTGCTTCGTCATCAGCCGCGCCGGGAAAAACTGAGCTGATGAAAAGCAAAGCCTTGCCGTCGGGCCGCCATTGCGGCGCCCGGGCTCCGGTGGAAAGCGAGGTCACGCGGACGGCCTCGCCGCCATCCGCGACATCAAGCACATAGATTTGGGTTGCTTCATCGCCCTCGCGCCTGGCAGAGAATGCAATCTGCCGGCTGTCAGAACTCCAGGCGACGCCGCCCTCGCCTCCTTTGGAAAAAGTCAGACGCCTCGGTTTGGCTGATCCGTCCGTTGGCACAATCCACAGGTCAGAAACCTGGTCCTTCTCGTCATAGGCGGGCTCGACCAGTGAAAAGACAACCCACTTGCCGTCCGGGCTGGGGTTGGGCGCGCTGACGCGCTTCATCATCCACATCGCTTCGTGAGTCAGCGGAACCTTTGTCTGTGATCTAACGGTGAGCGGCAAACAAAATGACGCCGCGATGACGGCGAGCGCGATGAGCCTGGGCCTGGAAAACATTCAAATACCTCCGGAGTGGATGATGAAAAGTTTGAAGGGGCGGGATAGTGATACAAGCGCGCGTCTGATCGTGTCAAGGATGGTAGCCAGCGGATTCTAGCAGGCAACGGTAAGCCAAAGGCTTACCGCCATGTGCTGCGGCAAAGCCGCGAAGACAGTGCGGACAAAACGGGATCGAAAAACAAAGCGATAGCCAGTCGCGGTCACGATTACCGATGCGCGGAACTCTGATTTGACTGCGACGGGGGCGGCGACGGGATCGGAGTTCGATCCACCACCAGCTCAGGATGTTCGCGGCGAAAGCTCTGGGCCACGTGACAGTTCCAACAGACCGGCAAATATGTCGCCATCACTTCGCTCATCGCCGAAAGTGGAATCCGTTGCCATTCAACCGTCACGCCTTCCGCGTTAAGCAGGGCCGGTTTGTGATCGACCATTGAAATCTCAGTGAAAGGCCTTTCGCAAAAAGCGCAACTCTTATCGCGATACCATTTCTCGAGCACGCTACGCACCAGGCACTCGGCCGGCGCGACATCAAACTGGAGCAGGCACTCCTGCCCGCAGTCCTGTTTGATTGGCCAGCGAGCACAATTCTCCAGGCGCAGATCCGTCTGCCCGAAAAGCGAGGTGATCGCTGCATGTTTGGTGTCGATTTCGACCATCGCCTGTCTGCCGGATTCAGGGCAGATAATTACCCGTTCACCTGAAAACAGTTGCGAGGCCCGCACGAAATACCTTATGCCAAAATAGATCGCGGCCACGATCAACGCAGCAACGATTAAGTAAACAACCGTCATGATGCTCGACCTCCCTTTCCGGCGTGTCTTGTTTAGATTGTGGACTTGCCCGATTAAATTGGTGAACGGTTGAACTCAGCGGACATGCCCGCCATCTAAACGGAACGTTCTAAATTCCGTTCAGCTTCGATCTCGGCGATCTTTTTGCGCATCCAGTCTTTCAGCGCTTCCTCTAACTTTGGTTGGTTGGCTTCAAGGCTCTCAGCCGTATCGCCCGAGGCGTTAAGCGGAATGGCATGACAAGGCACCTCGTCGTTTCGTTTTGCGCGCGGCACGAAATCGATGAGATGACATTCTGTGCAAGGGTGAGTCTTCTCCGGCAGCGCGTAGTTGACACACGTCAATGAATCGCGAAACGTTGAAGTCGGTTTCCACGGCGTCCTGACCGAACGGCCGTAACCGCCTCTTTCAATGAAGTCCAGCTCGGTCTTGAGTAACTCGAGAATGTCGCGCTCGTCTTTGGCCATCGCTCGTCCCTCCAAATCTAAAGGTTGATTCCCCCCGAGAGCGTACTACTTGCCTGCGTATCAGCAACGTTCATGCCTTACCAGTAATTGCCTACACAACGCCTTGAACGAGATGGTGACTACCGACAGCTTGCGGAAATTCACTCAACAACACGCGGTTTTCCACAAGTTAACTTCGATTTGATTTGTGATTGCTAGACTCAATCTGCTGGGAAGAGCAGGTACGCTACTTGCTCTGTGACTTGAATCACAGACAGGTCTCGGGGTTCGATTCTTCGGTTTCTGGAAATAATCATGGGCGAAAAACACGTCGAGCAGGGTTTCGACGAACAAAAACTTCAGGCGTTCATGAGTGCGGTGCTCGACGACCTGCGCGCGCTCGATTACATGATCGATCATGGGTGCATCGAAAGTGGCGTGCGTCGCATGGGCGCCGAGCAGGAGATGTTTCTGGTTGATCGACACCTGAGACCCGCGCCCATCGCCGTAGAGCTCTTGGCAGGTCTTAAGGAACCGAGATTGACCACCGAGATTGCGCGTTTCAATCTGGAGGCCAATATCACGCCTCAGCTGATCGCCGGTAATTGCTTTACCCGCATGGAACTGGAGTTGAACGAGTTGATGGCGAAGACTCGTGAGCGAGCGGCCGAGCTGGGCGCCGATGTGCTGTTGGCGGGAATCCTGCCAACCCTGCGACAATCGGATCTCACGCTCGACAATCTCACGCCCAACCCGCGCTATCTCGAACTGAATCGCGCCGTCACGAAACTGCGAGGCGGGCCTTTTTCGATTCACATCAAGGGCCTGGACGAACTGCAAATCGAGCACGACAACATGATGATGGAGTCGTGCAACACCAGTTTTCAGATCCATTTTCAGGTTGGACCAAAAGAGTTCGCCGGGGCCTACAACACGGCGCAGGCGATCACCGCGCCGGTGCTGGCTGCGGCAGTCAATTCACCAATCCTCTTCGGCAAGCGCCTTTGGCACGAAACGCGTCTGGCCTTGTTTCAGCATTCCGCCGATGAACGTTCGCGCTTGTTGCAATCGCGCAGCCAGCCCACTCGTGTCGGATTTGGCGACCGTTGGTTGAAAAACTCAGTCCTCGAGTTATTGCAGGATCAACTCACACGTTTTCGGCCAATCATGATTTCGCTGCCTGACCAGAACTCGCTGGAAATGCTGTCTCGCGGCGAGATACCGGCACTTTCAGCGTTGTTCATGCACAACGGCACGGTTTGGCCCTGGAATCGCGCCTGTTATGGAGTTTCGAATAGCGTCGCGCACCTGCGGATCGAGAATCGCGCTCTCCCGGCTGGTCCCACCGTCGTTGATGAAGTTGCCAACACGGCTTTCTTTATCGGGCTGATGCTGGCGTTGCCGCAGGAGTATGGGGACATCGCCGAACGCCTTAACTTTGACGACGCCAAGGCAAACTTCTTTGCCGCGGCCCGTTACGATCTGCATGCGCAGTTAACCTGGCTCGACAACAAAACACTTTCGGCTGCCAGGCTGATTGAAGAACAATTGTTGCCACTGGCCCGCGCCGGATTAAAGGATGCCGGCGTCGATGCTGCGGACGTCGACAAGTACCTCGGGATAATCAGCGAACGCGTTAGCACCAGACAGACCGGTTCGCGCTGGATCTTGAAGTCGCTCGCGTCAATGGAAAATTTGGAGCCGAAAGATTGCCGTTATCGCGAACTGGCGGCCCGCATGCTCCAACAGCAAAGAGAGGAAAAGCCCGTGCACAAATGGGAAATCATGTCTCCTGGCGAAGACACCGATTGGAGCCAGAGTTATCAAACGGTGGAGCAGTTTATGTCCACAGATCTTTTCACCGTGCGGCCCGATGATTTGCTTGACCTCGCCGCCAGCGTGATGGATTGGCAGCACGTGCGGCATGTACCGGTCGAAGACGAACAAGGTCGCCTGGTCGGTCTGATTACGCATCGGGCGTTGCTGCATTTGCTCGTCAAGGGATCGCCGTCGCCGGCTGAAAAGGCCCTGACGGTCCGGGACCTGATGAAAACCGATCCGTTGTTTGTTTCTTCTTCCACCCCGACGCTCGAAGCACTCGAGATCATGCAAAGCAATCGGATTGGTTGTTTGCCCGTAGTTGATGACGGCAAGCTAGTGGGGATTCTGACTTCGTATGACTTTCTGGCCGGCGCGGCGCGGATTTTCCGTGAGCATCTGGGGAAGACAACTGCTTTAACCTTCACTCATAAATCAAAAGCCCAGTCCGCCTAATAAAGGCGCAACCCGAAGGGTTGCCAGAAAGTAGCCCTTCGGGTTGGTGAGGTGAGTCAACTATCTAGTTTCCCTCGCAAAGCCTCGCCCTGGGCCTAACGCTGATCGCTGCTCCGCAGCTCATTAACGCGCGCACGGTTCACAACTTAATTCGCAGCCAGCTTATTTTCTTTCTTCGGATGGCACTCGGCGCATTGGAACATCGAGATGTCGCCGAGGTTGATTGGATGCACGAATGGTTTGTTGGCCTTGTGACATGACTCGCATTTGCGTTCGGCCAGCGCGCCCAGATCGACCGGATGCTGAAATGGTCCGGTCGTCACGTTCTTTGCCGGTGGCCCGGCAGAGTCATAGATCATTGTGTGACAAACGTTGCAGTTATTGGTGATCACTTTACCGTCTTTGCTCACATGCTCGCCGTCATGACAGCGGAAGCAGCCGGAGAAATAAAGGTGGCCGATGTTGTTTGGATGCGTCTGCCAGTCGGTCTTCATCTCCGGAAAGAAATAGGTTTGAAAAATCCTTTGCACCTCGGCGACGGCACCATCAATCGAAGTACGCTTGCTGGCATAGACCTCAGGGTATTTCGTGCGATAGAAATCGTTCAGGGTGGTCGCGATGGTATTAACTGCTTCTGGCGTGGTTGTGTATGTCCTGCTCAGAACCTCGACGGATTGCTTCTTTAAATAAGGCAGCGACGGATCCAAACGGCCGGCGACAAAGCCCTGGTCAACCGCCAGATCCGGCGGCAGATAAACATGCGCGGGCCGGTTGTGACAATCAACACAGTCCATGTGCCGCGTTTCGCCTTTCGCCATTTGCTCCGGCGTAGCCGGGCGACTGCGATCATAATATTCGGTTACGTTCCCCTTACTGTCCTTTATCCTCACCCAGGGAATTACCTGCCGCCGATCGTCGGTCGCGACATAAGTAATGTCGTTCGCAATGTTCATGTGCCAGTGGATGCCGGCGACCATTCCGGTGCTGGGACTGCCACCACCCACATTGATCAGCATGCGTCTCTGGCGCAGCGTGTTCTGTTCGTCATGACCATACCGATTCAGGACCTTCATCTGGGCGCCGAAAAACTTTTCGGGCCAATGACACTGCTCACAGGTCCCTTGCGCCGGCCGCAGGTTGTGAACCGGACTCCCAATCGGCCGCGAGTATTTGTTGAAGGTCACCGAGTAGAGTTGATAAGCGCCGGACAGTTTTGACTTAACGTACCAACCCGCGCCCGGGCCTACGTGACAACCGACACAGGCCACGCGCGCGTGTGACCCGGCGAGGTAGGCGGTGTGCTCAGGCTTCATGACCGTGTGACAGGTTTCGCCACAGAAAGCCACCGACTCTGTGTATTCAAACGCGCGATAACTACCAAAAGCGCTGGCACTGACAAAGAAAAAAGTGATCCCGAGAAATATCAGGAAGGAACGACGCGCGCGTGGATCGTTGAGGTCGAGCGTCGGGTATCGGGAAATCTGTTCGGGCGCGCCGCGATGACGCCGGCGCCGTTCCAGGATAATTCCCACGACGACGACCAGCAAACCAAAGATCATAATGGCCGGACCGATGATGTACGTCAGAATGCCCAGGTAGGGATTCTCTGCATGGGAAGTTATTTCGATTAAGAAGAGCAGGATAACGCTCGCCAGACTGGCGACGACGATTGCCCCGCCCATGAAACTTATGTAGTTGCGTAAAAGGCTGGGCCGTTTCGCAACCACACCATCAGTTGATTCCATCGGAGGTTTTTTTCCCGTTTGTTGGTTGGCGGGCGACGCGCAACTTTGCTGTTAAATGCCTGGACCGACGTCGTACGGGGTAACAATACGTCGGTCAACTTTTATAAGCAAGAGGATTTCACGCTTTATCTAACTCCGCGTCGCCGGCTGTCACCGGCTCAGCGGTTTCCGCCTTCGCATCCGTTTTTCTCGCCTGTTCGCGCATTTCCTGATAGGCCAGTTCGTGCTCTTCCTGAAAGAGCTCTTCCGAGACGCGACCGTCAATCAGCGCAAAGTTCAGCGGGTAGACGTCCGGATCGAAAATGACCTGATAGAAGTGCCAGACAATGATGGCCAGAGTCGCCAGCACAGCTTCGTAAAAGTGTATGGCCAGCGCGATGTCGATCCACCAACGGGGGAGAAAGCTGAAGAAAGAAATCTTGAACCAGATCATCAGACCGGTGAGACCCATGACTATCGTGCCCCAAATCACAGCCCAATACTCGGCTTTCTCGGCGTAGCCAAAACGAGCAATCTTCGGTTTCACCCGTTTGATACCGAGGTAATACGCGAAGTTTCCGATGACGTCCCGGACATCCTTCAGCTTTGGCCGCATGTCCTTCACCCACTGCCGGCCATCCTTCGAAAGCGCGAGGTACAGCAGGTGATAAACGCCAACAACCAGCATGACGACCGCAGCGACCCGATGAAAAATGCGCCGCAAGAATTCGTTCGAGCCAAGAATCCAGGCCAGCCCGGAATCCGGATACTGCAAGGCAAAGCCACTTAGAACCAGAATGATGAAGCTGGTCAGGAGCAGCCAGTGTTGCAGTCTCTGGTTCGCGGTCAGACGCACAACGGTGCGCACCTGCCGGCGCCTGGCAATCACTTTCTTGCGCCATACCAGAAGGTTGTGCGCAGCCATTCCGCCAATCGTGAGCAGGATTAAAGGCAGATAGATCCAGCGGACGATCGCCGTGCCGCGCGCTCCCATGTCGCGAGTTCCTACATTCGAGACTAGTTCGGAAGCAAAATGGATTTTGCCTTTGGTGAAATTAGCACTGGCGCCGACGTGACACTGCCCGCACGTCTGCTGCAGGTTGTTCGCGCTGATCATCGAACGCGAATCTGACGAAGGCAGAATGTTGTGGACGCCATGGCAACTCGCACAGTTGGCCACGACTTTCGATCCGAGTTGGGACGCCAGACCGTGATAACTGTCTTTGTAGCTGCTGACACGCCCGCCGGCGACACCGAATTCCTGTGTCAACGTCACGCCCTCATGACACTTCGCACAGCTCTCAGTCGCGACGGCAGTCGAAGCCGTCGAGGTCACGTGGTCGAACGCCGTGTTGATGCTGTGAATGCCGTGACAGTCCGTGCACACCGGCGAGCGTGACACGCCGCGCACGATCGCCTGGCCGTGAATGCTCTGCATGAACTCATTCGCTTCGGTGCTATGGCATTTGCCGCACGTCTTCGGAATGTTGACCCTCGCGATGGTTGATTGACCGTTCGACGCAGGTTCAATGTCGTGAGCATTGTGACAGTCGGTGCAGACCGCCGCGCTCAGGTTGCCGCGGGCAATGGCTTTCGCGTGCACACTCTCGCGGTATGCAAGCAGGGGTCGATCGCTGATGCCACTTCCCTGCATCACGTTCTTGTCACCGTGGCAGCGGCCGCAAGTCTCCGCGATGTTCGCACGATTGATGGTTGACTTGGGATCGCTGGCCGGCAGCATCGTCGTCATGTCGCGATTACGTGTGTGACAGTCAAGACAACTTGCCGCCTTGGTTCCTGCCTGCAGCGCCTTAGCATGAAATCCACGCTCATATTCCGTGTGCGGCGCGTTGTGAAACAGCGAGCCGGCCAGATAAGGAAGTTGTTTGCCGGGACCGTGGCAACCCTGGCATTGCAGATTCGGTTGAGGGGCCGATTGATTGGCGTTTGGACCACCGATGATGCTGCCTGCGTTTGGTTTGACCGGCGGGGAAGAGTTTTGGTTCTGAGTCTGTTGGGCAGACGAGGGTGTCAGGACTACGAGTGGAATCGCAGCACAAAACAAAAGCGCAATTAGAATGGTTAGGGAAGCTGTACGGGGTCCCACGGCTTACTCATTTCCGGGAGGAATCCTCTGGAAAGTTACCGTTTGCGCGAAGAAAACGCGGTGACCAGCGTCACATTCAAAGGCACAAACGCTACTACCTTAAGCGCTGCGTTTTTCTTTCGCAGAAGCTCTGCCTCAAAAGTCGGCGAAGCCGACGAATGATATTAGCCCACCGATTCATCGGTGGGATCGGATGACGTAATTAGGTTCAGTCCGTGAAGCGGACGGCTGAGTCCTAAATGTTGCAGGTCTAAGTTTATTCAGTCGTCCGCTTCACGGACTCCAGGGAACAGACCGAGTTACCCAGCGCTGAAGCGCTGGGCTATTCTCTTTCAGTCCGCTTCGCGGACGAGGACAAAATACTTTTGAGGCAAAGCCCTTTGGCAAAAGAAAAACATAGCTCTCCCGATCTCTCGAGAGAGCTATGCGGAGGCCATCGTATAGATTGTTCGGAGTTCCGCCTTTAGGCGGCCGCGTAAACGCGGAACTCCAAACTTCCAGGTGTGGCTCTTACTTCAGCGACTTCATGTAGTCCACCAGCGCTTTGGCTTGTTCTGCGGTCATGCCTTTCTCTTCATATCCCGGCATGTTAGGCGGCTTCTCGGCCTTCTTGCCTTTAAGCACTGTTTGAATCAGCTCATCATCGGCTTTGGTCTTGTCCATTTTCTTTTCCGCCGTAGCGCCGTGGCACATCTTGCATTTGCTGGTATAAGTCGCGGCCGCGTCTTCGGCACTGGCATTTCGCGCCGCTGCGGAAACCAATAAGACCGTGGCTGCGAGAGGAATAGCAATTAAAATTGCTGCGATCTTTTTCATCGTTCGTATCACCTTCCTGAATAAAGCTCTTCTCTGAGCAGTTTACTTCAACTTCAATGAGGATGCTTGAGCAAGGCTCATTCCATTACGGGTAGCGCCGTAAAAACGCGACCTCGCGGAAAAGATTGTGTAATTTCTCTCAGCGGTGGGAGAATTTCCGCCAAGTTCGGTACGCACGCCTCTGGCGTGCATCGTTAAGACCTCATCAATTCCCGGCGGCACGCCGGAGGCGTGCGTACCACCCGTCGGCACGCCGGAGGCGTGCGTACCTGCTACGCGCTCTTTTTATGACAGGTCGTGCACTTCTTTGAAGTTGGACCCGTCGAGTCCGGCTTAACCTTGACTACGGCATCGTGGCAATCGCCACACGCGTGATGGAATGCCTGTTGGTTAGTCATGACGGTCGGTTCGGCCGCATTCTCAAACTTGACCGTCGGGATGGCCGGCAGCAGCTTGGGTTTTTCACCTGTCCGCGCATGACAATCTGTGCAAATTGCTCCAACTGCCTTGGCATCCTTCTCCAACAGATCCATCGTTAGCGTCGTGGTACGGTCCGCCGGCCACGCAGTTTTGTGTGGCGGACGCTTTGCAGCTTCACTTGCCGGCTGAGCTGTATGATGACAATCAACACAGGCGTTTGGCTTGGAAAGATCTGCGTTACGATTCTCAGTCGCATGCTTGAGATGGTTGAAAGTTACCTTCCCCAGCCTGGACTCTTTCGCCAGTACGAGGGTCTCGGGGACTTTCGTTTGCGAACTGGTCTGTTGCCAAACGAAAGGTGATGCCAGGCCAATCAAAGCCAAGAAAGCAAGAAATCTTAAAAAGGTCTCTGAACCCACTTTTTTACGAACCAGCATAAGTTTACCTCCGCGCGGTTGGCGCTGATTCTATCGCGACAATTAAGAATATTGATAGTTTCCTGGTGGCGAACCTGACAAAAGTTACAGGGTGGAACCCCTGGTTTCTATAAACATTTGGTCCCTCCGGGACCAGCGTTCAATGTTTCCTGCTCTCGAGGACCAGGTCTCCCACTGATTCCCTGGTCTCCTCCAGATTCAAAATCGCCACATCGTGCCCGTGTGACAGCGCGTGCAGACAGTAAAGTCATCACCCCCAAACGCGCGTTTCCCATCATGACAAGTCAGGCAACTCTTGCCGCGTCCGGTGGCGTGATGATTCAGCGCTTGCGGCTCGGTCACTTGTCTCCGTTGCGGCATGCCCGCAAGGATCTGATGACACTCTCTGCAAGTCACTTTGTTATGCTCTCCATGACTGAAGCCGACCCGAAACGCCCGGGCGAACTGCGACGTCCGGGAATAACCGCCAAGCTGATGACACGTCCCGCACGACGAGATGTCGCGACCGCCGGATTGCGCGCGCTCACTGTGACATCGGAAACAGTTTGTGTGCGCGTTAAAGCCTGCAGGAATTGAAAGCGCTACACCGCCGCGCGCGGGACGATGACAACCTGCGCAACTCACGCTGCCCAGGTGGCGCGCGTGGTCGAACTTCATATTAAAACTTCTGAGCCGCGGAAAGGGTTTCATCGCACCTGACTTTGCGTTAGTGTGACAGATCCCACAGAGCGGACTGTCGGCATTCGCGAACTGCTGCGCATGACATCCGGCGCAGGGCAAATGCTTGTCAGCGCCCGGACGGGTGGGCATTGGCGCGTTCGAATCCCGGCGATGACACAGCAGGCACGGCAGTCGCGCATGATTTGCGTTGCTGTGCTGAAACTTCGAATAGTCGAGACCCTCAGGCATTTGCATTTGTTGTTGGGGAGATGGTTCGTTCGAGGGAATCAAGACCGAGCCGTGAACACGCATGTTGATAAAAGCAACCGTGAAAATAATAACGGCGATGGTTAGCGGAACGAGTCCCGTGGGAACCACATATTTGCAGAACCCAGCCCCAACATTTATCCGCAACCTCCGTAGGAGCACCAAGGTCTTCGGCCCTCTGGCTAACGAAACCATTTCACTCCTCTGGAGCTCGGAAGATTTCCTGTTCTGATCTTCTATAAACATGCGGCTGCTACTGAGCTTTTACCTCGGCCAATACTTCCCGGTTCAATAACCCGTTTCCAACCCACTCATCAATTCGCCTTCGGTTTCGGCGTTGGAATCGCCCTGGCATGACTCTCAGGCACCGGCTCTTTGCCGAAAGTTATGTGGCACTTTGTGCACACGAAATTCGGATCTTTCTTCCGACTGTCGATTTCGTAATTCAATGGGCCGCCGTCATCGAGCGTCTGGGTGATGTGACAACCGTCCGACCCGCCACACGATTTCACCGGCACCTTCAGGGTCTTCGCATCGACGGTATTGAATGCGGAGCTCGCCGCATTGTGACAATCCAGACAACTCAGGTCGGGATGCGCGCCACCTTCATGCCGGAATGCGCCTGCGGAAATGCGGCGCCGCCACCGATCGAGCACGGTCTTGTCGGCACCCATTTGTGACGCCAGCTTGGGATCGAAATCGACTTTCAGCGTCAATGGCGCTACCAGCTTGTGACACATCTCGCAATTCTTCGGCTCCGGCGGAATTCCCGAGTCGGCGTTATGACAGGTGAAGCAGACCGTATGACTGTTCGGAATTGTTTGAAACGTGCCCTTCTTCAGCCAAAAAGCGTCTCCCAAAGTTTTTGGCGGCTTGATGACATATTCCTCGCTCGATTTGCCCTGTGGCTGAAAGGTCTCATGACAGACCGGGCAGCTTTTCGGCGGCGCCGGCTTTTTTTCCTGAAACAATGCATTCACAAATGAAGGACGTGTGTTTCCGTTCACTCCGACTGCATCGAGGTGTTTGTCATGCGGAAAGGCGACGCCGAATTCGGAGACAAAATCTCGGCGTTTAAGTTGTGGGTCAGTAAGGTCACCGAGACTGGGAAACAGCCAACGTGCCGTATCGCGCGGCGTTACCGCGATGTGACAGTTCGAGCAGATCGAAGGCGCCGGCCGTTCGCGCGCAAAAAATTGTTGGCGATGACAACTCAAACAACTCGAGTGCTCAGGAAAATCCGTGACGTCGGCGAAGGCCGCGTCGCCTTTGCGAACATCCTTCCAGTTCTTCGAGGGAACCGTATGACATGAGTTACAGGCGAGCTTCTGCGTCACCGCATGAGTTGTGTGCGAAAACTTCGTGTAATCGATTTTTGGTTTGGGTGGCGCCTTCGGTTTCTGCGAGCGCCGCTGTCGAGGTCGCCGCTGCGGTTCAAGCCCGCCGGGCACACTGCCGTCCGCGACGACAAATAAAAGCGATATCGCCGCCAGGCTAAGTATCGCCCGCGTGACAGAGCTATAGGCCCCTGCTGGTTTCACTTCAAGTAAAGCCGCGTTAACGGCAAAATCAACGGCGCCGTTGCGTTTTCAATTTACTGAGCGTTGATCCTGTCAATCTTAAGATAAACGCGTAAATCCGGAAACAAGAATAAGCAAGTCTTGCCAGTCTTGCCTCCAAAGCTCGGCCGCAACTCCCCCGATTTGAGGTGAACTTCAACAAGCTGCGGAGCAGCGATCAGAGGTAAGCCCAGGGCAAGGCTTTGCGAGCCTTGGGTACGAACCATCTGAAGTGATTGAGATCCGAAGAGTCTGTCGGAAAAGGGTCTTCTCTGTGCCTCTGTGAAGATTCTCTGTGTCTCTGTGGTGAAATTACTCTAGAAAACATTCACCACAGAGGCACAGAGATCGCACAGAGACACGGGGATCGATTTTCCCGACGGACTCCGAAGGGGCGACCACAGCAATGAGCGCGACTCTTATTACGCATTTTACGCATTCTCTGTCGCCGCTTCGCGGCTATCCAAGTCTAACTGACCATTACCCAGGGCTCGCAAAGGCAACAATACCCTCGCAAAGCCTCGCCCTGGGCTTAACTCTGATCGCTGCTCCGCAGCTTTCCATTTAAGATCAAACTCCAGCCCGGCTGCTGATCCAGGCTGGAGTTTGTCGTCTGCATACACTCTCGCGCCTGCTTATTCCTTTCGCCCGAAGTACAAACGCAAAGACATGTATGGCAGATGCGCATGATAGTTTTGCGCTCTGGGACTGCCCGGAAATGTTCGCAAAAACCCGTCCTCGTTGTAGTTGTAGTACTGGTAGCCAAGGTTCCAATCAAAGTTCCGGTTGAGCCTGATCGAAAGACGTCCCTCAGGCGACTGAAAACTCATGGGATAAGAAGTGATCATCGTGCCTGGATTACCTGCGGGATCAGACAAGCGACTTCCCTGGCCGCCGTCTTTGTTGATGCGGTACGACGAGAAAAGGGAAATCCGATGACTCAGACGCCACACGAGATCCGTGTAGAAGAAGTTGTTTCTTTGAAAATAGAGCGAGTGGCCCATGGGATGTTCGACGCTGGCCGCCGGAGGCACCTGATAAAAGTAATCGATGATCGCGTCGCTGTTCACCCAGTTGTAGTTGTATCCGACGCTGATCGAAAGGTCCTGGTTAACCAGCCAATCCACTGACGTTTGAAAAATGCGGGTCTTCACATCCACGCCAAAATCCGATAAGGAAACGCCGGCAATCTCGGAAGGATTGGAATTGTCGCGAATGATTACCGACGCATTGAAATTCACTTTCCGGTTGGGCACCCATCTGGTCTTGGCGCGAAGGTTCGTATAGTCGTAATTACCAATGCGGGTGAACACGTTGTCGGCTGAGCCGCGCTCCGCGTCGAAGTAAATGGTCCAGTTTTTTGACGGCTTGGCCCGAAAGCCGCCAAAGAATGCATGGGTGTGATTTGTCAAAGACTCCGATGTGGTCGGTTCGAGCGCCGGCGCATTCGAGCCCAGGCCATAGCCCGAGGCAAACTGTTCCTCATGACGACTGCCATAGCGGTAACCGAAATGCACTGAATAGTTTTTAGTGAACTGGTAATCACCCTCGATCGTGTCCTGGTATTTGCGGTACTTGGTGGTCCGGAACGCCTGGAGAAAATTGAAGCTGCGAGTGTCGGTGACCCCAGCGGGCGTCCTCACCGAAAAAAGGTCATTGAAGGTGGCCACGCCATCAATCGTGAAGTCTTCTACTCGAAAGGTGTTTGAGATTCTAAACTTATCAGTGGCCAACCAGGTCAGACCGACATCGCCCTGCGTATTCGGACGCGAGGCAATCGACGGAATGTTGTAGCGACCCAGTAGTAGTGTATTAGGAGGTCCCGGCTGACCTGAGATGCGCGAATTAAAGTTCGTGGCCTGCATGCTCTCCAGGAAGGTAGAGCTCGCCGAGGATCTGCTATAAATGATCCGTCCGGTGATGTCGAAGCGTTCGCCTAACAACGTGTGCAAGCTTGCCCGGGTATAGTTGACGCGGCCGCGCGTCGGTTCGGTCCGCGAGAATGCGGTGAAGCGCGCAACGTTGGTTGGGTTCGGATTGATAAACGCCGGAATCGTGTCAATGGTGCTGTCGTCGCGGAAACGGCGAAAGCCCTGCATGAAAGTCCAATCAACCTTTCCCAGTTTGCCGTCGGCGCCGAAACGAATGTCGTTGGCCCTGGTGCGGGCGTTAACCATTGGCTGAAACTCGTTTCCGCCGATGTGGTAATTGGTAAAGTAGGGACCGCTGTATCGTTCCGGCGAATAACCGAAAGTCAAACGGACCAATTCGTTCTTTGGCAGAATCGTCAGATCGAAATCGCCAAACTCTGTTCGAGTATTGTAGCCATGTAGCCCGGTCACCGGATTTGGCGGAACCGGAAAGCCGGAAAACAGCCAATTGGGATTGGCCACGTTATTGAGGAAGCGGTAGTACTTGGCCCGGCGATACTGTCCTTCGAAGCGATACCACTTCGACTTTTCGACGCTGACCCTCATGCTGCCGGTGGGATCGGCGCCCCAGCCACTCGCGGTCACCAAAAGCGTATCAAACAGACCGCCTTTGCCGTCTTTCGACTGCATCAGGAAACTGCTGTCAAAGATTCGCGGCCCGGCTTTGTAATTAAGGTCGCTGCGATACTTCCGCTCATCGCCATCGACGCGAATACCTCGATAGCCAAACTCGAGCGAAGAGGTAATCTTGTAGTTACCGGAGTCCGTACCAGTCGTGGCTGAAGTGGGGACGTCATCGGGTTTCTTAGTTTGCGTCTTCGCAGGATCGCTGGTCTGCGCCGCGGCTATTCCACTGGCCAACAAAAGTCCTAACAACGCTTCCGGAACCGCATGCAACAGTTTTCTCGTGTTGCTTCTCATGTCATTTATCCTTTGCTTGGAGTTCCGCCTTGAGGCGGCCGCCTGAAGGCGGAACTCCGAACTGAGTCGATTCCCGCAATTCGTCAACGGAAGAAGACGGGACTCGTCCGCGAACCATGAATCTTGACGTGGCACGCCGTGCAGTTGGCATACTGGGCATTCTGGTTATGCTGCGGTCCCGCCGGTTCAATGGCGCCGACATCGTGAGCCACGCTGTGACAGGTCAGACAAAGCTGATTGATGGCGCTGTACCTCAATAGCCGCGAATTGGGTGAACCGTGTGGCGTATGACAGGCGGTGCAACCTTCAGTCTTCACCGGCGCGTGCTCGTACGTGAATGGTCCTTGCTTATCCACGTGGCACTTGATGCAGGCGGCATCAGCCCCGGTAGCTAAACGCGTCTGTCTCGTTTCAAAGCCACCGTGCGGGTTGTGACAATCGCTGCACCGCATCGTTCCTTCCAAAACCTTGTGATGGAAGGGCATGGTGAATTGTGGCTTCACCTCGGCGTGACACCCGATACAAAGCTGCGGGTCATTGTCTTTGAGCATCCTGATCGTAGAAAAGCCCGGCTTTTCCGCGTTCGGTGACGTGATCAGAGCATTCGAGCTGGCCAGATTTCTGCCAACTGTATTTGAGTGGGCTGAGTGACAGTCGGTGCAGCCCACGTCATTACGCCAGTGTTCGCCGCGGCGGAAGTTATTTCGCTCTTCCTTGCCGGCGTGGCAGCTCAGACATGTCTCTGACGTCTCTTTCGGAGATTTGTTCTTAAACGAGATGATCTTCGAAACGTCTCCGCCGCCGTCGACGTGCGCCTTGCCGGGACCATGACACGATTCGCAACCGGTGATCTTACTTTTCCAGCTGCTTAGGGTCGTCAGTGCCGCGTGCGCCGTATGCGAGTAGGCTTTGAACTGATCCTCGTGACAGGCCTGGCAGGTTTCGCTGCCGACATAATCCGTTGGCGCGGGTTTGTCGTCCTTGCCGGATCGACCAACCGCCTGCGAACCGCCCGGCGCAATCAGCCAAATGATCACGGCCAACGCCGATCCCGCAACGAGCAGTGGTTTGATAATCCTGGTGACTCTCACTGGAGCCTCCTTATCAGGTGAAAAGGGTCTTACTTTGCATAGACGGACCGGCGCTGGACACGTCGCCGGCGAAAGTTCTACGGGCAATGCTCATTTGAGTGGTGCTCCATGTTCTGCCCCGCGAAGCACTTGTCGGTTCTGAAGACACCGGAGAAGATCGCGACAACCTTGAGCAAGGCATGTGCCCCATGGCTCCCGCTTTAATTTCGTGATTTTTTCGCGCATAGGCAGAAAGATCATAGGCATTTTCGCTCACAGTTTGCCGAATGTTACGCAAACCGCACCTGTCAATTCTGACAGGGCCTTTAAAACTCCTTACTTGCGATCGGCATGTTGATTTTATCGAGAGGATTTTAGCTTCGGCTTGAAGCCACGCACTCACCGTCGCAGACCAAACATTTCCAAATATAGTGGAAAACCCTCTTGATATATCAATCGAGGTTTTATCGGTCTGTGCGGCAACACACATACAGTGACTTGGAGCCTCCTTATCAATTGCCCTTACTTAAGTCCTGGTCGACTATCTAACTAAGAACTGTGGCGAACATGACCACGTTAGCTGGGTTCGCGATACATCGCAGTGACACGCATCACGAGCGACCTCAATTTCAAGATGCCTGCGCCAAAGAAGCCAGCGCCTCGCTGTCACGAATCCAGAGGTCATCGCGCTTGACGCGAATAATATGATCTCGCTTGAGCGCGCTAAACAGACGGGTGACTGTCTCTCGGGATGCGCCGATTATTTGAGCAATTTCTTCCTGGGTTAATACAACGTGCACCCGAATTCCATCGCTGGTGCGTTCGCCGAAATCCCGGCCCCATCTCATAATTAACCGGGACAACTTTTCCAAAGCCGATTCGGACAGCGCCAGCATCCGCGTGTGATCGACAAGGTCGCTGAACTGCCGGCTGAACATCTCAACCAAATCCAGGCCGAATGAGTGCTGGCTTCCCAGCAGGCCGAGCAGATCCTGGCGGGAAATGAAATCAACGCGGCCACCCTCAACCATCTCGGCCGTCGCCTCGAAAGGCCGGCCGGTCAAGCCGGCATAGAGTCCGAGCACGTCACCGCCCCGGGCGATTCGGATGATCACTTTCTTTCCGTCTGCCGACGAGATCGAAACTTTGGCGCGTCCGGATGACAGAACATAGACGCCCCGGGCCAAATGGCCTTCATGGAACACGACGGCGCCGCGGGCATAAATGCGACTGCGACCGACTCGATCAATTCCCGGAATTGCGCGTAAGGGCGAGTTAAAGGGCAACACTCGCATGGACGGACCGGCGCTGGACACGTCGCCGGCGAAAGTTCTACGCGCAATGCTCATTTGGGTGGTTCTCCATGTTCTGTAGTGCGAAGCATTTGTTGGTTCTTGAAGACACCGAAGAAAATCGCCAAGACCTTGAGCAAGGCATGTGCCCCATGGCTCCCGCTTTACTCTCGTGATTTTTTCGCGCATACGCAGAAAGATCATGGGCATTTTCTCTCACAGTTTGCGGAATGTTACGCAAGCCGCAATCCGTCAATTCTGACATGGCCAATAGAATCCCCTTTACTTACCATCGGCATATTGGTTGCTTTCAGCGGTGTAAGGGTAAAGCCCAAGCTCGAGCAAAGAGCAGCGGCTTGCTGCTCGAGACAAAACTCAGGGAGAACTGGAGGATGTTTATCATGGCTAACGACGACCGAGACATTCTTGAACTACTCAAAAGCGAGCTGTCATTTATTGAGGAGGGCGGATATGGCCGTTCGGTCCGAACGCCCTGGTTACCAAAATCCATCTTCCAGGACTCCCTGAGTTGTCTTAACTATGGATATCCCTATCGCGCCCACCCGTGTGCCGAGTGCCGCCTGCTCGACTTCGTTAAGCCGGAAGACCGCTCGCAAGCTGTTCCCTGTCATTTCATCCCCCTGAATGAAGCCGGGAGCACAATTGAAGAGCTGGAGATGGAAGGCAACGAACGCAGGATGGAGAGCGCAGTCAAATCCTGGCTGCATGGGAAGATCAGCCAGATCGAAGCCAAAAAACCAGAAGACTTTTGGCAGAACGTAGACTGAAAAGGCGCGCGAGTGGGCGCGTTGAATAGACTTTAAGAGACGACGGACCCGTGAGAACTAACATTGCATCGAGCGGCATTATGGTGAATTCATGCGCAGCTTTAGCGTTCCCCTGTACGTTGATGCTGTCAGGATTAACGCCGAGTTCAAAGACGGCGTGCTTACCAAAACGCTGCCGAAAAACGAGGAGGCCAGACCAAAGCAGATCAATGTAGAGGTCAACTGATTATCCACCAGGTGTCAGAAACGACTTCCTTGTGTACGCCGCAGGCGGTTCAGTGGGAGGGGCTGCCTGCGGCGAAGTTGTAAGCAGAGGTTGTGTCAGAGCGACCGGATCATGTGGGAACTCAAGAATCAATCACGCAAACCAGGAGTCGACAGAAAACAAATGCCTAACCGCACGGTAACAATCGATGGCAACGAAGCCGCCGCTTATGTCGCTTACAGAACCAACGAAGTGATCGCGATTTACCCGATTACACCTTCTTCGGCGATGGGCGAGTCATCAGACGAGTGGGCCTCGAAGAATCAGAAGAACATCTGGGGCATGACGCCGATCGTCCGCGAACTGCAATCCGAAGGCGGCGCCGCCGGGACGGTCCACGGCAGTTTGCAAACCGGCGCGCTAACCACGACCTTTACAGCCAGTCAGGGCCTGCTCCTGATGATTCCCAACATGTTCAAAATCGCCGGCGAGCAAACCAGCACGGTATTTCATATCGCGGCGCGCTCAGTGGCTACACATGCGCTCTCGATCTTTGGCGATCACAGCGACGTCATGGCCACACGTTCGACGGGCTGGGGCATGCTCTTTTCGAATTCGATTCAGGAAGTGATGGACTTTGCGCTCATTGCCCAGGCCGCGACCTTGGAATCGCGCGTTCCCTTCCTTCATGCCTTCGACGGATTTCGCACTTCCCATGAGGTGATGAAGATTGAAGAACTGTCGGACGAACAAATTCGGGCCATGATTGATGAACAACTGGTCCGGGCCCATCGCAGTCGCGCCCTGACGCCGGATCGTCCGGTGATGCGCGGTACGGCGCAGAATCCCGATGTCTTCTTCCAATCACGGGAACGAGCAAATTCCTTCTACACGCAAACACCGGAAATCGTGGAACGGACGATGAAGAAATTCGCCGAAACCACCGGCCGGCAATATCAACTATTCGAATATGTGGGCGCTCCCGACGCCGAACGAGTAATTGTCATGATGGGATCGGGATGCGAGGCCGCCGAGGAAGCAGTGGCCGCTTTGACTGGAGTGGCTTTCGACGAGTCGTTTGGAGTTCCGCCTTCAGGCGGCCGCCTAAAGGCGGAACTCCGAACCAAAGCGCTCGCCGGTGAAAAAGTCGGGCTGCTGAAGGTCCGTTTGTACCGCCCGTTTTCAGTCGATCACTTTGTCGCCAGCTTGCCTTCGAGCGTCAAGACAATCGCCGTTTTGGATCGCACGAAGGAACCGGGAGGCGCCGGCGAACCGCTTTATCAAGACGTCGTAACTGCCATTAGTGAAGCGTGGCACGGGCGTCCCGCCCGTGAAACTCACGCGCAGGATGCGTGTGCCACGATGCCGCGGATCATCGGCGGACGCTACGGTTTGGGCTCGAAGGAATTCACTCCGGCCATGGTCAAAGGTGTCTTAGATGAGATGTTAAAGGACCAGCCGAAAAACCATTTCAGCGTCGGTATTGAAGATGATGTGACTTTTAACAGCTTGTCCTTTGATCCGAATTTCACCACCGAATCAGCCGGCCAGGTACGCGCACTGTTCTGGGGCCTGGGAGCTGACGGCACGGTCAGCGCGAACAAGAACTCCATCAAGATCATCGGTGAAGAAACGCCAAACTACGCACAGGGATATTTTGTTTATGACTCAAAGAAGTCCGGCGCCATGACCGTTTCACACCTGCGCTTTGGTTCCCAGCCCATCAAGAGCACCTACCTGATTCAACGCCCAAACTTTATCGCTGTCCATCAGTTCAACTTTCTGGAGCGTTACCAGATTCTCGACGCGGCCGAAGAGGGCGCCACCCTGCTCTTGAACAGCCCTTACGAAGCGGATGAAGTTTGGGAGCGTCTGCCCCGCTTAGTTCAGGAAACCATCATCGCGAAGAAGATTAGAGTTCATTCGATCAACGCTTATGCGGTCGCCAAGGAGAACCAGCTCGGCAATCGCACCAACACCATCATGCAGACCTGCTTCTTCGCCATCAGCGGTGTACTGCCGCGCGACGAAGCGATCGTCAAAATCAAAGAATCGATCAGGAAAACCTACGGCAAACGCGGTGAACCCGTCGTGCGACAGAACTTCGCGGCAGTTGATGCGGCGCTGGAACACCTGCATGAAATTCAAATTCCCGCGGCAGCAAGCAGCACGTTTGAACTGCCGCCCGCGGTCTCAGCCGCAGCGCCTGAATTCGTCCAACAGGTCACCGCAGAAATTATCGCGGGTCGCGGCGACAGTCTTCCCGTCAGCGCCTTTCCCGTCGACGGCACCTATCCAGTCGGCACCGCGCAATGGGAGAAGCGCAACATCGCGCAGGAAGTTCCCGTCTGGGAAACGGACCTCTGCATCGAGTGCGGCAAGTGCATGCTCGTCTGTCCGCACGCGACCATTCGCGCGAAAGTTTGTAAAGAGGAAGATCTCGCCAATGCGCCGGCCGGCTTTAAGACAATGCCCGCAAAGTGGCGCGAGCTCCCCGATCATCGCTACACAATTCAAGTCGCGGTTGAAGATTGCACAGGTTGTCAGCTTTGCGTCGAAGTTTGTCCCGCCAAGGACAAGAGCAATGTTTCGCGTAAAGCGCTGAACATGAAACCGCAGTTGCCGCTCCGCGACAGCGAACGCGTCAACTGGGATTACTTCCTGACGCTGCCGGAAATTCCGCGCAACGGCAATCTGACTTTCCGGACCATCAAAGACATTCAGCTGCTCCAGCCGTTGTTTGAATTCTCGGGCGCGTGCTCGGGCTGTGGAGAGACGCCTTACATCAAGCTCATGACGCAGCTTTTCGGCGATCGTACGGTGATCGCTAACGCCACGGGCTGCTCGAGCATTTACGGCGGAAACCTGCCCACGACGCCTTACACCATAAATCGTGAAGGCCGTGGACCTGCCTGGAGCAACTCGCTGTTTGAAGACAATGCCGAGTTTGGATTGGGCATGCGCCTCTCGCTCGATCATCAGCATAATTACGCAAAGCATTTGGTCGAAAGCTTCAGGGAAGTTATCGGCGACACCCTCGCCGACGGTCTCCTCAACGGCGACAACAGCACGCAGGAAGGCATCAACGCGAAACGCGAACTCGTTGCGGAATTGAAGAGGAAGCTCGGTACGCACGCCTCTGGCGTGCAGCCCGATCTCAGCGACGCCTCCGACAAGCTGCACGCAGGAAGCGTGCGTACCGCCCGCGACCTTTTGAGCGTCGCGGACGCTTTGGTGAAGAAGAGCGTCTGGATCGTCGGCGGGGACGGCTGGGCTTACGACATCGGTTACGGCGGCCTGGACCACGTTTTGGCCAGCGGCCAGGATGTCAACGTCCTCGTACTCGACACCGAAGTCTATTCAAACACCGGCGGCCAAGCCTCGAAAGCGACCCCGCTCGGAGCCGTGGCCAAGTTCGCTGCCGGCGGCAAACCGACAATCAAAAAAGATCTGGGCATGACCGCGATGCGTTACGGCAACGTCTACATTGCGCAAATCGCCATGGGCGCGAACGACAATCAAACGGTCAAAGCCTTTCTCGAAGCCGAAGCGCACCCCGGCCCATCGCTGATCATTGCCTACAGCCAGTGCATCGCGCATGGCATCGACATGGCCAAAGGCATGACGCAGCAGAAGCTGGCCGTCGAGTGCGGTCATTGGCCGCTCTATCGCTTCGATCCAAGACTCGCGGACGAGGGCAAGAACCCATTCCAGCTTGATTCACGCGATCCGAAGATTCCCCTCCAGGATTACATCTACACCGAAGGGCGTTATCGGATGTTGCAGCGCAGCGATCCCGAGGCGGCAAGAGTTTTATTGAAGCTCGCGCAGGAATCTGTCACGCATCGCTGGAAGCAGTACAAGCAGTTGGCGGCGCAGGTGTAGGTACGCCCGCCTCTGTTGTGCCTGAAGCCACACAAAGCAGCGAGAGCACGCCGGAGGCGTGCGTACCGTCGAGGACTAATCATGAGCCTATCAACCAATTATCTGGGTCTGGTTCTAAAGAACCCAATTGTGGCATCTTCATCTCCGCTGTCGCACACCATTGACAGCATTCAGCGCCTGGAAGACGCTGGGGCCGCCGCCGTCGTCATGTATTCGCTGTTTGAAGAGCAGATCACCTTCGACAGTCTCTATGTGGATCATTATCTGCGCAACAACACGAATAGTTTCGCCGAGTCCCTCAGTTACTTTCCTGAGATGGATTCGTACAACGTCTGGGCCGATGAATATCTGAACCTGATCCGGCGCGCCAAAGAATCCGTGGACATTCCGATCATCGGCAGTTTGAATGGGGTTTCGATCGGTGGTTGGACCAATTATGCGGGCCTGATTGAGGACGCCGGCGCCGACGCGCTCGAGCTGAACATCTATTACGTGCCTACCAGCCTCGAGATCACTGGCCGCGAGGTCGAAGACATCTACATCGACATGCTGCGCCAGGTGAAACAGGCAGTCACAATTCCGGTCACGATCAAACTAAGCCCATTCTTCAGTTCGGTTTCGAACATGGCGCAACGACTGGTGGAGCGCGGCGCCAACGGACTCGTCTTCTTCAATCGTTTCTATCAACCTGATTTCGATTTGGAAGCACTCGAGGTCGCGCCCAAATTGGTGCTGAGCAACTCACACGAGTTGCGTCTGCCCCTACGCTGGGTGGCGATTCTGTATGGACGAATTCTCGCGGATCTCGCGATTACCACTGGCGTGCATACTTCGGAAGATGTTTTGAAGGGCCTGATGGCCGGGGCGAAAGTGACGATGATGGCTTCCGAGCTTTTGCAGAACGGCGTGCGGCGCATCAAGGAAGTACTGAGCGAGGTGGAAATCTGGATGGACGAGCACGAATACGCCTCAGTCGCGCAGATGATTGGCAGCATGAGCCAGCAACACTGCGCGGAACCAGCCGCGTTCGAGCGCGCGAATTACATGAAAGTGCTGGATTCCTACCGGCCCGTGAATTGATTTGGAGTGCGGCGACTCGTCGCCGCTTTGGCCGAACCTTAGATTCGCTGCCAATTTCCAATACTTGCTTCTGTGCTAACGCAAAGCGGCGACGAGTCGCCGCACTCCAAAATCATCAAGCAGGCTGCTGTTGCTCACGCGCGGCGCTGGCGCAGGCTTCGCACAGCTCATACCCAATCGGCCGAATCTTGGTGAGATGAAGCGCTGAGACGCTTACCTGACGGTCAATAATGATCGGGGCGACCTCGTATCCACAGAGCGTGCGCTCCTCATCAGGCTGCAAAAGATGGTAATTCTCTTTGTTTGAACTCTTGGCAAACATTCCGTGTTATTCGCCCTTTCAGTGAGATTTTGGCGACTGCTATTGGGATTTTCCCCGACCAGACACAGAGTCCCGCAACATTGGTCGCTTCCGGCCGGGATTTGTATGACAACTACTCCGTTATTTTTTTTAACCAGTGGCACAGACTTCAGTCTGTGAGCCGTCGCCAGGAAAATCACAGACTGAAGTCTGTGCCACTTGAAGCACGGGTTTTGAAAATCCCAGGGTTTATTACGGGCGACTCCGCTCGATTTTGAAGAGGTACCAAAGCAGGCCCGCATTCAAACCCAGGCAGGCGAGGCTGGCCAGCGCGGCGGGCAGGATCACTGACTGATCGCCGCCCAGGTAGGCATTCATCGTAGCCATCAACAACCACAGTTGCAGCATCACGATAATCAGGACGATACAGAGAATTCCGTAAACGATCGTCATTCGCTGTTCGTGCGTGAACGGCTTTTTCATACAACCTGCTCCTCAACACCACTGGCGTAGATCGCGCCGCCTTTGATCTCCAGATTGATTTTCGGCAAACGGCGGCGTGGCGGTCCGGCGATCGGTTCTCCGGTGGTGAGATCGAAAAAGCCCTCGTGACAGGGACAACGAAAACAATTGCGTTCAGGCTGTGGCACCACCGCACAGGACAGGTGGGTGCATTTCTGGCTGAAAGCGACGAAGGTTTTTTCCCCGGTGCGGACCAGAACACACGAATCATGCTCGGCGGGGTAGGCAAAAGCTTTGGCGCCACCGACGGGGAGCTGATCGATGGTCGCTATTTGCCGCAAAGGCAATTCGCCATTTCGCCGGCGCAGAAAATTAACTGCGAGGATCCAGAACTGGCCCACGGTGAAGGCCAGACTGGTGAGCACCATGAACTTCGTAAAGTCGCGGCGCGAAACATAATGGTCCTGGGGCCAGTCAATCGGAAAATCCTGGCGCCAGCGTGGCTGGTCTTCTATCGCACCGCCGTCAGGCAGGGAAACTTTCTCCTGATTAATCGGCATTATCGTCCTCTTGATACATTCCTTCCATCAACACGTTCAGCGAAATCTGTTTGCCGGTCGAACGCTCGTTCATTGCCGCCGTCACATCGATGTATTCCGATCGACCGCTCCGCGGCGTCATCATATTGACCTTGGTGGTGATGGTCTGAGCGCCAAACTGGAAACGATTTGTCGCCGTCGAGCGCGGTCGCAACGACTCGATCTGTTCTCGGGTGCCGAAGAAAAGCGCCTGGCTGGGACAGACCGTGGCACACATCGGCTTCAGCCCTTCCGAGGTGCGGTCATAGCACATGTCGCACTTCATCATCAGTTTGAATTCGGTCTTCATCTTGGGCACGCCGAAGGGGCACGCGAGCACGCAGTTGTTACAGGCGATGCAGCGAGGCTTGCGCGCAGTTTGCACCACACCGTCAGCCGTCTTCTTGATCGCGTCGGCCGGGCAAACCTCGGCGCAGGTGGGCGAATCGCAGTGCATGCAAACAACCGGGACAGTCTGCACCGAATGCGCGCGATCGACGTATTCCAGATGAATCATCGAAAACCCGCGATGGGTATCGCATTCGCTACAGGCCTGCACGCACGCCTGGCAGCCAATGCAGCGATTGGGATCGATAAAGAATTCGTTTTGATCAGGAACCGGCATAATTAACAGGGTACGCACGCCTCTGGCGTGCTGATCAGAGGCACTCCGGACGAGTGCGGACCTCAATCACTCATCCTTCTTTACCCTCACCGCACAAACTTTGTACTCCGGAATCTTCGAGATCGGATCCTGCGCTGAAATTGTTAACTGGTTCACGCTCTTTCGCCCCGCCCAGTGATAGGGAATAAAGATCGTGTCGGGCCTGATCGTGGTTACCACCATGGCCCGCAGCGTTACGTCGCCTCGTCTGGTTTCAGCTTTCGCAAAATCACCATCGGCAATCCCGAGTTTTTCCGCCAGTTGTGGGTGCATCTCGATCCGCGGCTCGGGATATTGATCCACCAGCGGCCCAATGCGCCGCGTCTGCGTGCCCGAAAGGAATTGACTGACCACTCTTCCGGTGGTCAGCATCAACGGATATTCATCATCAACGTCCTCAGCCGGCGGCGTATAGGGAGCAACGTTGAAGCGAGCCTTGCCGTCAGGAAAGTAGAACGGGCCCGCGCCCCGGGCGATTGGATTCCACGAAGCGGTTTCAAACAGTCTGGGTGTGCCGCGATCGTCTTCGCTGGTGCAGGGCCAGAAGACGCCGCCTTGTTTCTCAATTTTTTCGTAAGTAATGCCCGAGTAGTCCGCGATGCCGCCTTTCGAAGCAATCCGCAATTCATCAAAGATTTCGCGCGGCTCAGTGAAGGTGAAGCCGCGCTCGCGCCTGAGGCTTCTGGCGATGTCCTGAATGATGCGCCAATCCTGCCGGGCATCGCCCGGCGGATCGACCGCCTGATTGATCTTGATTACGCGTCCCTCGATCTGAGTGACGACTCCTTCATCTTCTTCTTGCAGCGAGCCGGGCAGGACGACATCCGCATGCTGGGCCGTCTCGTTCAGAAAGAAGTCGATGGCCACATAGAACTCGAGTTTTTCCAGGCAACGCGTGATGAATTTATTGTCCGGTAGAGAGACTTTTGGGTTGAAACAGATGCTCAGCAGGCCGCGGATCTCGCCGCGATCGATCCGGCGAAACATTTCGTAGCAATCCACGCCGGCGGCCGGAATCTCGTCGGCGCTGACGCCCCAGACTTTGGCGATGTACTCGCGATGTTCAGGATTACTGATGTCGCGCGCGCCGGGAAGTTGATCGCATTTCTGTCCGTGCTCGCGGCCACCCTGACCATTTGCCTGTCCGGTGATAGTGGCGTAACCGCAGCCTTCACGGCCGATTCGCCCCGAGGCCAGCACCATATTGATCGCTCCGAGCACGTTCTGTACGCCATGACTGTGGTGTTCGATCCCGCGCGCGTGCATCAGAAAACTTGATCTCGCCTCGCCCCACCATTCAGCGGCCTGCCGAATCGCGCGCTCAGATATACCCGTCACCTGCGCTGTCTGACGCGGCGTCCATTCATGAACATGTTCGGCCACGGCTTCAAACCCGACGGTGTGACTTTCAATGAACTCGTGATCGAGCCAATCGTTTTCGATCATCAGATGAAGAATGCCGTTGAAGAGGGCCACGTCACGGCCCGGCTTGATCGGCAGAAAAAGATCGCAGGTGCGGGCAATCGGCGTGATGCGCGGATCGACAACGATGATCTTCGCCCCGAACTCGCGTGCCTGCCAGACGTAGTCGGTAGTAATCGGCGCGCACTCGCCCACATTCGCGCCGCTGATCCAGACGACCTCAGACTTGAGCATGTCCGACCAGGGATTGGCCGCGCGATCGATGCCAAAAGCCTTTTTGTTGCCGGCCGCCGCGCTCACCATGCACAGCCGGCCGTTGTAGTCGATGTTCGCAGTCTGTAAACAAACGCGTGCGAACTTGCCCATGAGATAAGCTTTTTCAGTCGTCAGGCTGGCGCCGGTAATCACGCCGAAACTATCTTTGCCATGCGCCGCCTGCAGCCTCTGAATCTCAGCGGCCACGCGCGCAATGGCGCGATCGTATTCGACCGCGCGGAAACCACCTTCCGAATTCACATCACGTTCATATGCGTGCAGCAAGCGATCCGGATGCGAGCCTTGCAGGTATCGCTTCACACCCTTGGGACAGAGCATGCCACGGTTGAACGGAAAGTCTTCCCAGGGTTCAAAGCCGATCACTGAGTTGTCTTTGACCTTCAATTGAATTCCGCACTGCTGGCCACAGAAGCAGCAGTGGGTCTTGACCAGCTTGTCGGGCGCGACGCCGGTTTGCAGACGCTCGCCTTGCGAATATGCCGGATGCGGACCGAATTGCTCGGTCATAGCTGAGAGATTTTCTGGTAAGAGTGCCATCGAGTTCTTTCTTTGCTTTACGGCTTCGCCGCCCGATGTGCGGAAAGGTTCAACCTTTCCGAACTACAACCAAAAGTGTTTTTGAGGCTACGCCTCAGTTTTCGGAGGCCTAGCCTCCTCTATTTCCTGGCTTATACGGAAAGGCGAAGCCTTTCCGCACATCAGGCGGCAAAGCCGCTCTCACGGGTGAAAATTATTTCTGTCCTCTTCACCCAACGGTCCCTGGTTCATGCCAGGATTGCCAATAATCGGCGTTGGCATGGCCACACCAAAATCAAATCCGGCTGCTGACACGCCTTGCCAAAGTTGACCTTGCGCCAGCGCCACCAAAGCGCGGCGGCAGGGCGGACAGATCCACTGATAATGCTCGACCGGCGAATTTCTGATCTCATAGTCATAGCCGAGCTGCCTTTCGACTTTGATCAAATCCTCGGCGTGCAGCAGCGATGTAAAAGGTGCGCCGCAGCGCCGGCATTCGGCGGCAGCTTCGCGTTGGCCCACATCTTTATAAAAACTCACGCCCAGCTGCGCCGGCCGTTGAAAGATATGGAAGAACTTTCCGAAAGGCAGCCAGAGCAGCGTAAAGATCACGGTGATCGCGTGCAGAATCGCCAGAAAGTCATACCCGTAGCCTTTCATCCACGAATAACTGGCGGTCAGCATCAATCCGGTCACGCTAATCGCGAAGAGCAGAATCAGCGGCAGAAAATCTTCGCCAAACTGCTGGAGCACCGCGGCGCCGTGGTCGCGCATGCGTCGTCGCATCGCCAGCATTACTCCGGCCGTGACCAGGATCGAGGCCCACACCAAACCATGAAAAATCAGAAACCCGAACAACGAATGAATCGGAAAGGCGAACGTCGGAAAGCCAAAAAGATAAGCGCGATACCAGTTCAGATCGTTTGGCAGCGTTTCAAAATGCACCCAGCCAAAAACCAGGGGAAAGGTGATGCCCACGGCGACGATGCAGCCCCACATGATCAGCATGTGCGCGGCCCAGCGAAATCGATCTCGTCGCAGAATAAAAAGATTTGCGCCAAATTCTGCCGGCACGCGCGCAAACCAGTGGGCAATGTTGCCGGCCAGATATTTTGGTCGAAAGAAGACTTGCCACCCACGTTTCCAGTACAGGGCCGTGGGCGGCCTTTGCAGCCACATCGAATAGCGATAGGCGATGGCGAAGGTGGCAAACAACACCGCGAAGGTGTAGCCGACCAGCGCCGCATCGAAATGAGCGAGGTTGCGCGAGCCCACGACGATTAAGCCCGCGACAAGCAGCGTAGTGAGAGAACCCCAGATCGCTGCCTTCAGCGTTTCTTTGGACATGATTCTCGGTTCTTACTCCGCGACGACTGATTCATAGAATAGATCAACTGGTGTACGGGTGCATCTTGCGTTCGATTTAAGGTTCGACAAACTTGAAGTCTGATGAAGTTCTTTCTCCTCAAGCCGCGGTGCGGCAGAAGATCTGTAGCCCACGGCGTGAGTAAGAAGCCACAATTGGCAGATCAGCCGCGGAGCGGCAGAACAATGGGGGGAGATCGAACGATGATGTTTCGCCCCTCCGGGGCTGCGTCATCCGGTTGCACTTGATCCCATGGCTTACGCCATGGGCTACAGATCTATCGCCGCTCCGCGGCTAGCACCGACAACTAAAGCTTATCGGACAAACTGCGAAGATTTCCGCAGCCGCCGCAAAAATTCCCCACCCCAAACTCAGCAAACCGCGAGTTTTCGCGCGCTCAGCGAATGGGCACAATCGGCATAGTCATTGCTGTGCCAGTACTCCCGGTGGCGGATCTGCCAATGGGATTTTGATTTTCTTAGCGACAGGGAACCAAGAGTGAGAGCCAATTTCAAACCCGGCGCGATCCGCGCCCTCTTCCTATCAACCACCGCCTTTGCCGTTTCATTCGCAGTTTGGGGGCTGGTCGCGGCCCTGGCGCCGACCTTCACACAGCTCTATAACCTTTCAGCCAAACAGAAGAGTTTGATGATCGCGATTCCGGTGTTGCTGGGTTCGCTGGGCAGACTGCCGGCGGGCATGCTCGCCGATCGTTTTGGCGGGCGGAAAGTGTTTGCCGCTTTGCTGATGCTGTCGGCGATTCCCGCGGCCGGCATCGGATTCTCACAAAGCTATGCCCAATTGCTTTGGCTTGGGGTGTTCGTGGGGATGGCCGGTACTTCGTTCGCAATAGGCGTCAGCTTCACTTCGAAGTG
>Ga0105243_10000624_pt1 | contig 35279 bp, 28 predicted proteins | sample KBSM34metaG_FD_81525 | JGI IMG/M metagenome (GOLD analysis project Ga0105243, IMG submission 81525) | Miscanthus rhizosphere microbial communities from Kellogg Biological Station, Michigan, USA - KBS M3-4 metaG | ecosystem: Host-associated > Plants > Roots > Rhizosphere > Soil | place... | reverse complement strand
GGCGCTACCAGCGCAAGGAGATCCTGCTCTCCGCCGGCGCCCTGGCCACGCTGTTCGCCTTCTTCTACCTCGGCACCGCCTTCCTCACCAGCTACGGAACCAAGACGCTCGGCTTCAGCCGTCCGTTCGTGCTGATGGTCGGCATCGCCTCCGCCGTCGTCTTCGGTATCGCGATCATCGTCTCCGCGCTCTACTCGGACCGGATCGGTCGCCGCAAGGTGATCATGGCGTCCTGCGTCGCCGCGCTGGTCTGGGCGCTTGCCCTGTTCCCCATCCTCGACACCGGATCGCCCGTCGCGTTCGTGATCGGCATGTTCGGCACGCTCGCCATCTTCGGGATCGCCTACGGCCCCTGCGGTGCGCTGCTGCCCGAGATGTTCCAGACGCGGTACCGCTACACCGGCGCGGGCCTGGGCTACAACCTGGCGGGCGTGCTCGGTGGCGCCATCCCGCCGCTGATCGCCGCGCCGCTCGCCTCCACCTACGGCAGCTTCGCGATCGGTCTGATGCTCGCCGGACTGTCGGTGCTGAGCTTCTTCTGCACCAAGGCGCTGGTCGAGACCAAGGATCACGCGCTCTAGCCACCCGCGGGCGGGGTGTCCGGACCTTGGACAGTTACGGTCACCCCGCACCGCCGACTATGTCGTAAGTCACATCCGCACGAGTAGGTTCGACCACGGGAGGGCCCGCACCGGCGGGCCCTCCCCGAGGCGCTCACCGGCGCCCAGGAGAGGAATCACATGAGCACCGCACTGCCCAGCTACGCCTCGGGAGTCTGGGATGCCCCCATGCTGGGCGACACCATCGGGGACAACTTCGATCGGACGGTCGCGGCGCACGGCGACCGTGACGCGCTCGTGGACCGGCCCTCAGACAGGCGATGGACCTATGCCGAGCTGGCCGCCGACGTGAACGGTGTCGCGGCGGGCCTGCTGCAGCGCGGGGTCGGCATGGGTGACCGGGTGGGCATCTGGGCCCCGAACTGCCCGGAGTGGACGCTGATCCAGTTCGCCACCGCGAAGATCGGCGCGATCCTGGTGAACATCAACCCCGCCTACCGGTCGCACGAATTGCAGTACGTGCTCGAGCAGGCGGGCATCAAGATGCTGGTGGCCGCGCCGAGCTTCAAGACCTCCGATTACGCCGGGATGATCGAGACGGTCCGGCCGCAGTGCGCCGACCTGGAATCGGTGATCCTGCTCGGCAGCACGGATTGGCAGGCGCTGGTCACGGACGGGACCGCAGCCCAGTCCGCCGACCCGTCGAGGCTGGCGACGGCGCAGTCCGCACTCTCCGCGGACGACCCGATCAACATCCAATACACCTCGGGTACAACGGGATTCCCGAAGGGTGCGACGCTCAGTCACCACAACATCCTCAACAACGGATTCTTCGTCGGCGAGCTGTGCCATTACACCGAGGCGGACCGGGTGTGCATCCCGGTGCCGTTCTACCACTGCTTCGGCATGGTGATGGGCAACCTCGCGTGCACCACCCACGGCGCGACCATGGTGATCCCCGGCCCCGCGTTCGATCCGAAGGCCACCCTCGAGGCCGTGCAGGCCGAGCGGTGCACCTCCCTGTACGGGGTGCCGACGATGTTCATCGCCGAGCTCGCCGACCCGGACTTCGCGAGCTACGACCTGTCCAGCCTGCGCACCGGGATCATGGCCGGTTCGCCGTGCCCGGTCGAGGTGATGAAGCAGGTGATCGAGCAGATGGGAATGGCGGAGGTGTCCATCTGTTACGGCATGACCGAGACCTCGCCGGTCTCGCTGCAGACCCGATCCGACGACACGATCGAGCAGCGGGTGTCCACCGTCGGCCGGGTGGGTCCGCACCTGGAGGTGAAGATCGTCGACCCGGCGACGGGGCTGACGCTGCCCCGTGGACAGGCGGGCGAGCTGTGCACGCGCGGGTACTCGGTGATGCTCGGCTACTGGGAGAACACCCCGGAGAAGCCTGCCGGAGCGGAGCCTGCGGAGCGACCATACAAACTGGGGCCCATCGACACCGCACGGTGGATGCACACCGGCGACATCGGAGTGATGGACGCCGACGGCTACGTCGCCATCACCGGCCGGATCAAGGACATGGTGATCCGCGGTGGCGAGAACATCTATCCCCGCGAGATCGAGGAATTCCTCTACTCGCATCCGGACATCCTCGACGCCCAGGTGATCGGCGTGCCGGACGCGAAGTACGGCGAGGAACTGATGGTGTGGATCCGGATGCGTGAGGGCGCGCCGGAGCTGGACGCGGACTCGGTGCGGGCCTTCTGCGCGGGGAAGCTGGCGCACTACAAGATCCCGAAGTACGTCCACGTCGTGGACGAGTTCCCGATGACGGTGACCGGCAAGATCCGCAAGATCGACATGCGCGAGCAGTCCGTCGAGTTGATCGGGCGGGGCTAGGCGGGCCGGCTGATGAACCCCGGCGAGACGAGCGGGCGGGAACCGGTCCGGCCCGAGATAGCGCTGTCCTGGAAGCGATCCGCGTTGAGTGGCGTCGGCCCGGGGGACGGCTTCGACGCTGACCCGGCAACCGACCTGGACCTCTCCAGCCGATTGCTGCGGGCCGCGCGCCCGATCCTCGACGAGGTTGCGATCCAGATCGCGGGCACCGGGCTGTGCCTCCTGCTCGCCGACCGGGACTGCCGGATCGTGGCGCGGGTGTTCGACAACCATCAGGTCGAGCGGAAGATGGAGAAGCTCGGCGCGGTGATCGGCTCGAGGTTCGGTGAGGACACCGCGGGCACCAACGCGATCGGTACCCCGGTCGAGGTGCGGCGCGGAATCGTCATCAACGGCGAGGAGCACTACCTGGAGCGCCTGAAGGGGCTGAGCTGCTACGGGCATCCGATCCTGCATCCGGTGACGCACAGGGTCGAGGGGATCCTGGACATGACCTGCATTGCCCCGCGGGCGAACTCGCTGTTCGCGCCCTTTCTGCAGCGCGCCGCGGCGGACATCGAGCGGCGCCTGCTCGAGGGTTCGCGGGCGTCGGAGCAGCGGTTGGTGGACGCCTTCCAGCGGGTATCGCCGCAACGCCATGTCGCCGTCGCCGCGATCGGCGAGGACATCCTGCTGAGCAACCGGACCGCGCTCGATCTCCTCGACGTGGCCGACCACGCCGCGCTGCGCGGGCTCGCGGCCGACCTTTTGCCGGACCAATCGCGCACGGTGAACCTCGAACTGGCCTCCGGCCAGCTGGCGAAGGTGCAGGCCGACCGGATCGCCGGAACGAACGGGGGCACACTGTTTCTGGTCGAGCAGGTGCACCGACAGCACGTGCCGATCAGGCGCCGCGCCGACCGTGCGGGGGTCGTGGACCGGGCGCGCTCGGAATTGCGACGGGTGCGCGCGACCGCCGAGTCCGTTGCGATCGTCGGCGAGTCCGGTTCGGGCCGCACCACGGCCGTGCGCGATCTCGCAGGCGTCGACGCCGTGCACTGGACGGATGCCTCGCGGATACCGATAGTCGGGCAGGGTCGATGGTTGTCGGCGCTGCTGGAGCAGGCATCGACGTCGGGTGGCGTGCTGGCCGTCGAACACGCGCACCTGTTGCCCGCGTCGATACTTCCCGTGGTCACGGACCTCCTGGTCGCCGAGGGCGGACCTCGGATGGTGCTGACGAGCAGCCCGATCGAGGAACTCCCCCCGGCCGCGGCGGCGATGATCGCGCGGTGCCCCGAGCGCATCGCGGTGCCCCCGCTCCGTCAGCGGCTCGGCGAACTGCCGGAGATCGCCCAGGCGATGCTCGACGAGATCGAGCCCGGGCTGAGCCTGACCTCGACCGCGCTCGAGGCACTGGTGGCAGGGGAGTGGCCGGGCAACCTGACCGAGTTGCGGGTGGTGCTGACCAGGACGGCGCGCGACCGCACGAGCACCAGGCTCGGGCTCGCGGATCTGCCCGATGCGTACCGGACCAGCTCGCGCGCCTCCCGCCTCGCGGGCCGCGAGCGTGCGGAACGCCAGGCGATCATCGATGCATTGCAGGAATGCGGCGGAAACAAGGTGCATGCCGCCGCGAAGCTCGGAATCAGCCGTAGCACACTGTATTCGAGAATCCGTGCGCTCGAGGTGACGCCCTAGGGCTGTCCGGAAGTCGCACAGTTATCCGTATCGGAACCGGCGAAGTATGGCGTGCATCACACACCAACTCTCGCAGGAGGAACCGATGACGGCGATCGCCGATTTCCCGCTCAAGACCGAGGTGCAGGGGTTCTTGACCGGCGGCCCGAAGAAGCTGCTGATCGGCGGCGAATGGACCCCGGCCGCCTCGGGTCGCACCTTCCCGACCTACGACCCCGCGACCGGGAACGCGCTGACCGAGGTCGCACATGGTCAGGCCGAGGACGTCGACCGGGCGGTTCGCGCCGCGCGGGTGGCGTTCGACGACGGCCCGTGGCCCGGCATGAAGCCGAACGAGCGCGAGCGCCTGCTCTGGCGCGTCGGCGACATCCTCAGCGAGCGGGCCGAGGAGTTCGGTCAGCTCGAGGCGCTCGACAACGGCAAGTCGGCGGGCATCGCGTCCGCGGTGGATGTCGCCTGGGCCGCGGACGTGTTCCGCTATTACGCCGGCTGGGCAACCAAGATCGAGGGCAGCACGGTCAACGTGTCGATGCCCTTTGCGCCGGGTGCCCAGTTCCACGCCTACACGTTGCGCGAGCCGGTGGGTGTGTGCGGGCTGATCGTGCCGTGGAACTTCCCGCTGCTGATGGCCTCGTGGAAGCTGGCGCCCGCACTCGCCGCAGGTAACACCGTCATCCTCAAGCCCGCCGAGCAGACGCCGCTGACGGCGCTATTGCTCGGTGAGGTGTTCCAGGAGGCAGGCTTCCCGCCCGGCGTCGTGAACATCATCAGCGGATTCGGCGACGCGGGCGCCGCGCTGTCCGCGCACGACGACGTCGACAAGATCGCCTTCACCGGCTCGACCGAGGTCGGGAAGAAGATCGTCGAGGCCGCCAAGGGCAACCTGAAGAAGGTCTCCCTCGAGCTCGGCGGCAAAAGCCCGAACATCGTCTTCGCGGACGCCGATTTCGATGCCGCCGTGGAGGGTTCGCTCAATGCCTGGCTCTTCAACCACGGTCAGTGCTGTGTCGCCGGGACGCGGCTGTTCGTCGAGGACAGGATCTTCGACGAGTTCACCCAGGCGGTCGCCGACGCGGCGAGCCAGGTGAAGATCGGACCCGGTCTCGACCCGGCGACCCAACTGGGCCCGCTCGTCTCGCAGGAACAGTTCGACAAGGTGACCGGCTACCTGCGCGAGGGCCTCGCGGACGGCGCCCGGGCGCTGACCGGCGGCAAGCGGTGGGGCGAGACCGGTTACTTCGTCGAGCCGACCGTCTTCGTGGACGTCAAGCCGGAGTTCAGCATCGTCCGCGAGGAGATCTTCGGCCCCGTGGTCGCGGCGCTGCCGTTCAACGCCGAGGCCGGCGTCGCCGCTGCCGCGAACGACTCGATCTACGGCCTGGCCGCGGGAATCTGGACCCGCGACATCTCCAAGGCGCACCGCACCGCGCGGCAGATCAAGGCCGGCTCCGTGTGGATCAACCAGTACAACGGCTTCGACACCGCGATGCCCTTCGGTGGATACAAGCAGTCCGGCTGGGGCCGCGAGCTGGGGGCGGCCGGACTCGACGCCTACACGATCACCAAGTCCGTCAACATCGCGCTCTGACAACAACTTACGAGGAGAAACCATGAAGACGACCGCAGCCGTGCTCCTGGAGCCCGGAAAGCCGTTCGAGTTGATGGAGCTCGATCTGGACGGCCCCGGCCCCGGTGAGGTGTTGATCAAGTACACCGCCGCTGGCCTGTGCCACTCGGACCTACACCTGACGGACGGTGACCTGCCGCCGCGCTATCCGATCGTCGGTGGGCACGAGGGATCGGGGATCATCGAGGAAGTCGGGCCGGGCGTCACGAAGGTCAAGCCCGGCGACCACGTGGTGTGCAGCTTCATCCCGAACTGTGGCACCTGCCGCTACTGCTCGACGGGCAGGCAGAACCTCTGCGACATGGGTGCCACCATCCTGGAGGGTTCGATGCCGGACGGCACCTTCCGGTTCCACTCCAAGGGAACCGATTTCGGTGCCATGTGCATGCTCGGCACGTTCGCCGAGCGGGCCACCATCTCGCAGCACTCGGTGGTCAAGGTGGACGACTGGCTGCCGTTGGAGACCGCGGTGCTGGTCGGCTGCGGGGTCCCCTCGGGGTGGGGAACCGCGGTCAACGCGGGCAACCTGCACGCGGGTGACACCGCCGTCATCTACGGCATCGGCGGCCTTGGCATCAACGCCGTGCAGGGAGCGGTCAGCGCGGGCTGCAAGTACGTGGTCGTCGTCGATCCGGTGGCCCTCAAGCGCGAGACCGCGCTGAAGTTCGGCGCCACCCATGCCTTCGCCGACGCGGCGAGTGCCGCCGAGAAGGTGAACGAACTGACCTGGGGCCAGGGCGCCGACGCCGCCCTTATCCTGGTCGGCACCGTGGACGCGGAGGTCGTGTCCGCGGCGACCGCGGTGATCGGCAAGGGCGGCACCGTCGTCATCACGGGGCTGGCCGATCCGGCGAAGCTCACCGTGCAGGTGTCCGGCTGCGACCTGACGCTGAACCAGAAGACCATCAAGGGCTCGCTGTTCGGGTCCATGAATCCGCAGTACGACATCGTCAAGCTGCTGCGGCTCTACGACGCGGGTCAGCTCAAGCTCGACGAGCTGATCACCACGCAGTACCGCCTCGAGGACGTCAATCAGGGTTACGAGGATCTACGCAGCGGCAAGAACATCCGCGGGGTGATCGTGCACGCCTGACCGGTGACGCCGGTTCCCCCGACCGGCCGTGCACCGAGTGCCCCGCTCTCCGGACCACAGGAGAGCGGGGCACCGCCGGTCTGGGGCGGCAGGGGTTCCTCCGACGACGTCACCGTGTCACTATCAAGATCGACAACCCAGCACGCGATCGCGCGACTGAGGTGGCACGAGAGGAGCCCACAATGATCGGCGACATCATCGGCACCATCATCTTCGGCGCGGTCATCGGCGTGCTCGCACGCCTGGTGATCCCTGGCAAGCAGGCAATGGGATGGGTCATCACCGTCCTGCTCGGCATCGCCGGTGCACTCATCGGGTACTGGATCTGGGGCATGATCAGCGACACCGGCGACACGAAGGGCATCGACTGGTGGCGCTGGATCATCAGCATCGCGGCAGCGGCCGTGCTGACCCTCGGTTACACCGCGCTGACGAGGAAGGAGTAGCCGCGACCGGCGTGCCGCCGCGGCGTCTGCGGCCGACCCCATCCGGGTAGGGACTCAGTGGTAGTCGATGTCGGGCGCCGAACGTTTGTCTACGCGGTGCTACTCGCGGCCCTGGCCGGCTACGTCGATGCCATGGGGTACATCACCCTTGGCGGGTTCTTCGTCTCGTTCATGAGCGGGAACTCCACTCGCATGGCGGTCGGTGCGGTCGACGGCCACTGGCATGTCGCTGCGGTCGGCGCCGCGGTCATCGGGCTGTTCGTGCTCGGTGTGGTGCTGGGTTCGGTGTTGGGGCGGATTGCTCACGCGCGCCGCAGATCGATTGTGATGTGCCTCGTCGCGGGCCTGCTGGTTGCGGCGGTGACGGCCTCGGCCATCGGCCCGCGGCAGGTCGTGGTCGCCGCGCTGGCGTTGGCGATGGGGGCGGAGAACACCGTGTTCGAGCGGACGGGCGAGTCCTCGATCAGCCTCACCTACATGACCGGCACGCTGGTCAAGCTGGGGCAGCGCATCGCCGCGGCGCTGACCGGCGGGCCGCGGTGGGAGTGGGTACGGTTCGCCGGGCTGTGGCTCGGTCTGGTGCTCGGGGTGGCCGCGGGCGCGGCGGTGCACCGCGGGGTCGGGCTGGCCGGCCTGTGGGCCGCGGTCGCGTTGGCGCTGCTGCTCGCGGTGATGTTTGCGCGGGATCGCCTCAGCGCGGCGCGTGACATCCCGTCGATCGGGCCGTAGGCCGGAGCCGGCCGCGCACAGCTTTTGTTGAGAACGCACAGGATTTGGCGCCCCAAAGGGGGTGCGACCTTGTGAAGGGGTGTGCGTCCTCACGGCGAGGGCGCCGAGGCCTCAGACCCCAGGAGCCAGCGCCGCCGCCGTCATCGCGCGCAGCACCGCCCTGGTGTGGGCGGGAGCGGACGGGTTCACGCTGTGCGGGGTGGAGTTGATCAGGCCGAACGTCGCGTGCGCCTTGATCCGGGCATCCGACTCCGCCAGGTCCGCGTCGACCTTCCGGAGGACCTCGACCCACACCTCGACGTAGCGGCGCTGGAACTGCCGGACCTGCCTGCGCTCGGCCGCGGGCAGCGACTCCAGGTCGCGGTCCTGCACTCGAATGAGGTCGGGCTCGCCGAGCGCGAAGTCGAGGTGGAACTCGATCAGGCCGGCGAGCGCCTCGTCCGGGGTCGAGGCCACGTCGGCGACGGAGATACCGCCCTCGAGCAGGCGACGGCTGATGTCGACCAGCAGTTCGACCAGCAGCGCCTCCTTGTTGGGGAAGTGCCGGTAGACGGCGGGGCCGCTGATCCCGACCGCGGATCCGAGGTCCTCGAGGCGAACCCCGGCGAAACCACGCTCGGCGATCAGGCGGGCGGCGGCCTGCAGGAGCTGCCGACGGCGATCTGCTTTCGCGCGGCCGCGCTTGGTCAGCGCCGAATCATCGGTTGTCACGTCGGCACCTCCCTTCAACCTGTGGGTCTGGACAACTCAGTTAATCATAGTTATCTTAGATTCGGTTATTGGCAATTAACTGACCGCGAACCGATCTGAGCAGACAGGGCGACGACATGACCATCGACGGGGAGCGCAACCGGGGCGAGCACGTACGCCTGGTGACCGAGCTGCGCGAGCGGCTCGCGACCGCTGCGCTCGGCGGCAGTGAGCAATCGCGACAACGCCACGTGAGCAGGGGCAAGCTGCTGCCGCGCGAGCGGGTGGACACCCTGCTGGATCCGGGCAGCCCGTTCCTCGAGTTCTCGCCGCTGGCCGCGAACGGCATGTACGACGACGAGTGCCCCGGCGCGGGCGTGATCGCCGGCATCGGTCGGGTCTCCGGTCGCGAGTGCGTCATCGTGGCCAACGACGCCACCGTCAAGGGTGGCACCTACTACCCGATGAGCGTGAAGAAGCACCTGCGCGCGCAGGAGATCGCGCTGCAGAACAACCTGCCGTGCCTCTACCTGGTCGACTCCGGCGGCGCCTTCCTGCCCCGCCAGGACGACGTCTTCCCCGATCGCGAGCACTTCGGGCGCATCTTCTTCAACCAGGCCAACCTGAGCGCCAAGGGCGTCCCGCAGATCGCCGCGGTGATGGGCTCCTGCACCGCGGGCGGCGCCTACGTCCCCGCGATGAGCGACGAGGCCGTCATCGTGCGCAACCAGGGCACCATCTTCCTCGGTGGCCCGCCGCTGGTGAAGGCCGCGACCGGCGAGGTCGTCACGGCCGAGGACCTGGGCGGAGGTGACCTGCACTCGAAGGTCTCCGGCGTCACCGATCACCTCGCGGAGGACGATCAGGACGCGCTGCGCATCGTGCGGCGGATCGTCGCGACCTTCGGCCCGCGCACGGACCGGCCATGGGACGTGATCCCGACGGTCGAGCCGACCGCGCCGCAGGCGGAGCTCTACGACGTCGTCCCGACGGACCCGCGCACCCCGTACGACGTGCACGAGGTGATCACCCGGATCGTGGACGGTGGCGCCGGCGGTGCCGGCAATGGATCCGGCTTCCAGGAGTTCAAGGCGGAGTACGGCAAGACCCTGGTCACCGGCTTCGCCCACATCCACGGACACCCGGTCGGCATCGTCGCCAACAACGGCGTGCTCTTCGCCGAGTCCGCGATGAAGGGCGCCCACTTCATCGAGCTGTGCGACAAGCGCAGCGTGCCGCTGCTGTTCCTGCAGAACATCGCAGGGTTCATGGTCGGCCGCGATTACGAGGCGGGCGGCATCGCCAAGCACGGCGCCAAGATGGTGACCGCGGTGGCGTGCGCACGCGTCCCGAAGCTCACCGTGGTGATCGGCGGCTCGTACGGCGCGGGCAACTACTCGATGTGTGGCCGCGCCTACTCGCCCCGGTTCCTGTGGATGTGGCCGAACGCGCGGATCTCGGTGATGGGCGGCGAGCAGGCGGCCTCGGTGCTGGCCACCGTCCGCAGCGACCAGCTCGACGCCTCGGGCAAGCCCTGGTCCGCCGAGGACGAGGAGTCCTTCAAGGCGCCGATCCGGGCGCAGTACGAGGCACAGGGCAACCCCTACTATTCGACCGCCCGACTGTGGGACGATGGAATCATCGACCCCGCGGACACCAGAACTGTTCTAGGACTGGCACTTTCGGCGTGCGCTCAGGCGCCGCTCGAGCCGGTCTCCTACGGCGTCTTCAGGATGTGAGTGAGATGACTGAATTTTCCACCGTTCTCGTCGCCAACCGCGGCGAGATCGCGGTCCGCGTCATCCGCACCCTGCGTGCCATGGGCATCCGCTCGGTGGCGGTGTACAGCGAGGCGGACGCAGGCGCGCGACACGTGCGCGAGGCCGACACCGCGGTCCTGCTCGGCCCCGCGGCGGCGCGCGAGAGCTACCTCGACATCGTCAAGGTGGTCGACGCGGCGAAGCGGACGGGTGCCCAGGCGGTGCACCCCGGCTACGGATTCCTCTCTGAGAACGCGGCCTTCGCGGCCGCCCTCGAGGACGCGGGCATCGCCTTCCTCGGGCCCTCCGCCCGGGCCATCGAGGTGATGGGCGACAAGATCACCGCCAAGAACGCGGTGGCCGAGTTCGACGTCCCTGTGGTGCCCGGCATCGCCAGGCCCGGACTGACCGACGCCGAGCTGATCGCCGCGGCCGTGGACATCGGGTACCCGGTTCTCGTGAAGCCGTCCGCGGGCGGCGGCGGCAAGGGCATGCGGCTGGTCGAGGAGCCGGACAAGCTCGCCGACGCGCTGGCCAGCGCGCGCCGAGAGGCCGCCTCCGCCTTCGGCGACGACACCCTGTTCCTCGAGCGGTTCGTGCTGCGCCCCCGGCACATCGAGGTGCAGATCCTCGCCGACACCCACGGCAACGTCGTACACCTCGGCGAGCGCGAGTGCAGCCTGCAGCGTCGTCACCAGAAGGTCATCGAGGAGGCGCCGTCGCCGCTGCTCGACGAGGCCACCCGCGCCCGGATCGGCGAGGCGGCCTGCAACACCGCGCGGAGCGTCGACTACACCGGCGCGGGCACTGTGGAGTTCATCGTCTCCGCGGACCGCCCCGACGAGTTCTTCTTCATGGAGATGAACACGCGCCTGCAGGTGGAGCACCCGGTCACCGAGATGGTCACCGGGCTCGATCTGGTCGAGTGGCAGGTCCGGGTTGCCGCAGGCGAGAAGCTCGGCATCTCCCAGGACGAGATCACCATGACCGGCCATGCCATCGAGGCCCGCGTCTACGCCGAGGACCCCGCCCGCGGCTTCCTGCCGACGGGCGGACTGGTCCTCGACGTCGTGGAGCCGTCCGGCCCCGGTATCCGGATCGATTCGGGCCTGCGGGCGGGAACCGAGGTCGGCAGCGACTACGACCCGATGCTGTCGAAGGTCATCGCGCACGCCGCCGACCGCGCCGGGGCGCTGCGCAAGCTCGACCGGGCGCTCGCCGACACCGCGGTGCTCGGTGTGGTCACCAACATCGACTTCGCGCGGTTCCTGCTCGCGGACCCGGACGTCGTCGCGGGCCGCCTCGACACCGGTCTGCTCGACCGCAGGCTCGAGGACTATGTCGCGGCCGACGCCTCGGATGCGCAGTTCATCGCGGCGGGCGCCTACCGGTGGCTGACGCGCTGGCCCCAGGGCACCGAGGCCGACCTGTGGGAGCGACCGACCGGCTGGCGGGTCGGTACCCCGGCGCCGACCAGCATCCGGCTCGCCTCGCCTGCCCGCACCGACCACGTGCGGATCATCGGTATGCCCGGCGACGCGCTGGTGTCGATGGAGGATGGCGAAACACGAAGGCTGACCGCATCATTGGACGGTTCCACGCTGTCCGTCGCGGTGGACGGATTGCGGGCGAGCTACCTGGTGGCCGCCCACGACGGTCACATCTGGCTCTCGGGCACCGACGGGACCGCGGTCCTTCGCGAGGTTCGGGAGGTCAGTGTCCGCACGGGTGACGCGCACGCGGGGGAGGCCGAGATCACCAGCCCGATGCCGGGCGCGGTCATCGCGGTCGGCGTGGAGCACGGCGCGACCGTCGCCGCGGGCACCGCGGTGGTCGTGGTCGAGGCGATGAAGATGGAGCACTCGCTGACCTCGCCCATCGACGGCACCGTCGAGTTGCTCGTCGCGGCGGGCGACCAGGTGAAGGTCGACCAGATCCTCGCTCGCGTGATCCCACATGCATCCGAAACTTCCGATAACTCAGGACAACCCGAACTCGCAGAGACGACAACGAAGGGCGCCGCGTCATGACCGATTACCTCTCCTCCGGATCGCTGCCCGACGAGTACCAGCAGCTCGCGAAGGTGGTCCGCGACTTCGCGCAGACCGTCGTCGCGCCGGTCGCCGCCGAGCACGACGCGAACCACACCTTCCCGTACGAGGTCGTCGCGGGAATGGCCGAGCTTGGCCTGTTCGGCCTGCCGTTCTCCGAGGAGTACGGCGGACAGGGCGGCGACTACTTCGCGCTGTGCCTCGCCCTCGAGGAGCTCGGCAAGGTCGACCAGTCCGTGGCCATCACCCTGGAAGCGGGCGTCTCGCTCGGCGCGATGCCGATCTACCGTTTCGGCAACGAGGCGCAGAAGCAGGAGTGGCTGCCGCAGCTCACGAGCGGCAAGGCGCTGGCCGCGTTCGGCCTCACCGAGCCGGGAGCGGGCAGCGACGCAGGGGGCACCAGGACCACCGCGAAGGAAGACGGCGGCGACTGGATCATCAACGGCAACAAGCAGTTCATCACCAACTCCGGCACCGACATCACCCGCCTGGTCACCGTCACCGCGGTCACGGGCGAGAAGGAGAACGGGAAGAAGGAGATCTCCACCATCCTGGTGCCGACCTCCACGCCGGGATTCACCGCGGAGCCGGCGTACAACAAGGTCGGCTGGAACGCCTCCGACACCCACCCGCTGACCTTCCAGGATGTTCGGGTGCCCCAGGAGAACTTGCTGGGCGAGCGCGGGCGTGGGTATGCGAACTTCCTGCGCATCCTCGACGAGGGTCGGATCGCGATCGCGGCGCTGAGCGTCGGTGCGGCGCAGGGCTGCGTGGACGAGTCGGTCAAGTACGCCAAGGAGCGCGAGGCGTTCGGCAAGCCGATCGGCGCCAACCAGGCCATCGCCTTCAAGATCGCGCGGATGGAGGTGCGCGCGCACGTCGCTCGCACCGCGTACTACGACGCGGCCGCACTCATGCTGGCGGGCAAGCCCTTCAAGAAGCAGGCCTCCATCGCCAAGCTGGTCGCCAGCGAGGCCGCGATGGACAACGCCCGCGACGCCACCCAGATCTTCGGCGGCTACGGCTTCATGAACGAGTACCCGGTCGCCCGGCACTACCGGGACAGCAAGATCCTCGAGATCGGCGAGGGCACCACCGAGGTGCAGCTGATGCTGATCGCGCGCGAGGCCGGGCTGTGAGCCAGCCCGACCGCAAGAGGGTCGTCCAGCGCGGGCTCTGGTTCGAGGAGTTCGAGACCGACGTCGTCTACGAGCACCGCCCCGGTCGCACCATCACCGAGGCGGACAACGTCCTGTTCACCACGCTGACGATGAACACTCAGGCGCTGCACCTGGACGCCGCGTTCAGCGAGCAGTTGCCGCCGTTCAACCAGCGGCTGGTGAACTCGATGTTCACGCTGTCCACCCTGGTCGGCCTGTCGGTCGCCCAGCTCACCCAGGGGACGATCGTCGCGAACCTCGGGTTCTCCGAGATCTCCTTCCCCAAGCCGCTCTTCCACGGCGACACCATGTACGCCGAGACGGTGATCACCGACAAGCGGGAGTCGAAGAGCAGGCCGGGCGAGGGCATCATCACCCTGGCGCACACCGCGCGGAACCAGCACGGCGACGTGGTGGCGATCGCGGTGCGCAAGACGCTGGTCAGGAAGAGGCCGTCATGACAGCGAACTCCGGTCACTCCTCGGGGTGGACACCGCCCGGCCCGGCCTGGCTCTTCTGCCCGGCGGATCGGCCGGAGCGCTACGCGAAGGCCGCGGCCGCCGCGGACGTCGTCATCCTCGACCTCGAGGACGGCGTCGCCCCCGCGGACAAGGCGGCCGCACGTCGCGCGCTGATCGACACCCCGCTCGACCCCGAGCGCACCGTGGTGCGGATCAACGCGGCGGGCACCGAGGACCAGGCGCTCGACCTGGAGGCGCTGCTACAGACCCGCTACCCGAGGGTGATGCTGCCCAAGTGCGAGTCGGCGGAACAGGTGCGCTCCCTCGCCCCGCGCCAGGTGATCGCCCTGATCGAGTCCCCGCTCGGCGCCCTGACGGTTGCCGAGTCCGCACAGGTCGCGAACGCGATCGGGGTGATGTGGGGTGCGGAGGACCTGGTCGCGGCGCTCGGTGGGAACGCCAGCCGCCACACCGACGGCTCCTATCGCGATGTGGCCAGGCACGTGCGCTCCGGCTCACTGCTGGCGGCCAAGGCACACGCCAGGTTCGCGCTGGACTCGGTCTACCTCGACATCAAAGACCTCGATGGTCTGCGCGCGGAGTCCCTCGACGCGGTCGCGGTCGGGTTCGACGCCAAGGTGGCCATCCATCCGAGCCAGGTCGCGGTGATCCGGGCCGCCTACGAACCGAGCGCGGAGGACCTCGCCTGGGCGCGCAGGGTGCTCGCCGCGGTGTCCGAGGAGCGCGGGGTCTTCGCCTTCGAGGGGAAGATGGTGGACGCGCCGGTGCTTCGGCACGCGGAGGCGATCGTCCGCCGGAGTGAATCGTTGTGAACAGTTCAGTCGCCGAGAAATCCGAAGTGGCTGAGAAATGTGAAGGGAACAGCAAGCTGATGTCCGAGTCCACTGTCATCGTCGCCGGAGCCCGTACCCCGATGGGTCGGCTCCTCGGTTCGCTGAAGGGCTTCTCCGGGTCCGATCTCGGTGGCATCGCCATCAAGGGCGCGCTGGAGAAGGCGGGCGTCGCGCCCGAGAGTGTCGAGTACGTGATCATGGGCCAGGTGCTCACCGCGGGCGCCGGTCAGATGCCCGCGCGCCAGGCGGCCGTCGCCGCGGGCATCCCGATGGACGTGCCCGCCCTGTCGATCAACAAGGTGTGTCTCTCTGGTGTCGACGCGATCGCGCTGGCCGACCAGCTGATCCGCGCGGGCGAGTTCGACATCGTGGTCGCCGGTGGCCAGGAGTCGATGAGCCGCGCACCGCACATGCTGGAGAAGAGCCGTGAGGGCTTCAAGTACGGCGACGTGACCATGCGTGACCACATGGCGTACGACGGCCTGCACGACATCTTCACCGACCAGGCGATGGGGCTGCTGACCGAGCAGGTCAACCAGCAGGAAGCCACCCACATCACCCGCGAGGAGCAGGACGCGTTCGCGGCGGCCTCGCACCAGAACGCCGCGCGCGCCTGGAAGAACGGCCTGTTCGACAACGAGGTCGTGCCGGTGGAGATCCCGCAGCGCAAGGGCGATCCGATCGTCTTCGCCGAGGACGAGGGCATCCGGGCCGACACCACCGTCGAGTCGCTGAGCACGCTGCGCCCTGCGTTCAGCAAGGACGGCACGATCACCGCCGGCTCGGCCTCGCCGATCTCCGACGGCGCCGCCGCCGTGGTCGTGATGAGCAAGGCCAAGGCGCAGGAGCTGGGCCTGAGCTGGATCGCCGAGATCGGCGCGCACGGCGTGGTGGCCGGCCCCGACTCCACCCTGCAGTCGCAGCCCGCACGCGCGATCGCAAAGGCCTGCGCGAAGGAGGGCATCGCACCAACCGATCTCGACCTCGTCGAGATCAACGAGGCCTTCGCGGCCGTCGGCATCGCGTCCACTCGCGAGCTCGGTCTGGACCCGGCCAAGGTCAACGTGAACGGCGGTGCGATCGCCGTCGGACATCCGCTCGGCATGTCCGGTGCGCGGATCGCGCTGCACCTGGCGCTGGAACTGGAGCGTCGCGGCGGTGGCGTCGGTGCGGCCGCGCTGTGCGGCGGCGGCGGTCAGGGTGACGCCCTGATCATCCGGGTCCCGAAGAAGTGACAGGCCAGGGCCAAGGGGAGGGCGGCGGCCGGTTCGACGCCGGCCTCGCCGTCCGGCGTGAGGTGATGGGCGACGACTTCGTCGATCGCGCGTTGACCCGCGACCTCGGCACCGACAGCGAGGCGATCCAGCGGCACATCACCGAGACGGTATGGGGTTCGGTCTGGACCCGCGACGGTCTGAGCCGGCGGGACCGCAGCCTGCTGAACCTGGGCATGCTGACGGCGCTGCGCGCGGAATCGGAGCTGCGCGGGCACGTCCGCGGTGCACTCCGGAACGGCCTGAGCCGCGAGGAGATCACCGAGGCGATCATCCACACCAGCGGGTACTGCGGCGCGCCTGCCGCGCTCGCCGCGATGCGCGTGGTGCAGGAGGTCCTCACCGAGGACCTCGGGCCGAAACAGACTGACTGAGAGAGGACGAACCGCATGGAATCGCTTCAGCCGCAGTGGGAACCGACACGCGACGACGTGCGGAACGCCCGGATCACCGATTTCGCCTCATGGGTGGAGCGGGAGTACTCGGTGTCCGTGCCCGACTACCACTCGCTCTGGCGATGGTCGGTCGAGCATCTCGACGATTTCTGGCGGTCGGTCTGGGACTACTTCGGGCTCAGGTCCGCGACGCCGGTCGGCGAGGTGCTCGCGCAGGACCGGATGCCCGGTGCGGTGTGGTTCCCCGGGGTCCGGCTCAACTACGTCGACCAGGTGCTGCGCAACGAGCGCTCGGACCGGCCCGCCATCGTCTACTCCGGTGAGACGGCCGCCGAGGACGTCACCATGTCCTGGGCGGAGCTGCGCAGGCAGGCGGGTGCGCTGGCCGCGACCCTGCGGGCGAACGGCGTCGGTCCGGGCGACCGGGTGGTCGGCTACCTGCCGAACATCCCGGAGACCGTCGTGGCCTTCCTCGCGACGGCGAGCCTCGGCGCGATCTGGGCGGCCTGCGGCCAGGACTACTCGGCCCCCGCCGCCTTGGACCGGCTGGGCCAGCTCGAACCGTCGGTGCTGATCACCGCGGACGGCTACCGCTTCGGCGGCAAGCTGCACGACCGCCGCGACTCGATCGCGGAACTGCGGGCCGGGATGCCGAGCCTGACGACGACCGTGCTGGTGCGGCGGCTCGGTGCGGACGCAGGTTCCCAGTCCGGTGAGCCCGAGGGAGTCCTGTCCTGGGCCGCGGCGACCGCGGGCGAGGCGCCGCTCGAACCGGTGGGCGTCGACTTCGACCATCCGCTCTGGGTGGTGTTCTCCTCGGGCACCACCGGCCTGCCGAAGGGGATCGTGCACGGGCACGGCGGTGTGCTCCTCGAGCACCTGAAATCGGTTGCCCTGCAGATGGACATCGGGCCCGAGGACACCTTCTTCTGGTACACCAGCCCGAGCTGGATGATGTGGAACTTCCAGATTGCCGGACTGCTGGTCGGTGCCACCATCGTCTGCTTCGACGGCAACCCCGGGTACCCGGACGTCGATTCGCTGTGGGCGCTCACCGCGCGGCACCGGGCCACCGTGCTCGGCACCAGTCCGGGCTACGTGCTCGCCTGCGCGAAGGCGGGCGTGGTCCCGCGTCGCGACCACGACCTGAGTGCGCTGCGCACGGTGGGGATCACCGGATCGACACTGCCGGCGTCCTCCTCGCTCTGGATCGCCGAGAACGTCGGTGTGCCGGTGGCTTCCATCACCGGTGGCACCGACGTGGTCTCCGCATTCATCGGCGGCGCGCGCACCGTCCCGGTCTGGCCGGGCGAACTGTCCGCGCCCTTCCTCGGCGTCGCGCTCGAGGCCTACGACGAGGGCGGCGTGCCCATCCGTGGTGATGTGGGGGAACTGGTCATCACCAAGCCGATGCCGTCCATGCCGATCCGATTCTGGAACGACCCCGACGGAAAGCGCTACCACGACGCGTACTTCGACGACTTCCCCGGAGTGTGGCGGCACGGCGACTGGATCACCATCACCGAGCGGGGAAGCGTGCTGATGCACGGCCGCTCGGACTCGACGCTCAACCGCAACGGGATCCGGATGGGCAGCGCCGACATCTATCAGGCCGTCGAACGCCTGCCCGAGATCGCCGAGGCGCTCGTCATCGGGGCCGAGCAGCCGGACGGCGGGTATTGGATGCCCCTGTTCGTTGTGCTCGCGGACGGGGCGGTGCTCGACGGCGCGCTCGAGGATCGGATCAAGTCGACGATCCGCGAGCAGGCGTCGCCGCGGCACGTGCCCGACGAGATCATCGCGGCGCCCGGTGTCCCGCACACCCGCACCGGCAAGAAGCTGGAGGTGCCGATCAAGCGGATGTTCCAGGGCGCCGACGCGGACCGGATCCTCGATCGGAGCGCGATCGACGCCCCCGAGCTGATCGACTGGTATCTCCAGCAGAGGCCCTGACCTGGGCGGGAGATAATTGCGTCTCATCATGTAACTGAATTTTTGTGAAGTTCGCCATATTTTGCATCGCGTTCCCATACGCTGCAGCCAAGGCGGGCGGCAGCGCGGTTCCGCGACGGAGGGCGAGCGGGTAACCGCAGTTCAACGGGGTGGAACTGCGTTGGCGTCCGAGATGGAAGCTGCCCACATGCAAAGGACGCGCCGTGAACTTCAAGAGAATCGCCCCCGCGATCGCCGCTCTCGCGACCGCAAGCCTGCTCGCCGCGGGCTGTAGCAGCGACAGCGGCGCAGACGCGGCCGACAACGCCGCGACCGGTGATCCGATCAAGGTCGGTCAGATCGTGCCCATCGAGGCGCCGGGCCTCGGATCCGCCACCTACGCCGCGAGCATGGTCGCGTCGGTCGACGCATTCAACGAGCGGGGCGGCGTGAACGGACGCCCGCTCGAACTGCTGCAGTGCGACTCCATGGGCGATCCGAACAAGGAGGTCGACTGCGCGAACAAGATGGTCTCCGAGGGGGCAGTCGCGACCCTCGCAGACTTCACGCCGGCCTCGTCCGAGGCGACGTCGAAGATCCTGTTCGACGCCGGCATCGCCCGGGTCGGGCTGAACCCGGTGAACATGGCGGACTTCACCGCCACGAATGTCTACACCCCGTTCTCCGGCTCGCTGCTCAACCTGTACGGGATGATCGACATCCTGGTGGCGCAGGGCAAGACCAAGCTTTCCCTGATGCGTCCCGACCTGCCGGTCACCGCGCAGCTGGTCGGCCTGCTGACCCCGGCGGTACAGGCGAAGGGCGCCGAGATCGTCAACGACGTGGCGGTGGGCGCGGGCGCGACCGACTACACCCAGTTCATCGCCGCGGCCGAGCGCAATGACGCACAGGGCGTGATCATGGCGCTGGGCGCCACCGACGCCAACCCGATCGCCCAGGCGTTCGAGCAGCTCGGGTCGAAGCTGACCTTCGCGCTGGGGACGGCGGGCTTCACCCAGGCCGACCTGCAGGACCTCGGCACCTTCGCCACCAGCTCGACGTACACCAGCCCGACCCCCGCGCCCTCGTCGAGCACCGAGGACTTCCCCGGCCTCAAGGACTTCCTGGCGGACATGGACAAGTCCGGCAAGGAGGAGCTCGAGCTGCAGAACCTCACCGGCGATGCGGTGAACCCGTGGTTGTCGGTGCGCGCGTTCGGCGAGGTGGCAAAGAACCGGACGATCGACGCCGCGGACATCTGGAAGGGATTCGAGAACGCCAAGGACATCGACATGGCCGGCCTGATCCCGGCCTGGACTCCGGGAGCGGTGGAGCAGTTCGGGATCTTCCCGCGGATCTCGAACTCGATGATGTACAAGATGTCGTTCGACGGTGACGTGCTTGTCACCGATCCCACGCAGTACGACCTGCGCACCCCCACCGCCTAGTTCACGCCCCACCATGGAGATTGACGAATGACTGAGTTCTTGCAGTTCGCGATTCTCGGCCTGGGAGCGGGCTCCGCCTACGCGCTCCTGGCGCAGGGCATCGTGCTGGTTTACCGCGGATCCGGAGTGGTGAACTTCGCCCAGGGCGCGATCGCCATGGTGGGGGCCTACATATGCCTGGAAACCCTTCGGCACGACCAACACTGGGGGCTGCTGCCGGCCTTCCTGGTGGCGGTCGTGGTGGCCGGACTGATCGGCTTGGCATTTCAGCTGCTGGTGTTGCGGTGGCTCGCCAACGCCGCGCCGATCGTCCGGCTGGCCGCCACCCTCGGCCTGATGGTGATCCTGCAGGCGGGGGTGCAGCAGTACTACGGCAGTACGTCGATCCGGGTGAAGACCTTCCTGCCCGACGAGGCGTATCGCTGGGGAGGCGTTGTGGTGCAGCAGGATCGGATGATCCTGCTGGGTATCGCGATCCTGTCGACGGCTGCGCTATGGGCGTGGACCAACTTCACCCGGGTGGGCCTGGCAATCACCGCGTCCGCCGAGAACGAGCGGGCCGCCGCCGCGCTCGGCTGGTCGCCGCAGCGGCTCGCCACACTGACCTGGACCGTCGGCGGCGCCCTTGCCGGTGCGGCCGGCATCATGGTGGCGCCCCTGACCGGGCTCACCCCGTCGGCCTTCGTGGTGATCGTGACGGTCTCGGCGCTGGCCGCGGCGCTGCTCGGCGGCTTCCGTTCCTTCCCCCTGACCCTGATCGGCGGCCTGCTGCTCGGCGTGGGTGAGAGCCTGGTCGTCCTGTACCAGGACGACCTGCGGGATCTGCTCGGGATGGAAACGCTCACCGGCGTCAACCGGGCTGTGCCGTTCCTGGTGATCCTGGTGGTGCTGGTGGTGCGGGGGAAGGGGCTGCCGTTGCGCAGCCATGTCTCAGAGCGGCTGCCCAAGCTCGGTTCCGGCGAGATCCGCTGGCCGCTCGTCGTCCTCGGGATCCTGGTGGCCGTGGGCATCATCCTGGGCGGTGGCGACTGGCTGCGGTCGCTGACACTGACCCTGGCCGCGGCGGTGTTCCTGCTCTCGATCGTGGTGCTGACCGGCTTCGCCGGCCAACTCTCGCTCGCCCAGTACACCGTCGGCGGCCTGGGCGCGCTGTTCGCCGCGCGACTCGTCGGCGAGGCCGGCTGGCCACTGGTGCCCGCGGCCCTGGTGAGCGTGGCGGCGGTGATCGCGATCGGTGTGGTGTTCGCACTGCCGGCGTTGCGGACGCGCGGTGTGAACCTGGCGGTGGTCACCCTCGGACTCGGGTTCACCATCCAGGAGATGGTGTTCAACAACCCGACCTTCACCGGCGACAAGCTCGAGGGCTCGGTGAAGATCCATCAGCTGAGCCTGTTCGGACTCGATGTGACGCCCAGCGTCCATCCTGAGCGGTGGGCGACGGTGTGCCTCGTGGCGTTGGTCGTCTGCGGTCTGATTGTCGCGAACCTGCGGCGCTCGCGCACCGGGCGACGGCTCATCGCCGTGCGCACCAACGAGCGGGCCGCGGCCTCCCTCGGCATCAGCGTGTTCGGGGTCAAGATCTACGCCTTCGCGCTCGCGTCCGGCCTCGCCGCGGTGGCAGGCATCCTCCTCGGCCTGCGCAACACCGCCGTCACCTACCTCGAGTTCAACGTGTTCGCGTCGATCAACGCCGTGGTCCAGGCGGTGACCGGCGGCCTCGGGTTTGTCACGGGTAGCCTCATCGGCTCGCTCATGGCGCCCGGCGCCGTCTTCAGCCGGCTGCTGTCGGGCTTGGCCATCGCCGCGCTGCTCGGCGGCGTGATCCTCATCGTCACCCTGCTCACCAACCAGAACGGCATCGCCGACATGATCTCCCGCGGGGTGCGGAAGAACCCCGCACTGGCTGCGGTGCTGGCGCGCAAGAAGCGCCGTGGACATGAGCTGTCAGACGAGGCGCCCACCGGGTCGGTCACCCCGACGCCACTGACGGTGCGCGGCCTGACAGTCCGGTTCGGTGGTGTGACCGCCGTCGACGGCGTCGACCTCGACATCGCGCCCGGGCAGGTAGTGGGCCTGATCGGGCCCAACGGCGCAGGCAAGACCACCGTCATCGACGCCATCACCGGATTCGTCAGCCCCGCGGCCGGCAAGCTCACGCTGGGGGACCAGGACATCACCGGCTGGTCCACCGCGCGGCGCTCCAAGGGCGGCCTGCGCCGGTCCTTCCAGTCGCTCGAGCTGTTCGAGGACGTCACGGTCGGCGAGAACATCCACGCCGGCGCCGACGAGTCCACCTGGCTCGCCCGGCTCACCGACCTCGTCACCCCGGGCCGCCATCCCCTCTCACCGAGTGCATCGGCGGTGGTGCGGGACTTCGAGCTGGAGAACGACCTGGACGTGCTGCCGAGCGAGCTGTCATACGGCCAGCGCCGGCTGGTGGGTATCGCCCGCGCCGTTGCCTCCGCTCCCTCCGTCATCCTGCTCGACGAGCCGGCGGCCGGACTGGACGACGCAGAGAGTCGAGAACTCGCGGTCGCCATTCGGCACCTGGCCGTGCAACGCGGGGCCGGGGTGCTCCTGATCGAACACGACATGGGTCTGGTGATGTCCACCTGTGACCGGATCGTGGTGCTCGCAGCCGGCCAGGTGCTCGCGGCCGGCACGCCCGAGGAGATCGCCGCCAGCCCGGCGGTTCGCGACGCCTACCTGGGCACAGAAGACGACACGACGGAGGCAGCACGATGACCACCACCCAGGAGAAGGCCGTGCCGTCCACGACGGTGCTCGAATGCCAGGGCCTCAGTGCCGGCTACGGCGGGACCGTGGTGTGCCGCGGCCTCGACATCACCGTGCGTTCGGGGGAGGTGGTGGCGCTGATCGGAGCCAACGGCGCAGGCAAGTCCACGACGATGCTGACGGTGGCAGGCGAGTTGGCGCCGATCTCGGGCCGAGTGTCCGTGCTCGGTTCCGACAAGAAGGCATCGCTCGCCACCCTGGCGCGGCGCGGCCTGAGCTATGTCACCGAGGAGCGGTCGGTGATCATGGGGCTGACAGCCGCGGACAACCTGCGGCTGGCGGGCGTCAAGGCCGATGCCGCGTGCGCGATCTTCCCGGAACTGCGCGCGCTGCTCGGGCGACCGGCCGGCCTGTTGTCCGGCGGCGAGCAGCAGATGCTCACCCTGGCAAGGGCGCTGGCCAGGAACCCGAAGCTGCTGTTGGCGGACGAGCTGTCGCTCGGGCTGGCACCGCAGATCGTGGCGCGGCTCCTCGACGTGGTGCGGGCGGCCGCGGACACCCAGAATCTCGGGGTGTTGCTGGTTGAGCAGCACGTTCGCCAGGTCCTGCGGGTCGCGGATCGCGTGTACGTGATGCGCCGCGGTCAGGTGATGCTGGAGGGGACGGCCGCCGAGATCGGCGCGGACCTCGACGCGGTTCAGCGGGCCTATCTCTCGTCGGGTGAGCCGGGGGAGAGTGGTTAACAAGCAATTCGGTCAACTCTTGTACCCTTGGTCGGTCATCTGTCCTGGTCAGCGCGGGGCGTGACCCAAAAAGGAGCGAGGGGTGCGAGTGACGTCCGGAACGAAGTCGACGGTGGTCCGGGTGCCGAAGGCCGGTGAGTTGGTGGCAGCCAACCTGCGGCGCCGGATCATCACCGGCGAACTCAACGTGGGCGACCCGTTGCCCAACGAGGCCGTGCTCATGGAACAGTTCGGGGTGTCGCGGCCGACCCTGCGCGAGGCATTCCGGATCCTCGAATCCGAATCGATCATCACGGTGCTGCGCGGCGCACACGGGGGCGCGAGGGTCTTGGCGCCCGACGCATCGGTGGCCGCGCGGTACACCGGCCTGCTGCTGCAGTACCAGGGCACACCGCTCATCGACGTGTACCGGGCGCGGGCATCGCTGGAGGTGTCCGCGGTGGGAATGTTGGCGGAGGGCAACCGCGGCGAGGCACTCGCGACCTTCGCGGAACTGATCGAGGCGGGTGCCGACCTCGTGGAGGACTCCGCCGGGTTCGCCCGCCACGACGTCGGTGTCCACCAGGCGCTCATCGACCTCGCCGGAAACCAGACGCTCGCGGTGCTCGGCGGGATGCTGGTGCACATCATCGATGCACACAACGCCCTCTTCATCGCCTCGCATGGCGGCGGCAACGAGCGTCCCGCCGCCCGTGCGGCGCATCGCGCCTATCTCAAGCTGCTCGGGCTGCTGCGCGAGGGCGATGCCACCGCCGCTCAGGAGTTCTGGCGCAAGCACCTCGACGCGATCGAGAAGTACATGATCGGCGACACCGAGACGACCCTCGTCGAGGTGTTGTCGTAGCTCTGTAGACCGTAGGGATCAGGGCACCTGGATCACCAGCGGCGGCAGCCCGGGTATCTGGACCTGGATCTGCGGCGGTGGGGGTGGGGCCGCGGGAACCGGCGCGGGCGCGGGCGGCGGTGGTTCCGGCGCGGGTGGGGGCGGTGCGGGCGCCGGTGGTGGTGGCTCGGGCGCCGGAGCGGGCGCCTGTCTCTGGACGGGTGGCGGCGCGACCGCGAGCGGCTCTAGTTGTGCCGCGGGCGGAGGCGGCGGGGGCGGGCCCGGGGGTGGCATCGGGGGCGGCGCGCCGGGCCGATCCGCCGGCTGCTGGGGTCCCGCCCCGATCGGTACGGCCGCGAGGCCGCCGGTCGTCAGGTCCACGACCGTGACCTGCGCCATCGGCTGCTGGGCGGGTTGTACGAGCAGTAGTCGCTCGGCGTCGTAGCCGGGCCACTCGTCCTCCGCCGCGGCAGGCTCCGAACTCGAGCGCGGATCGCTCAGCGGGCTTCCCCGCGCGCATCGGACCCGCGGCGTTCCGTGGTCGTCGATCAGCACGATGGTCCCGGCTTCGAGGACCGACTGATACGACGTCGCGCGCTGTCCGCTGTAGCCGTGGTTGGTCACCCTCGTGTCCGCGCGCAGCAGCACGGGCGTGAGGGTGCGCACGTAGCTCCGCACGTCGTCGACATCGAGCACGCCGGACCAGGCCTCCACCTTGACCGGATCGCTCTCGAGGTCTGCGACCAGCCGCTCCCGGTCGCACAGGACCCGGTCGAGGCTTCCGCCGTACAGACCGACGCGATCGCCTGAGACGCTGACGCCTGCGTCCGCGTTCGGGAGGTCGGCGCCGGGCGGACCGGGCGGGACGACCGTCGGGATCTGCGGGGGTAGCAGGCGGTCGGTCCAGGGCAACCGGCCGTCGGAGATCACCCGGTCCAGCGCCAGGGGCCGCGGCTGGGTCTCCTGTCCGTTCGAACACGCCGCGACCACCACGGCACACGCGACCACGAGCCATCGACCCGGCACGTGTCCCACACGTGGACCGGTCCTTGCGACAGTGCTTCGTCGGGCAGACCGTGCGGCCTGCCCGGCGATGACGGTGGCCACGCACACATCGTAAGCACTCGGTGGGGCGGCCGGGCTCTATTACGGGACCTCGGGCGCGGTGCTCAGCGAGCCGGTTCGGGCTCCAGGTCCGCGGCCGGCGTGGGGGCAACGACGGACGCGGGGACCCGACGCGGGATGAAGGCCGCGATGAGCAGCGCCAGCAACGCGGCCGCGGCGCCGATCAGGAATGTCACCACGAACGCCCGGTGCGTCGGCACAAGGGCCGGGCCGAACGACATGGTCATGTTGGCCAGCACCACGGTCATCACGGCACTCGCGAAGGACGTTCCGACCATCCGCATCAGGGAGTTGAGGCCGTTCGCGGCCGCCGTCTCGTGCAGCGGGACCGAGCGCATGATCAGGGCGGGCATGGCCGCATACGCGATGCCGATCCCCGCACCGATGATGGTCGAGACGAGCGCGATCTGCCAGACCTCGTTCATCAGCACGGCGCCGATCAGGTAGCCGACGGCGATGACGACGGTGCCGACCATCAGGGTCGTCCGCGGGCCGTACCGGTTGGTGATGCGGGCCGAGACCGGCGAGAGCAGCATCATCACGATGCCTGCGGGCGCCATGCACAGCCCGGCCATGACCATCGACTGGCCGAGTCCGTAGCCGGTCTCCGGCGGTGACTGCAGCAGCTGCGGAACCGTCAACGACGTTGCGTACATGGCGAATCCGGTCATGACCGAGGCCAGGTTGGTCAGCAGGATCGGTCGGGAGGCGGACACCCGGAGGTTGACGAGGGGCGCTGCTGTGCGCAGCTCGGCGAACCCCCACGCCAGGAACACGACGAGGGCCGCGGCGAGCAACCCGAGGGTGGTCGCACTGGTCCAGCCCCACTCGGCGCCCTTGGTGATCGCCAACAACAGCGAGACGAGGCCGGCCGCGAGCCCCACCGCGCCGAGGTAGTCGAACCGGCCCGGATTGCGGACGGATGACTCGGGGACCAGGATCGCGACCGCGATCGCGACCAGGGCGCCCAGCACCGCGGATGCCCAGAACAGCATGTGCCAGTTGAAGTTCTGTGCCGTCGCCGCGGCCAGCGGCAGGCCGATCGCACCGCCGACGCCCATCGTCGAACTCATCACCGAGATCGCGCCGCCCACCTTCTCGGCGGGCAATTCGTCGCGAAGGATGCTGATGCCGAGCGGGATCGCCCCGGTCGCCGCGCCCTGCAGGATGCGGCCGATGATCACAAGGGGGACGGTCTCGCTCAGCGCGCACACCACCGATCCCGCGACCAGGAAAGCCATGCTGACCAGGATCATTCGCCGCTTGCCGAACATATCGCCGAGGCGGCCCGAGACCGGCGTGACGACGGCCGCGGCCAGCAGGGTGGAGGTGATGACCCAGGACGCGGTGGAGGCCGAGGTGTTCAACAGCTCGGGCAGGATGTGGATCAGCGGCACGACGAGGGTCTGCATGAGCGAGACCACGATGCCGGAGAACGCCAGCGTGGCGAGGATCCAGGTGGAGGAGCGGGTGCGCCGCGTCGCGCTGTCGGCAGCAATGGTCACGACGGACCTCTTCTCTTGTGTTCTATGCGCTGATCGAGTTCGAAGAAAGCAATAGATGTGTACGGTACACATCGTATGTATCGTGCACAATCGGTGGGAGTATGGCGGCGTGATGCGAGGATGACCCCGATGGAATCCGAGGAGATCGACCCGGGTCGCGGGTTGGAGCGCGAGATCACGCTGATGGCCCGCCACACCACCCTGGTGACCAAGCGATGGCTGGAACAGCAGGCGCTCGACCGATCCGCGTATCTGTTGTTGAGTCGCCTCGAGATCGGCGAGCCGATGACGTTGAAGGAGCTGGCGGACTCGTTCGGCCTCGACGTCTCGACGATCAACCGGCAGACCGCCGCGCTCGTCCGGCAGGGACTGGCCGAGAGAATTCCCGACCCGCAGGGCGGCACGGCGAGGAAACTCCGGCCGACGGAGGGCGGACTGCGCGCGCTGCGTTCCGACCGGCAGCACAACGTCGACGGCATCAACTCCCTCGTCGCCGATTGGGACGAGAAGGATCGACGGGATCTGGTTACCTTGTTGCGGCGGCTGAACGAACAGATCGAGGACCGACAGGGTCTCAGCTGGCCGAGGGACTGACCGACAAGCTGCGAGGGAGTTGCACGGATGGGCATCAACGAGGGACGCGTCGTGATCGTGACCGGCGCCGCGGGCGGCATCGGCCGTGAGCACGCGCTCGAGTTCGCCAGGCAGGGAGCGAAGGTCGTCGTCAACGACCTCGGGCCCGCCGAGGCGGTCGTCGAGGAGATCAAGGCGCTCGGCGGCGAGGCCATCGCGAACAAGGACGACATCTCGGACTTCGACGGCGCAGGCCGGCTGGTGCGCAGCGCGATCGATACGTTCGGCACCGTGCACGTGCTCGTCAACAACGCGGGCATCCTCCGCGACAAGATGTTCGTCAACATGACGGTCGATCAGTGGGACGACGTCATGCGCGTGCACCTGCGGGGGACGTTCGCGCCGTCGCAGCACGTGGCGTCGTACTGGCGGGAGCAGCACAAGGCGGGCACCCCTGTCGCGCACCCGCGCATCATCAACACCTCCTCGCCCTCGGGCCTGTACGGCAACATCGGGCAGGCGAACTACGGCGCCGCGAAGGCGGGCATCGCGGCGTTCACCGTGATCCTCGCCGACGAGCTGGCCCGGCTCGGCGTCACCGTCAACGCGATCGCCCCCACCGCTCTCACCCAGATGACCGCGGGCCTAGAGGGTTTCGTCGCTGCGATGGAGGCCGAGAAGGAACGCACCGGCTTCGATGCCGCCGCACCGGCGAACATCTCGCCGACCGTCGTCTGGCTCGGATCGCCGGAGTCCGACGGCATCACCGGCCGGATCTTCAATGTGCACGGCGGTTCGATCAGCGTCGCGGAGACCTGGGTGGCGGGCCCCGGGGTGTCGAAGAACGCCCGTTGGGATCCGGCGGAGCTGGGGGAGGTCATCCCGGCGCTGGTCGCCGAGGCGCGACCGAACTCGGACATGGCCGGGCAGTCGCGCAACGAGAACTCGCGTCAGGGCCTGTAGCCCCGCACTCACCCCCGCCCGAGCAGATCGAGAGCGAAGCTCGCGTACTCCGCGGCGATCTGCTCGGGCGAGGACGGTCCATCGATCCGGAACCACTGCGGCAGTGATGTGCACATCGTCGAGATGGCCCGTCCGGCATCCCTCGGATGCCGCGTCATGAGGCTTCCCTCGGCGATCGCAGCGTCGATCTCGTCGTCGAGAAGGTATTGGATCTGATTGCGGGAGTCGGTGATCCGCGCCCGGTTCGCCGGTTCGAGGCTACGCATCTCGCTGGCGCCGATGAATGCGAGTTCCCTGCGGTGCGTGTGATAGAGCGCGAGCGCCTCGACGATGAGGCCGACGCGCTCGATCCCGCCGGTGCCCTGGTCCCGTGCCGCCCGCACCCGCCAGTGCAGCTCGTCCATCGTGAGATCGAGCGCCCGCACCAGTAGCTCCTGCTTGTCCCGGTAGTGGTGGTACATGCCGGGAACGCTCATGCCCGCCCGCTCGGCGATCGAGCGCATGGTCGCGCCGTGATACCCGGTCTCGACGAACGAGTCGATCGCGGCCGCGAGCACGGGGTCGACGCGCAGTGACGGGAACAAACGCCAGTCACCCGTCGACTGTGCAGTTGCCGCCGCCGCTCCTGGGGATTCGCGCCAGGAAGTGCGCACTCGGCGGTCCGCGGTGGAGGGTCCGCGGGCGAGGGTGGTGCCGGCATCGCCCACCAACCGTGCGGCGGTGGTGTCGAGCGCCCCGGCGAGGGCGTGCAGTCGCTCGACCGAGACGCCGGTCTTGCCGTTCTCGATGGCGCTGAGCGTCGCCGGGCTGATCGCCATCCGCCCCGCGAGCTCTCGCAATGTCAGGCCCGCCGACCGGCGCGTCCGCCTGATCGTGTCGGGCAGGTGCTCCGGCTTGGTCAACTCTCGATCCAATCTGTTCAGGAATGCTGAACATGCTACACGTTGGCATCTACTGAACTCCTTTGACGGGCAGACAAACCTGTGAGATCGTGTGGAAATCAGCTGCCGAGCGATCGTTCGGCTACGTGACGAAGGAGGAGTGAGTGTGTCGATCGATCTGACCTATTCCCCCGAGGTCCAGGACCTCATCGACCGCACCAGGACCTTCACCCGCGACGTCATCCTGCCCATCGAGGACGAGCACGCCGGGGACATCACGGCCGGCGGCGGCGACGCGCTGCGGATCGGCATGCAACAGGCGGCCAAGGCCGCCGGGGTGTTCGCCCCGCACGCCCCGCTCGAGTTCGGCGGCCACGGGTTGAACATGTCGGACCGTGCCCCGGTGTTCGAGGAGGCCGGCTACTCACTGTTCGGTCCCACCGCGTTGAACATCGCGGCGCCCGACGAGGGCAACGTCCACATGTTGGCGCACATCGCCAACCCGGAGCAGAAGCAGCAGTTCCTCGCGCCACTGGCCCACGGGGACGTCCGTTCGGCCTTCGCGATGACGGAGCCGGCACCGGGAGCGGGATCGGACCCGTCGGCGCTGACCACCCGCGCGGTCCGAGCGGATGGCGGCTGGCGGATCAACGGGCACAAGTGGTTCATCACCGGCGCCGACGGCGCCGGATTCTTCATCATCATGGCGCGCACCTCGGGCGAGCCCGGTCAGCGTGGCGGGGCCACGATGTTCCTCGCGCCCGCCGACAGTCCCGGGATCCGGGTGGGGCGACACATTGACACCCTGGACCGGGCGATGATCGGCGGGCACTGCGAGGTCTTCTTCGAGGACCTGCTGGTTCCCGACGCCGCGGTGCTCGGCGAGGTCGACCGCGGCTTCGAGTACGCCCAGGTGCGGCTCGGCCCGGCCCGGATGACCCACGTCATGCGCTGGCTGGGCGCCGCGCGCCGCGGCCATGACGTCGCGGTTGCCCGGGTAGCCGAGCGGGAAGGCTTCGGATCCAGGCTGGGCGACCTCGGCATGGTTCAGAAGATGGTGGCGGACAACGAAATCGACATCGCCGCCACCCGGGCTCTGCTGATACGGGCCTGCTGGGAGCTCGACAGCGGCGACCCGGCGTCGAACGCGACATCGATCGCGAAGACCTACGCCGCCGAGGCGGTCTTCCGGATCGTCGACCGCAGCATGCAGATGTGCGGCGGGATGGGGGTCTCCGGCGACCTGCCGCTGGCGCGGCTCTCCCGGGAGGTCCGTCCGTTCCGGGTCTACGACGGGCCGTCCGAGGTGCACCGTTGGGCCATCGCCAAGCGGGTCGTCGGGGCAGCCAAGCGCGAGCTGAGGGGTGCGAAGTGAGCCTTCCCGGAATGAACATCGCTGCGCTGCAGCGGTTCCTGTCCGACAGCTGCATCGAATTGCATGGGGAGCTGCACGTCGAGCTGATCAGCGGCGGCCGATCCAATCTGACCTACCGGGCCTGGGACGACCGGTCGTCGTGGGTGGTGCGACGGCCACCGACCAGTGGGTTGACCCCGTCGGCGCACGACATGGCTCGGGAGTACACCGTGACCTCGGCGCTGCAGGGCACGGCCGTGCCGGTTGCGCGGACGGTGGCCTTCGATGCCGACGGCTCTGCCCTCGGCGCGCCGATGACGGTGGTCGAATTCGTCGAGGGCACGGTGGTCCGGGATCAGGCCGACCTCGCCGGGCTCTCCGATGATCAGGTCGAGGCCAGTGCCGACACGCTGGTGCGAGTCCTGGCCGATCTGCATGCGGTGGACTACCGGGCGGTGGGGCTGGGCGACTTCGGGCGGCCCGACGGCTTCGTCGCGAGGCAGGTGAAACTCTGGGCGGGACAATGGGATCGGGTCAAGACGAGGGAGCTTCCCGATGTGGCGGTCCTGCATGCCGCGCTCACCGAGGCCATGCCCGCGACCTCGGCCGCGTCGATCGTGCACGGCGACTTCAGGATCGACAACACGATCCTGGATCCCCGTGACCCGGGGCGGGTCCGGGCGGTGGTGGATTGGGAGATGTCGACGCTGGGTGATCCGCTGACCGACGTCGCCCTGATGTGTGTGTACCGGGACCCGGCGTTCGACCTTGTGCTCGGATCCCAGGCGGCCTGGACCAGCGATCGGCTGCCGTCGGCGGGCGCGCTGGCGCAGAGCTACGCCGTCGCGTCCGGCCGCGACCTCGGGGACTGGAACTTCTATCTCGCGCTCGCCAACTTCAAGTTGGGTGTGATCGGTGAGGGCATCACCCATCGCGCGCTGCAGGGATCGGACTCCGGCGCCGGCGCGGTGCGGGCCGCCGAGGCGACGCCCGAGTTCATCGCGGCGGGGCTGCGGGCACTGAAGGGAGTGACGCTGTGAGCGGCGGCGAGAATAGGACGGCCCTGGTCACGGGGGCCTCGCGGGGGATCGGGCTCGGGATCGCGACTCGGCTCGCGCAGTCGGGATACTCGTTGACGATCACCGCAAGGGACCCCGCGCGGCTCGACTCCGTCGCGGATGGGCTGCGCGCCGCAGGGGCGCCCGAGGTGGTGCCGATCGCGGGCGACATGGCCGACGAGACCGATATCGCCAGGGTGACGGCCGCACACGCGGACCGGCTCGGCCCGATGACCGCGCTGATCCTGAACGCGGGAGTCGGCACCGCGGGGGAGATCGGGGACTTTCCGTTGCGCCGGTTCGACAAGACCGTTGCGGTGAACTTCCGCGGGCCGTTCCAGTTGCTCCAGGAGTCGTTGCCGTTGCTGCGGGCGGGCGCCGCCGCGAACCCGGGCCGTGGTGCCAAGGTGATCGCGCTCGCGTCCATCACCGGTGTGTACGCGGAGCAGGGCCTCGCGGTCTACGGCGCGACGAAGGCGGCGCTGATCAGCATGGCGGCGACGTTGAACGCCGAGGAGTCCGGCCGCGGGGTGTGCGCCACGACCATTGCGCCCGCGTTCGTGGACACCGATATGAGCGCGTGGACCCACGAGCAGGTGCCGCCGGGGGCGATGCTCGAGGTCAACGATGTCGTCGAGGTGGTCGACGCGCTGCTGAGGCTGTCGTCGCGGGCCGTGATCCCGAATATCATCATGGCCAGGGCGGGCACCGACGGCTATCGCGCCTGAAAGTCGCGCGCGCGACGGCCCGACCGCGTAGCCTCCCGCGGGTGATCACTCTGGCCGATCCCGCGATACGCGAGTTCCTGTCGGCGGGCACCCGGACGGGCAAGCTCGGTTTCACCGCGTCCGACGGCCGGCCGCTGGTCGCTCCCGTGTGGTTCGTCGTCGACGGTGACGATCTGGTCTTCAACACCGGCGCCGGCTCCGCCAAGGGCCGCGCCGTGGCGCGCGACGGCCGGGTGGTGCTCTGCGTGGACCTCGAACAGCCGCCGTATGCCTTCGTCCAGGTGCAGGGCGTGGCCACCGTGTCCGAGGACCCCGAGGAACTGATCCGCATCGCGACCGCGATCGGTGGCCGGTACATGGGGCCGGACCGGGCGGAGGAGTTCGGACGTCGGAACGGCGTGCCAGGGGAGCTGGTGGTGCGGCTCCGTCCGACCAAGGTGATCGCCGATCTGGACGTCACCGGCTGACCGGATCGTGTCCCAAGGTCACGGCCTGTGACCGAATCACAATACCGCTGTGACTAGCGCACAAGGTGCGTTCGCGTGCTGTGAAACGCCGCTGAGCTGGGAAGATGATCGAGCGTCCGCCGCGTCGAAGCGCTGGACGAGCGTGCGGATCGCGACAATCCGGGCCAGGTCTTGGACGCTTGTTAGAAGAAATACCAAAAGGGCATGAGCGGACCTGGTTGAGATGTAGATTACATCCTGCGGTGCGGGCAGAACTCGCCGCGATTTCGGGACGTTGCCACTCGTGGCGGCGTGATTGTTCCTCGGGAGGGCGATCAATGAGCGCAGGGTGGATCCATGGACTCGGTGCGCAGGGGGCTGCTTCGGTGTCCTTCACGATGAGGTTGAGACCTCGTCGCAGTTCGGCGATCGCGCGAACCGCGGGAAGTTGTGTGACCACGTGACAGGTCGCATGACCAGACGATAGTTCTCAGTGCGCTCGGCGCGCACCCGTTCCCGCTCGCGCGTATCGGCGATGCGGTCTCTTCCTTGTCGAATCTGATTTGGATCCTTACCTGTCTTTGCTGCGCCCATGGGCTGGGGGCGAGGGGATTCAAGTGGTTGTTTGGGACTCCGCGGTGTTCCGGAAAATGAGGTATCAGTTGAAGCCGATCATGCTCAACGAAGACAACGACGGCCGCAGCTCGATCGAGTGCCAGTCCGATGTCTTTCCGCTGTCGCCCGCGCAGCTCGGAATGTGGTACGCGCAGCATGTCGACCCTGAGGTCCCCATCAACATCGCGCAGTTCGTGGACCTGCGTGGCCCGCTCGATCTGCAGATTCTCGACGACGCCAGCCAGATCGGATCCGCCGAGTTCGGCACCGGGTTCCTCCGCCTGATCGAGGTGGACGGCACCCCGCAACAGGTGATCGACCTGACGATCGACGACCATGTCGGTTACCAGGACTTCCGCGGCTACGAGAACCCGGAACGTGCCGCGCAGGACTGGATGCAGGCCGAATTCAGCGCACCGATCGACCTGCTCGAGGACCGCCTCATCGCCGCGGTCGTGCTGCAGATCGAGGACGAGCGGTACTTCTGGTACTCCCGCGTGCATCACATCGCGCTCGACGGCTTCGGTGCGATGGCCTACATGACCCGCGTCGCCGAGCTCTACTCGACGCTGATCGAGGGGCACGAGCCCACCCCGTCCAAGGCGAGCACGCTGCGCAGCCTCTACGAATCGGAGGTCGCGTACCGCGAGAGCACCCGGTTCCAGTCCGACGCCGCCTACTGGGCCGACCGCGTCAAGGGCATGGAGGAGGGCACCAGCCTGACCGAGCGGACCGCGCCGCCCGCCGCGCTCAACGGCATCGCGAGCGCGGCGCTGTCCGCCGGCACCGAGGCGCTGATGGCCGAATCGGTGGCCCGGCACGACTCCTCGCCGTCGGGGATGCTCATCGCGGCGTTCGCCGCGTACCTGGCCCAGATGACCGATGCCGGCGACGTGATCCTCAGCCTGCCGGTGACGGCTCGGACGACGGCCTCGATGCGCAAGTCCGGCGGCATGCTCTCCAACGTGGTCCCGCTGCGGCTGCACGTTGGCACGGGCACGACCGTCGAAGAGCTGCTCAAGTCCGTTCAGGTCGCGGTCGCCGGGGCGCTGCGCCACCAGCGGTACCGTCACGAGGACATCCGGCGCGATTCGTCCAACAGCACGATGCAGCGCGAATTGCTCGGCCCGTTGGTCAACATCATGTTGTTCCACAACGAGCTCGCCCTCGGTCCCGTCGTCGGTGAGCTCAGCATTCTGTCCACCGGCACGGTGGAGGACCTGGCCGTCAACTTCTACCAGAGCGTCGCAGGCACCCGGACGCACGTCGATTTCGAGACCAACCCGAACCTGTACACCGAGGAGCAGGCGAAGGGGCACCACGACCGGTTCCTCGCCTTCTTCGATCAGTTCCTCGCCGCGGACCCGGCCCAGCGGGTGTGGGACCTGACCGTCACCACCGAGGCCGAGCGGACCCTCGCACTGTCGGGTTGGAACGCCACCGATCGGGTGGTCGAGGACGGCACGTTGGTGTCGATGTTCGACGCTCAGGTGGTGCGGTCGCCCGGTGCGGTCGCATTGTCGTTCGACGGCGAGTCGGTGACCTACTCGGATTTCGATTCTCGGGTCAATCGCCTTGCGCGACATCTGATCTCCATCGGTGTCGGTCCGGAATCGTTGGTGGCGTTGGCGATGCGTCGATCGATCGATCTGTTGGTCGGTGTGTACGCGGTGGTCAAGGCCGGTGGTGCGTACGTGCCGGTGGACCCGGATCAG
>Ga0105243_10000609_pt1 | contig 35657 bp, 34 predicted proteins | sample KBSM34metaG_FD_81525 | JGI IMG/M metagenome (GOLD analysis project Ga0105243, IMG submission 81525) | Miscanthus rhizosphere microbial communities from Kellogg Biological Station, Michigan, USA - KBS M3-4 metaG | ecosystem: Host-associated > Plants > Roots > Rhizosphere > Soil | place... | reverse complement strand
GCTCTTCGCGATCGCGAATGATTGCCTCGGTCGACATTTGGGCGTCGAGCGCCGCCTTCTCTCGTTTCTTTTCTTCGATCAAACGCGTGATGCCGTAGAGTGCGACGCGCCGGTAATCGCCAATGATTCTTCCGCGCCCGTATGCATCGGGCAGACCGGTCAGAATATGCGAGCTGCGGCAACGGCGGACGTCGGCCGTGTAAGCATCAAAAACCCCGTCGTTGTGTGTCTTTCGATATTTGGTGAAGGTTTCAACCATGTGCCGGTCGGGTTCGTAACCGTAGGTCTTCAACGCACTCAGAACCATGCGAAATCCGCCCTGCGGCATAATCGCGCGTTTCAGTGGCGCGTCAGTCTGTAACCCGACGATTACTTCGTTTTCGCGATCGATGTATCCGGGAGGATGAGAGTTAATTGAGCTGGGAATCTGCGAGATGTCCAGCACCCCTTTTTTGCGTTCTTCCAGAAAGAGCTTGTTCAGTTGTTCCCAGATCTTTCGCGTGCGATCGGTCGCGCCCACCAGGAATGACTCGTCATTTTCGTATGGCTGGTAGTTCTGTTGAATGAAATCGCGGACATTGATCTCTTTCTGCCACAGGCCCAGGGTGAACCCCTGCCATGCCGAAACTTCGTTAGTGCGCGGCAGTGCCGCTGTTGCCGTCGCCATAATCCTTCTCCTTACGCTGCGTGTTGTGCAGTTCTCGATTGCAGCCCGAGAAGCTCACCAGTGTGACGTGCGATCATCAACTCCTCGTTCGTGGGAATGACCCAGACGGAAACCTTACTTTGCGCCGTCGAGATGCGCGTGGCTTTCTTTGCGTTCTTTTGTTCGTCGAGTTCGATTCCCAGCCACGCAGAGGCCGCGCAGATCCGGCGACGAACTTCGGGCGAGTTCTCGCCGATGCCGGCGGTGAACACGAGTGCATCGACGCCGCCCAGCACCGCGGTGAGTGCGCCAATCTCTTTCGCCGCCCGGTAAACGAAATAGTCAACCGCAAGTTTCGCTTCCGGCTCTTCACGGCCAAGCAGATCGCGCATGTCGTTGCTGATGCCGGAAATGCCGAGCAGGCCAGCTTTTTTGTAGAGAATCGTTTCGACTTCTTTCGGAGACAGTCCGCGGTTTTGAAATAGATACAGCACTATGCCGGCATCCAGACTTCCGGGCCGCGTGCCCATACACAATCCGTCCACGGCGGTGAAACCCATCGTGGTATCCACGCTCTGGCCATTGTTCAAAGCGCAGAGGCTCGCGCCACTGCCGAGGTGGGCCACGATGATTTTCTTTTTCGCAATCTCCGGAAGAATGTCGTGCAGAACGCTCGCGATGTATTCGTACGAGAGCCCATGAAAACCGTAGCGTTTCACGCCTTGATTGGTCAGTTCCTTGGACAGCGGAACCAGGTCAACGACTGGAGTGTGCGTGCGGTGGAAACTCGTGTCGAAGCAAGCAACTTGCGGAACATCGGGCAGTCGATCGAAAACTGCCTCGATCGCAGCGAGGTTGTACGGCTGATGCAGTGGCGCAAGCGGAACCAGTTCGTGCAATTCAGCCAGCACATCTTTGGTGATAACTACGGGGCGTGTGAACTTCGCACCGCCGTGCACCACGCGGTGGCCAACGCCGACTACCTTCGAGCCGCCATAATTCGATCGCAACCAAAGGGCGAGGACATCGATCGCATCGCGTCCGCTTTGGACCCAAGCCGCCAATTTTTCGTCAGCGAGCTTACGACCGTGAGTGTCCGCTGCGGATAGTCGGGGCGATGTGCCGATGCCCTCGACCTGGCCGCGCGCTTCCAAGCGCCACCTTTGTCCGTCAGGGCGTTGGAAGACGCAGAACTTCAAGCTCGACGAGCCTGCATTCAGTACTAACGCATAATCGTCCACCTAATCGTTCCCCTTTATCGAAATAACCTTCTGAAAGCGTCACGTTCGTACGCACCCGGATCCGGAATGCGTTGAAAGCTCATGTTCCCGCGCATTTCGTTCAGAGACTCCCATTCGTTTTCCGCCATCCATGCTTCTAAACCGGTACGCAGCACGCGCAGGTGATCCGGCCCGTTTGCGAGCACGGCTGAAACCAACTGACAAGCATGTGCTCCGGTCATCGTGGCTTTCACAACATCGAGGACCGTGTGAACGCCGCCAGTGATCGCGAGTGATGCATTGACTCTGCCCGCCAGAACTGCGACGCCCCGCAGACCGGTTTGGAGATCCGAGGAGTTAGACATTTCCAGGGAACGCAGCACCTCGTACTCGAGCACATCTATATCGACGTGATGAAAACGGTGAAACAGGACCAATCCATCGACTCCGGCCTGGTCTAGTTGGATTGCGAAGTTTGCAAATGCCGTGAAGCGCGGCGAGAGTTTTGCGGCAACAGGAATCGTGACCTTGCGTTTGACGTCACGCACGATCTGGATCATCTGACCTTCCACTTCGGCCGCGCTCAGAGACGCATCGCTCGCCGAGTGATACAGATTCAGCTCAATCGCGTTAGCGCCGGCCTGCTCGAGCAAGGATGCGTAAGTCGTCCAGCCGCCCGCCGTCACGCCGTTGAGCGACGCGATTACGGGAATCGAGACCGCGGCTTTGACGCGTTGCAAGTGTTCGAGATACTCGTCGGGACCAAGCGCCAGCAAAGGATCAGGAAAATATGTATCAGCTTCCGCTGATGAGCCGCTGTGGCCGTCGCTGTGAAAGTATGAAGACATCTGCTCGCCGATGATCTCTTCTTCATACAGCGAACGTAGAACCAATGCGGCCGCGCCCGCGTCTTCCAGCTGGTTCACCGAACCTAGATCATCAGTAAGCGCGCCAGCCGCGCCCACGATCAGCGGATGTGGCAAAGTCATTCCCAGATAAGTCGTGGTGAGATTCATTGCTTCACCTCGCCGTTTCCGCTCGAATCGCCGTTGCCGGTGTTAGGACCGCTCCCTTCTACGCTCGCATTTGTCGTTCGGGCTGGTAGTTTTATTTGTGCGAGCTGCTGATAACCCGCGTAACGACGCGTCGCGGCAGCTTGGGCTTCTTCGAGGAAATATTTGAAGCGGGCTGGGTCGGCGCGTTCGATCATGCGGAACCGCGATTCATTGCGCATGTAGTCAGCGACCTTGGGCTTTGGCGGACCATAATCGAGATTGAGAGGCGCTTCACCGTTGTGTAGACGTCGTGGATCGAATCGATAAAGAGGCCAAACGCCCGATTCAACTGCCAGCTTCTGCTGCGCGGCGCCGTTCGCCATGTCATAGCCGTGCGCGATGCAGTGGCTGTACGCGATAATCAGCGATGGCCCGTCGTACGATTCGGCTTCGAGAAAAGCCTGAGCGGTTTGAGCCATCTTTGCGCCAAACGCCACGCGCGCGACATAAACATGGCCATACATCTGCGCGAGGAGGCCCAGATCTTTCTTGCCGACCGTCTTGCCGGAAGCCGCGAACTTGACTGAGGCTCCAAGTGGTGTGGCCTTTGACTGTTGGCCGCCCGTGTTGGAATAAACCTCGGTGTCCATCACCAGGACATTCACGTTGCGGTGGCTGGCGAGCACGTGATCCAGTCCGCCGTAACCGATGTCGTAAGCCCAACCATCGCCTCCGACCAGCCACACACTCTTCTTCACCAGGTAGTCGGCCAACTGATCGAGTCGGCGAGCTTCCGCTGAATCCAACGTGCTCAGCTTGTCGCGCAACGCCCTGACGCGTTCACGCTGCACCGCGATTCCGGTTTCATTGGCCTGATCGGCATTCAGGATTTCGCTGACAATGTTGTCGCCGAGTTGAGGTGCAAGATGTTTAAGCAGCACTCCAGTCGTATTGATGTGCGCATCGAGTGCGAGCCGAAACCCGAAACCAAATTCTGCGTTGTCTTCAAAAAGGGAATTGGACCAGGCGGGGCCGCGGCCATCAGCGTTCGTCGTGTATGGTGTCGTCGGCAAATTGCCGCCATAGATCGAAGAACAGCCGGTAGCATTGGCAATCAGCAACCGATCGCCGAATAGCTGCGTGAGCATCTTCAAGTACGGCGTCTCGCCGCAGCCGGCGCACGCGCCGGAATACTCAAACAACGGTTCGAGAAACTGTGAACCCTTGTGATCGAGACGCACAACGCTGCCACGATCCAACTCAGGTAGATTCAAAAAGAAGTCGTAATTGACCCGCTCGCTATCACGCAGCGGCGCCTGTGGCGTCATGTCGATGGCCTTGTGCTTAGGATTGGTACGGTCCTTCGCCGGACAGACGTTGACGCACAAATTGCAGCCGGTGCAGTCTTCGGGTGCGACCTGAATCGTGAACAGTTTGCCTTTGTATTCCGGCGCCTTGTACGCGATCGACTTGAAGGTATCCGGCGGCGTTGTCAGTGATGATTCGTCGTAGACCTTCGCGCGAATCGCCGCGTGCGGGCAGACCAGCGCGCACTGATTGCACTGAATGCACACTTTCGGATCCCACACCGGAATCTCGAGCGCGATGTTTCGTTTCTCCCACTTCGCGGTTCCCACTGGCCACGTGCCATCGACGGTGAAAGCGCTCACGGGAAGTAAATCGCCCTTGCCCGCGAGCATGACTGACGTGATCTTTTGCACGAAGTCCGGTGCTTTCTCGGAAACGATCGGAGGCCGTGTGCGCGTAGCCGTCACGCCCTTGGGCACGGGAACCTCGTGCAGATGCTCCAACGCCAGATCAACGACTTCGCAATTACGCTTGACGACTTCCGGACCACGCTTGCCGTATGTCTTTTCAATCGATTTCTTGATGTGCCCAGTCGCTTCGTCCTTCGGCAGAATGCCTGAGATGCCAAAGAAGCACGTCTGCATGATCGTGTTAATGCGGCCACCCATGCCGACTTGCCTGGCGAGCGCGTAGGCATCAATCGCATAAAAGCGAATCTGCTTCTCGATCATCTGCTGTTGCATTTCGCGCGGCAGCCGATCCCAGACGTCGGCCGCATCGCCCGGTGCGTTCAGCAAAAACACAGCACCGGGAGACGCGTGTTCCAGCACGTCGATCTTGTCGATGAATTCGAATTGGTGGCAGGCGACGAAGCCGGCCTCTTCGATCAGATAAGCCGAACGAATCGGCCGCGGACTCGAACGTAAATGCGAGATGGTAATTGCGCCGGATTTCTTTGAATCGTAGACGAAATAGCCCTGCACAAACCGGTCAGTCTCCTGACCGATAATCTTGATCGAGTTCTTGTTAGCGCCGACTGTGCCGTCCGCCCCCAGGCCATAGAACAACGACGTCAATACGTCGTCAGATTTCGTGCGGTACGATTGATCGTAAGTGAGTGAGAGATGTGTGACATCGTCAACAATGCCAAGTGTGAAGTGACGCTGCGGCTGGCCCTTCTTTAGTTCGTCGAATACGGCTTTGATCATCGCGGGAGTGAATTCCTTCGATGAAAGCCCGTACCGGCCCGCGATCACGCGCGGATCAGATTCAAATGTGGTGTCCGACCATGCGCGCGCCTGGGCCAAAGCGGTTACGACGTCGAGATAGAGCGGATCACCCGGCGCGCCGGGTTCCTTGGTGCGATCGAGCACCGCGATGGTGCGAACAGTCTTCGGTAGTGCTGCCAGAAAACGCGTGAGATCAAATGGACGATAGAGTCGAACCTTCAGGACGCCGACCTTTTCGCCTGTGTTGCGCAGCTCTTCAACAGTTTCCTGGACCGTCTCAGCGCCCGAGCCCATGATGACGATCACTCGGTCGGCGGCTGGATCGCCCTCGTACTCAAACAACTGGTGCTGTCGGCCGGTGCGTTTACCAAAAACATTCATCGTCCGCTCGACGATCCCGGCGCAGGCGTCATAGAAAGGGTTCGCGGCTTCGCGCGCCTGAAAAAAGACATCCGGATTTTGCGCGGTGCCGCGAATGACTGGTTTATCCGGAGTCAGCGCGCGCTGACGATGGGCGGTGATGGCGTCTTCGGAAATCAGACTGCGCAGATCGTCGTCGCTGAGTTCCTTAATCTTTGAGACTTCATGCGAAGTGCGAAAGCCATCGAAGAAGTGAAGGAAGGGAATTCGCGACTCCAGCGTGGCGGCATGAGAAATTGCGGAAAAATCATGCGCCTCCTGCACTGAGTTGGCGCACAGCATTGCAAAGCCAGTCTGGCGACACGCCATCACATCTGAATGGTCGCCAAAGATCGACAGCGCATGCGTCGCCAGCGTCCTCGCCGTCACATGCATGACGAACGGCGAAAGCTCACCGGCAATCTTGTACATGTTTGGGATCATCAAGAGCAGGCCCTGCGACGCTGTGAATGTCGTCGAAAGCGCCCCTGCCTGCAGCGCGCCGTGAACCGCACCGGCAGCGCCGCCTTCAGATTGCATCTCAGCAATCTCAGGTATGACGCCCCACAGATTAGTCTTCTTTTTGCTGGCCCAATCGTCACAGAGTTCGGCCATCGGCGAGCTGGGCGTGATTGGAAAGATGGCGATCGCCTCGCTCACGCGGAAGGCCACTGATGCCGCCGCTTCATTGCCGTCAACTGTGATATCTCTTGCTTCAGGCATTGCCTTTAAGGTTTGCTCGTCGTGCATACGCCACCAGTTTCGCCACCGCGCAGCTGGCAATTCGCGAACGCACACTGTCAGCGCGACTCGTCAAAATCACCGGAACGCGTGCGCCCAAAACGATGCCGGCGCTGTCGGCATTCGCGAGAAAGCTCAACTGTTTCGCCAGGATGTTTCCCGCTTCCAAATCCGGAGTCAGCAAAATGTCCGGGTCGCCGGCAACTTCAGACTTGATTCCTTTCGTCTGCGCGGCGTCGCGACTGACAGCGTTGTCGAACGCGAGTGGTCCATCGAGAATGCCGCCTTTGATTTGTCCACGCTCGGCCATCTTGCAGAGAGCGGCGGCGTCGAGCGTTGCCTGCATCTTTGAATTGACGGTTTCAACCGCGGCGAGAATCGCAACTTTCGGTTTTGCGCACCCGAGTGAAATCGCGAGGTCGATGGCGTTCTGACAAATGTCGACTTTGTCTTCGAGCGTGGGCGCGATGTTGATGGCTGCGTCAGTGACGATCAGGACCTTGTGATACGTCGGTACGTCCATCACAAACGCGTGGCTGATGCGACGGCCTGTACGAAGTCCATCGCGCGAAACAACCGCGGACATCAGCTCGTCCGTGTGCAGGCTGCCCTTCATCAGTACTTCTGCTTTTCCTTCGCGAATCAACGCGACGGCTTTCTGCGCGGCCGCGACACTGTTTTCGGCATCGACGATCTCGACTTTGCGCAGTGTCAGACCGGCGGCGGCTGCCGTTGCTTCGATTTCGTTTTTCGGGCCCACCAGAATCGGTTCGATGAGTCCGAGCTCCGCGGCCTGGAGCGCGCCGCGCAGCGCCGACTCTTCGCATGGATACGCAACTGCGGTGGGCACTGCGGGTTGACTCTTGCACCGCTCTAACAATCTTTCATACTTACCCGTTCCGGTTCCTTGCTTCATCATCTCTCCTGTTTAATTGCACTCGCGCGCACCGCCGATCCGGTTTCCTTCAACACCAGCGCGAGCAGGATGGCGATGACGATTCCGATCAGCAGCGGCATAAAGGTCGTGCGGTAGTGACCGAGTTGCATCTGCGGCGCGCCAAGCGAGACGCTCGCCAAAATCCAACCGAAGACAGGCCCAAGCAGTGCGCTGAATGTGAAGTTCAGAAAATTGACGACACCGGTTGCCGTACCGCCAAGATGGGGAGGATTCGCCTCCTTAATGATGGTGTAGGGCAGCATCGCCGCGCCTGAGGCAACGCCGGCCACGAGTCCAATGACGTACGGAGGAAAAACTCCTGGAAGACCGTAGAGCGCCCACGCGATTGTCGCGAGCAAGACCAGGCCGCCGGCAACGATCACCGGTTTGCGCCGGCCCATGCGATCGGAAATGAAGCCAAGCAGCGGACAGCCAATGATCCATCCGCAAGGCACCATCGACGAGCGCAACACGGCCGATGCGTAGTCAGCGCCGTAGGCTTCCTGAAGAAAGCGAACTCCCCAGATCATGTCGAAGATGGTGGTGGGAATGAAAAGCAATCCGGAAATTAGTCCGCAGAGGATCGATTGTGGATTGCGAAAGACAGTGCCGAAACCGCGCGCGACGGTCTTCAATCCGCCGCTCGGCGCGACTGTTCGCTCACTCGGAATTAGAAAGAAGAGAGTCGCGCCGATCACTAGGCCCGCGACGCCCATGCCTATCCAAAAACTATTCCAAGTGAGGCCTCGGCTAATCATTGGACCAACGACAAATTGGCCGGCAGAGCCTCCGGCCATGCCGAACATTTGGGTGGCTCCGATCAGTGTCGCTGCCTGAGATGCCGGAAAGTTTTTTGTCGCGATGTAGATTGCGCCGACCAGCGCGAAGACTCCGCCGGCCCCTTGCATGAATCTGCCGACACTGGCGATCTGAGGCTGCCCACTCGCGAATAAGAAGGCCCCGATACCAACAGCGACGGACGCAAACGGAACTAATCGGCGCGGACCAAAACGATCCATCGCGGCCCCCGCAACCAAACTGAAAGGCGAATATCCGTAGTAGAAGAGTCCAACGATGGAAGCAACGCCGAGCGCCGTCAGGCCGAACGCTTCAGACAACTGCGGCATCATTACCGCGGGAGCTGAACGCAGCGAATATTGGTAGAAGTAGTAAACCGCAGTTAGTAGCCACGCGACGGTCGCCATTCTCACACCGGCTTTGGCGGTAGGTTGTGGCGCCGCGGCTGCGACTGCTTGTGACATGAGACTCGGGTACTTTCGGTTTCAATTTCCGTCAGGAAATGATCGAGACTGCGACGGTATGGCCTGTCGACAACGGAGCCATTGTGATCGGCAGGCTCTATACCGCGCGCAGGGAGGACTAACAGAGCACAACGGATAGAGCGAGTCCGGCTTCGCTCGTTTCCTTGTACTTGCTGTTCATGTCTTTAGCTGTCTCTGCTAGCGCCTGGATAGTGGCATCGAGATCGACGCGATGCCGCGAAGCGATCTCGTTACTGGCGATCGCATACGCAGTCCACGCCTTGACGGCGCCAAAAGCACAGCGTTCAACACATGGGACCTGCACATAACCAGCGACTGGATCGCAAGTCATGCCCAGGTGATGTTCGAGAGCCGATTCCGCGGCGTTTTCAACCACACGCGATTCCGCGCCGAATGCGGTCGCGATCAACGCCGCCGCCATCGATGACGCCACGCCAATTTCTGCCTGACAGCCGCCTTCCGCAGCTGACAAGGTGGCGTGATGCTTGCACAGGTAACCAACAGCAGCAGCCGCCAGCATGCCCTCGCGCATCTTCTGCAGCGGCACTTTGCGAACTTCGACCAAACCATAGACAAGGGACGGCATAACGCCGGCGGATCCGCCGGTGGGCGCCGTGATCACCAGGTGACCTCGCGCGTTCTCCTCCGACGCAGCCAGGGCGCATGCTGAGAGCATGCCGATGCCGCGGTCCGCAACATTTGCGTCATCCATCGCGCGCTTATAAACCGTCGCTGCTTTGCTGTGCAGTTTGATTGGGCCGGGCAACACGTCGTCCTCGGACATACTCAGCCCGGATTTCACGGTCGCGGTCATCGCATTGATGATCTTGTCGACGAATGCGTAAACCTCATCCGCTGTTCTGCCGGCGATCGACATCTCGTTCGCAAGCATTACCTCCGCAATGGTCAGCTTGTTATTGTCTGCGTGCGCCCGAAGCTCCTTCATCGTGCGGAACGGATACTTCGGCGTGTTCTTCTTGGGCGGCGTGTAGCCTTTCCACTCGATGAAGCCACCGCCGACCGAGTAGTACTCCTGCTCAAGCAGGACTTCATCGCCGGCGAGCAGTTTCACCGTCATCTGGTTGGGATGATGAAAGTCACCCTTGGTCGCGTCGTAAATAACGTCCTTGAGGCTGACATTAATCGTCGAACTACCGAGCTTCACCGGAAATACCTGATCGGGTTTGTCGCGCAGACTATCAAGAAACAGCGGATCTACCGTTGCAGGTTCTTTGCCGACCAGGCCCGCGAGCGAGGCGCGCTCTGTACCGTGGCCTTTGCCGGTCGCGCTTAAACTGCCGAAAAGATTGACTTGAAGTTTCGTTGCCTTGGCGAGTTTGTCCTCCGGCAACTTCGCGGCGCGTTGATAGAAATCGTAAGTAATGCGCATCGGGCCGATGGTGTGCGAACTCGATGGGCCCGGTCCCACTTTGTAGAACTCATCGATGACCGTCATCACCGGGCCCTGGCCCTTCTTTACGACGTTGAGGTTCTTGTCGAGCGGCGGCGCCGCGGGACCTTGTGGCGGCTCAAGCGATTCAGCGAAAGCCTTTAGCGTTCGCTCGCGCGCGGAGACAACCCGGCCCGTCATAACGGTTGCGGCACCAATCACGGCACTCCGCATAATGAACGTGCGACGATCGACACCGGGCGGCACGTCTTGTGCGACGAGTTCCTCCGGGCTGCTCAACGGGTCATTTCCGGTGACGTCATCGTCGAATTTATCTTTGGTAGACATTTCAATTCTCCTTCTTCTGAATGGGCGTCACACATGCTTTCTGGGTAGAGCGGTCCGCGCCCGGCAAAAATTGTAGGTTGTGCAGAGTCGTTCGAGCACTGTCAAAACTGACAGTGTTTTCCGTCGCGAGCTCTAAAAAAATCGCGCGTCAGTTTTCCTTCACCGGAGTCCAACTTCTGTCCGGGTTGAAGCGATCAATGCTCTGAAACACCGTTAGAGTGTTGGGCCCAAGATCTTTTTCATAAACGACACCGTCCTGGCTGACCATGAATGTCTTTACGCCCGTGTTGCGGTATTGCGCGGGCGAGGCAATTAGTGCAAAGCCACCAATCATCACGCCCTTTACGACATAGTCGAGTTCGCCCAAAGGCGCCGCCGGTCCCTGCCCTTTCAGCACTTTGAAGAAATAGCCGTGGTACGGCTCGTTTCGATTCGCGTAACCGCGCACGATGGCCTGCGCGACTTTTTCACCGATTGGTCCATCCCAGGTGCCATCGGCGTTTTGCCATGCGAGTCCATCCTGTTGGCCTGGCGTGCTAATAATTCGTTGCGCGTACTGGTTGACGCCACCGACTTTTTTCGCCAGCGCATACTCGTGCTGTGCTTCGACATAGCCGTGACAGATCTCAATGGCATCGAGCTCATTGCGGCCGACGCGTCGACGTAAAAGCTCCTGGCGTCCAGCGGGGGCATCGAAATACCAAAAGCGGCCGAGCTTTATGATCGGAATCGGCAGGGGCCAATCTTCGTTACCGACAATCAGTGAGGCCCGGTTCCGATTTTTCGGATCGACCTGGATACTCATCTTTGTCTTCGCCTGTTCGGCAAAAGCCTGAGCATTCTCTTTGTCGCGCGCCGGTTCGCCGGTGTGAATAATGTCCCAGCTGCCCGCTCCGAGAATCTCTTTTAGCTGCGCTTCGTCGTAAGCCGACGTAGCGGCGATCAGCGCATCGGCTGCTTCCTGCGCACTTGCGAAGCCCTTGCCGCGCGAGGTCACGCTGTGGTTCGACTGCGCCGCAGTCACTGCGACGAGCAAGCAGACGTTGAGAATTAATGCCGCGCTCGGCATCACGATTCCGCGGCCTGCTAACGTGAACTGTTTATTTTCATGAGTATTCTTCTTCATGATGTCACCTCCTTCGGCCTCCACCACCGCCGCCGCGACCTCCCCCGCCGCCGCCACCGCGGCTCATTCCGCCACCACCGCCGCGACTGCCGCCACCACCACCAAAGCCGCCGCTTCGGCTGCTGCCCAAACTGGACGAGCCACGGCTGCTGCTCGAGCGCGCGTTCGACCCGTTGAATCCACCGTTGCCGCCGCCGAAACCGCCGCCACGATTTCCCAAGCCGGAACTGCCGCTGCTTCCAATACTGCGGTTACCGACGCGATCTCCACCGGCATTGCCGAAGCCTCCAGAGTTGCCGCGATTAGAAATGCCGCTACTGCGATCACTAACGCCGCCGCGGTTGTTGCCGGCGCCACCGCGATCACCGACGCCACCGCGATCTCCGACACCACCGCGGTTGTTGCCCACACCACCCCGGTCACCAACACCGCCGCGGTCACCAACACCACCGCGATCACCAACGCCGCCGCGGTTACCGACGCCGCCGCGATCGCCGACTCCGCCACGATCACCGACGCCACCTCGGTTGCCGACGCTTCCCAGATTGCCGTTGTTACGCTTGATGTCACGTGTTGCTGCACGTTGGCGATTAGCAAGCGAGTCACCGCGCGTCGTGCCGCCAAATCGATTCGCCGTACCGCGATCGCCGTACGGCGCGCCCCCACGGTGCGAAGGATTGTGCTGCCACTTGCCGTTGTTGACTCGGTTGCCGCTGCCGATGTTGTTGACGCGGTTTCCACCATTGATATTGGTGTTGCGGTTGAAGTTGTTATTCATGTTGATGTCGACGTCGCCACCGCCCCAGCCGCAGCCCCAACCCCAGCCGCCGCCCCACGCGGCGCCCATCGCCCAGCCGACGCCGAACGAGATTGCGCTCGCCGCGATCACCGCGCCTGTGCTCGGGTAAGGCGGGTAGTAAATCGGAGGGTACGGATAGACCGGTGGACCATAGACGTACTGCGGATCGTACGAAGGAACGTAGACGACTTGAGGATTCGACTGCTCAATTACGATCACTTGCTTGCTCTCGACCGTTTGCGTCTCGACTTTCTGTTGCTGGTTTGATTGCAGCGACCCTTTGTCTTGCGCCTTGTGACGCATTCGTTGGATCGCGTCCATCACATCTTTTTGTTGCGCCAGGAACGCGTTGCCGAGATCGGTCGTCCACTGAATGTCATCGCAGAGACGCTTCACCAGATCGGGCAGCGCTGCCATCGCCTGAATACTTGCATCCCACGGCTGCTTTTTGACGGCCTCAGCGAGCTTCTTTTGATCCTTTGCGAGATCGGGATGCTTGGCGAGCCATTGCTGAAGCTGAATCAACTCCAGCGGATAGGTCGAAGCGACCAGCGTCTGGCTCAACATACTGTCCGGGAAGAGCGCGATTGGCGCGACGAGCGCATCGAGTTGGTCGGGCGGAATTGTCGTTGCGTCATCGAGCAACGGCGAGGTAGAACTCGGCCGCGGGCGCGCGTTCGGGCTGCCGGCAATCGCGGCGAGATCGGCAGCGATCAACGTAACGACGCACGCGATTGCCATCGCGCTGCGCGCGAGCACTCGCGAGCGAACTGCTCCGAGAGTTATTACTTTCATTTTGTTGCCTCCGATCGTCGGGTGATGTGCATGCGGCTGTTTGGCTTACTGTTGCCATCGCTGTAGGCGACTGCTTTTTAGTCGCCAGAGATTTGTCCGCCGCGCGGCTGTCGAAGTTGAGTTTGTCGCTTCACTTCTCATCAGCAACTGTGCCGGAGATCAGGGCTCAACGGCGTGGATGCGCCCGCGTTCGCACACGGCTTGCCGCCCTGCGTCGGGCATTGCGACAACGGCGGGTACTTGAGTTGATTTGAATTCATCGTGACGATTGCCTGGGTTCAGAATTTGAACTCCTTATTGAAGTTGTATTTGAAGATGAATTGCAGGTGCACATCGTCGGCGGCGAACCCGTCGCGGAAGTTTTCGCGACGTCCGTAAATCACTTCAGTTCCTAACGTCACGCGGTCGACCGGATAAAACATGAAGTTGCCTGATCCGTAATGGCCGCGGTGAAACGCGTCGTTCGTCTGGCCTGAAGAGTTCGCAATGTTCAACATTGAATAGCCGATCGAGCTGCTGAATCGCTTGTTCCAGGTGTGATCGAGATAAGCCATCCACCCCCACACCGGCAATGCTTCGCCTTTGATTGGCACGCGCGGATTTCCTGAGTTGCTGGGCGCGATGCCCACATCGACCGGCGCATCGTTCATGTAGTTTTCAATGCCGTGTCCGTAGACGTATGAAAGCTTCACCTTATCTTTCTTGCCGGCGTTCAGCGCCGAGGTGATTCCGAAACCAGCTCCGGTTGCTCTCCCTCCCAGGTCGAAGTTGTCATTAACCGTATCGACCCAACGCATGTCGCGAAGCACGCCACCGATTTGCACGTGACCCCAGCTTCTTTCGAAGCGCACATTGCCGGTCAGATCAGGCAAGGGAAATCGTGGTTTGACGCCCGATAACTCAATGCGATCCGAAGCCTGGCCCAGGTCTGCGCTCGCGCCCGGACGCTCGAGCGCAATGGTCACTGAGTTCTTTCCTTTGATCGGCATCCACCGAAACTGCACGTTGCGAAACCACGCGATCCCATTCGGTCCCCAATATTCATTCGTATTCGGGAACACGTCGGGATCCACAAACGCGCTCCAGTACTGGCCGGCGCCGAAATGACCGAGTTCTCCGTAGGCATGGCGCAGGCGGAAAGTCGTTTGACCCGCATCGACGCCGGTGCCGAATAGCTCAAACTCGAAGATCGTCTTTAGCTCCCCATACTTTGTCGGTGTGGTGGACTTTGCGCCGAAGCGAGATTGCCTCACGCTGAAGTAAGTGTTGCCGCCGGGCTCGAATTGACCGGCAAACGCCGGCAGCTTGACCGGTCGCACCGTGTCAAACCATTTCGGATCGGACGCCTGGAACTCATAGCCCGAGTTCAACATCGCAAACCCATAAATCGAAAAAGTGCTTTCACCCTGGGGCTCGTCAGGTTTCGGTTTTGCCGCGGTTAGGTCGGGGGCTGAAGGCGCGGCAGGCACGACGGCGGCGGTTTTTTCTCCGGTCGCTGATTGCGTGTCTTTGCGTGAATTTTCGATCGCGACAAGTTGCGCCTTGAGTTCATCAACGGTTTGCTCGAGTTGCTTCAGGCGATCCTTCAATTGCTGGACTTCAGTGGAACCCGACGGCGGTTGCTGTGCATTCACTTCGCTTGTAAGCACTGACGAAAATCCCAATGCGACAAATGCAACGAGCGCGCAACCAATAAAACCGTCGACCCATTTCCGATCCGTTTTCATGAGTCCTCCTCAGGGGACAGTTGCCGGTCGGCCGGCACCGCAAAGTGTGGGAGTCATCCTAGCTAACTGATTTCAGTCGCCGTAACTGTCAAAAATTACAGGGCTAACGAAACGCGAGCCCCTGTAACTTCTAACAGTTACCGACAGGCTCACGCGTCGTTATGCTGGCCGGACTGGGTGCCTTAGAGAATGCTCGCATTAGCAACCGCTCAAGTTGATCGTGTTCGGCCGACCGTCGTGCCGACGCCGTACGATCCCGCCAAGCCAGTTAGCGTGGCCAGCATGACGGACTTCAACTTGTCGCGTGCTGCGGCTGCCGGTGACATGCGTGCGTTAGGCGAGCTGTATGAGCGCTATCGCCATCGCGTGTACGCGGTTTGCATTGGAATGACGCGAAATGCAGCTGAGGCAGAGGATCTGACGCAAGAAGTTTTCGTCAGTTTGGTTCACAAGATTGGATCGTATCGCGGTGAGAGCCAGTTCACGACCTGGCTGCATCGACTAACAGTGAACTGTGTTCTGATGCATTTCCGTCGTCCTTCGCGGCGCGAGCAGGTCTTCACAGATGTCGAAAACGTCATTCCGATTGCGCCGCGATTGAGTGCGCCGTCACTGCCGGGGCCGCTGACCGATATGATCGCGTTTCGATCGGCGGTGGCGCGCTTACCACGTGGCTGCCGCACGGTGTTTGTGTTGTTCGACGTCGCCGGATTTGAACACGAAGAGATCGCCAAAATCCTCGGCTGCACAGCGGGCACATCAAAGTCTCAACTTCACCGCGCCCGCCTGAAGCTTCGAAAAATTCTGCAAGCGAATTAAGGATCGATACAGAACCGCGAGCGGTAGCGAGCGGGACAAAGGTGGAAGCCGAGTAAAGGGGAGTCTCTTTAACCCGCTCGCGGTTCTGTAACGGCAAAACCAAAAGGAGTCCGCCCAATTTGGACGGACTCCTTATGTTCCTCCGCGATGTTCTTCGCGCCACGAAGCGTGGGCTACTTCGCCGGCGGCGGGTACTTTTTGAAGAGTTTCTCCATGGCCTTGTTCAGGTTCTTATTAACTTTCGCCGGGTCTTTTCCCGAGCCGAGCGTCTTGCTGGCGGCGCCGCGCCAGATTTGGTTTTTGGCAGCGACGTCATAGACATCCACATTGATCGTCCCAATGTTAATCGTTTGGCTGGTTGTGGTAGTTGTGGACATGCCGCCACCGCCATAGCCGCCCCAGCCCCCCCAGCGGCCGTACCCCCATCCACCGCCCATATCAGTGCTGTACGAGTTCCATTGCTTTTCCTGACTTACCGCAGCCTGATAACCGACATAGAGATCGGCGGTGTCGCCATCTGTTTTGGTTAACCCTTTCAATCCCAATTGCGCATCGATGGCTTGCATGATCTGGCCATCGAGGATTTGATTGGGGTACTCGGCCTTTGGTATGCGAACCCATTTGTAGGTTTTGTATTTGGCGAAGTCGGTTCCCGGCAAGAAGTTGTACTTGATGTCCTGCGCCGACGCGTACACGCATCCGATCAATATGACTAAGGCGATGCTGAAAAACTTAAGCGTTCGTGTGATTCTCATACTTGTGTACCTTCCTTTTCTTACAATGATTTCGGGTGACGTTTGCGCCTGGCAACCAGGAGGATTCCAATCACCAATAACGCGAAAGTAATCGCTGCCAACTGCAAAGTTGTGGCATTGAATATCTGCCCGAGTGCGCCGCCCTTTAACGAAACCGCGCCTAAGGCGCTGGCTTGATAGGCCTTCGTGTCCGCCGCCACGATTGCGGCTTCCAGTTGCTGGCGGCTTTGACCAACCTCGGTGAGTTGCGCCACAAGCCGATCCTTTTCGATCTGCAGTTTCTTGCGGCGCGCTTCGCGTAACTCTTCGGGATGAAGAGAGCCGTAGCCCGCAAAGTAATGCTCGATATTTTCCGGCTTGAGTTCGTAATCCAACTCCTGCAGGCGAATCTTGATCTCAGCCTCCCGGTCATTGAGCTGACTTAATTGATTCCTTAACTGCCGTGCGGCCTCCGCCGCGCTCGGCGAATCTTGCGCAAACAAGCGGGCAGATTGTGCAGAAACCAACAGAACTGCGATCAGGAAACTAATGACTAAGTTCTTCATTCGCCTACTCCGCGAGAGCCTTGCTTCAAATTCGATTGAAGCTACCGACTGGAACGCAACCGTTTCGGTTGCACAAAGTTGCATGCCAAGACACTTGCGTCCAATGGAGTTCACCCTACGGCGCGAGCGTCTGTTTACCAACTGGTAGTTTTGACAGGAACTGCGTTTGAGGTCGGAGCGTATCCTCACGCCGCATGTCTGCTGCGAGGCCGAATCACGACATTGACACCGCCGAGTTGCTCGTCGACGCGCTGGAAGACAGTTACGTTTCAACCCCCGGCGCCTTGATGAAGATCGACGTCGCCGCTGCGAGTCACCGCGGCTGCGTCAGGCTGCGCAACGAGGATCACTACCTCGTCATGCGCTTCCGCCGTTCGCTGGAAAACATTTCTACGAACCTGGATTGTGGCAGCGCCCAAACAAATTACGATCTGACCGGCTACGGCTTACTGGTCGCCGATGGTCTCGGCGGCCGAATTGGCGGAGAGGTCGCCAGCCGCACAGCACTCACCAAACTAATTGAATTGATTATCGAAACGCCCGATTGGATCATGGGCTTCGAGGATCACGATAAAGTCGAAGCCGTGCTCGAGCGCATGACCGAGAGGTTCTTTCGCATCGACCAAACCTTGAAGCAACAAGCCGACGATGATCCATCGCTCAGCGGGATGGGCACAACATTAACCGCGGCCGCGACTCTCGGCGACGACATCATCATCGGTCACATCGGCGATTCGCGAGCTTATCTCTATCGGGGCAATGTGCTGAAACAATTGACGCGCGATCATACTGTGGCGCAGGAACTAATCGACGCGGGCTTGAGTGGCGCCGATCCGGCCGCGCGTTCGATGCGGCACGTTTTGACTGCGGCCCTGGGAGTCCTCGGCACGCGCACAAAGCCCGAAGTCAAACGGATTCAATTGCGCCCTCACGATCAAATTCTGCTGTGTACCGACGGACTGACGGCGATGGTTGACGACACGACGATCGCTTCCGCACTGCAGACCGCCGAGTCTGCATCGGCCGCCAGCCAGGACTTGACCTCGCTCGCGTTGGCCGCCGGCGGGCGCGACAACGTAACTGTCGTAGTCGCACGCTTTGGCGGATCAGTTTGACGACCGGGGCGCACGCGTTATTAGCCGAACTATCATCTTATCTTCCAAGACTGTAAGAATTGACAGTACCACCGCGACATCAACGCAGCTAGCATCACTGCGATAGCAAAGCGGTAGTTTGCCTTGGCAGCTGCCAAGCGGATGGCCACAAACCTTCCCGCCGACAACGCCGCAATCTGACAGGAGGAGCTTGAAGGAGGACACAATGAGAAAAGTGAACATTAGTTTACTTACGGTAACAAGGCTGGCGTTGATAGTTGGTTTGGTAGCCGCGTTCAATTTCGCCGCCGCCACCGTCAATGGCCAAATCGCCGACGGACAGAAAGTTTCGAAATTCAAAGGCGTCGTTACGAAACGCGAAGGTGACATGTTCATGATGGGCGACACCATGGGTGGCGCGCAAACAACCGTGTTGCTCACGCCTGAAACTGAGGTCAAGAGCCATAAGAAAGGCGCGTTCCGCGGCTCGAAGGACTACGGTGCAACTTACATTTTGCGCGGCCTGCGATTGGAAGTTGATGGCGTCGGCAATTCGGAGGGCCAGATCGTCGCACGCAAGATCCGTTTCGACGAGCAGGACCTGAGAACGGCGCAAGCGCTGAAGAGCACGCTCGATCCAGTTGAAGCCGAGATGACGGCCAAGTTGAAGGCCCAGCAGGAAGAGCAGGAACGGCAGGCGCGACAACTTGAAGAAGCGCAGGCTGTGGCGGTTGCGGCTCGTGCTGATGCCAAAGCTGCGGCTGATGCGGCAAAGAAAGCGCAGGATACCGCCGACTATGCGAACAACCGGATCAATGGCCTCGATGACTACGATCCGGTGCGCACGATCACTGTTCTTTTCGCCACCGGCAGCGCAACGCTCGGGCCGAAAGGTAAAGCGACGATCGATGAAGCCGCTGAATGGGCCAAGACGCAGGATCGGAAGGGCTGGATGGTGGCAGTAATCGGTTATGCAGATACGAGTGGCAACACCGCGCGCAATCGCGATCTCAGCGAACGTAGGGCGAAAGCGGTCATCTACTACTTGATCACCCAGCACAAGATGCAGCAGAGCCGCTTAATTCAGCCCTTCGGTTACGGTGAATTGGAGCCTGCCGCAGAAAACAAAACTGCTGAAGGTCGCGCCAAGAACCGCCGTGTCGAAATCCGGCTGCTGAAGAACAAGGGTATCACGGGAAACGTTGGGCAGAATCCATGACGATGAGTCATTGACGTCTGCTTCTCCCCAACACAATTGGTGATTGCGAGCACCTGCTTTCGCTCGAACTGATCAACCGATGTCGCGGGAACTCTGTTGAGCTTACGAGCCGAGAGGTAATTGCAACATGACTGATAGTGAGATCGAACAATGGGTAGTAAGGGAATTGCGATTCGCCGGAAACATCGAATCGCGTGAGTTATGCGTGAGTTCGCAGCAGGGGATCGTGACGCTTGGCGGCACGGTCCCCAGCCGCATTAGTAAGGTTGCGGCCAAGCGAGCGGCGCTCAGAGCGCGCGGAGTGAAAAACGTCGTAAACAATCTGCGCTCAGTGCCTTCATCTCGTCTCAGAGTGACCGAGCGCGTCATGCCGAGAGCCGGGCTGGCTGCGACACAAGTTGTCTCAGCGCAAAAGCCACTCTCGGATTCAATCGCCCCGATTTATTGACCACCTTTCGACGCCTCACCCGCGCGCTCTTGACTGATGAGTTGAGGTGTTCGTGTCAAAGCAGAGTGTTTTACGGCTGGTTAGACCCGATCTTATTCCACGCAACCGGAATGACGATGGAATCTTTGAATCGATCAGCCGTCGCCTGTTTGGCTGTCGCCATTACACGTTGAGTCGTCCGTTTACGGGCGCCGGTGAGACATACGTTGTCTGCCTTTATTGCGGGATGCGACGTCGATTCAACCTCAATCGGTGGCGAGCAGAAGGCGATTTTTACACTCAAGACGGATCAGATTCATGCGCAATCACGAGGAGTAACCAGTGAGGCGCCGGACGATTACAATTGAACTCGTTGACCTGCGACGTCGAATCATCGCGCTGGCACTGTTGACGACTGTCGGGATAGCCGGCGTCCTTGGTTGGCGACTTCCCGTACAGCGCAGCACTTCAACTGCTCTTCTCGCTGTCGCAAATCAGGTCGGTACGACCACACAATCCGAAACCTCGTCCATCAACTCTCGAACGAAGCGTGGCTTCACCTTGCTCAACCCGCGCGAACGCTTTGTCGGCACACCCAATTCCGCGTCACTTCGTGCCGATAGTGAAGCCAAAGTCAGAGCGATGGTTGCGCGTCTGAACGAATCCATCAATATGCCGGTTGACATCCAGATTTCCTTCGAAGACTGCCACGACACTGAGGTTTTCTATGACGACCAGAATCATCACGTCACCATCTGTCATGAGTGGTTGGACGAGATGCAGCATATCGTTTCTCGACGCAACAACGACAAGACCCTGATTCGCGAATCGATCGAGAGCCTGGTTGTCGCAGTCTTTCTGCATGAGTCGGCGCACGCCCTGATCGACATTCTTCATGTGCCGGTGACCGGCCGCGAAGAAGACGCAGCTGATCAGTTCTCGACCCTGGTTCTCATGGGCCAACCCGATGGGGCACGCAAAGCAATGCAGGTGGCGCATACTTATAGAGTGCTTGCACAGGATTCGTTGCGCGACCCGCCGGCGTATTGGGACGAGCATTCGCTCGATGCGCAAAGGTATTACGACACGCTCTGCATGATTTATGGGCGCGACCCGAAACAGAATGTGAAGCTGATGACGGTCGATCGCCTGCCCGATGAACGCGCAGAGATTTGCGAGAAGGACTATCAGCGGATTGAAACTGCCTGGAAAACTTTGCTGAAGCCTTACGCGAAGGATTCACTTTGGCAATCTCAGTAAGTTGGTCTTGCAGTTTCCAGTTTATGTCCTCAGTCCCAAGTCCAAAGTCCCAATTCCAAAGCCCAACGGCGCAACTTTGTTGCAGTAGCCAAAATCCGTGCTAGAATCCGCCACGTTTCACTGGTTCTCACTAATCCCAAGCGGCAAATCTGGTTGAGAACCTAGGTCACATTACAAATCGTTCCACGCGAGCCGGGGCGGTGTTTCAAATCCCAATAAAATCGGGATCGGTGCTACCGCGCGGCCGCGTCAGCTTTGCTGTTCGCAGATCATCAAACTGTTCTTACTGACCTTCGTTTCCATATGGGCTTCCTTCTCGGCTTTCGACTCGAAATTGGAGGACACTAAAATGAAAAGTCTTGTGGTTGTGGCAGTAGCGATTGCATTTCTATTTGGCCCCTGTAAGAAGCAAACCGCACCGAAAATAGTCCGTATCTATCCCGTTGTGGTGGGGGAGAAGACCGACCTTTATGAAGTGCTGGGAACTAACGAATTGAAATTGGCCTCTGGCGTTAGGATCAAGGTAGTCAAGGGATCTCGTGGAGAGGAAAAAGGCTTCGTGTTTATGCGGCCAAACGGCGGCCTCGGCGGGTTCATGGCTTGCGGCTGTGCCGGTGGGACAATCAATTCCTGCAAGATAGACTCGGACAATCCAGAACATCCCAATCCAACCTGTAGCGGCGGTTGTGTTGACGGTGAGGGGAATTCGCACGCCTGCTCGTTGTTTGGACCAATAATCGGTCCTCCGAGGGATCCCTTCAAGCTTCAGTTCCTCGCGCGGCCATAAAGAAGGCCCCGGAACCAAGCGAGCTAAACATTCGATTTCTACCGGCGCCTTCATAATCGTCGGATGCATATTGCCAAGGATTCGAAGTACGTGAAGCGACGTAAACAAATCGTTCGACGCGAGCGGCGGGGCGTGTTTCGCATCATGACTGGTGCGGCGATGCTTGAATGAATTCGCGCCGCCGCGAAACTCCGCCTTTGGGTTGCGCTGCTCAACCAACCGCCTAGCGGTGGCAGAGATTAGCCCCGGGTAAGCGACCGCAGGTCGTGCCACCCCTGGATCAGATCAGGAAAGATTTCCGCGACCTGTAGGGGCGCAATCATGTGTCGCCCGCTCCGCGGGCTCTGGATTCTTAAAGGGTCTTGATCCCCGGGTTACGCTCGCTGCGCTCGCTCACCCGGGGCTAATATCTGTCGCCGCTCCGCGACTCGTTGACGAAGACACCGGTGTTGACTTTATGCTGCGTTAGCGTGTCTGCTTTGGGCGCTCTCGAACAAATCGTTGGACGCGAGCGGCGGGAGCGTGTTTCGCATCATGACTGGTCCGGCGATGCGTTCGTGAATTCGCGCCGCCGCGTCAACTCAACCGTTGGGCAGCTCTACTTCATTAGGACGGGCGAAAGACAAACTGCTAGACCGGAAGTGAAAGGAGATTCAAGGACATGAAGAAAACCGTGATTCATGTGCTTACGGCAGTGACGATTTTCCTCGCCGGTCAAAACGGGTACGCGCAATACGAGGATCAGAAGAAGTTTGAAGTCGGTGCCCAGTTTTCCGTGCTCGGAATAAATGATCCACAGGGCCTGAACGATATTTTTCCGAGAACGGAGCTTGGCATGGGCGGGAGACTCTCCTATAACCTGAACCGCCATTTCGCTCTGGAAGCCGAAGTTAATTTTTTTCCACGAGATTACCGAAAGGTTAGATCCAATTTCACGGGCGGACGCATGACCGAGGGTTTGTTTGGTTTGAAAGCGGGGCTACGAAAAAACAAGTTCGGAATATTCGGCAAGGTGCGCCCTGGATTCGAGAGTTCGGGTCGCGCTGAAATCGCGAGGTTCCCGAATGGCAATGGGCCGGATCGTCAAAACCCGTTTGGGTTCGAGGACATGCGCGCTACGCAGTTTGCTCTCGATGTGGGGGGCGTGTTTGAGCTTTATCCGTCGCGACGCACAATTGTGCGCCTTGATTTTGGTGACACGATCGTTCGTTATCCGGGTATTCCGTTCACTCAAATCCCACAGGGAACTATCGTTGTCAAAAGCTTGTATTCCAACAAACTCCAATTCAGCGCGGGCGTTGGTTTCCGTTTCTAGGTGGTTAGCTTCGATAGCGCGCCGCCCAACAAATCGTTGGACGCGAGCGGCGGGAGCGTGAAGCCAAGGCAAAAGGAAAAAGGTAAAAGGAAAAAGAAATCGCGCCGCCGCGTCAACTCCGACGTTCGACCGTTACTCCCAGTTGAAACGTGCGCTCCGGAAACCTCTGCGAGTAAAATGTCGTCGATGAGAGGTGACTCACTGAGACTTGATGATGCCATGGCGATTCTTAGGCGAACGCCTGCCAGCCTGACCGCATTGCTCAAGGACTTACCCGAGCGGTGGGTACAGGCAACAGAAGGTGCCGGCACGTGGTCACCGTACGACGTGATCGGACACCTTATCCATGGCGAGCGCACGGATTGGATCCCGCGGGCGCGCCACATCATGGCTGGCGATTTGAGACCGTTCGAACCTTTCGATCGAACCGCTCAGTTTACGGACAGCCAGGGTAAGAACCTGGGTGAATTGCTGGTTACCTTTGCCGAGCTACGGCAAGGGAATCTGGCGACGCTGTTGGAGATGAATCTAACGAACCAAGATTTGAGCCGCCGGGGCCTGCACCCTGAGCTCGGTCAGGTCACACTTGGGCAGCTGCTGGCGACGTGGGTCGTGCATGACTTGGATCACGTGGGCCAGATAGCGCGAACGATGGCCAAAGTTTACAGCGAATCGACCGGGCCGTGGAGTGCCTATCTGTCGATCTTGCGAGACCGGCAACGATAGTACTCTAACCACACGGCAGTCGAACAAATCGTTGGACGCGAGCGGCGGGAGCGGGGCGGCTAAGAGCAAAGGGCAAAGCGCAAGAGGAAAGAAATCGCGCCGCCGCGTCAACTCAACCGTTGGGCGGCTTGTGACCGTCAGCTATGATTCGTAACGTTCTATTACCGGCATTGCTCGCCAACTTTCCTAATCGCGGCTTTCAAGCGAAAGAGTCACCTAGGATTGGCATCTTCCCTGCGGAGCACCCCGATGTTGGAGACGTCACGATCGTTGACGACGACTCCGAGGTTACTGTTTATGTTGGCGACATTACGCATGGTCACTTCAATCCGTATGACCAAGCGCTCACCGATGAACAAGTCGCAGAAGAGGTCACGGCCGATGTCGTCCAATTTCTAAATGATCTATTTGCTGATCGCGTTCTCCTTTTCAAATCTCCAAAAGATGGCTCGGGTGGGTGGCGGCTGTTGAGTTATGACCATCAATATTCCTTGGGCGCGGAAGCTCTTACCTATTTATGGTCTGGTCCGGTCGCGAATCCCGATATCATCGACGCCGGATAACAAATCGTTGGACACGAGCGGCGGGAGCGGGTGACGTAAGGGGCAAAGGGGAAAGGGCATAGGGGAAAGGGCAAAGGGCAAAGGGCAAAGGGCAAAGGGGAAAAGGAAAAAGAATTCGCGCCGCCGCGTCAACTCTGAAGTTATGCGGCTCATTTGCATCTGAATGAGAGAGCTAATGAGATATCACCGGTCCATCCTGCTGCCCCTGTTCCTGGTCATCTCGACCGTCCTTGCGGCCCTGCTCTTCTCCTCAGCCAGCCCTGTCACTTCGCAGACGCCCAATAAGAACTTGAATGCAAATATCGGACGCCCGAGTGGAAAGGCGATCCAGCTTCCGCCCAGGCCCGCGCCGACGCCAACCCCCGAGTCGTCAGCGGAAGTCGTCAAGGTCAATGTCGATCTCGTCAAAATCGATGCGCTGGTGCTGCAGAAGAACACTGCGCGCATCGTCGGCGGTTTGAACAAAGAAGATTTTCTGCTTTACGAAGACGGAACCAAACAGGAGATCACCCACTTCAGCCAGGATCAGCTGCCGCTCTCTGTGGTGGTGGCTATCGATCGTGGCCCGGCATGTCCGCATCCGCTCGATGTCTGGAGCTACGAAGCACACCGCGCGGCCCGTGAAGCAATCGATCGTCTGAAACCCATCGACGAGATCGCAGTGATGGCCTTCACCGACACCACTAAGCTGGTTCAGCCGTTCACGCGCAACCGAATACTGATCGAGAAAGCGCTCAATAACATTCCAGAGCAGGCGAAAACTACGAATGTCGCACATTGCTTCAACATCATGTTTGCCGACGCCGCTGAGCACATGCTCAAGGCAAGCAATCCAGCCGGGCGTCGAGTCATAATTGTGATTACGTCCATGACGCGTCTTTTCGATTGCACGAATGCTCCTTCCAATCGAGCAGCCACCGCTGCGGTTTACGAATCAGGCGCGGTCGTTTGCGCCATCATTCCCAAAGTCATAGTCCAACGTGTCGAAAATGCGCTTCAGACCGTTGCGACTCGCGTGAACAGAGTTGTCGCTGCCGACTATATAGATCTGGAACATTTGGCGAACGAAACCGGTGGTGAAGTACTCGCGGACAAACCTGAAAAGCTAAACACGACCTTTCAAACGCTGATCGATCACCTGCGCAGTCGCTACAATATGGCGTTTGTCTCAACGAACAAGAAGCGGGACGGCACGACGCGTAAATTGAAACTAGGCATCGATCCCGCTCGACAGAAATCGCAAGGCAAAATGGTTATCAAAGCCCGACGGAGTTATATTTCGCCGCGCAGTTGATATCTGGCATGGATCCGGAGTCTCTCGTGCCAAGCGAACGCCGCTAACAAATCGTTGGACGCGAGCGGCGGGAGCGTGAGTCGAAGGCAAAAGGAAAAAGGTAAAAGGAAAAAGAATTCGCGCCGCTGCGTCAACTGTGACATTGGGCAGCTTCTCTATCTTCAAACATAGAATCAGTTCAAGATGAACCTGGCAATCTTCGATATCGATGGCACGCTCACTGAGACCAATGCAGTTGATGAAATTTGCTTCGTGCAGGCTTTTGCCGACGCTCACTCGATCACTGAAATAAACACCAACTGGATGGAATATCGATGTGTAACCGATTCTGGAATCATGTTCCAAATCTTCGACGACCGTTTTGGTCGCTCACCAGATGACGGCGAGCTGCAGAATTACAAATCATGCCTGATCAATTTGCTGGAAACACATCGGTCCAGAGATTCTTCTCTCTTCGCTGAAATCCCTGGAGCTTCACGCGCGTTAACCCGCTTGAACCGGGAAACAGAATGGGCGGTAGCGTTGGCGACCGGATGCTGGAGTGTTTCGGCGGAGTTGAAGCTGAAAGCAGCGGGCATTGAGGCTGAACACTTACCAGGTGCCTTTGCCGAAGATGGCCTTTCGCGTGAAACGATCTTGCAAACTGCAACGTCGCGTGCGCAACGGTCGTACAGCCAGAGCCATTTCGAGAAAATCGTCGCGGTGGGAGATGCGGTGTGGGATGTTCGAGCAGCACGTAATTTGGGCATTGCTTTCGTAGGCGTGGGAAAGGGAGACCGTGGGCTCAGGCTGCGACAAGTTGGAGCAACACACGTGGTAGAAGATTACTTCGACTATCAAGCGTTGATCTATTGTTTGAGAAGAGCTGAAGTTCCAACTCACAACGAGAGTAATATGAACTAACGCGCTGCCCAACAATCGTTGGACGCGACCGGCGGGGGCATGTTTCGTAAGATAATTCGTTCGGTGATGCGTTCGTGAGTTCGTGCCGCCGCGTCAACTCAGACGTTCGGTTTGCCTCCTTTTCCCATGAATGAAGAGCGTCACCGCGGCCTCTTAAAGAAACTCGTAGCGAATGCCCGCGCAATCATTTCGTACCAGGTCGGTTTGCCGCTCGGCTGCGCAAAGATGAGCAAGATTCTGTATTGGCTCGAACCATTTGAAAAATTGGACTTCCCAGTTTTCAAACAATACGCCGCCGCGACGCTCGAAATACCAACCGGTTCTGAACGTCTTCACTGCACTCGCGAAGCCCTGCGCCGTTACGATCAAAAACTCGTCGCTATAAATCTTGAATACCGTGAGGAAGTATTGGACACTTGCTTTGAAATTATCGAACGGTTCGCCAACCGAAACGGAGAACCCTCTGAATCGTAAGCGCAACCGAACAAATCGTTGGACGCGAGCGGCGGGAGCGTGTTTCGCAACTAACTTGGCGCGCCGAGGGGTGCTTTGATTCGCGCCGCCGCGTCAACTCCACCGTTCGGCGCTTCGTGTTTCGTAAGAATTTGCGAGAGCACCTCAGTAGGAGCGAGCATCCCTAGTCATTTTGAAGGGAGAAATCATGAGTACACGCAAGAAAGTTGAGAAGGCGACGCTGGCCGCGTCGATGGTGATTGTGGTCTCGGGCGCAGCTTTGCTGGGGGTGTGGGCGCAGACTCGGAACGGCGGCGAGAAGCAGTCTGGGCTGCGGTCGACGATTGCGTTCGTGAGCACGCGACACGACCCTTCAGCCGATCCCGCGGTCGACGCCCAGCGCGCCTGGCGCGCGGCCGAGATTTATCTGATGGACGGGGACGGCTCGAACCCGCGGCGTGTGACCGAGAACAGCTACTCTGATGGCTTCCCAGCATTGTCGCCGGACGGGACCCGGATCGTGTTCGAAAGTAACCGGCTGCGGGTGGAGGGCGAGCCCTTCAACACCTCGGATCTGTTTGTAATGAACGCCGATGGCACCGGGCAGACGCCACTCGTGCGGGGCAGCTCAGCAACATGGTCCTCGGACGGCCGAACGATAGCGTTCCACGCGTCGGCGTCGGACACTGGACAGCCCATCAATTTCTTGCCAGGCGCTGCGACGACGGATAGCGATATCTTTGTCATGAACGTAGACGACTTCCTCAAGAACCGGACGCCGCGGAAGAACATCACAAATAACCCGGCGGCGATCGACGACGATCCGGACTGGTCACCCAAGGGACAGAAGATAGTGTTCACGAGCCACGCCGTCACCGACAATACCGACAATCATGTGACCGCCGAGATTTACATGATCGACGCGGCCGGGACTGGCAAGCCGACGCGTCTGACCAACAACGCCGAAGAGGAGCGGGCGCCGTCCTGGTCCCCTGACGGGAAGCGCATCGTTTTCATGTGCCGGAGAGGGGGCTCCGACTTGGAGATCTGCGTCATGAACTCGGATGGCACCGGACAAGTGCAACTAACCGACAATACAATCGGCGACTTGACGCCCTCATGGTCACCCGATGGCAAGAAGATCGTGTTCCACCGGCGGATAGGAGGACCTGGTCAATTCCAACTCATTTTGATCAATGCGGACGGCACGGGCGAGAAGCAACTTACCTTTCCACCGGGCCTCAACGCTTTTCCGAATTGGGGCGAGGTCCGCGTGCAAGCACCCGCCAAGTAGAACGCCGTGCAGCCGCACCGTGCCGAACAAATCGTTGGACGCGAGCGGCGGGAGGGGATGAGCAAGGGGCAAAGGGGAAAGGGCAAAGGGTAAGGAATCGCGCCGGCGCGTCAACTCAACCGTTATGGACCGATTGTGCCTAATATGAGTTTTCGTCCTCGCGCATCCATAGGAAGCTCAAGAGAGGTCTTATGTTTAGACTCTGCGCTCTAGCCACTACGGTAATCGTGCTTAATGCCTGCGCCGGAAAGTGGGGCGCGCTGGCTAACCAGGGTGTCGACGGTCAGCCGGTGCGCACGATCTTGTTTTTCGCCGGCGAGCAACTCGACGGCAGAACATTGCCGCAAAATCTCTGTCCGGCGTTGCCCGGAAACATTACTGCCGGCTGCCAAACTGCCTACCCACTCGATCAGACATATCTTGACTGGACGAATCCGACGAACCGAGTTCGGGCCGTCCAGAAGATTGCCGGGCTGGGCTTCAATACGATCAGCATGTCTTCCTGGGGCGAGTCATGGCTTCCTTGCACCACCGATTGCTCGTATGTGTCTCGTGAATGTTGCGGCAAAGGAGTTCCGGATGCGACCTGCCCAAAACCGGTGCCGCGTTGCTTTCTTGGCGACGGTGGAACTCGGAAGTGTCGAATTGGCTGGTATGGTGCGGCAAATACCCAACTATCGCCCGCGGCCAAGACCGAACTTTTTGAGGCTTCGGCTCAACAACGTGTCTTGATAATGCCGTTCATCGAGAGTCGTTTCGACTACGATTGGAACTTCAGAACAGATTTTCCCACATCGTTGGATCCGCGTTTCCAGGGACAACTTGCGCCTGGACTAATCAGTCAAATCGAAGACTTGATAACGACATATATCAAGAATCCGAATCATCCCGAGTGGAGAGACAAGTGGGCGCTGGTTTATGATCAGCACGGAGTGAAGCGGTACGCAGTAGTCATTGTGCAGGCGTCTTCCGACTCGCTGGGCGCTAATGACGATCAGAAGTTCGCCGCCGGCTTTGATCAGGTGGCGAATAAGATCTTCGCAGATACGCAGATCAAGGTAGGGTTCTTCATTGACCCGATTCCACGCAATCCGACCACAACGTTTGGCTGCACCGGTTCGCTACCGGTGAGTACTTACGCCGCAGGATTTCGGCCTGACCCTGACACGACGGGGCCATGGTTGCTCCAGCAAGACTCTATTCTTGGAATTCACGCTTATTCTCCCGAAGGTTGGATTGATGGCCGACCCGATACAGGGCCTCCCGTGAACGAATGTTTCAAGATTGCTTGGAAAGAGGATTTCTCGAGGCGTTGGCAGGCCACGGGCATCCCGTTCTTGCAGGACGTTACCCCAGGATATGACGGCTCGAAGCTGTTTACCTCCTCAACCGGTTTGCACCGATGGGGCTATGATCGCGGCTGGCGGCAAGCTCTTTTGGGGATGACCATACGGTATGGGCGCGGAGGCCTGGTTTATAACAGTTGGAACGGATACTGCGAAGGACTTGCGGCCATGGAAACGGAACAACAGGGATCATACAACGTGGATTTTATCCGGGACCTGATGGCCATCTACTAATCGATATTGACGCGCCGGACAAATCGTTGGAGGCGGGCGGCGGGAGCGGATGAGCGAGGGGCAAAGGGGAAAGGGCAAAGGGTAAGAATTTGCGCCGCCGCGTCAACTCAACCGTTATGTCGCTACATGGTTTTTGCTGATTGCTAATATTTAATCTTATGGCGCTGAAGAACGTACTGCTTTTCCTCATCGTGTCCGCCTTAGATGGTATCAGCATATTACTCGGCTCGTTCATGGGGCACAGCATTCGGAGCGTCGGTCTCTTCGCCGGTGCGATCATCGGTGGCATTGTTGGCGTTGCCGCGGCAGTCTGGCTGGCGGCTCGCCTCCATCTCCTTGATCGTGCAAGCTATGGGGCCACATTCGTTGGAGGATTGATCGGCTTTATTGTTGCGGCAGCGATCGCAGTCAAAAATTTGCACGGCCCAATTATCCCCATGGCAAGTATCGCCCTGATCGGTGTAGGAGCAATTCTTGGCAAGATGATTAGTTACAAGCGCGCGACATAACAAATCGTTGGACGCGAGCGGCGCGAGCGGGTGAGCAAGGGACAAAGGGGAAAGGGCAAAGGGTAAGAAATCGCGCCGCCGCGTCAACTCAAGCGTTCGGTGGCTAAATGTCATGACGTGCAAACTTCCGCTCCTCGCTTTGCTGTCTGTCGCATTGAATATCTCCCTGATGGCGCAGACCCCGAAACATCGCGCTGAGTTGGTGCGCAAGTTCAAGGCTTGCATCCAACCAACTCGGCCAGCCACCTTGGATTGCAGCGAAGATTTCGTTACAAACCTCTTCGACTTATACGACCATGGTGACCGCTCAGTCCTCAAACCATTGCTCGATGCGGGACTCTCCAGCGATGGTGCGCTGTCTGAAGAACTCGGTTGGTTTTATTCCAACGTGCTTTCGAAGAACCCTCGTACGTTTCTTGTTGGTATTCGGTCGCGTCCTCTCAAACAAAAACGTCAACTTTGCGGGATGGCTGGAGCGGTTGACGGCAGCGGTATGGAATCCGTAATTCTTAACCATGTGCGGCACTCACTTCGGGTGATATCATCTCGACCGAATGACCCGCTCTCGGTGGCTGCTCGCATTTGTTTGATGCACGTAAATCGGGCGAACGCTCCCAACGGGCGTTGATTATCATCGCATCGCCACCGAACAAATCGTTGGACGCGAGCGGCGCAGGGCGGCCAAGAGCAAAGGGCAAAGGGCAAAGGGCAAAGGGTAAGAATTCGCGCCGCCGCGTCAACTCAGACGTTAGGCGGCTGCCGGGAGTTTGCGCAGTATCGATTTATGGGAGAGCGATATGTCACACGGCAAGATCTGTTACCTTGAAATTCCAGCGATAACGGCGGAAGCATCAGCTGACTTCTATCGCAGCATTTTTGGCTGGACCGTGAGAAAGCGAGGCGACGGTGAGCTTGCGTTCGATGACACAGGTGGCGTTAGCGGAACATGGGTGAAAGAGAGCGACAGAACTCCAGATGAACCGACGCGCATATACATTATGGTGGACGATATCTCGGGCGCTCTCAAAAAGATCGAGGCTGCCGGTGGCAGGGTGCTGACGCCACGAACAGACATCGCCCCAGGGGCCGGCGCATTTGCCGTTTTCGCGGATCCCGCGGGCACCGAATTCGGACTTTACGAGGAGCCGAAGCGCTAGTCGAAGATACAGCGAAAATTTACTGGGAATACACTCAACGCTGGAGCATCCGGCAGCGTTGCCTTACGGGAACTCTAACAAACGTGGTGACGATTACGTCGCTGGCGCCGCCCAACAATTCGTTGGACGCGAGGCGCGATAGCTCATTTCTCAAACTGTCGTTTCTTTTCAAGTAATCGCTAGCGCGCGCCCGCGTCAACTCAGACGTTCGGTATCTTGTTTTGCCTTGGCAGTAACTTATGATTGTCAGATTAGCAGCGCTTTCCGCGTTTGTTTTGTCTGCTGGCGTTTTCGGCCTCGCATCGACGGTCAACCAGTTCGCGATCATCGACGCGGTTAACGCAAAGCTATCGTCAAACGATCAGTTTGGCTATCTCGGATGGTATCAGGCGAAGATTCTCAGACTACACCGGGAGTATCGCCGGCTTTATCCTGACGGAACTCTGCTGAAGCGTGCGGGAATCTACGCTATGCTCATGTGGCTTTGCGTCGTAGTGGCCATGGGGCTGATCGGTTTTGGCATCTTGGTAACAGCATTGTTTGGTGGCGGCGGCGCGTTGTTGGTTTGGTTCACCTATTTTAGGGATTCATCGACACTCTGAGGCCCGCATAGCAAGAGGTTTGCGCCTTCAAACGGAGGCGACAGCGAACAAATCGTTGCACGCGAGCGGCGGGGGCGGGGCGGCTAAGAGCGAAGGGCAAAGCGCAAAGACGAAAGAATTCGCGCCGCGTCAACTCAACCGTCCGACGGCCACCGTGTTACTAACATAGGGAAAAAGGAGCGATGCGATGCATATCCTGGAACATCTGTTTCTGGCCGGCGAGTTCCCCGCGCGAGACCACCTCTTGTCCGGGCTGACGCTCGAGCAAGTCACGCTCTGCCCCGACGGCGCGTCGCACTCTATCTACGAGGAGCTGTGGCACGTTGTGGGGTACCAGCAGAGTGTTATCGAGCCGGGCGACCCGCCGGCCGGCGACCTGTACCCGAGCACGGCGCCGCAGGACGAGCACCAATGGCACGACTTGGTGCGAGTGTTCCTGGACGGCGCTCGCGCTGCGGTAGCGATGGGGCAGGCGCCTGAGCGATTGGCGCTCGAGGTCGAGCCAGGCGTGACAATGGCCGACGAGCTCAATAGTGTGGCGGTACACAATGCATATCACCTTGGCAAGATCGTTGCACTGCGGCAGCGGATCGGCGCGTGGCCGCCCACGACAGCGTCGGACGGGTCGTAACCGCAGGCGCGGGGGAACGCCGCCGAACCAATCGTTGGACGCGAGCGGCGGGAGCGCGAAGTAAAGGCAAAAGGAAAAAGGTAAAAGGAAAAAGAATTCGCGCCGCCGCGTCAGCTCCGCCGTTATGCGGCTTTTGTGATTTTCCAAAGTGATGTCTTTCGATATCGTCGTAATCTATCTCTGTGTTTTGACTCTCCAGTCGGTCTTCACGCCGCTGATGATGTTTCACAAATGGCGATCCGGTTCCATCAAACAACCTGTCTCAAAAGGCGAGTTACGGTATGTTGTTCTGCGGATTCTGCTAACGGGTGCGATCGCTGCGCTTGGTTGGGCTCTATATCTTTCGCGCCTATCGTATCTATTAATTATTCCACTGACAGCTCTGCTCGATTGTGGAGTAATGGTTCTTTCGGCGCTTTTAGGTGAACGGATCGCAAAGCGCTTGGAAGGCAACCACGCGGCATAACAAATCGTTGGACGCGAGCGGCGGGAGCGAGGCGGCTAAGAGCAAAGGGCAAAGAGCAAAGCGATTGAAATCGCGCCGCCGCGTCAATTCAACCGTTATGCGTCCGTACGTGAGTCAAGATGTCCTGGTTTAAGAAACGTTCTCATAGTCAGGCAAGAGTAGCCACCGACACGAGCGCGAATGGCGCGTATTCCGATCTCAGGAATCTTGCGCTTTCCACGAACAGAGGCGGATTCGAAATATCTGTGCCAGTGGGTGTTCTGGCTTGGGGAACGCTGATGGAAACTGGCTACGACGGTGTAACGGCAACGCTGTTCGCGCTCTTTGATGGCACCACTAGCCTCTATTTGAGCACCGGTGGGGGTGTCATTGGTGGCCAAGGCCACGAACCGGTTCGTCGCGCGAACGCAGCTTTCTTGAAACAAACAAACGATTCTCTCGAACACCTTTCGCCATGCGAAACGTTTCCGATTCCCAGCTCAGCTCACACGGTCTTTTATGTTCTAACGGACTCTGGCATTCTTACGGGCGGCGCTCTCGAGAACGATCTCGGCTCTGGTAGGCACCCGTTATCACCGCTGTTTTATGCTGGGCATGAGGTGATCACTCAATTACGCTTGGTTTCCGGTATTGGCGGGGACGACGCATAACAAATCGTTGCGCGGGAGCGCGGCGGCTAAGAGCAAAGGGCGAAGAGCAAAGCGATTGAAATTGCGCCGCCGCGTCAACTCAATCTCTCGGCATCTTCAATTACCAATGGGTGGTTGTGTACTCAGAGCTTGGGGCGATGACTTCCAACCAGAATCGTTTCTGAACGGGAGTCCACTCGAACCGTGCAATGTCTTTACCAAAGGCGCTCGCAAATCCGAAGGTTGCGCCTGGGAAACGTCGGGCTTAACCGTCGTTGTCAGTGAGGCCACAGACGACTTTGCGCAACAGATCTTAGACGCGCTCGCATTCTTGAACTCAAACGCATCCGAACTCCGACGGTTGCAAACGAACGTCGGACTTGACGGCCTCAGTCTCGACTTCGGAGTTAACCGAAAGAACGGCTTTCTGCAAAGCCACCTCTTTCCACCCGAACTTATTTCTCTCGCTGCCGAATGTTCTATGGCCCTTGAAGTTTCGATTTACGGATCGTAAGACCTCGTTTACATTGGTGCCGATGCCGAACAAATCGTTGGACGCGAGCGGCGGGAGCGTGAGCCAAAGGCAAAAGGAAAAAGGTAAAAGGAAAAAGAATTCGCGCCGCCGCGTCAACTCAACCGTTCGCCCACTTCGGTTCATGTCCAGACTTGTACTCTCAATTCTATTCATGGTCGTTACCAGTTTCGGGGCCTTGGCTCAAACGAAAAGTTATGTCTCCTCCCACAATCGCATTCACGCGTTAGTTGTTTCGGTCGGCCCGGAAAGCCGGGTCGAACTCCGTTCTGCTACCGGCGCGGTGTTGCGGCGCAAAGACTTCACGTCATCGGACCAAAGTCACGGCGAGACTGTCAGCCATGCGGAATGGAGCGCCGATGGTCGCTTCTTCGTTTTCACCACAGGCAGTTCGGGTGGTCACCAACCGTGGCACGCCGCGACCTATTTCTACAGTGTGGGTCGCAATCGCTTCTACAGCGTCGATTCAATCGTTGGTGTTATCCTGTCGGACTTTGCCTTGGACGGCAACGTGCTTTCGACTACGCGAATGGGTGTCAATGCAGACGACCCAAAGCCTGTAACTTTATCTTTGAACCGGTGGCGGTGATAAGAACCGCGCGGTCGAACAAATCGTTCGACGCGAGCGGCGGGGGCAAGGCGGCTAAGAGCAAAGGGCAAAGAACAAAGCGATTGAAATCGCGCCGCCGCGTCAACTCCGACGTTCGCCGTTAGGAGAATTCTCGAATGAACCGAATGCTCGTCATAGCTGCCATTATCGTTGCATTAGGTCCTCTGGCCGTTGGGCAAACAAAGAGCGCAAGACGAACCCAAACAGAGACCGTGGTGGAGGGGATCAGAAAATTAGATCAGGAACGGATTCAAGCGCAGATCCACGCTGATGCGGCGGCGCTCGACCGTATCTACGCTGAAGATTTCATCGGCATAGGGCCAAGTGGTACCGTGCGAACGAAACCGCAGGTGCTTGCAGATTTCACTTCACATGATTTGAACTTTCAGTCGATTACGACCGACGAAGTTCGCATTCGCGTCTACGGAAACACGGTCGTCGAGACGGGCCGATCGACTATGGTTGGGCAAGACAAAGGCAAAGTCGTTCCGCGTGACAATCGGTTCACCAGAGTCTGGGTAAGGCGGCAAGGCCGATGGCGACT